>Ga0306925_10000331_pt1 | contig 32912 bp, 31 predicted proteins | sample flu12Cox44000176_FD_203755 | JGI IMG/M metagenome (GOLD analysis project Ga0306925, IMG submission 203755) | Lab enrichment of tropical soil microbial communities from Luquillo Experimental Forest, Puerto Rico - flux8day.12C.oxic.44.000.176 (v2)... | ecosystem: Environmental > Terrestrial >... | reverse complement strand
GAGCCGCCGCCCTGGGGGCAGCGGCGAGAGTTACGGACGGTAACGTCCGTTGTCCACCCAACTGTGTCGGCGAGGCATCCCATTGGCAAGGTCCCTAAAGGGGCAATCCTCCGCATTTGTTCATTGCCCACGTAGCGGCAAGTTAGCGCCGGAAGCAGTCGTCAGCTTGGCCCCCATCGTGTGGCAAGTCCGACCCTATGCGGAGGAAGTGCTCGCGCGGGGACGGCAGAATTGGCCTTGGTCATACCTGACCGAACAACGCGAGTGTTCTCCGCCCAGCTCCGATCGGGTCGGCACCGGTTCAAACTATATGGCTCCACGGCCAGAGTCACGGTGGCGTCGCGCAGGGTATCGGCCGGGCGCCTAGGAGCATTGCGTCTACAAGGCGCGCCTCCGGGCAGCTGCTGTCCGGCTCGCTGATGGATTACGCGGTGCCGTGTGCCGATGCTTCGGGCGGCGCGGCCGGCCGTCCGCTGCGCCACATCAACCCGCCGCTTTTTCGGGCAGGTTCGCCGGACTGTAACATTGTGCCGCCATAATTGGAGTGCCAGCGACCATTCGAGAGGACTCCGAACATGCCAGCCATTGCCTCGCGCGCGTGGTCATGCCTCGGCGCCGCGCTCTTCCTCTTTGCTCTCGGGAGTGGCCCGGCCGCCTTCGCTCAGAGCGGCAAGACCTATTTCCTGTCAAACAACCTGTTGTTGAGCCGCGTCGTCTACGACAACAAGCGCAGCAATGTCGTGGTGGGGATGCAGTTGCCGCCGGGGTGCGCTCCGGCCAATTGCGTGAGCGCGATCACGGACGGCACCTATCCCTACGTCTGGAACAATGCACAGGTCGACGGCAGTTTCGGGATTACGGCAAAGATCATCCTCGACCAGCTCACCCCGTCCGGGATCCCGATCAACTCTTTGGAGGTGCCCAACAGCTCGCGGAAGGGCGTCCCGTCCACCGCGGATCAGATGGTCACCAGCTTCTCGTCGAAGTCAGAGCTGGCGCTCAATCTGTCAACGGACGGGCAGTCGGTCAGCTTCATGGGTTATCTGGCACCGGTCAACGCCCTCGACGTGTCCAATAGCAACACGCCGGGCGTGGTCGATCCGACGAACCCGGTTCCCGGGCTGAATTATCGCGTCGTGGCCCAGATCAATGCGAAGGGCAAGCTCCATTTCACCGCAACCAACGCGTATAGCGGCAATAACGGCCGCGCCGCGATCCTGAACGCCGACGACGGGGTGTTGTATGCGGCGGGTAACGCCGGCAACGGCAGCAATCCGCAACCGAACGGAGTTATCCTCGGTGCCGGCGCCCAGATCCTGACCCCGGAGGTCAACCTGCTGGTCGCACAGAGTCCAGGTCTTCCGACCCCGGTCGGCAGTTTCAACATCACCGAGCTCGGCGACAAGCCGGACAAGATCGGCAAGGACACCAATTTCCGAGGGCTCTCGATCTTCGATAATGTCATCTATTACACGAAAGGCAGCGGCGGCAATGGCGTCAACACCGTCTATTTTGTCGATACATCGGGGTCCAACAGCAACGGCAACCCATTGGCTTGCCCCGAGGGGACCGGCCTGCCGTCGGCGTCCGCGAGCTTACCGACGACCCCCATTCAATACGATCCTTCAGTGCTGCAGACGAAGGGGGTTTTCCCTTATAACATGTGCGTCCTGAATGGCTTTCCGACGGCGCTCAGCAGCACGACGTCGTTTCCGTTCGGAGTCTGGTTTGCCGACGCCGACACGCTCTACGTCGCCGACGAAGGCAACGGCACGAACACCTACGATCCGGGGACGAACACCTATACGGCAGCGGCCGCGCAAACGACGGGCGGGCCTGCAGAAATGGGTGTTCGACGGCAGCAAATGGAACCTCGCCTACACGCTCACCGCCGGATTGAACCTCGGCCAGCCCTACAACGTTCCCGGTTATCCTTCAGGCAACAATTTCGTGACCCGCCTCCCCTGGTCGCCGGCCACCGACGGGCTACGCAACATCATCGGCCGCAACAACGGTGACGGCACCGCGACGATCTGGGCCATCACCTCGACCGTGAGCGGCAACGGCGACCAGGGCGCCGACCCCAACAAGCTGGTCGTCATTACCGACACCATCGCCGCAACAACGTTGCCCGCGGCCGAGAAATTCAGCACGCTGCAAACGGCCGGTTTCGGCGAGGTCCTGCGCGGCGTCTCGTTTACGCCGGGGACCAGCGTCACTCAGCGCTGACAGCGACGGGGCTCGGTAGCCGAGCTCGACGCCGACTTCCTTCCAGCAACAACCGGCCGCCCATCTCGAGGCTCTTGATGTTGGCGGCGATCTCGGTCACGAGCTGCGCCGCGGTCTGCAAGCCCCCGCCTCGGCGGCGATCAAAGGCCCGATTTGGGGCGATTGTGTTGAAAAACTCGGTCGCTCGGTTGTCATATTCAAATTGCATGATATCCCACTGCCGGGGCACGGGCGGCTCCGGCCGCAGCGGAATCGCTAGGTTCAGCGCGCCTCAGGTGCCCCGGCTTTGGCCCGCCCGGTGCCCCTTTCCGCTGCCAAGTTGCGTCATAGACGCACCTCCCGGTCGTCTGGCCCATGAGCACATCCTGGGGATCTATGTGTCCCGTGAGTGTTTGGCCCGACGGGCTCTGCATCGATTCACTACATCGGCGGTGTCGGCGGCACCCTGCGGACCGGCGAGTCTGTCAAGTCCCACCGCGGTCGATCGCGCGGCTGATGGCGCGAATCAGCGCGGTTGACCAACCGAGCATCAGCGTACCGCAAGTGGCCGCCAGCGCGCCAAAGATGCGGTAGCCTGGCGCCAGCACGATATCGCAATAGCCCAACGTCGCGAAGGTGACGAATGAGATGTAGAAGGCATCGTCGTAGGTCTGGAGTGCGCCGAGCCAGACGAGGAACTCAGCCCACAGTCCCACCTGTGCAAAGTGGCCGAAGAACAGCGGCATCACGGCGCCGAGCGAGATCCAGAACGTCCGCCGGAGCTCGCCCGCGCCCGCGTGCGGCGACCGATGAAGCGGACGCTCGCCAGCAGAACGCCTGTGCCACGACCTGCAGCGCCACCGTGCCGGTCACTGCAAGAGGATCGCGGCGAACCGGCCCATCGGCGCCTCCAAACGGTGCACTCCCCAACGCTCCCTCTCCCGGATAGCGGCGGCGCACTCAACTCCCGAATGCACCAGTGCGGGCAATGCCGTGCGTCTCGTCACCGCACGGCCGCTCCGGTTGCGCTGTGGACGCGCCGCTCCACGCCTCGAGCAGCGTGTACCCGACGGCGATCAGGGTCGGTCCAATGAACAGGCCGAGGAAGCCGAACGCGACGAAGCCGCCGAACACGCCAAGGATCGTCAGGCTCATCGGCATCGCCACGCCAAAGCCGATCAACCAAGGCTTGATGACATTGTCCATCATGCTGACGATCAGGCCCCAGACGATCAGGAAAATACCCCAGACCTGCTGGTCCTGCCCAAACAGCCAAACCGCCGCACCACCCCACACCGCCACGATCAGCGGCGCGCCGATCTGGCTCAGCGCCAGCAGCAGGGTGACGAAGCCGAGCAGGGCGGCACCCGGAACCCCCGCGACGACCAGGCCGATTGCGATCACGACGGCCTGAATGGCGGCCGTTCCCACCACGCCGTATGCCACCCCGCGCACAGCACCTGCCGCTACATCCAGCTCGGCAGCGGCGGTTTCACCGCAAAGTTTTCGGAGGAAGGCGTGCAGCCTTGCCGCCAAAACGTCGCCGCTGACCCAGAACACCGCCGCCACGACCAGCGACAGGATGATCTGCAGGACGCTCCCGGCGAGCGCCGCGGCCGCCCCGACGAACATCTGCCGCAGCGAGGCGGAGTAGGGTTCGAGCAGGGCTCGGATGCCGCCCTCAGCGGACATCGCTTTGTCCCATAGCCGAGCGAGGCGCTCGCCGACGACCGGCAGGCCGGCGAGCCAAGAAGGGACCTGCGGAGCGCTGGCAAAGTAGTCCCGCAAGTGATCCGCTCCCTTCGTCAGATGTTCGGCAAGGCTGGGCGCCACCGCCATCAGCGGCAGGGCAATGAGGGCGAGCGCGAGGAGCAGCAGCAATGTCGCCGTCAGGCCGCGCTTCAACCCGCATCGGATCAGGAAATCGCGCAGCGGCCACGCGGCAATGGCCAGGCTCGCGCCGAACAGGATTGCCGTGGTGAAGGGCAGTAGCACCGCCAGGATCCCAAAAAGCAGACCTGCGAAGAGCAGAAGCAGGACGGCGCGCTCGAGGAGCTGAGTGGTACCGGTCGCGGTGGCAGGATGCGCCGCGCCTTTCGCCGGTATGAGTTCATTCGACATTGCCATTGGTCATCTCCTGATGCATCCGCGAGCGCAGTAGGGCGCGACACAAGATTGACATCACCTTGGATGAGCAGCTTGGGGATCCCCTGATCCGAAGGCCGCGGTCCGAGACCGGGAATTGTCCGCTGAGCGGCCCGCCGTAGCGTCCGGGCCTCGCGGCTCCGGCGGCGGCAGAAGCAGCGCGGTCGTTCCGATCGTATAGAGGGAAAGCGCGAAGATATCCGCGATCCGATCGAGGACCGGGACCTCGAACGGAGTAGGCGACGCGGTGAGGCCGAAGAGCATCAGAAAGGTCACGAGGCCGGTCAGCGCCACCGCGCCACCCGGGCGCCGCCCTGCGCTCATGATCCACCGTGCGAAGCCAAGTGAGCCGAGCAGCGCCATCAAGGTCAGCGCGGGTAGCGGCGGACCAACCTCCAAGACCGCCGAGGCGGCGGCGGCGGCCACGCTTCCGACGAGGTTGCCCAGCAACAAGATCAGGAGCTGAACGCGCCCGGCCGCCGGATCCTGTGCAGTCAGGAAGGTAACAAGCCCGAGCAGTGCCGGGAAGGCGAGCGCCGTGGGCTCGGCGAGATAGAAGAGTTGCGCCGGCAGCACGATGGCGACCTTGGCGAGGGTGCGCGCCACGCCTCCCTGCTCCGTCACGGATGTGCCACTGGCGGGCGCGGCGCCGGCCAGCACGCTGGCGGTGGTCTCTTCCTGTGGTGCCGGGAAGATCGCGTACAAGAGCCAGACGACCACCGTTGCCCGTATCGCCGCGCCGACGAGGGTCTCGATCACACCGGCCCCCAGGATGTTCGCTTGGACCGTGAGGACCGGGACGACCGCGGTGGCATTCAGCAGCATGGTGGCAGGGAGCGAGGGCCGGCCCGCCGCCCGTTCGCGCATCGCAAACCCAATGAAGAACAGCAGCCCGAGTGCAGCCATCAGTATCAGCAGCCGGTCCGAGAAGACCGCGGAGACAGCGAAGGCTGCACCGGCCGTAGCCGCGATCACGGCGACCAGGGCCGCCGCTTGGCGCGGGCGTGGCGGCCGGGCCATGCCGACGAGAATCTGCGCGGCGAGCACGGCCGTAAGTCCGGGCAGCGGCTCCCTGACCATCGTACCCCAGACCATCGCCACCGCCGCGGCGAAGGCAAGCCGCAGGGCCGAGCGGTGCCGTGCCATCTCAGGAGACAAAGGTCAGTACCGAGATCAGCCGGATCCAGAGCCAGGCGAGCACATCAAAGACGGGGTGCTCGCCCGCGTAGAAGATGACGCTGGCGCGGGCATTGTAGCGCACGCCGCGTGGTGGGCCGTCAGCGGTCTCAAACGCCAGATCGACCGGGAAGCGCTGTGCCGATGCGAGCCATCCGCCGGTGCCCTGGTGCGTCTTCGGCAGGCCTGTCGTGGGATCCACATCGCCCTCGCCGACGCCCCAACCGAGGCTCTGCACCCGCGCCGGCAGCACACGGCCGGGCAAGACGTCGAGCACCCCTCGGCCCGCGTACCGGGGCTGATGTACTCCAGGCTGTTCTCGCGCACGAAGGCCTGCAGCCACACCAGGCGCGAGTCAAGGAAAGTCAGCGCCGGCTGGCCGGCGGCCGCGAACTGCCCGATGTTGAGCTGCAGGTTGGTTACCACACCATCGCCGGGTGCGCGCAGGGTGGTGCGGGCGAGATCGAGGCGTGCCTGCTCGAGCGCGGCCAGAGCGTCGCGGATCTGCGGATTGTCGGCGCCCTTGGGGCCGAGCGCCTGCCGCGCCTGTTCCAGCGAAGCTTGCGCACGTTGCACCTGCGCCTCGGCCGTGTCCAACTCCGACCGCGCCTGATCGCCTTTCGACTTTGCATAGACGCCAACGCGCACCAGCTCGAAAACCCGCGCCGCCTGCTCGCGAACGTTGTCCCGCTGTGCGAGCTCCTGCACCAGTTGCGCCTGGGCCTCATCCACCCCGGCAGTCGAGGCGCCGACGGCCTGCCCGGCCGCGGCGAGCTTGGCCTCGGCACGCTCCACGGCGATGCCGAACGGGGTCGGGTCGATCCGGTAGAGCAGATCGCCGGTCCGGACGATCTGGTTGTCATGCACCGCGACCTCGACGACCTTGCCCGAGACCTCCGGGACAATGCGCACGACAAAGGTGCGCACGCTGGCGTCGCTCGTGTACGGTGTCAGCCGGTCGGCAATCAGCGTCCAGCCGAACAGCAGAACGAAGACGACTAGGATGGCCAGTGTCCAGCGGCGCAACGGATCGGCGCGCCTGGACGGGGGAGGCGCCGCCGTGATCCGCTCGGGTTGAGAAACCTGCATTTCGTTCATGCCGAGTACCCCTGGCTCATGCCCGTGCTTCGGTGGGCGAGGGATTCAACCGACATTCGCTAGCTTCCAGGCGGTTTCGTAGCCAAGATCACCTCTTTGACCGAGTTAGGGCAACGGCAAATCGCAGGTAGCGCGGGTAAATGACGATCGGAGACACCGCTTGACAGCACCGAACACGAAGCGCGCTGCTTTGCTTGCACCAAGACATCGCGCCTGGCCGGCCGCGAGGACGTGAACGACACCGAGTGCTGTGCCGCGACCCCGCGATGCGTTGGGTGGGCGCGTCGCCGTTGCGGCGCAGGGTTTTCCAGCAGTTCGAGGCCGCTCGTTCCCGGCATATGAACGTCGAGAATAAGGCAGTTCCCCCTGGCGGGCCGAACGGCCAGCCAGAAACTCCGACAAAAATTGCGTAGTGATCGGCGACAATCACCTTTTCACTCGGCCTCGGGCATAATCGGTCGGTCTCTTGTGATGACGGCCGTTTACGGTGTCGGTGCGAGCAAGCGAAGCAATCTCGGCAATCGAGGGTTGGCTCCCCTTGGAGAACTGAGCCGGGTTGGGCTCACCTGCGGTTTCTCATGTTGCGAAATAACGACCATAAAACTGCCATATTCAAATTGCATGATATTCCACTGACACGGCGAACACTGACCGAGAAACCAGGAAAGTAAATATGAATGATGATGTTTTAGCAAATTCAGCAGAGCCGGTACGAGGGAATCCGTTCCAGAAAGGCCGGTCGGGTAATCCCGCCGGGCGCCGGCCCGGCGCGCGCAACAAGGCGACCCTCGCCGCCGCAAAACTGCTCGCAGGCGAGGCTGAAGGACTGACGCGCAAGGCCGTCGAGGCGGCGTACGCCGGCGACCCGATGGCGCTGCGGCTCTGCGTCGAACGCCTCCTGCCGGTCTGCCGCGAACGGGCGGTCAAGTTCAAGCTGCCGCCGATCGAGAGCCCGGCGGATATCGCCGCGGCGATGAAGGCGGTCACCGCGGCGCTCGCCGCTGGCGTGATCACGCCGGGCGAGGCGGGCAGGATCGCGGCAATGGTCGACACCTTCATCCGGGCGATCGACACGAGCGATTTCGACCGGCGCCTGCAGCAACTCGAAGAGAAATTAAAGCGGGATGATGCCGCCCAAACGAGGAGCGCTTCCTCGACCTGGCCCTACAACCGATAGGGGAAATCCCGCTGCTGATTTGCTGCAGATTGCAAGCTCGTTAACCATCCCTGCAATTGTTGATTGCAACTTCGCAGCTCGCGAGGATCACCTCGCCCCGCGAGCGGGGAGAGGTCGGAAGGCGCGTGCAGCGCGGCATCCGGGTGAGGGGGAAATGGCCGCCGGCAGTAGCCGCTGTGAGATCGCGGGCCGGCCCCCCACCCCAACCCTCTCCCCGCAAGCGGGGCGAGGGAGCATGGTAACGGGGGTTCACAGAAGTACGCTCGCACAGTAGGGTACTTTATTCGACTTTCTTCGGGTACAGCTGCGCCATGCCGTTTCTTGCCGACCGTCTCGCCCGTGTCAAACCGTCGCCGACAATGGCGATGACCGCGCTCGCCACCGAGCTGAAGGCGGCCGGACGCGACATCGTCAGCCTGTCGGTGGGCGAGCCGGATTTCGATACACCGCCGAACATCAAAGAGGCGGCGATGGCGGCGATCAACGCCGGCGACACGAAATACACGGTATTCGACGGCCGCATCGAGTTGAAGCGGGCAGTGTGCGCGAAGTTCAAGCGCGAGAACGGGCTCGATTACGCGCCGTCGCAGATCACAATCAGCTCGGGCGGCAAGCAGGTGCTCTTCAACGCGCTCGTCGCCACGACAAATCCGGGCGACGAGGTCGTGATTCCGGCCCCCTACTGGGTCTCCTACCCTGAGATGGTGCTGCTGTGCGAGGGCACCCCGGTCCCGGTGTCGTGCCCGCAAAACAACGGATTTCGGATGCGGGCCGAGGACCTCGAGGCGGCGATCACGCCGAAAACCAAGTGGCTGATCCTGAACTCGCCGTCGAACCCGTCCGGGGCCGCGTATACCGAAGCGGATCTGAAAGCTGTCGCCGAGGTGCTGTTGCGTCATCCGCATGTCTGGGTGATGACCGACGACATGTACGAGCACCTCGTCTACGACGATTTTGAGTTCACCACGATCGCCCAGGTCGAGCCCCGCCTCTACGAGCGCACTCTGACCGTCAACGGGGTCTCGAAAGCGTATTGCATGACCGGGTGGCGCATCGGTTATGGCGGCGGCCCAACGGCGCTGATCAAGGCGATGGGTGCGATCCAGTCGAACTCGACCGCCAACCCGTGCTCGATCAGCCAGGCGGCGGCGATCGAGGCACTGACCGGGCCACAGGATTTCATCCTGGTCCACAACCGCAGCTTCAAGGAGCGGCGGGACCTCGTCGTCGACATGCTGAATCGGGTGCCGGGGCTGTTCTGCCCGCGGCCCGAGGGCGCGTTCTATGTCTATCCGTCCTGTGCCGGCGTCATCGGCAAACGCACCCCCGCCGGGCAGACGATCACCAATGACGAGGATTTCGTCCGTTACCTGCTCGAGGATACCGGCGTTGCGGTCGTGCACGGCGCCGCCTTCGGGCTGTCGCCCCACTTCCGCATTTCCTACGCGACCTCGACTGAAGTGCTGCGCGACGCCTGCACGCGGATCGACCGCGCCTGCCGCGCTCTGACGTGAAGGAAATCAACCGACGAGAGCGGCGCCGATGAGCTTGCCGATGCCGTAGGTGACGCCGGCCGCGGCGAAGCCAATGAGGAGCTGCCGCGCCCCGGAAAACCACACGGAGAGCCCGGTGAACAACGTCGTTCCGGCGCCGATCACGAACAGCGCCACGCCGCTCGCCGCCAGGCTGGCGATCACCGCCGGCAATCCGGCGAGTGCAAAATAGGGGGCCACCGGAAAAATCGCGCCGGCCGCGAACAACAGGAACGAGGTCCCTGCCGCGGCCCAGGCCGAGCCGCCGAGCTCTTCGGGGTCGATCCCCAGCTCTTCGCGAACGAGCGTGTCGAGGGCGGTTTCCTTGTTGGCGATCAGCCGCTGCGCCAGCGCTTTCGCCTGGTCTTCGGGAAGGCCCTTGGCCTGATAAATCAGCGCCAATTCTTCCTCTTCTTCTTCGGGAACCTGCGCCAGCTCATCGGCTTCCGTCTTGATCTGCCGCTGATACGATTCGCGCGTCGTGCTGACTGACAGCCATTCGCCGAGCGCCATCGAGCAGGCACCGGCCAACAGGCCGGCGAGACCGGTGACAAGGATCGCGTGCGGCGCGAGATCCGCACCGGCGACGCCCATGACGAGGCTCAGATTGGAGCAGAGCCCGTCATTGGCGCCGAGCACCGCGGCGCGCAACGCATTGCCGCCCAATGCGCGATGCCGGCCCTCCAGCCGCGCGATTGTCGGGCCGCTGAACCCGGTCGCCGACGGCGCCGCCAGCGCCTCGATGATGCGGGCATGCGATCGCTCGGCGGCCGGCAGTCCGCCCGCGACCGCTTCGGGCTGCGCGTCGTAGGCGCCGCTGTCCATCCGCTCGAGGGTGTTGATCGTCGGCAGCACGAATGCCGGGCCGAAATGGCGCGCCAGCCAGGCGAGCGCGCGGGTACGAAAGCTGGGCCGCAGTCTCGGCACGCGCCGCCCGATCGCCCCGAGCTTCCGCTTCCAGAACTCAGCATGCGCCTCTTCGACGGCGCCGAGACGGCCGTAGACCTCCGCGAGCTGTGGGTTTTTCTCGGTCTGCGACAGCGTTCGATAGAGCGCCGCGCCGTCGACCTCACCCTGGAGATTCGCGGTGTAGCGTTGCTCTACGTCCTTTTCGGCCATCGCCCGATATCCGCGCCTGGCGTCAACCTTCATCTCGCTTAGGCGTGACCGTCTGAATGATCTCGAACCCCTCGAATTCAGGGTGGCCGAGATAAAGCGGCCGGTTCTGCCCGGCGCTGTGGTGCGCCAGGCGAAACGCTTCCGAGCGCGTCCACGCTTCGAAGTCGGCCCTGCTCCGCCAAGTGGAATGCGAGGAGTAGAGTACGTGGTCTTCCCGCTCCGGTCCGCGCAACAAGTGAAACTCGATGAATCCGGGAACATCGCGCAGATGCGTATCGCGCATGGTCCAGACTTGCTCGAACTCGGCCCGCGATGCCGGAACGACTTTGAAGCGATTCATCGCGATGAACATTTGCGGCTTCCCGTGCTTGCGAACTCAATCAGACAAACGCCGGCACCGTGACGCGGACGGCGACGACGACGGCCAGAATGGCCGCCGCGAAGAGCAGCGCCAGAAGAAACCAGCGGATTGCGGTCCAGCGCCTCCGCTGGCGCCCGGATGGCGGTTGCGGCATTGGTCTTTGGATCTGAGGGGCGCCGGAGATCGGTCTCGGAGATGCTCCCGGGCGCGGCGGGACCTCCAGCGCCGGCTCGATGCGGTTTTCGGGCCCGGCCGCTTCCTGATTGACAAATAGCTCGGACGGCGCCGACTGGTGCCAGGTATGGCCGCAATTGGCGCAGCGGACGGTGCGGCCGGCCGGTCCGCGCAAAGCTTTTTCATCGACGCGATAGCGGATCCGGCAGGCCGGGCAGCTGAGAATCATCGGGCCGGCATCGCGAGCGGCGTCTACGCAGCGGCAGGTGATGCGCCGCGGCGGGCGAGCTCGCGCAGGTGATAGTCGGCGTCACCGAACATCATCTCGATCATCGTGGTGCGCTTGAAGTAATGCCCGACCTTGAACTCCATCGTCATGCCGATGCCGCCATGCAGCTGGACCGACTGTTGGCCGATGATCTTGCCGGAACGGCCGATCTGCACCTTGGCGGCCGAAATGGCATTGCGGCGCTCCGTGGCATTATCCTCGGCTGCCATCATCGTCGCGAACATCGCCATGCTGCGCGCCTGCTCGAGGGCGATCAGCATATCTACCGCGCGGTGCTGGAGGATCTGGAAACTGCCAATCTCGCGGCCGAACTGCCGGCGCGTCTTCAGGTAATCGACTGTCAGCTCGTGCATCACCGCCATCGCGCCGACCGCTTCGGCGCACAGCGCCGCAATCGCCTCGTCGACGACGCGCTCGACGAGCGGCAATGCCGCTCCGGGCTCGCCGAACACCGCTTCCGGGCCAACTCGCACCTGCGACAATGCAATCTCTGCGGCGCGCAGCCCATCCTGGGTTGGATAGCCGCGGCGCGATACCCCCGCGGCGTTGGCGTCGACCATGAAAGCGGCAATACCTTCGCGGTCGCGCCGCGCACCGCCCACGCGCGCGGTGACGATCAGCCTGTCAGCGGTGTCGCCGTGGAGGACCACCCCCTTCTCGCCATCAATTCGCCAGGCCGCCCCGTCGCGCACCGCCCTCGTCTCGATATCGTGGAGATCGTAGCGCGACCCTCTCTCAGTGTGGGCGAACGCGGCAGTGAGGCTGCCACTCGCGATCTTGGGGATTAGCTCAGCGCATTGCTCGGCACTACCGCCATGGCGCAGAAAACCGCCGCCGAGCACTATGGTGGCGAGATAAGGTTCAAGCGCCAGGGCCCGGCCGAACGCTTCCATTGCGATCATCGTCTCGACCGGGCCACCGGCCGAGCCGCCGTAACGCTCGGCGAAGGGCAGCCCCAGCAACCCGAGCTCGGCGTATTGCGCCCACAGTTCGCGGCTCCAGCCCTCCGGGTTTTGGCCGTAGGTCTTGCGCTGCTCGAACGCGTAACGATCGCCGAGCAAGCGATCGAGACTCTCCTTGAGAAGCCTTTGTTCCTCGCTGAGGTCAAAATCCATCGACTACAGTCCCAGGATCGCCTTGGCGATGATGTTCTTCTGAATCTCGTTGGTGCCGCCATAAATTGTAGTCTTGCGCCAGTTGAAATAAGTCGGCGCGACCGGCCCAGCCCATTCGGGGCCTATCGGCGGCTCGTTCCAGCGCTCGTCGTCCTCGCGCTCGGGCTGGTACGGCATCGCATACGGGCCGACGACCTCGAGCAACAGTTCCGTCGTCGCCTGCTGAATTTCCGAGCCCTTGATCTTCAGAATCGAAGAAGCCGGGTCGGGCTTGTTGTCGGTGCGATGACGCTCGGCGGCGACGACGCGCAACTGCGTCATTTCCAGAGCTTTCAGTTCGACCTCGACGGCAGCGAGCTTCTCGCGGAAGCGCTCGTCTTCAATCAGCGGCTTGTCGCCGGCGCGCTCCATCGCGGCCAGTTCCTTGATGCGCCGGATGCGCTCTTTCGAGAGGCCGACGCGCGCGATCCCGGTGCGCTCGCGTCCGAGCAGGTACTTGGCGTAATCCCAGCCCTTGTTCTCCTGGCCGACTAGGTTTTCGGCCGGCACCTTGACGTCGTCGAAGAACACCTCGTTGACTTCGTGCCCGCCCTCGATCGTGATGATCGGACGCACCGTGATCCCCGGCGTCTTCATATCGATCAGCAGGAAGGAGATTCCCTCCTGCTTTTTTGCCTGCAGATCGGTGCGCACCAGGCAGAAGATCCAATCGGCATGCTGCGCCAAGGTCGTCCAGGTCTTCTGCCCGTTGACAACGTAGTGATCGCCATCGCGTTTGGCCGCGGTGCGCAACGAGGCGAGGTCGGAGCCGGCGCCAGGCTCCGAAAAGCCCTGGCACCACCACACGTCCAGATTGGCGATCGCCGGTAAATAACGCCGTTTCTGCTCTTCCGAGCCGAAAGCGATGATGACCGGCCCGACCATCGTCACGCCAAAGCCGAGCGGCTGCGGCGCCGGGGTCAGCTGCAGTTCCTCCTGGAAGATGTACTGCTGAACCGGCGTCCAACCGGTGCCGCCCCATTTGACCGGCCAGTTGGCGACCGCCCAGCCTTTTTTATTCAGGGTACGCTGCCAAGTGATGATGTCGTCTTTGGCGAGATGCTTTCCCTCGACCAGCTTGGTGCGGATGCTGTTGGGCAGATTGGCGCGGAAGAACGTCCGCACTTCGTCACGAAACGCGAGCTCTTCGGGGGTGAAGCGGAGATCCATGACGCGAACTCCTCTCAACTATTCGCAAAGTTCCGGCCTTCGGCAGCCAGCCGGTCGAGCAATGGCGCGGGACGCAGCGTCTCGTCGCCCGACCGGTCGGCGTAAAAGCGCAGCCGGTCGCGGATATGCGGGAGGCCCAACTGGTCGGCATAATGCATCGGACCACCGCGCCACACCGGCCAGCCATAGCCGTAGACCCAGATCACGTCGATATCGCCCGGGCGTGCGGCGATGCCCTCTTCGAGAATTCGCGCGCCTTCGTTGATCATCGGCAGCACCATGCGCTCGACGATCTCTTCCTCGCTAATCGGTCGCCGATTTATGCCGAGGCGGGAAGCGGCGTCGAGGATGATCTTTTCGACTTCTGCATCGGGGAGCGGCATGCGCGACCCCGCCTCATAGCGGAAATAGCCCTTTCCGGTTTTCTGACCGTAATGCCCGGCGTCGCACAGCGCATCCTCGATCAGGGCACGCTCACCTCGTCCCTGTCGGATCCGCCACCCGACATCGAGCCCGGCAAGGTCCATCATCGCGCAAGGCCCCATCGGAAAGCCGAACCCGGTGACCGCTGCATCGATCTGCTGCGGCAGTGCCCCTTCGAGCAACAGGTGCTCGGTTTCGACCGACCGCCGCGCCAGCATGCGATTGCCGACAAAACCGTAGCAGACACCGACCGTGACCGGCACCTTGCCGAGCCGCCGGCCGAGCGCGATCGCGGTGGCGAGCGCATCGAACGAAGTACCCGCCCCGCGCACGATCTCCAACAGGCGCATGACGTTGGCAGGACTGAAGAAATGCATGCCGAGCACATCCTGCGGCCGAGCCGTTGCGCGAGCGATCTGGTCGACATCGAGCGTCGAGGTGTTGGTCGCGAGCAGCGCATTCGGTTTTGCGACGCGGTCGAGATTGGCGAAGACACGCTTTTTGACGTCCATCTCCTCGAATACCGCCTCGATCACGACATCTGCTTCGCCGATCGCACCGAGCTCGGTGACGCCGGTGATCAGTCCCATGCGGCGCTCCATCTCGGCAGCGTCGAGACCGCCGCGCGAAACTGTCGTACGGTAGTTGCCGGCCATCCGGTCGAGACCTCTTTGTAGGAGGTCGCGACCGGTCTCGACGATTGTCACCGGGATCCCGGCATTGGCGAAGCACATCGCGATGCCGCCGCCCATCGTTCCGGCACCGATGACCGCACCGCGGGCGATTGCCCGCGGCTTCGTTGCTTCGGGCATGTCCATTACCTTCGCCGCTTCCCGCTCGGCGAAGAAGATGTGCCGTTGCGCCCTTGATTGATCGCCGGTCACGAGCTTGCGAAAGAGTTCGCCTTCGCGCTTTAAGCCCTCCTCGAAAGGCAGGACGATTGCGTTGCGCACCGCCTCGACGCAGGCGGCGGGCGCTTCTCGGCCTCGCAGCCGCCGGGTCAGCTCCTCGGCGGCGTCGGCAAATCCCTCACCAATGAGCTTATCTTCGCGATCGCGGACGAGCGTCAGCGGGCGGCCTTCGGCGACGACGCGGCGGGCGAATGCGACCGCACCGGCGGTGAGATCACCTTCGACGATTTCGTCGATGACCCCATCCGTCAGCGCCTCGCTGGCCTGGATCGGATCGCCGGTGACGATCATCTTCAACGATTTTTCAGGTCCAACCAGGCGTGGCAGCCTCTGCGTGCCGCCGGCGCCCGGCAACAGGCCGAGCTTGACCTCGGGCAGGCCGACCCGCGCTGTAGCGACGGCTACCCGGAAATGGCAAGCAAGCGCCAGCTCGAACCCGCCGCCCAGCGCAGTACCGTGCAATGCAGCGATCACCGGCTTCGGGATCGCCTCGATCGCCGCAATCACGTCGTGGAGGCTCGGCGCCTGGGGCGGCTTGCCGAACTCGGTAATGTCGGCGCCGGCAAAGAAGGTGCGGCCGGCACAGGAGATAACAACCGCCTTGACCGCGCCATCGGCGCGCGCCTGCCGCAGCGCCTCGGCGAGTCCCGCACGCACTTCGTGCTTGAGGGCATTGACCGGCGGATTGTCGACGGTCACGACCGCGAGCTCGCCGTCGCGTTGGAGATCGACGCTGGCGTTGATGCTGCCCATGATGCTTCTCGCCCTTCACGGCTCCTCGGCGAGAGTAGCCTGACAACGGTGCGCAATGAAGGCCAGAATTGGGTTTACCCAACGCGCGACCCGCCTTGACTCCGTAAGGGGAGACCGGCAGGCTCGCCACGAACCAGGGAGAATGAATGGGCGCGCCGCTGCTCGATGTCCGCGATGTCGCGCTGCGGTTCGGCGGCATTGTCGCGCTCGACGGCGTGTCCTTCGACCTGGACGAGGGGCAGATCCTCGGCCTGATCGGTCCGAACGGCGCCGGCAAGACCACCTTGTTCAACTGTTTGAGCCGCCTCTACACGCCCAATCGGGGCGATATCCTGTTCGACGGCCGCTCGCTGCGCGACCGCCCGCCGCACCGCATTGCCGAGATCGGCATTGCCCGTACCTTTCAGAACCTCGCGCTGTTCTCGCGCCAGTCGGTGCTCGACAATGTGCGCATCGGCGGTCATGCCCGCTGTCGCAGCGATTTTGTCAGTGATGCGTTTCACCTGCCTTGGGTGCGGCGACAGGAGGCGGCGCTCGAGGAGGCCGCGTGGACCCTTCTCGAAATCCTGGATCTCCGAGGGGTCGCGCACCACCCGCCCGATGGCCTGCCGCTCGGCACTCGCAAGCGCGTCGAGCTGGCGCGAGCGCTGGCGGCGCGCCCCAAGCTGCTGCTGCTCGACGAGCCGGCCGGTGGGCTCAATCACGAGGAGGTCGCCACGCTCGGCCAGCTGATCCGCCGCATTCGCGACGACCAACACGTCACGATACTGCTCGTCGAGCACCACATGAACCTCGTCATGTCGGTCTCCGACAAGGTCGTGGCATTGGATTTCGGCCGCAAGATCGCCGAAGGAACGCCCTCTGAAGTGCAGCAGGACGAGGCGGTGATCCGGGCCTATCTCGGCGATCCCGCGGAGGCCCGCCGATGATGCTCGAAGTTCGCGGATTGTGCGCTTTTTATGGGCAGAGCCAGGCCCTCCACGGGCTCGGCTTCGGGCTCGCCGAAGGGGGCATCGTCACCCTGCTCGGCGCCAATGGTGCCGGCAAGACAACGACATTGCGGGCGTTGTGCGGCATGGTGCGGATGACCGGTGAGATCCACTTCGACGGCAAGCCGATCACCGGTCGCGCCACCGAGGACATCGTGCGGCTCGGGATCGCCCACGTGCCCGAAGCGCGCGGCACTTTTGTGCGCATGACGGTCGAGGAGAATTTGCGGCTGGGCGCGATGACCAGGCGCGACCATTCCGCGATCGCCGCCGACATCGACGAGGTCTACTCGATATTTCCGCGTCTGCGTGAGCGCCGCAAGCAGCAAGCCGGCACGTTGAGTGGCGGCGAGCAGCAGATGCTGGCGGTCGGCCGCGGGCTGATGCTGCGGCCGCGGCTGATGCTGCTCGACGAGCCGTCCTTTGGCCTGGCACCGCTGATCGTCGCCGAATTGTTTGGCATTCTGCGTCGGTTAAATCGGGAGCGGCAGGTCGCGATGCTGATCGTCGAGCAGAACGCGGCGTTGGCTCTCGATTTGGCCGACGAGGCCTATCTGCTCGAGACCGGACGCATCGTCATGGCCGGCCCGGCGCCGGAGATCGCCAAGGACGAGGCGGTGCGCCGCTCGTATCTGGGGTATTAGGGTCGGCGATGGAGCAGCTGCTGCAGCAAGTCGTGGCGGGGCTCGCCACCGGCGCGATCTACGCGACGATGGCGCTTGCCGTGGTCATGGTCTACCAGGCGATCGACCATCTCAATTTCGCGCAGGGCGAGCTGGCGACATTCTCGACCTTTCTCGCCTGGCAGATGATCGAATGGGGCTGGTCCTACTGGGCGGCGTTTGCGTTAACCGTGGCAATCTCCTTTGTCATCGGCGTTGCGATCGACCGGGTCCTGTTCCGGCCGGTGCGGAACGCCCCGATCCTCTCGCAGCTAGTCGCCTTTATCGCGCTGTTCAGCATTCTCAACAGCTCGGACGGAGAAATCTGGAACTTTACGATCAAGTCGTTCCCGAGCCCGTTCGGAACCAAGCCCCTGTTCGGCAGCGGGCTGATCAGCACCCATCAGGCCGGGATGGTCGCAGTGACGTTGGTGATGCTGGCGCTGCTCTATGTGTTCTTTCGCGGTTCACGGCTCGGGCTGGCGATGCGCGCCGCCGCTGCAAACCCGGAAGCCGCACGCCTCGTCGGGATCCGCGTCGGCTGGATGATCGCCCTCGGCTGGGGCCTGTCGACGGCGATCGGCGCGGTCGCCGGGATATTGATCGCACCGGTCGTCTTTCTCGATCCGAACATGATGCTGGGGGTGCTGCTCTACGGCTTCGCCGGCGCTGTCCTCGGCGGGCTGTCGAGCCCGGGCGGCGCGGTCCTCGGTGGTTTTGCGGTCGGCATCATCGAGAACCTCGCCGGCACCTTCATCCCCTTTGTCGGCCAGGAATTGAAGCTGACGGTGGCCCTGATCGTGATCGTCGCGGTCTTGATGGTGCGCCCCGCCGGCATTTTCGGGCGCGTCGGGGTGAGCCGGGTGTGACGATGCCCGAACGCGAAGCGATCACCCTGGACGCCGCGGCGGTCCCGTCCGAGGCGGATGTCGCAAGGCCCCTGAGCCTTTGGCTCGACCGCCGTCGGCTGCTGATCGGCGCGGCGGTGATCGCGGGCCTGGTGGCCCCGCTCGTCGTCGCGAACTTTACGATCTTCCAGTTGACGATGGTGATGATTTACGGGCTGGCGATCCTCGGCCTCAATCTCCTGACCGGGTTCAATGGCCAGTTCTCGCTCGGGCACAGCGCCTTTTACGGGATCGGCGCCTACACCGCGGCGATCCTGATGAGTGGGAGTGCCGACCTCCCCTATTACTGGACCTTGCCGTGCGCGGGTGCCGTCTGCTTTATCGTCGGGATTGCGATCGGGCTGCCGGCGCTGCGCCTGCAGGGTCTGTACTTGGCGCTGGCGACCTTCGCCTTAGCGGTGGCTCTGCCGCAATTGTTGAAGTCGCATCTGCTCGAAGAGATGACCGGCGGCGTGCAGGGCATCGTCATCGACAAGCCCGACCCGCCAGCGGGTCTGCCGATCAATGCCGACCAGTGGCTCTATTACTTCACCTTGGCGGTGTTGCTGGTCATGTTCGCGGCTGCCGCAGGCCTGGTCAGGAGCCGCACCGGTCGGGCGATCATGGCGATCCGCGACCATCCGATCGCGGCGGCGGCGATGGGCATCAACACCGCGCGTTACAAGACCCTGACCTTTGGCGTCAGCGCGCTCTATACCGGCATCGCCGGCGCGCTCGGAGCGATCGTCGTCCAATTCGTGGCGCCCGACAGCTTCAACTTCCTATTGTCGGTGAACTTTCTCGTCGGGCTCATCGTCGGCGGCATCAGCTCGATCCCGGGCAGTCTGTTCGGCGGGGTGTTCGTGCTGTTTGTGCCCAATATCGCCGAGAAGGTCTCGACCGGCCTCTCGGGTGCCGTTTACGGGGTCATCCTGCTGCTGCTGATCTTTCTGATGCCGTCGGGTGCGGCGGGTTTTGTCCGCCGCGCGGCAGCCTGGCTGGCGCGTCTCCGGCGCGCCTCGAACTCAGAACTACCTATAGGGAGGAGCACGAGATGAAACAGATCACCCGCCGCACAATTCTCGCCACGGCACCGGCGGCGATGACGCTCGCCGCGTTGCCGGTCCGCGCCGCAAAGGAATACGGCCCCGGGGTAAGCGACACCGAGATCAAGATCGGCAACATCATGCCATATAGTGGCCCGGCATCGGCCTATGGGACCATTGGCAAAGCGGAAGCCGCTTTCTTCAAAATGCTAAACGAACAAGGCGGCATCAACGGGCGCAAGATTCAGTTTATCTCTTATGACGACAGTTACAGCCCGCCAAAAACTGTAGAGCAGGCCCGTCGGCTCGTCGAACAGGACGGTGTGCTGCTCATTTTCAACTCACTGGGTACTCCCACGAATACCGCGATCCAGAAATACATGAACCAGAAGAAGGTGCCGCAACTTTTTGTTGCCACCGGAGCCACCAATTGGAACGATCCACAGCATTTCCCTTGGACGATGGGTTGGCAACCGAATTACCAGGCCGAAAGCCACATTTATGCGACCTATGTAGTCGAGAACCACGGCGGCGGCAAAATTGGCATCCTTTATCAAAACGACGATTATGGTAAGGACTACGTCAAAGGCCTGAAGGACGGGCTCGGCAGCAAGAGTAAAGCGAGCATCGTTGCCGAAGCTCCTTATGAGACGACGGACCCCACCGTCGATTCCCAGGTAATCAACCTGAAATCTTCGGGCGCCGATATCTTTTTCAATGTGTCGACCCCGAAATTCGCCGCTCAGGCTATTCGCAAGGTGGCCGAGCTGGGCTGGAAACCGCTCCACATCCTCAACGGCGTGTCGGCCTCCATCGCCACTGTTCTAAAGCCTGCGGGGTTTGAGAATGCCAAGGGTATCATGACCACCGTTTATATCAAAGATGTGACCGACCCGGCGTTAAAGGATGACGAAGGCTACAAGAACTGGGTCGCGTTTATGAACAAGTACTTTCCGGACGGCGACAAGACGGACGCCGGCAACGCCGTGGGCTACAGCGTTGCCCAGACGCTGGTGCAGGCCCTGAAGCAATGCGGCGATGACCTAACTCGCGAGAACGTAATGAAGCAGGCGGCGAACTTGAGGGATTTCACGGTGCCGATGCTGCTGCCCGGGATCACGATCAACACCGGCCCAACCGACTTCGCACCGATCAAGCAGATGCAGATGGCGCGCTTCGACGGCGAGCGGTGGCAATTGTTCGGCTCACTGATGTCCGGCCAGCTGCCGGTCTGAGGCATCCAGACGCCAACTACTATCGAAGCCAGGAGGATAATATGAGGCACATCACTCGCCGTTCCATTCTCGCTGCGGCCCCGGCGACACTGGCGCTCGCCGCACTCCCGGCGCGCGCCGCTAAGCAGTACGGGCCAGGCGTCACCGATACCGAGATCAAGATCGGCAATACCTGCTTCTACAGTGGTCCAGCCTCGTCGTACGGGACCATCGGCAAGGCCGAAACAGCCTATTTCAAGATGCTGAACGATGAGGGCGGGGTGAACGGCCGCAAGATCGTCTTTCTGTCCTATGACGATGCCTATTCTCCGCCCAAGACGGTCGAGCAGACCCGCAAGCTGGTCGAGCAGGACGGTGTCTTGCTGATGCTGAACCCGCTCGGTACCCCGACAAATACGGCGATCCAGCACTACCTGAACCAGAAAAAGGTGCCGCAGCTGTTTGCCGCCACCGGTGCAACCAAGTGGGACGACCCGAAGCACTTCCCGTGGACGATCGGATGGCAGCCCAATTACCAAATGGAAGGGCGTGCATACGCGGCGTACACACTGGAGCACAAACCGGACGGCAAGGTCGGCGTCCTCTACCAGAACGACGATTTCGGCAAAGATTATTTGAAGGGGGTCAAGGACGGGCTCGGCGACAAGGCCAAGTCCATGATCGTCGTCGAGGCGTCCTATGAGACGACCGATCCGACCATCGACTCGCAGATCATCGGCATGAAAGCCGCCGGCGTCGATGTCTTTGTCAATACCGCCATTCCGAAATTCGCTGCACAGGCGATCCGCAAGGCGGTCGAGCTCGAGTGGAAGCCGCTGCACATCTTGAGCGGCGTCGGCAATTCGGTCGCCGCCACCCTGAAGCCGGCGGGCCTGCAAAACGCCAAGGACATCATCTCGGACTTTTACCTGAAGGACCCGACCGATCCCCAATGGAAGGACGACGAGGGCTACAAGGACTGGGTCGCCTTTATGGACAAGTACTATCCGGAAGGCGACAAGAGCGATCTCGGCAACGTCGTTGGGCCCGCCTTTGCCCAGACCTTTGTCCAGGTGCTCAAGCAGTGCGGCGACGATCTGACCCGCGAGAATATCATGAAGGAGGCGGCCAATCTGCACGGCTTCAGGGTGCCGATGCTGCTCCCCGGGATCACGATCAACACGAGCCCGACCGACTTCGCCCCGATCAAGCAGATCCAAATGGCCCGTTTCGACGGCGAGCGCTGGCAATTGTTCGGCCCACTGATCAACGGCGCCGTCAGCGGCTGAGTTCGGGGCCAGTCGGCATCGCACCATTGCCGCTGCTTTCGGTCGTAAGGGCCGTGACGACGCGGATCACAGCGCCGCGCGGTCTTTGGAACGTGCCGTGAGGCCGATGGCAGCTATCGTATCGGACGCTCTATGCCGGACGGCGATTGCGGGCGCCGCCCTCTTTCTGCTGTGGGCCGTCGGTTTCATCTTGTTCGCGGCCCGACCGGCACCCGAGAACGAGTCGAGATCGACCGATGCGATCGTCGTACTGACCGGCGGCCGGCTGCGGCTGCAAAGCGGCATCGACCTGCTGCGCGAAGGCAAAGGACGCAAGCTCTTCGTCTCCGGCGTCAACCAGCAGGTCGATCTCGACGAGCTGCTGCACATTTCCGGCAATGCCTCGGACGAGGCTGCCTATTGGGCGGCGTGCTGCGTCGTGCTCGGCCACGAAGCCGACAACACCCTCGGCAACGCGCAGGAGACGGCGCGCTGGATGCGCGGCCAGGGTTTTCACAACCTGCGTCTCGTCACTGCCTGGTATCATATGCCGCGCAGCCTCCTCGAGTTCGAGCGGGCGATGCCGGATATCGAAATAGTGGCTCATCCGGTGTTTCCCGAGCAGGTCAAGAGTGAGCGCTGGTGGGCGTGGCGCGGCACTGCGATGTTGTTGATGAACGAATATGCTAAATATCTGGCAGCCCTCGCACGTCCCGTGATCCAGTGGGGGAAATCGGTGGAGGTCACCGCGTCGGAAGAGCGGGCTCGCGCCGAGATGCGGCGATGAGCTGGGCAAGGGCGCTGGCTTTCAACCTCGCCTTTTTTGCCTGGACCGCGATCTGCGGCACGGTGGGATTGCCGTTCCTCTTGACGCCGCGGCACGTGACGATGCGTTTTGGCCGTTTTTGGGCGGCGAGCGTGCTCGCCTTGCTCAAGGTGATCATCGGCCTCGACTATGAGATCCGCGGGCTAGATCGTCTTCCCCGAAATGGCTGCATCATCGCGATGAAGCACCAATCGGCATGGGACACGCTGATCCTCCCGGTCGTGCTCCGCAACCCAGCGGTCGTGCTGAAGCGCGAGCTTCTGCTGCTGCCGTTCTATGGCTGGTACGCGGCACGTGTGGGCTCAATCGCGATTGATCGAAAAGCCGGTGCAGGCGCCTTGCGCCGAATGCTGGCGGAGGCTCGTCCGATCGCCGTCTCCGGGCGGCCGATTGTTATTTTCCCCGAGGGTACGCGTGTGGCTCCCGGCGAACGCCGCCCCTACCAACCCGGCGTTGCCGCGCTCTACCAGGCGCTCGCGCTGCCGGTGGTACCCGCAGCCGTTAATTCCGGTCTCTATTGGAGGCGGCGTAGCTTTATGAAGCAACCGGGCCGAATCATCCTCGAATTTCTCGAACCGATCCCGCCGGGCCGGACGCGCCCCCGACTAATGGCCGAACTCGAACGGCGCATTGAGACCGCGACAATGGCACTGCTGCGCGAAGGCCGGGCGGCGCGGCGCGAGCCGTTATCGGCACCACCGCCGAGCCGTCACGAAGATCAGTGTGTCGGCTAACAGTGGTCCCACTGTCGTTTCCTGGGATGATCTGGCAACTACCGCCAGAAGGGGCGCCAAGTCATGGGACGAGATCGGCTGACCGCATTCAGCGATGGCGTCATCGCCGTTATCATCACGATCATGGTGCTGGAGTTGAAGGTACCGCACGGGGCAGACTGGAACGCGCTCCGCGGCCTGGCTCCGATCTTCCTCAGCTACGTTCTCAGCTTTGTTTACGTGGCGATCTATTGGAACAATCATCATCACTTTCTTCACACGGTAACCCGGGTCAGCGGCCCCATCCTGTGGGCGAACAATCACCTGCTGTTTTGGATCTCGCTGATCCCGTTTTCGGCCGGCTGGATGAGCGAAAACGATTTCGCGCCGCTGCCAACGGCGGTCTACGGGGTGTCGCTGCTGATGCCCGGGCTCGCTTGGCTTTTGTTGCAGAATGCCATTACTCGCAAACATGGCAGGGAGGCGGTATTGGCCAAGGCGCTCGGCCGCGATCTCAAAGGCAAGATTTCGGGAGTCCTTTATGTCGCGGCGATCATGCTGGCTTTCGTCAACCCCTGGATCTCGCTGGCGATCTATGCTCTGGTCGCCCTGATCTGGCTCATGCCCGACCGGCGTATCGAGCACGCCATCGCCGCCGAGCCGTAATCGTTTTTCGATGATCGTTTGAGGAGGGAGAAAATGCCTGTGTCAGGGGAACTGATCGCTGGTGCGCTGGCCGGTCTCGCGTTTGTCGGATGCAGCCTGTCGAGCGCTTCCCCGACGCCGTCGCCGGTGCCGGGGCGGCGACGCGAAGTCGTCGTCAACGGCAAGCGGGTCAAAACCGTCGACATCCACGCCCATACCATCGTCCCCGAGGCGGCGGCTGTCATCAATCACCCGCTCGAGGCGCCGGGGCTGTTGTGGAGCAACCTCTCGGACCGCATCGCCGAGATGGATGAGGAGGGGATCGATGTCGAGGCGCTCAGCATCAATCCCTATTGGTATCGCGTGGAACGCGACGCCGCGGCCGAGCTGATCCGGATCCAGAACGAAAAGCTCGCCGAATTCTGCGCTGCGATGCCGGATCGCTTTGTTGCTTTTGCGACCGTCGCCCTGCAGCATCCGCAGCTCGCCGTCGAGCAGCTCGAATACGCGATCAAGAGGTTGGGGTTGCGCGGCCTGTCGGTCGGCGGCAGCGTCGCCGGACAGGAATTGGCCGATCCGAAATTCCACCCGGTCTGGACCAAGGCCGAAGAGCTCGGCATCCTCATTTTCCTGCATCCGCTCGGCACCCGGGAGTTGGAACCCAGCGGCCGGCTCGAGGGCAGCGGGCTGTTGACGAATACGATCGGCAACCCGCTGGAAACCACGATCGCACTGTCGCATCTCATTTTCGAAGGCACGCTCGACCGCTTTCCGGGGCTGAAGATCTGTGCCGCGCATGGCGGCGGTTTTCTGCCGTCCTACGCCAACCGCTCGGACGCGGTGATCACGACCTTCCCCAACCGGGTCGGCCCGCTGCCAAAGAAAAAGCCGACCCAATACCTCAAGGACGGGCAACTCTATTTCGACACGATCATGTTCACCGGCGAAGCGATGCGGCATCTGATCGCCGAGACCGGGATCGGCCAGATCATGATCGGCACCGACTACCCGTTCCCGTGGAACAAGGTGCCGGTCGACCACGTCATGTCGATCCCGGGCTTGAGCGACGACGACCGCATCGCGATCCTCGGCGGCACCGCTGCCAAGCTGCTCGGGATCGGATGAATTAAGCGTTACCTTCCACGGTAAGACACTGGTTCGAGCTGGCGGGATGGATGACGAGCTCGGGTTGCCAGAGGGTGCCTTCGCGAAGATCGATGCGGAAGAGGACGAGATCTTTTACGAGCCGCCGCGGCTGGTCTGTCACATCGACGACGGCGCGATCGCGGCACTGACCGAATTTTACCGAGAGGTGCTGCCCGCGGGCGGCGTGTTGCTTGACCTGATGAGCAGCTGGGTCAGCCATCTGCCACCCGAGATCGCTTACGCCGAGGTGATCGGCCACGGCATGAACGCCACCGAACTCGCCGCCAACCCGCGGCTCAGCCGCTGGTTCATTCAAAACCTCAATCGTGATTCCGTGTTGCCGCTTGCCGACGGCAGCGTCGACGCGGCGATGATCTGCGTCTCGATCCAGTATCTTCAGCGGCCGGTCGCGGTGCTGCGGGGGCTCGCCCGGGCCCTGCGGCCCATGGCGCCGCTCGTCATCAGCTTTTCGAACCGCTGCTTCTGGACCAAGGCCGTCGCGGTCTGGCGCGCCCTCGACGATGACGGCCATGCCCGTCTCGTCGAGCTCTATCTCCGCCGCGCCGGCTTCGAGCGGGTCGAGACGCACCGCCTCGCGGAATGGGTCGAGGATGTGAGCGACCCGATGACCGCCTTGGTCGGCCGCGCTCCCGCGGTGTAGGCTGCTCTGGAACAAGCCGTGAGGAGCTGAACAGATGCAATTGGGCACATTATTGCCGCTGGGGGATATTGGGGGCAATCCGGTGACAGTGCGCGAATATGCGCAAACCGCCGAAACGATCGGCTACGATTTCGTCGAGGCGCCCGACCATGTGCTCGGCGCCAGCGAGGCCAGCGCGCCGGAGCCCGGCCGTACTGGCGCCGGGCTGTTCCACGACCCGTTCGTGCTGTTCGGATACCTCGCCGGCTGCACCGGCAAGCTCGGCTTTTCGACTGGCGTCTTAATCCTGCCGCAGCGCCAGACGGTTCTTGTCGCCAAACAGGCGGCCTGTCTCGACGTGCTGTGCGGCGGGAGGTTCCGGCTCGGCATCGGGGTCGGGTGGAACGAGGTCGAGTTCACCGGCCTCAACGAGAATTTCCATAATCGCGGCCGCCGCTCGGAGGAGCAGATCCAGGTCATGCAGAAGCTGTGGGCCGAGCCGCATCTAAGTTTCAAGGGCCGCTGGCACACGATCGAGGACGCCGGCATCAACCCGCTGCCCGCCGCGCGCAAGGTGCCGGTGTGGTTCGGCGGGCATCACGAGCGCACTCTTCCGCGCATCGCCAAGTGGGGCGACGGCTGGATGCCGAATGCCTATGGCCCGGACCAGAGTGCTCTCGACATTTTCGGCCAGCTGCGCCGCTTGACCGAGGAAGCCGGCCGCGATCCCGCCAATGTGGGGATCGAGGTCTGGGTCTCGATGGGTACCGGAAGCGAAGCGGATTGGGGAAAGGAAACACGGTTCTGGAAGCAGGCCGGCACCACGCACCTTTGCTTGACGACGACCTTCAGCCGCCGCCACCACAAACGCATTCCCGGGCACACGATGACCGACCACCTCGCCGCATTGCGGCGTTATCATTCGGCGGTCGCCGCCCAGCTTTAGAAGGAGCACCTCATCAGAAGGAGCACCTCATCGCGTTCTAGGGAATCGCGCGGCCATGCGCTATGTCACACGAGTATTGCAGCCGGGTGAGACGGTTGTCTATACAACAAGATTGCATTTATTCCTGTACTGGCGAGCGATTTTGCTACTGGTAATTTGCATAATTTTGGCAATCTCGGCGTGGTATACTGTCGACAACCAGAATATCAGCTTGGCGTTCGGGATCGCGGCGATCATTTTTGGGCTGCTGGGGCTGTCGTCGGCGCTGCGCGCCTTTATCCGGCGGGCGACGACCGAATTGGCGGTGACCGATCAGCGCGTCATTTATAAAACCGGTCTGCTCGCGCGCCACACCCTCGAAATGAACCGCGCCCGGGTCGAGAGCGTGACCGTCGACCAGACGCTGCTCGGCCGCGTCTTCGGCTATGGGACAGTCACGGTCCGTGGCGTCGGCAGTGCCTTCGAGCCGATCCGCAATATCAGCGACCCGCTGACCTTCCGCACCTACATCACCACCGGCTGATCCTTTCGGACGCACGGACCTCCCCGGTGGCGGCGGGCTCAGGCGCGGACGGCGACGTCTTTCTGCTCGAAGAGTTGCTGCAGTTCGCCGGTCTCGAACATCTCGCGGATGATATCGCAGCCGCCGACAAACTCGCCCTTCACATAAAGCTGGGGAATTGTCGGCCAGTTGGAGAATTCCTTGATGCCCTGCCGGATCTCGTGATCGGCGAGGACATCGATGCCTTTGAACTTGACCCCGAGGTGGCTCAGGATCTGCACGACTGCGGCCGAGAAACCGCATTGCGGAAAGACCGGCGTCCCCTTCATGAAGAGCACGACCGGATGGTCGGTAAGGTTTTGGGAAATGCGCTGTTGAACCGCGTCGTCCATTCTTCCGATCCTCGACTATCGGGGTTTAATCCTCGGGCGCGCCGGTCTGCAACGCGAGCGCGTGCAGTTCGTTGCCCATCCGGCCGCGTAGCGCCTGATACACCATCTGGTGCTGCTGGACCCGGGTTTTGCCGCGGAAGGCGCTGGAGATGATGTGGGCCGCGTAATGATCGCCATCGCCGCGCAGGTCTTCGATAGAAACCTGGGCGTCGGGCAGGCTTTCCTTGATCAGCCGCTCGATCATTGCCGCGTCCATCGCCATCGCCCGGTCCCTCCGCTCAGCCCAGCGCCATATAGCCCGGCAACCAAGCCTCGTTCGCAGCGGTGAGTTGCGCGACCGATATGGCACCGGCGCCGCGGAGTGTCAACGCGGCGCCATCGCCCGCAGCCTCCACCCAGCCGACTCGCACTGCCGGGACGCCGGCAAGCTCCGCTGCCGAAAGCAATGTTGCCGGATCGCCGGTCTCAACGAGATAGCGCCCCTGATCTTCGCCGAACAGCCAAGCATGAAGCGGCATAGTGCCGGGCCCTGCGAGCGTCGCGCCACGGCCGCCGGCCATCGCCATCTCGGCGAGCGCGGTGAGAAGGCCTCCGTCGGAAAGGTCATGGCAAGCCGCGACATGCCCGGCTTGGATCATGGCACGGACAAAGTCGCCGTTCGTTCGCTCTGCCGCTAGATCGACGGGAGGCGGAAGTCCATCCTCACGTCCTTCGATTTCCCGGAGGTATAACGAGGCACCGAGATGGCCGCGTGTGTCGCCGATGAGGATCAGCGCGTCGCCCTCGTGCTTCAGCGCAAAATCGACCGCGCTTCGCGCGTCGGCGATCAGTCCGACGCCGCCGATCACCGGGGTCGGGAGGATCGCCCGGCCGCTTGTCTCGTTGTACAGCGACACATTGCCCGAGACGACCGGATACGCGAGCGCCTGACACGCCTCGCGCATCCCCTCGATCGCGCCGACAAACTGCCCCATAATCTCGGGCCGCTCGGGATTGCCGAAATTCATGTTGTCGGTGAGTGCCAATGGCTCGGCGCCGACAGCCGTCAGGTTGCGCCAGCTTTCGGCGACGGCTTGTGCGGCGCCGCGCGCCGGATCCGCGCGGCAATAGCGCGGCGTGCAATCGGTTGCCAGGGCCAGAGCTTTGCCGTCAGCCGAGACCCGGACCACGGCAGCGTCCCCCCCGGGCCGCTTTACCGTATTGCCCATCACGAGATGGTCATATTGCTCCCAGATCCATCGTTTGGAGGCGAGCGCGGGGCAGGCGAGCATCCGTTGCAGACATTCGAGCGGGTCGCGTTCGGGCAGCGAGGCGGGGTCTACCTCGGATTCGGGATCTCTGCGGCGCCACTGGCGCCGGTGGACCGGCGCCTCGGTCACCAGGGGCCCAACCGGAATATCGGCCGCCGCCTCCCCGGCCATCCGCAGGACCAGCCGTCCGCTATCGGTGACGCGGCCGATCACCGCCAAATCGAGCTCCCACTTTTCGAAGATGCGGCGCGCTTCGGCCTCGCTGCCCGACCGCAGGATCATCAGCATTCGCTCCTGGGTCTCGCTGAGCATGATCTCGTACGCACTCATTTGCGGCTCGCGCACCGGCACCCGGTCGAGATCGATCTCGATGCCGAGTCCGCCCTTGCCGGCCATCTCGACCGAGGAAGAAGTGAGGCCAGCGGCGCCCATGTCCTGGATCGCGACGATTGCATCCTTCTCCATCAGTTCTAGGCAAGCCTCGATCAGCAATTTCTCGGTGAACGGATCACCGACCTGGACGGTCGGCCGCTTCTCACCAAGGGCCCCTGCGGCATCGCCGCCAAACTCGGCCGAGGCCATCGTAGCGCCGTGAATGCCGTCGCGGCCGGTCTTGGCGCCGACATAGACGACGAGGTTTCCCGGCCCAGCCGCGGCTGAATAGAAAATGTGGTCAGCACGCGCGATGCCGACGCACATCGCATTGACCAGTATGTTGCCGTCATAGGCGGGGTGAAACTCGCATTCGCCGCCGACCGTCGGGACGCCGACGCAGTTGCCGTAGCCGCCAATGCCGGCGACGACGCCGGCGAGGAGATGCCGCGTACGCGGGTGCTCGGGACTGCCGAAACGCAGAGAGTCGAGAATCGCGATCGGCCGTGCGCCCATCGTAAAGACATCGCGCAGGATGCCGCCGACCCCGGTCGCCGCGCCCTGATACGGCTCGATGAACGAAGGATGGTTGTGGCTCTCGATCTTGAAGACGACGGCATCACCATCGCCGATGTCGACGACACCGGCATTCTCGCCCGGACCGCAGATCACCCGCGGCCCGGTCGTCGGCAATGTCTTGAGCCAGATCTTCGACGATTTGTAGGAGCAGTGCTCGCTCCACATCACCGCAAATATGCCCAGTTCGGTCATGTTCGGGGTGCGGCCGAGGATCGCGACGGCGCGCTCGAATTCTTCCCGGCTCAGCCCGTGCTCGGCGGCCAGCTCGGCTGTGACGTTGCTCCTGTGCGTCAATGTGCACGCCCCCCATACTCCTCTCCTCCCGCCGGCCGGGGGGAGAGGGTCGGGGTAAGGGGGGCCGGTACGATCTTCGTAAGGTAAGTGAGGACCCCGGCAAGGCTCCGTGAAGCCTCTCCGCTGGGCACGGCGGCGATCCCCCCCTCACCCCTCCCTCTCCCCTCTATGGTGGGAGAGGGTTCTCTAAGTAGGCGATGTCCGAAGAGACGATTGGCGAGGCGCTCCCGCGCGTGCGCGCGAGACGAAAAGGGATCAGGACCAACTGCTTGAGGTTCGGCGATTTCGGGTTTCAAGAACAGGCGATAACAGGGCATAGCCGGCTGAGTTAGGGCGTCTTCCGTCGGCGGGTGGCGTGAGAGGACGACCGAAAAAGTGAGTTCATGGTACGTTCAATCAAGAGGCGGGCGAGATAAACGGCGAGGTTCACTGCAACGCGCCAACGAGGCCGGTAAAGAAGGCTTGCCCATCGGTGCTACCGAGGAGAGGATCGGTAGCATTCTCGGGATGCGGCATCAGGCCGAGGACGGTGCGGGTCTTGTTGAAGATGCCGGCGATCGCATGCGCCGAGCCGTTGAAATTTTCGGCCTCCGCCACCTGGCCATCCGGTCTGCAATACCGGAAGGCGACGAGCCCCTGCTCATCCAGCCGGTTCAGCGTTTCAGGGTCGGCGGCGTAGTTGCCGTCGTGATGTGCAACCGGCACCCGGATCACCTGACCCGCTTCGTATCCGCAAGTAAAGATCGTCTGGTTGTTCTCGACACGTAGATGGACGTCGCGACAAGTGAAACGCAACGAGCGGTTGGGCAGCAGCGCACCAGGCACCATCCCAGCCTCGGTCAAGATCTGAAAGCCGTTGCAGATACCGAGCACCGGCGTGCCCTTCTCGGCGTGGTCGCGTACCTCCCGCATGATCGGTGAATGCGCCGCTATCGCTCCGCAGCGCAAGTAATCGCCATAGGCAAACCCGCCGGGCAGGACGATCAGATCGGTCTGGGGCAAGCTTGCTTCGCGGTGCCAGATGCGTGCCGGTGCGCGCCCGGTCGCGCGCGTCAGTGCGTCGCAGATATCACGCTCGCGGTTCGAGCCCGGAAAGATGATGACGGCGGCTCTCATCGGCGCGACCTTTGGCGAAAAACCTCTTTCAGATACAGAGTAGGCCGAGGCCGTTCAAGGCGGTGAGATGGATTCGTGCGCAAGCGGTGGAACCCGACGAATGAGCACGTGTTTTAGCGAGGGGTGAAAGGCGGCGATCGTTCGCTTTTTGTTCGAAAGCCCGGCCTTAAAATCTGGGCGGCCCGTCATCGGCTCGGATTGAGTGCGACGAGGAAAGAGTTCGAAGGTGTCTTCTCTCGCTATCCAACACCCATCTCCCGTATTCGATAGCAGGAAATTTAAGAAGGTATTTCCGGAGGCGGTGCATCGGCCGGAGGACCACTTTCGTGAGCTCCTCGACTCGCTGCCCGCGGCAATCTACACGACCGATGCCGCCGGCCGCATCACCTTCTACAACCGAGCTGCGGTCGAGCTTTCGGGTCGCGAGCCCCGGTTGGGCGCCGACCAGTGGTGCGTGAGCTGGCGGCTGCTTCTGCCGGACGGTACGCCGCTGCCCCACGACCAATGTCCGATGGCCGTGGCGTTGAGGGAGGATCGGCCGATTCGAGATGTTGAAATCATCGCGGAGCGGCCCGATGGGACACGCCTCAACCTGCTCCCTTATCCGACGCCGTTGCACGACAGCACCGGCGGTTTGATCGGCGCCGTCAACATGCTCGTCGACATCACCGACCGGAAGCGGGCCGAACAGACGGTTCAGGAGCTGAACGAAACTCTCGAGCAACGCGTCGCGGAACGAACCCACCAGCTGACGCAAGCCTTCAACCAGCTCGGCGTAAGCGAAGAGCGCTTCCGCTTGCTGGTCGAGGGGGTGACGGACTACGCGATCTTTATGCTGGACCCCGATGGCCTGGTGACCAGCTGGAATGCCGGGGCACGTCGGATCAAGGGCTACACGGCCGACGAGATCATCGGTCGCCATTTCTCGCAATTCTATACCGAGGAGGATCGCTGGAACGGGAAGCCGGCAATGGCGCTGGAAACGGCGCAGCGGACCGGCAAATACGAAACCGAGGGTTGGCGGGTGCGCAAGGACGGCGCGACATTCTGGGCGAATGCGATTCTTGAAGCGATCCGTGACGAGGACGGCCGACTGGCCGGTTTTGCTGAGATCACGCGCGATTTGACTGAGAAGAGGGAAGCCGAAGAACAGCTCCGCCGGGCCCAGAGGATGGAGGCCATCGGCCAACTCACCGGTGGAGTTGCGCACGATTTCAATAACTTGCTGACCGCGATCATCGGCAATTTGGAGATGCTGACGAGCGTCCTGCCCGCCGGAAGCCCGACCAGCCGCTGTGCGGAAGGCGCACTGCGTGCGGCACTGCGAGGCTCACAGCTGACCTCGCAGCTGCTCGCCTTTTCCCGTCACCAGGAGGTCCGGCCGGAGGTCGTCAGCATCAATGATCTGCTCCGCGAAAACTTGATGCTGTGCCAGAGAACCGTCGGCGAAGGCATCGAAATCGAGTTGCTCCTGCAGCAAAACATTTGGCCTTGCCGCATTGACCCGGCGGAGTTCGGTGCAGCGATCCTCAACCTTGCCGCCAACAGCCGTGACGCAATGAGTCGGTCGGGCCATCTGACCTTTCGGACGGAGAATGTGACTACGAGCGGGATCGATCGAAGCGACTTTGCCGCCGGCGATTATGTCGTGCTCTCGGTCAGCGATACGGGTACCGGCATGAGCGCTGAAGTGATGGAGCGGGCGTTCGAGCCCTTCTACACGACCAAGGACGTG
>Ga0306925_10000330_pt1 | contig 33023 bp, 29 predicted proteins | sample flu12Cox44000176_FD_203755 | JGI IMG/M metagenome (GOLD analysis project Ga0306925, IMG submission 203755) | Lab enrichment of tropical soil microbial communities from Luquillo Experimental Forest, Puerto Rico - flux8day.12C.oxic.44.000.176 (v2)... | ecosystem: Environmental > Terrestrial >... | reverse complement strand
TGTTGAGCTCGACGCGACGCCTGGTCGCCATCGCCAGCGGATAGATCGGCCGTCCGGACACGCTTGCGAGCTTGATGATGCCGAGCCCCGCGATACGGGCAACCTTGGGAACGTCCGCCGTAAGGGCGACGTTGTAGCCCTCCTCGAGCGCGCTCAGCATCTGCCAGAAGGAGCTCACCCCACCCTTGTCGACGAAGCCGTTACCCAGATTCCCGGAGCCCCGAATTGTCCCAACTCCGAGCCATTCGGCGGCTATCGCATTGACCTCGCCGTCGCGGTGGCGCGAGATCAAAACCTTGGCGCGATGCTCTGCCCGCCTGATGAAGGGTACCAGGAAATGCTGCCCGTGCCACATCCCCAGAATCACCGGAAGGTCGAGGGCAGCTTGTTCGTAGATGTGGTCCGGCTCCGTCACCACCGAGCTGGTCTTCCACACTAGCCGCAGATATTCGGCGCCGATGATTCCGACCGTCTTCTGGAACGGACGCGAGCGAAATAGACGGCGGGACCACGACATCAGCAACAAACCGCGCGCGACTCAGCGCTTGACGCGCTCGTCCGTTGTGGGATCGAGAAGACGATGCATGTGGACGATGAAATAGCGCATATGGGCGTTGTCGACGGTCTGTTGCGCCTTCGCCTTCCACGCCGCATAGGCGGCAGCGTAGTTGGGATAAATGCCGACGATGTCGAGCTTGTCGAGATCCCTGAACTCAACCTGATGCAGGTCCGCGAGCTCGCCACCGAAGACGAGATGGAGCAGCTGCCCGTGTCCACTCTGATCAGACATGTCCCACGCCCCCCGAGCGCGCACGCGCCTGAGCTCGATTACGCAAATTCCGCAAACCGATCGCGGATGAGACCAAGCAGGACCGCATGACGGCCGCGGCCTGCGGCCAGCAATGCCTCATGCACGGGATCGGGCCGATTATAAATCAACGATTGCCCCGTCAAGGTCGTCACTGCCCCGCCGGCTTCGTGCACCAAAAGATCGGCCGCGGCAAGGTCCCAATCGTGACTGTTCGGCCCGGTAAAGGTGCCGTCGAGCGCGCCGCTTGCGACCCGGGCGAGGCGCAGCGCAAGCGACGCAACCCGTGGCGTCATCTCGATCCGCGGCTCGATCGCCGCCAGACTGTCCAGGCGACGCTTGGGCCCGGTGAACCTGGCCCCGGCCAGCGCAGCACCCGAGCTCACATGAATGGGCTCCCCGTTGCGTCTTGCCCCCTCGCCGGCAGTGGCCATGAACAGCTCGTCGCTGACCGGCGCATAGAGCGCGCCAATCACGGGACGCCCATTCCTGACCAGCGCGACGGATATCGCCCAATCCGAAGCACCCGCGAGATAGGCGCGCGTCCCGTCAATCGGATCGACGACCCACACCTCGGCCCTTTGCAGACGGCTCGGATCGTCCTCCGTCTCCTCCGACAGCCAGGCGGCGTCGCGCATGGCGAGCAGCCGCTCACGCAGCAACGCGTCGACCGCAAGGTCGGCTTCGCTCACGGGCGAGGACTTGCCTTTGATCCAGCTCTTGAGCTCGCCGCGAAACGTCCGCAGTGCCAGAGTCCCGGCTTCCCGCACGGCGGCCGCGAGATCATCGCGCAAGCCGGCGCGATCATCATCAACATCACCGCCCGGCAACGGTGAGACCCTCTACGCGAACCGTCGGCGCGTCGATGCCGAAGCGAAATTCAAGGTCGTTCGCGGCTGAAAGCGCCCGGAACATATCAAGCAGATTGCCGGCGACCGTGACCTCGCTCACCGGAAAGCTCCGCCTTCCGTTCTCGATCCAGAAACCGGAGGCGCCGCGGCTGTAGTCGCCGGTCACCTGATTCACTCCCGAGCCGATGAGACTGGTAATATGGAAGCCATCCGCAATGTCCCCGATCAGCTCATCAGGCGTGTCTGCACCGGGAAAAAGGTGCATGTTGGTGGAACCGGGAGAAGGGACCGAGGAAGCGCCGCGCTGCGCGCGACCGGTCGTCTCCATGCCAAGCTCGCGCGCGGTCGCGCAATCGAGCAGCCACGAGGTGAGCACGCCATCCTCCACCACTGCGAGCGGCTTGCCGGCGATGCCTTCGGCATCGAACGGACGCGATCGCAAACCGCGCTTGCGCAGCGGATCATCGAGCACGCGCACTCCCGGCTTGAACAGGCGTTCGCCGAGCTTGTCCTTCAGGAAGCTCGTCTTGCGCGCAACCGCCGTGCCGTTGATCGCACCGGCCAGGTGTCCGATCAGCGATCCCGCCACCCGGCGGTCGAACACGACCGGCACGCGCCTGGTTTCGACCTTGCGCGGATGCAGACGCTCGACCGTGCGCTCCCCGGCCGTGCGGCCGACCTTCTCGGCGGCATCGAGGTCGGCACCGTGCAGCGCGGTTGAGTAATCGTAGTCGCGCTCCATCTCGGTACCCACGCCGGCAATGGCGGTCATCGAGACGCTCTGGCTGGAGCTGAGATAAGCACCGCGAAAGCCGCCGGTCGTTACCAGCACCATGCCGCCGATGCCGGCGGAGGCCCCCGCACCGCCCGACTTGGTGACGCCCGCGACTGCCAGTGCGGCCTCCTCCGCGCGTCTGGCACGCTGCTCAAGCACCGCCACATCGGGGAGATCCGGATCGAGCAGATCGAGATCCGGGATGTCGCGAGCCAGCCTTGCCGGATCAGCAAGACCGATGAACGGATCTTCCGGCGCCGCTCTGGCCATGGCGACGGCGCGCTCGGCGAGTTGCGCGACGTCAACCTTGATATCGTTGGTCGAAACAACCGCTTGCCGCTGCCCGACGAAAACACGCAGTCCCACGTCGTCGCCTTCCGAGCGTCCGGTTTCCTCGACCGCGCCCTCGCGCACCTCGACGCCAAGCGATACCGAGCGCGCTGCAAGCGCATCCGCCGCATCCGCGCCTGCGCGGCGGGCCGCACCGACGAGGCGTTCCGCGAGATCAGTCAATGCGGAAGGATCAAGAAGCGAGGACATCGTTATTCGGCGCTGGGATTGATTCAAACCTTCGGAAGCGGCGGCAACGTCCTGTCAAGCATGACTGATGCTAACGAGCCGACACCGCGGATTAACCAGGAACTTTAAGCGGATTCCGACTTGGCCGTGGCATGCTGACCACAACGCATCGGGGGGAAACTCCGGCGGGGCGAAACAAGCCGGGGCATACCCGGTGGGGAGATAGGCGTTGAGGCGTCAAGCAGCAACCGGCAGGGCAATGCCGGCAGGGTCGGGCCGCGTGCAGCGGCTCGACCCTTTCGCCTTGCCGGTGCGCTTCCAGGATGACGATCATGCCGCCGACGCGCGGGTGCGTGTGGTCGAGATCCATCCCGCGCGCATTGTCCTGCGCCGAGCAGTGCGCGGGATCAAGATGGCCGTCAACCTGCCCATCACCGCTTATCTCGGTGTTGCAATTCGCATGCAGCCGGCCACGCCCAATTCGCCCGCAGCCGTGGTGGTCGTGCTTGAGCATGCCGACCCGGCCTTGTCGGTGACCCTTTGTTGCGCGACCGAAGCCGGCGACAGCGTTGCAGATTGGCGCTCCTGGGGCAGCGCGCTCGGCATGCCGCTTCTCGTCGAGAGCGCCGACGGGCGGCTGCGCGAGGCGTTCGAGCGCATCGGTAGCCTGCGCGTCGGTGTACCCGTGGTCTGGCGACGCCGGCGCCGCCAGGCGCTTCGCGCACGAAGGGCATCGATGCCGCTGCGGCGACGGCGGTTCGCGCTGACGCCGACCCCGGACATCCATCGCGGCGAGCGTGAGATCATCGCCCGCGATTGAATGATTGCTTGCGACCTGTCATCGTATGCCGCATGGCAGAGAAGCAGGCGCTTTCCGGTCGCACCGTCATCGTCACCGGCGCGGCGAGCGGCATGGGGCGGGTGATGATACGCGCGCTCGCCGCGGCCGGCGCCAATGCTGCCGCGCTCGACCTCGATGCGGCCGGCCTCGAGCGGCTCGCCGGCGAGCCGGTTTTTGCCGGACGCCTGCGCAGGATCGCGGCCGATGTCTCCAAAGCCGAGGACTGCCGGGACGCGGTCGCCGACGTCCTTGCAACCTTCGGGTCGCTTGACGTTCTGGTCAATTGCGCCGGCATCAGCATGGCGCATGCGGCCGCACACAAGCAGGCACGCATCAAATTTTTCGACGCTGATGCGCACGGCTGGCAGCGCATCATCATGATCAACTGCGTCGGAGCCTTCCTCATGGCGCGCTGCGCGGCGCCTGCCATGATCGCGCGCGGCTGGGGACGCATCATCAACGTGACGACGAGCTTCGATACCATGATCGCCGCCGGGCTCTCCGCCTACGGCGCCGCCAAGGCGGCATTGGAAGCAAGTTGCGTCGCCTGGTCGAAGGACCTCGAAGGGACGGGGGTCTCGGTCAACATATTGGTACCGGGGGGACCCACGGATACGCCCGGATTCTTCCCTCCCGACCTGCCGCGCCCGCCGGTGCTGCTTGACCCCGAGATCATGGCGGTACCCATCGTGTGGCTGGCCTCGACGCAATCCGACGGCATCAGCGCAAGCCGGTTCGTTGCCCGCGACTGGGACCGGAACCTGCCGCCGGAGGAGGCCGCCGCCCGCGTGCGCATGCCTGCCGCGTGGCCTGCCTTGGCGCAGGAAGCCGCCAAGGCCCGCGGGCATCAGATGTAAAGCAAGGCAATGACGACGAGGCGATGGCGACTACACGGCGCGCGAGAAGGCGGCCTCAAGCGCGAGCGCGGCAAACAGGATTAACCCCGCATCGCGGTTCGACTTGAACACCGCGAGACAGTTCTGTGGATCATCAATATCGAGCCGTGCGATCTGCCAGGCCAGATGCGCGGCAAATGCCGCAAGCCCGAGAGCGAAGATGTATCCGGCGCCGGCGCTCCATCCGGAGACTGCGATCAGCGTTACGGCAAGCGCATAGAAGACGGCGAGCATCGGCTTGGTACGCTGGCGGAACAGCAGCGCCGTCGATTTGATGCCGATCAGCGCATCGTCCTCGCGATCCTGATGGGCATAGATCGTGTCGTAGCCGATCACCCACGCGATGGCACCGCCGTAGAGCCAGAACGCGGGCGGATCGAGTCGAGCAAAGAGGGCCGGCCATCCCATCAGTGCGCCCCAGGAGAAGGCCAGCCCGAGTGCGATCTGCGGCCAATAGGTGATGCGCTTCATGAAGGGGTAGACCGCGACAACCGCAAGAGAAGTAACGCCGACGATGCGCGTGAAGGGGTTGAACTGCAGCAGCACGGCAAGCCCGATCAGGGCCTGCAGCACGAGGAAGGCCGCGGCCATCGGTACGGTGACCTGACCCGAAGGGATCGGTCGCGAGCGGGTGCGCTCGACCCGCTGGTCGAGATCGCGATCTACAATGTCGTTCCAGGTACAGCCAGCGCCCCGCATTGCGAAGGCGCCGATGAAAAACAGAAGCACATGCCACGCATTGACCTGCCTGCCGGCATGAACGGCGGCGAGCCCTGCGGACCACCAGCACGGCAACAGGAGAAGCCAGGAGCCGATGGGGCGGTCGAGACGCGCAAGCCGGAGATAAGGGCGCAGCCAAGCGGGGGCGATGCCGTCGACCCAGTTGCCGGTCGAATCGGCAACGCGGCCGGCGCCGTCGGTCATCGCGCCAGCTTACTACCCATTAAGGTATCGAAGGTCCCCCCGCGCGAAGTGGATGCGTCCGGCACCGTCGGTGTGCTGCCCAGGGCGTCACTCAGGCTCGGCCCGGTCGGCTGCGGGCCCCGCGCCGCGGCCTCGCAAATATTCTTGGCGGTCTCGGATGCTTTGCTGTGCCCCAGCCTGACTTGCTTGATGGCATCGTCGGGGACGTGACAGGGCCCGCTGTTCTCTTCCAGTGCGTTGACGAACTTCGTCTCCGCCGCAACGAATGCTTTGAACAGCTTGCAGATCTCGTCGGCAGAGGCCTTTCTCTTGCCCGCCGCCTGGAGCGCCTGCCCGTGCTTGGCGGTCTCGTCTCGATAACTCAACAGCTGCTGACAGACCGGCGGCGGCCCCTGCTGCGGCGCGCCGAATCCTCCCCCCGGCATCCCGGGCATGCCACCGGGCGCTCCGGGCATCCCGGGCATCCCGCCGAACTGCGCATTTGCCGCCAGTGGCAAAATGACAAGCGTGAGCGCAAGCGGCAGAATCCGGCTGACTGTCATGGCTGTCCTCCGGCCTCGATCGATTCCGGCCGATGTGTAACCGGTATGTAAACAGCAGCTTGATTCCGGCGATAACACGGCAAAACTGCCAGAACCGAGTGGCATTTTAGAGCATGCCAAATGGCCCCCTGCGACTTCCGCACGCCTCGCCTTTACCTCGACGTCCCCCTCCGCGAGGGGGCGACCGCGGCATTGGATGCCGGCCAAGCCAATTATCTCGGGAATGTCCTGCGACTCAAATCGGGCGATTCGGTGCTGGTTTTCAACGGTCGCGACGGGGAGTGGCAAGCCGTTCTTGCAGGCACGGCGAAGGGCCGGTTCGCGCTTGCAATCGGCTTCCGCATCCGGCCGCAGGACTGCCCGCGCGACCTGCACTACTTGTTCGCTCCGCTCAAGCATGCCCGCCTCGATTTCATGACCCAGAAAGCAGTCGAGATGGGCGCCTCTCGCCTGCAGCCGGTCATTACCCGGCATGTCCAGGTCACCCGGGTCAATCTCGACCGCATGCGCACAAATGCCATCGAGGCGGCCGAGCAATGCGGCATCCTCACGCTGCCGGAGATACGCGCTCCAATCAGTTTCGATCAGATGATCGTCGAGCGGCACCCCGACCGCGTTCTGGTGTTCTGCGACGAGGAAGCCCCGGTCAGGGACCCGGTTGCGGCACTTTCCGATGTGCTTCCTGCAAGACGAGCCGGGTCGATCGCGCTTGCAGTTCTGGTCGGCCCGGAAGGCGGCTTCGCTGCGGAAGAGCGCGCCGCGCTGAACCGGCTGCCGAACACGGTGCGCCTCTCCCTTGGTCCACGCATCCTGCGCGCGGACACCGCCGCCGTCGCAGCCCTCGCACTCGTGGGAGCAGTACTCGGGGACTGGCGATGAGCGATCCGATGAGAACTGCCGGGGAATTGCGTTAAGGGCGAGCGTGGATTGAAGTCGAAATGCGCCCGCAACCGTGCTAAACGCCCGTCGCTGCTGTACTAATTTAATTCAAGCGCGAGCGAGCCGGCTGCCATGAGCGTCGCTGCAACCCTGTTGAACGAGTCCCTGATTGCGTCATTCGAGCGCGCAGGTTACCTGCGCGTTGCGCCTGCAATTCTGCATCCGGCCGGACCTTTCCTTGATCTGTCGGGGGAAGACATCCGCAAGCGCATGTATCTCACGACGGACGCGCGTGGCCATGAGCTGTGCCTGCGCCCCGATCTTACCATTCCGGTCTCGCGCGAGTATCTCGCCTCACCGCTCGCCGGGCGGCCGCAAGGCTTCTGTTATCTCGGGCTGGTGTTTCGCCATCCGAGAGCGGAAACCGACGGGGCGAGCGAATTCTGGCAGGCCGGCATCGAATCTTTCGGACGACCGGACAAGGCGGTGGCCGACGCCGAGATGATCGCGCTCGCAATCGATGCCGCCGCCCATTTCGGGCTTACCGAGCCGACCATCCGAATGGGCGATGTCGCGCTGTTCTCGGCACTGATCGAAGCGCTCAAGCTCGCGCCCGCCTGGAAGCGGCGCCTGATCAAGGATTTCAACCACAAATCCTCGCTTGCCCAGGATCTCGATCGGCTATCCATCAGCGCCGCGCAGGCGCCGCCGGAATATCAGGGCGTGCTCACCGCGCTTGCCGGCTCCGATCCAAAGGCCGCGCACGCCCTGGTAACGGACCTGCTGTCGATCGCCGGTACCATCGCTGTCGGCGGGCGGTCAGTCAGCGAGATTGCCGACCGCTTTCTGGAGCAGGCGACGCTGGGCGCGCAGACATCGTTGCCGCAAGAGATATCCGCGCTGATCGAGAAGTTTCTTGCTCTGGGCGGAAGTCCCGAAAAGGCTGCGAGGCAGCTGCGCGAATTCGCGCGCAACGCCAATGTCGCGCTCGATGCGGCGCTCGACTTGTTCGAGAGCCGCACCGGTTTGCTCGGCGCCCGCGGCATCGACCTTGATCACATCCGGTTTTCTACCGCGTTCGGCCGTGGCGTGGATTATTACACCGGCGTGGTATTCGAATTGCACGATCCCGACGAGCGGGTGAAAGGCCAGCTCGTCGCCGGCGGACGCTATGACGGGCTCCTCACGCGGCTCGGCAGCGCAAGCCCGATTCCCGCGGTCGGCTTCGCAGTCTGGGTCGAACGGCTCGCGCGGCTGCGGAGCGCGCCATGACTCATCCCTTTGTCATTGCCGTGCCTGCGAAGGGCCGGCTGCAGGAGAACGCCGAAGCCTTCTTCGCGCGCGCGGGTCTCGATCTCGTCAAACCGCGCGGCGCCCGCGACTACCGCGGAAGCATCGCCGATCTGCCCGACGTTGTGGTTGCCTACCTCTCGGCTGCCGAAATCGTCGAGCTGCTCGCGCAAGGCGCCGTGCACTTCGGCCTGACCGGCGAAGACCTGGTACGCGAGCACATCGCGGATGCGGAAAACCATGTCGTCTTCATTGATGAATTGGGCTTTGGCCATGCCAACGTCGTCGTGGCGGTGCCGCAGGCCTGGATCGACGTGCGCACAATGGCCGATCTCGACGATGTGGCGACGGCGTTCCGGCTCAAGCACGACCGCAAGATGCGCGTTGCAACCAAGTACGTGAATCTCACGCGCAATTTCTTCGCCAAGCACGCCATTGCCGACTACCGGATCGTGGAGAGCTCCGGCGCCACGGAGGGAGCTCCGGCCGCCGGCACCGCCGAGCTCATCGTCGATATCACGACCACGGGCGCGACGCTCGCCGCCAACCATCTGAAGGTGATCGATGATGGGGTGATCCTGCGCTCGCAGGCCAATCTGGTGGCGGCGCGCAGCGCCGGCTGGGGCATGGCCGAACGCGACACCGCGCGCAACGTGCTCGACCGCATGGCGGCGCAAAAGCGCGCGCGCGCTTTCCGCGAGGTCCGCACCCGCTTTGCAGGCTGCGACGACGCACTCCTCGCCGAGGCAAAACAGCGCTTTGCCGTCGAGACCCCGTTCGGCGGACCTACTTCTTCGGGAATGCTCACGCTGCACTGCCCGCCCCAGCACGTTCCGGCGCTCGCGCGGCTCCTGCGCGAAAAGGGAGCCGAGCACGTATCGGCCGTGGAGCTTGATTATGTGTTTTCGCGCGCCAACGCGCTTTACGCCAGGCTCGAGGCGGGGCTTGGTCCGGCTTCGCAGCTTTAGCCGCGGATCTTTTCGATATGAGGTTCCCGCGCGTGCTTCTCGTGCCAGCGCGGACCGGGGCCGCGCATGTAATATGCTTCCGGGCGATACACCTGCGGTCCTAACAGCCCGCGGCACCGATCCGCGATGGCCCTCCAGGCACGTCCGGCCGCAGAGGCCAGAATGGACGCGCGCATTGAGGCTTGATCTGCCAACTGGATTCTCCCTTCTTCTTAGGAGTAAATCCTCAAGCAATAAATATTCCAGATGACTGGAGCAGCGCTGTCATAAAGGAAAAATAAGCACCGATTGTTATCCGGTGGAGCGATGGAGCCCCCACGGGTGATGGCCTTCCGATCGAGCTTCCGTGCCTGCTTTCGTTGATGGCGGATCGATGATGCCCGCCCCGGCGATGCTTGGTGCCGACACAAGCCGCACGCCGGAATCGTCCAGAAATTCTACACCGTATTGCTCCAAGGCGGCCTTGATCGCCGCCAGGCTATGCTCATGCATGGACGGGCGGCCCTCCGCGCGCTCGGCGCGATGAATCGAAGACTGCGAGATTCCCGATCGCTCCGACAGCTCCCACACCGACCAATTCAGCATGGCGCGCGCGGCTCGGATCTGGACGGAAGTAATTCTGGTTCTTTCGCTCACGACCATTTCAATAGCGCGCCCCGATCCGAGCTTGGGGACTCTCCATCCAATTGCTGAGCTGCACCTTGCCCGTCCTTCATTATCGGCCCCGCCGCGTATGAATTCGATGAGGAGGCAGCCGATTTCTCATAAAGGCGGCATAAAGGGACTGTTTTGCCCGGCTCCAAACACAGGTAGCCCGCCAACCTCAAGTCGGCGCACTCCCCGTCTCAAAATTTCTGCGCTGTGAGCAAGCATTTACACAAATCCTATAACGACTGGCTCTTTTCCCCCTCGAAATCTTACGACCGCGATCCGCATATTTGCGGATGACCGCGCCATAAGCACTCAAAATGGTTCGACCAACGCAAAGTCGCCGCGCCGCCGTGGCACATGATTTGCCGCCAACCTCGAGCGATGGCGAGCATCGAGAGGCGGTCGGGCCATGGCACTGGCTCTTGGGTGCGTTCGGCGCGCGAATCGGCGCAAGCGTGCTGCGGCCTCTGCCAGTATTGTCGTCGTTCCTAAAATGGCCGGCTGCAATCCTCGCCTCGACTCTGATCGCGCTCGCCGGGGTCGCAGGCCCCGCGGCGCACGCCGAGGACGCCAACATCAGCAGCCGGCGCGACGCCGAGCGAACAAGCTTCTCCAATGACGAGATCGTGGGTGGCTTCTTCAAGATTGCGTTCCGGGCAGAATTGCAGCTGGGCGCGCGCGCAGAACGCATACGCAAATTCGACGAGCCCGTCAGAGTTTTCGTCTTCGATCAGGGGACGCATAAGCGGAAGGCGGAAATCGCGGCGGTCATTGCCGACATTCGTGCGCACGTGCATCATCTCGACCTGGCGATGACCAACGACCTCCAAGCCGCGAATTTCGTCGTGATGCTCGTGCGCAAGCAGGACCTCAGACGCACAATTCGTTCAGTCTACGGGCGGGACAGAGCAGGGCAGATCGAGCGATCGCTTAACCCCCAGTGCCTTTCCGGCTTTGGTAAAGACGAGCGCTACCGCATCCGCCACGCCGAGGTCATTCTGCCCGCCGACGCCGATGATTTCGTGTTCTTCGACTGCGCCTACGAGGAAATGCTGCAGGCGTTGGGACCCATCAATGACGATCGCTCAGTGCCCTGGACGATGTTCAATGACGACGTGCAAATGGGATTTTTCGACGTTTACGATCAGTATCTTCTGAACATTCTTTATGACCCCCGGATTCGGCCGGGAATGACAAAGGAAGAAGCCGGGAGGCTGCTGCCCGAAATATTGACGACGGTTCGGGAACGGGTAGCGCGGGGCGCGCGAGCCCGTGACAGCTCAGAGACCAACTTTAGCGTACAGTGCAATTGCCCGGCGCCAATCCAGGATAGTCCGACTATTCCAGAATGACAGCGCGGTTTGCGCCGTACGCTAGCGTCTCCGCGATCTATTGCTCGAAGAGTATTCCGAGGTGCCGGTCGCACGGCGGGTGTGCAGCCACCCCGTCCACGCTTGATATCCGGCAGAGCTCGCCCTGCTGTATTTCGTCGGCGCGCTGGCCGAGGCTCCGGCTTGCGCGCGATTCGACGATCCTGCCGACAGGATGACGAGTGCCGCAGCGAGCAAGACGAGGCTCTTGTTCATCGCATCCTCCCTGTTGTTCGAGACAACCGAACGAGGGCCTACGTTTCCGTTGACGGGTCTTTCCGCCCGCGTGGGAAAACCATGATCCCAAACCTTGCCATGCGCAAGGACTAATCATTAATTGCTTGGAAATTGACCCTGGCTCCAGCAGAGACCCCGGTTTACGGCCTTTGCGTGCGGCACGAAATTTGTGCATCGCACAAGAGGTCAGCGAGGCCGCGGTCGCGGATTGCTTTGCGACCCATCTTGCTCGTGGACCGACGGACTTTGGGGTGATCCCGAAGCAGACCAAACCCAGCTATTTGCGACCTGCGTCAGTAGAGCAGGATCACGTCGGTCATGACGGTCAATTGGTTTTTCTTGGTGCCGTAGTTGTAAGCATCCGCATTGTACGAATGCTCGTACCTCAGCTCCGGTCGCACCAGGCCGGTGTTCTCGCCCCATGCATTGAACCAGCGACCCCAACCGACGCTGTGAGTGCTGTATCTTGTCTGGGTTCCGGTTCGCTGGCCGCGGGTGTCATCGAAATACTCGTTGCGCATGACCAGATAATCGCTCTTCGATATCTTGAAATTCTGGTAGTTCACAATCGACCAGGCCGGCGCAAAGCAGCTGACCTCACCGAACGGGCAAACCGCTCCGTTGGTGTTCGGCTCGATTGGAAGCGGCCCAAAAATGCTCGGCACGTCTCGTTGATACGTGTAATACGCTTCGGTCTGCATGTTCCAGCTGTTGCTGAACCTGTGACTCCAGGTCGTCACGAACATCTGCAGGTTATCATAGGCGTACACGCCGTTATTGATGGAATTGACGCAGGGGTAGATCGAATCGTTGTTGTCCCTGGAAGTCCAGCGCACGCACGCAACCGGCGTGAACCTGGCGTCGGTCTTCTCCCAGGCGGCAACGTCGTTGCCGGCGTGCGCGCCGAATTGAACCAGCCATTGCTCGTTGAGCTTCACCGTGCTGATGATGCCCATCTGGGTGAACGGGTCGAAGATGTAGAGCAGCGAGTGGCTGTAGAGATAGTTCCCGGGCGCCATCTGCGTCTCGATGTCGGGAACGGAAAGGAACCGCCCGACTCTCACGTTCATTCCCTGCGCAATCTGCGGAAAATAAAGCTCACCGTAGAACGTGGGCATGTCGTATCCATAGGTGCGATTCTTGCTCAGCAACTGGTCGCTGAAAATGCCTTTCATGATGGTGTAACGGTAATCAAGGCCATACAGGCTGGTGACATTGAACCCCCAGTCGACGTGATCTTTCTGGGCGGTGTCGGGCAGTCGCTCGATGCGGAACACCAGCTGATCAAGCTCGACGCGGCCGGGATGAATGGGATAGCCGGCCGGCGCCAGCGACTGGGACGAGGTGCTGTCATTTGCTCCAACTTCGCCCCAGCCATAAATCTTGATCCGGCTGTCCTTCCAGGCCTGTCCGTTCGGCCCGTCGTAAAGCCATTTCATCAATGGACCGACGGCCGTGTCGGGCACCCCGATCAGCTGGCTCCCGCCGAGCGGCCAATCGCCCGATGGAAACGGCGGAGAATCGAGGGGCGCCGGCAATCCCGTACGCTTCGGTTCCGGCTCGCTCGCCTTGCTGCCCGGCGCAGAGAATGCCGTCCAGTTGCCTGCATTGAACAGATAATTGAGCCCGAGCTTAACCTCGTGCGCAGTCTGCCGCACAACCACGTTTTCGGCGAACACCCCGGTTGCGACATTGGTCAATGAAACCGAGCGGGAGCCGAACGCGAGATAGTCGTATTCCAGCCTGAGCGCCCAGCCCCTCCCAAGCGCGTATTCCATGCCGGCGCCGACTGTCCAGCCGTTTCTGCGGTCACCACCGCTCTCGTCGGAGGCGGAAGGGATCTGCGCTGTCTTGAAAAAGTCAGAACGCGTGAATGCGGCACCGCCTTTGAGGTAAAACAGCCCCGGATCAAACGCATAGCCCATGCGACCGGTCACGGTCGCCAACCAGGTCTGCCTGGTCCAGCACGTATTGGTCCCGTCCGGGCACAGGCTCTCGTCTTTGAGATTGCCCCAGGACAGGTCGCCTTCGGCCCCCAGTACCCATTTCCCGATCTGATAGTTCAATCCGATCTGGCCACCCGCCATGGCGGCGTCGCCGGCTTCCGCGGCAGCACCATCGACAAGCGCCCAATTGCGATAGGAAAACCCGCCGCCGATGTGAGCGCCGATATAGATGCCGGTCCAGTCATAGGCAGCAAGGGGCGGGCTTTTGCGTGCGGGAACCATGATGTCGGCGGCTGCTGCCGCGTTCCCCGTCGTCAGCGCCGCAAGAATTGCGCATGCGACCAGACGCCTGCACTTCACGACCTCGCCCCACGTAACAGCCGCGCAACTGACTGCGATCGAGCTTACCTTTGAGCAATTTCACGGCAAGGCGCGCCGCCTTTGGGAGCGCGTAAAATCCCGGTTGGCCGAGTGAAAGAATTTTGGGGTTGCAATTATATCACACATCAACGTTCGATGATTTTATGTGCACGATGATCAAATCTTGTGCTCCGTCCTCAATGCGCGGCGGGTCCTAAATCATTTTGATTTGCAAATACTTGTCCGCCGTACGGTCAACTGGCACGGGCTTTGATTCCAAAATTGCTCGCCACCCCGGTAGCCGGGCTGGGCCAAGACGTAAGCGGCTGGATTGCGTCCATGAAGATCATCATCGCCATCATCAAACCCTTCAAGCTCGAAGATGTCCGCAATGCTCTCAACGCGATCGGCGTGCAGGGGATGACGGCTACCGAAGTGAAGGGATATGGGCGCCAGAAGGGCCACACGGAGCTCTATCGCGGCGCCGAATATGCGGTGACCTTCCTGCCCAAGATCAAGATCGAGGTAGCGGTGCCGAGCGAGATGCTCGAACGCACCATCGAGGCCATCATCGCGGCCGCGAAGACCGGGCATATCGGCGACGGCAAGATCTTTGTCCTCGGCATCGACAACGCGGTCCGCATTCGCACCGGCGAAACCGACGCCGATGCACTTTAGGAATTGGCATCTCAAAGGCTCCGGCGAGGGGGAACCCATTTCATGACATTCAGGAAGTCGAACCAGGCGAGCATTATCGCGGTCGCCTTAGGGCTGATCTTCGCGCTGCCTTTGTGCGTATGCGCCGTCGATCGCTCTCTTGCCCAGCAGCCCGCGGCCGCGCTGGCAACCGCTACGCAATCGGCGCCGCCTCCCTGCGCCGCCAATGCCGATCCGAAATTGGCGGTACTGGAAAACTGCACGCCCAATCAGGGTGACACCGCCTGGATGCTCACGTCGGTGGCGTTGGTGCTCATGATGACGCTGCCCGGGCTCGGCCTGTTCTATGGCGGCATGGTGCGCAAGAAGAACGTCGGCGACACCGTCATGACGAGCTTTGCCATCGCCTGCCTGGTCAGCATCCTTTGGCTGGTTTGCACCTACAGCCTGGCCTTCCGAGGCGGAAACGCGTTCATCGGCGGACTTGACCGCGCCTTCATGCAAGGGATCGTGAGCGACATCGCAAAAGGCATCGGCAATCCCAATCCGCTGGCGCCCACCATCCCCGAGACTGTCTACATCTGCTTCCAGCTGACCTTCGCCATCATCACCCCGGCATTGATCGCGGGCGCCTTCTCCGAGCGCATGAAATTCTCGGCCATGCTCTGGTTCATCGGGCTGTGGACCCTGTTCGTCTATGCCCCCATCGCGCACTGGGTGTGGGGTCCGGACGGCTTTCTCGCCTCCGGCAACTCCAACGCCTGGAGAAAGGTTCTCGACTTCGCCGGCGGCACCGTCGTGCACATCAACTCCGGAGTGGCCGGTCTGATGGCGTGCATCATGCTCGGCCAGCGCAAGGACACCGGCCCCGGGCACAACATGGTGCTGACCTTCATCGGCGCCTCGCTGCTGTGGGTCGGCTGGTTCGGCTTCAATGCCGGCTCGGCGGTATCGGCAGGAATGCAGGCCGGCATGGCGATGCTGGTGACGCACATGGCCACCGCCACGGCGGCGTTCGTATGGATGCTGGTAGAATGGATGATGCGCGGCAAGCCGACGGTGATCGGGATCTGCACCGGCGCCGTCGCCGGCCTCGTCGCCATCACGCCAGCGTCGGGCTTCGTCGGCCCCATCGGCTCGCTGTGCATCGGCGCTGCCGCCGGTGCCGTGTGTTACTGGGGCTGCACCGGTCTCGAGCGCATGCTGGGATACGATGATGCGCTCGATGCTTTCGGTGTGCATGGCCTCGGCGGCATTGCCGGCGCGCTGCTTACCGGTGTGTTTGCGGTTGAGGCCTATGGCGGCACTCCCGGCCTGATCGAGGGCAACGCCATGCAGGTTCTCAACCAGCTCGCAGGCGTGGTCATTGTCTTCGTCTACGACGCGATCATGTCGCTGATCATCCTCAAGGTCGTCGACGTCTTCATTGGGCTGCGCATATCGGACGAGGTGGAGCGCGAGGGGCTCGATCTCGCAGTACATGGCGAAGCCGTGCATTGACCATATGGTGATGCAAACGCGTTTTATGGTTCGCGGGCAGGCCAACCGCCGGTCGATTTCGAACCTCTTGACGTCGAGCCGTCTCGCGTAACATGCAGACGCCTGCTGTCGCCGATATCGGTCACTTCCTGCTCTGTCACTGCAATACGGTTGCGTGTGCATTCGGCATGAAGAAGCACGAAATCGTCGAGTTTCGACGGCTGTCTCGTGGCGTTTGCGAGCTAATGCATACCCGGCCTTGATCTCAATCACGCTATTATAGTTGATTCGTCATGCGGCGATTTGGGATTTCAAGCTGACAAGTGCTGCTTTTGAGCAAAAGTCGTACTCAACGAGATCGTCCCGCGATCTTTATGCCGCACTTATGAGAACAGGGCTCGGCTCCCTCTCGAATTCATATGCGCCCTCAAGCAAATCAGTGCGGCGGCTCGAGCATTAGCCGCCGCCTGCAATAAGCGAGCTCATCGCCGCGACACCACCACGAAGATGGAAGATGTAAGGAGAGGTCATCTTGCAATTGGACGTTCTGCTGCTTGTCGCGCTCGCGGCTCTCGCTATCTGGACCGAGGTGGACAAGCTTCGAAAACCGCGCTTGCCGGAGCCTACGGCTGAAGATGCGGCGGTTTTTCCAGTCTCTCAGTGATTTGTGTTGTCCAATGACCGGCCATCGCCTGCCGTCGAACATCCCAAGCTGCTATACGCCGTAGCCGAACTTGTAGCTCAGGCCTACGCGACCCTCGACGATACCACGGTTGTTCCAGTACCAGGTTGTAGACGGTCCGCTGGTCGCCTGACTCCCGGCAGGGCTTACGCCGGAGGGGCTGTAACAGAGAGTCTCGGCGCGCACTGTCCAGTTGTTGTTCCACAGCGCCCACTCCGCGCCGCATCCGGCGATGACATCCCCGCGATAGCAACTGCAAGGACTACGCCAAACCAGCTTCATCAGCGGGAACAGTCGTTATGCCGATCAATTTGATGGTGTAGGATGCGGCGATGAGCGGCCGCGAGGGAGCAGGCGATGACGACCGTTGCAGAAGCGCCGGGCCAGAGCGCGACGAGCCCACGCGGCCCTCTTGCCGCGCTGGCGCTCGGTGCGCTCGGCGTGGTCTACGGCGATATCGGCACCAGCCCGCTTTACACCTTCAAGACCGCAATAGCGTGGGCGGGAGGCCAGGCAACGCCAGCCGCGGCGCTCGGCATGCTGTCGCTGATCACCTGGACGCTCATCATCACGACCTCGATCAAATACGTGGCCATTGTCATGCGCGCCGACAACGACGGCGAGGGCGGGATTCTGGCGCTGATGTCGCTGCTCGGCATCAAGCACGGCGAACGCAGCGGCGTAATCGCCATCGGAATCCTTGGCGCAGCCTTGCTTTATGGCGACGGCGCCATCACGCCGGCCATATCGGTGCTGAGCGCGCTCGAAGGGCTCAAGGCGCCGATGCCGGATTTTGCTCCATACGTGCTGCCGCTCGCGATCCTCGTTCTGGTTGCTGTGTTCGCCCTGCAGCCGCAGGGCACCGCACGCATCGGCGCGTTATTCGGGCCGATCATGACGCTGTGGTTTGTGAGCATCGGGTTGCTCGGGTTGCTTGGCATCCTGCGCCATCCCGGCGTGCTGGCCGCATTGGATCCGCGCTACGGTTTTGGTTACCTGTTTGGCCACGGCTGGACCGGTTTTCTGGTGCTGGGCGGGGTGTTCCTGTGCGCGACCGGCGCTGAGGCGCTCTACGCCGACATGGGCCATTTCGGCCCGCAGCCCATCAGGTTGGCGTGGTACGGGCTGGTGCTGCCGACGCTGCTGCTGAACTATGCCGGTCAGGCCGCTGTCATCGTCGATGGCGACGTCGCAGCGGATGCCAACCCATTCTTCGTCCTGTGCCCGCCATTCCTGCAGGTTCCGCTGGTCGCGCTCGCCACCGCGGCGACCATCATCGCGAGCCAGGCTATCATCAGCGGCACGTTCTCGATGACGCGCCAGGCCATCCAGCTCGGGCTGTGCCCGCGCCTGCACATCACGCAGACCTCATCGGAGGGCTACGGCCAGATCTACGTGGGATTCGTCAACTGGGCCCTGATGGTGCTCACCCTCGGCCTGGCGCTGAGCTTTCGCTCGTCCGACAATCTGGCCTCGGCATTCGGCATTGCGGTCGCGCTCACCATGCTGCTGACCTCGCTCCTGATGTTCATCGCCATGCGCGAAGTGTGGGGGTGGAGCCTGCCGCTGAGCATCGCGGTCGCTGGCCTGTTCGTCGTCGTCGATCTGTCGTTTGTCGCTGCAAACATGATGAAGGTGGTCGAGGGCGGCTGGGTGCCGCTGGTGGTCGGCGCCACCCTGTTTTTTGTCATGTCGACGTGGCGGAAAGGCCGCGCCGCGCTGGCCCACAAGCTCGAGCGCGATACGCTGCCGCTCAAGCAGTTTATCGCCCAAATGCACGGCAAGACGCGAGTGGCGGGCACCGCCGTCTACATGACCAGCCGCGTCGATGTGGTGCCGGTACCGTTGCTGCACAATCTCAAGCACAACAAGGTGCTGCACGAGCGCATTGTGCTGCTGCACGTGGTGACCCGCAACATTCCGCGCGTTGCGCCCGACAAGCGGATCGAGGTGGTTCATCTCGGCGACAATTTCCATTCCGTGGTCGCCTATTATGGCTTCATGCAGCAGCCGAACGTTCCACGGGTGCTGGAGCGGTGCGATTTGCAAGGTTTGACCTTCAACATGATGGAAACATCTTTCTTCGTTGGAAGAGTAACCATCGTGCCAGCCAGGAAATCGCGTTTCGGTGCCATGCGCTGCAAAATATTCGAGGCCATGCACCGCAACGCGCTGGCGGCAACGGAATTTTTTCGAATTCCGCCGAACCGGGTCATTGAGCTCGGGGGCCAGGTGGAGATTTGAGCAAGCAAGACAGCAAGGGCGCCCGGCCAGGCGTCATGCCCCATTCCTTTCGCAGGTCGGACGGTCGAACCATACCCAGCCGTCCCATCATTATCCCTGCAAGTCTGTCGAAATCCGCCGGCTTGGTGATGTAATCGATCATCCCTCGATGCAAACAATTTTTTGCGAGCCATGAGGCCGTTTGCGCCGATCGACGCCGCGAAATCTCAATTGTTCGAGCATGTTCCATGCCAAGGCGACGACTGCCTCTTGTGTCTATTTCGCAACATTTCCAGACAACCGCAATCAAATAGCCGATCAAGCTGACGAATGTATCCCAATCGCCACCCCTGCTGCATGACACGGGCAACCTATTTCATTGCAACATTTTGATCGATTGCGCGAATCTGCGTTACAGGGCAGTTCTCTTTGATGCCGTCAATCGGTTAGGAACTACTCAAATCATCGGTGCAATTACCGCCAATAAGAGCAATTATTGTTCAATTAGTATGAGACCGAAGCGAATTGATATTTTTTTGCTATTTTCGCCAATCTGGCCTTTCTCGTTCGCTGCTGATAACTGTTTTTGCATTGGGCACTGAGTGGGATGGGGGGGCTTTCATGAAAACCGCCTTGTTGGCGAGCGTGTCGCTCGCGGTGCTTACGGTTTGTGGTCCTGCGCGCGCCGGCGACATATCGCCTGTGGGCGCCGCGCCATACACCTCGGCATACCCGACGCCCTATCCAAAGGATTGGGACAAACAAATTGGGAATGATTTCTGGACCCGCCTGATCAATTACTACGCGCTCGAAATGGGCCACGACGAGCCGCCGCCCGATCCATCGGCGCCGCCCGGGCGCCGTAAGGACTGGACGCCGGCGCCGGCGACCATCCCGCCATACCCTTTCACCGAGTGGCCGTATGGCGGCGCCACCGCCATCGGCGTCACCAGGCCCAATTCCGTCGACAGCCCGCTGATGACGGCGCTTTCCAATACCGTGGTCGGCAAGGCGATGAACGATGCCCACATCCAGGTCTACGGGTGGGTCAACGTTGGCGGCAACGTCAGCACCAACACCGTCAAGCCCGGCGGCAACTGGCCGTCGTCCTACATGTACACGCCGGACACCGTGCAGCTCGACCAGGCCGTGGTCTACATCGAGCGGCTGCCGGATACCGTGCAGAAGGACCACGTCGACTGGGGCTTCCGGCTTTCCGCGATCTACGGCGAGAACTACCGCTACACCACTGCCTACGGTGTTGCGAGCTATCAGCTGCTCAACCACAACCTGGTCAACGGCTACGACTTCCCGATGGTGTACGGGGAGATGTACGTCCCGTTCGTTGCCGAGGGGCTGCTGCTGCGGTTTGGCCGCTTCATCTCATTGCCCGACATCGAAGCGCAGCTCGCTCCGAACAACTACATGTACTCGCATTCCATGACCTACACCTTCGACAACTATACCAACACCGGTCTGCAGGCGACGCTCGCGCTGACCAAAAACTGGTTCGTGCAATTGGGCAGCACCGTGGGCACTGAAGCGCCGCTGTGGCACTGGGGCCAGAGCACGCCCAACCCGTTCCCGAACGTGGTGTTCCCGAGCACCACCATGCCGACAGACCCGGGGGCGAAACCATCGGTGACAGGCTGCGTGCGCTACCAGACCGATACTGCCTACGACAACATCTATCTTTGCGCTGATGCCATCAACAGCGGTACCTGGGGTTACAACAACCTGCAATGGCTTGGAGGGACGTGGTACCACAAGTTCAGCGAGAAGTTTCAGGTTTCGTTCGAGGCTTACACGCTTAGCCAGAAGAATGTGCTGAACATCACCGATCCCGCAGCGATCATCGCCAACAGCGGTTATCCCTTCGCTCCGGGGATCATCCAGTTCAATGCACCCAACTTCGCACATTGCAGCAACCCCTATGTGATCACCTGCACCGCGCGGGTGGTGACCGCCGTGGCCTACTGGAATTACCGGCTCACGTCGTTGGACAACATTTCGCTGCGCACCGAATACTATCACGACGAGGAGGGCCAACGTACTGGCGTGGCCACACGCTATGCCGATTTCGGGCTCGGCTGGCAGCATTGGTTCTCGCCGCAGATCGAGATCCGTCCGGAAGTGACCTACTACAAGTCCTACAACGCGCCGGCCTTCAACGGCAACTTCAACGCCACACCGTTTCCGATCCCTACCAACAAATATTGCATGTGGCTGTTTGCCGGAGATGTGATCTGGCACTTCTGATCACGGGGGCAAAGATGGAAACGTCTGCACGAGTTCGGGCAAAGGCAAATAAAGGGGTGGTGCCATGAGAAAGCTGATTGCCGCAGGCATCGCGCTTGTCGCGCTGGCAGCGGCGCCCGCGGAGGCGGCCGACCTGGCGGTCAAGCCCAAGGAGCCGGCGTTCACCGTCTACAACTGGACCGGGTTCTATGTCGGCATCCAGGGCGGCACCGGCTGGAGCAGCGGCGTGAAGCAGACCGATGCCAGGCCTTTCAACAGCGGCAGCTATCAGCCCAACGGCGGCGTGATCGGCGGCACCGTTGGATACAACGCGCAGTTCGGCAGGATCGTGCTCGGCCTGGAAGCCGACGGGTCGGGGTCCTGGATCAAGGGCAACACCATCGGCACCGATCCCGCATCAGGCAACTGCGGCGGCATCGTGCCGCGGTGCTATTCGGACCTGCAGTCGCTGGAGACCGTGCGCGTGCGCGCCGGCATCACAATGGACAATGTGCTGCCTTACCTGACCGGCGGGCTTGCGGTGGGCTCGCTGCACGGCCAGGAAGGCGACGTTGCCGCCAACGGCGCGTTCGGGGCCGGTTCATCCACGGTCGTCGGCTGGACCGCAGGCTTCGGCGTGGAGGCGATGTTCAATCAGCGCTGGTCCATGAAGGTCGAATACCTCTACGTCGATTTCGGCAATCACGCGATATTCAATGACAATGTCGGCGGCGTGATCTTCCCGGAAAGCATCAAATACACCACCAACATTCTGCGCGTCGGCATCAATTATCGCTTCGGCTACTGATCAATAGAGCATGTCCCGCAAAAGTGGGAACCGGTTTTGCGAAAAAGGACATGCTCAAACAAAGACGTAGAGCCGGATGACGATTCGAAGAAAAGTCATCCTGCTCCAGAAGAGGTCGTCATATTCTCGGGGGCTGTCATGAAGAAGCTGTCGTTTGCAAGCCTTGTCTTTGCCACGCTGATCGCGGGTCCCGCCGTGGCGGCGGATTTGGGGGCGCCGGCTTACACGCGCCCCGCGCCGTTCGAACCGTGGACCGGGTTCTATATCGGCGGCGACGTCGGCTGGTCTGATATCCGCCAGAACGCGACGACCGCCGGCTACCCCCAGCCGGGCTTCGGAGGCCCGCCGATCGTCGGAGCCGGAGTCAGCGGACTGGGAAACCTGCCGACTGCTCATACGCTCAACGGCAGCGGCGCTCTCGGCGGCGCTCACCTTGGGTACAACTGGCAGGTCACAAACTGGCTGTACGGCCTCGAAGGCGACATCATGGGGCTGAACTACCACCCGAGCGATACCGAAACAGTATTTGCTACGCTTGGCGGGGCTCCGACCCCGGCGTTCAACATGCTGGTGACTGCACAGAACCGCTGGCAGGCATCCATACGTGGACGGCTGGGCTGGGTCAGCGGACCGTTGCTGCTGTATGGCACTGCCGGCATGGCCTTTACCAACAGCTCCTATACCGCCACTGCGGGAGCCCTTCCCGCCGTGATGCAACCCGTCGGAGCGACAGTCACTTTCTGGGACACCAAGACGGGCTACGTGGTCGGCGGCGGCGCAGAATGGATGCTGACGCCGAGCTGGCTGCTGCGGGCAGAGTATCTGCACTATGGCTTCGACTCCTCCTCCTCCTCCCTTCCCCTCGTGTTCGCGACGGCTACTGACGCATGCGCCCCGGGCGCCTGTTTCTGGAACGTCAATTCGTCTCGCCAGAATATTGATACCGTGCGTGTCGGGCTGAGCTACAAGTTCGGCGCGACCGCCCCCGCGGCCTCCAAGTAGCGACTGCGCAAAACTCAGGGGAGCGAGCGGCAGGGCTTCCCGTTGAATCGCAGCTTCATTGGCTCATGGCTGGCTCCGGGTCGAGCTGCGCTTCGACCTGCCAGCGCGCCGCCGATACCGTCTGCTCGAGACTCAGGCGGCCCACGATCCTTTCCACCTCGGCGTCGATGCGCTGCGAAGCCGAAACAAGAGCGCTCACGGCGACGTGCGCGGTGCCCTCGAGATTGGTGCTGTCGAGGCGGCGCAAAGCAAGGCCGCAGCTCGCGAGGCCCTGCAGCAAGAGGGCGCGGATATGCGCCTCGTCGTCGCCGCGGCAGGTAACCGACACCAGATAGCCGGTTTCGATCTCCGTCGCCGTAAATGGCTGCCGGTTGATGAAGCTCACAATCGGACGCAGGAGCAGGTTGACGAACACGACGAAGCCCGTCGCCACCGTGGCGTAGAGGAGATAGCCTGCCCCGGCCAGGACACCGATTGCGGCCGAGCACCACAGCGTCGCGGCGGTATTGAGCCCGCGCACGCTGAGCCCCTCGCGAAAGATCAGCCCGGCCCCGAGGAATCCGATGCCCGAGACGACCTGTGCCGCCACCCGCGTCGGGCTCGCCTCTCCCGGGATGAGGGCCGCGAAAATGACAAAGGTCGCGGCACCCAGCGCAACGAGCGTATTGGTGCGCAACCCGGCCAGGCGGTTGCGCCACTGGCGCTCGAAGCCGATCACCGCGCTGAGTCCCAAGGCAACCGCAAGGTTGATGGTGGCTTGCTCGATTGGAATCGTCATCGCCATGCTCCTCCTTCGAATTTCGAACTGCGCGACAAGGACAGGTCCGTTGCATGCCTAGGGGCGGCCTTCCCTCGGCGTACGACGAGGACGTCCAGGCTTTCTCGCCGCCGTCGGGCGCGAATGAGAACCTCGCCTGCCAGCTGTTGATCGCGGGCGGCGGCCTTTCCGGGCTCAGCGCCGCGGAAGCAGCGATGCGGCAGGGACTCGACGTCATCGTGATCGAAAAGGGCGTATTCGGCAAAGAGGCGGCTTCCGGCCTCAATGCCGGGCAGTTTCTCACGGGATGGGCCAAGCCTGTCCACGCCATGATCGCCGAGCTCACCCGGCAGGAGCAGGAGCGCGGTCTCACCGGCGAGCGGGCGCAAGCGCGGGCGCAGCGCAGGGTGAGAGCCTTTCTGCGGCGCACGGTCGAAGGATGCCAACGGCTCGAGCAGCTCAACCACGAATACAACCTGCGCGCCTCGGTGCAGAACGGCGCCACCATCGCGGCGGTGAGCGAGGCGGCCCTCGCCGACGTCAAGGCGGGCTACGAGTTCATGAAGACGAGCAACCTCAGCGCCATGATGCCCGTCGAGCGCAGGCGCCGGGGGTCGTTCTATCGGGCGCTTTCCGCCCGAGAGCTCCGCAAGCGCTGCGGCACCGCGGAGGATTTCTATGCCGGCGGGATCGTCGATTTTTTCGGCGGCAGCTATCGGCCGCGCAAGCTGCTCCATGGACTGGCGCGCGCGCTCAGCAGGCGGGGCGTGCGCTTTTACCAGCACACCGAGGCGCAGGCGCTCGATTTTTCCGATGATAACATGACGGTCTTTTGCGGGAATGGCGCGGCCGTCCGCGCCAACACCCTTTTCATGGCCAATGCCTATGCCCGTCACATCAACGGCGACATTCGTGAGCGCACCATCTTCACCTACGACTACGTGGTGGAAGTGGAGTTGCCCGATGGCGCCGACGTGCTCGCCTCCGAGAAGGTCCTCTCCGATACCCGCGACCCCTGCTTTTATGCGCGCCGTCATGGCTGCCGCCTGTACATGGGCTACGAGGAGACGCCTGAAACGTCCCCCGAGATCACGCGCCGCATCGCACGAAGGACCCTGGAGGAGGGACAAAGGATATTTCCGGCCCTGCGCGCGCTCGCCGAGCACGACATCAAGAGCGCCTGGTCGGGAGCAATCTACTACACGCTCGATGACTACCCCTTCGTGGAGCGCCGGCACGGCGGGCGCGTGATCACCTTTGCGGCACCCTCCGATCACGGCAACTCGCTGGCCGCACGCGTCGGGCAGATGATCGGCAACCTGGTCGCCGCTTCGGTCCCTGCGGCGCGCAACGGGGAGGAGCATCGCCGGCGGCGACGCGAGCTGCAGCAGCTGCGCCTGTTCGAAGGTTTTCCGAAGGGCCTGCGCCTTCGCCCCGGCCTGCGTTATCAGGAGGCGGCGTTCCTTGATCCCGCGCCGCCGTTAGGCGAGCCGTAGCCGCGCCTTCGCCGACGAACGCGTGTGCGACAAAAAAAATGCGTCCGGCTGCAGAAAATTCTTGCAAGTGATGTTCACAGCGACTATGTCGCGCGTTGCCCAATTTCGCACGTGCCTGTGGCCGTGTGTCGGTCGGTGGGCATCCGGACAAGAGGCCGGACAGCCGCCTGAGGAAGCAACTGCTCCTTAGCACCGTGACCGGCAGCCGGAGGCGAAACCGGCGTACCCCGCGCTCAACGGGGGACGCGGCTTAAAGCAACGACGGAGCGGGCTTTTTTGGATCTCGTTGGCCCTCCAAAGGTCAACACCGAAGAGGCTTGTTCATCCTTGCCGGCCGTGCGGATCGGGAACTCCCGCTCCAATCCAAGGCAGCATCTCGGGTGAGAAGACCCTCGGCGCCTGTCGTGTCTCCATCGCACGGCAGCTGCGGGGTTCCTCACCAGCGAACGCCGGGCGGCAACGCGCGCGTTCAGCAGGTGTGTTTCGGCTCTGCCTTGGAGCGCGCGAGACCCTCGCTCGCCTCCAGCGCTGACCGCCCCACACCCAGCTGACGTGCACCCACCCCGCCTGAAATTCGATCCGGCCGAGAGGCCCTTTGAACGTGGTGAGGAGAGAGCACCATGACCGAGCGCATCCGTGAATTCCTGCGCAACCGCCGCGAGGACGGGCCCTGTCTCGTCGTCGATCTCGCTGTCGTGCGTGAAAATTATCAGAGCTTTGCAAAGGCGCTGCCGGACAGCCGCGTGTTCTACGCGGTTAAGGCCAATCCCGCGCCCGAGCTGCTCGCGCTCCTCGTCTCGCTGGGTTCCTGCTTCGATACCGCCTCGGTCGCGGAGATCGAGCTGGTGCTCGCGGCCGGCGCCACGGCGGACCGCATCTCCTTCGGCAACACGATCAAGAAGGAGCGCGACATTGCGCGCGCCCATGCGCTCGGCGTGCGGCTGTTCGCCGTCGACTGCAAGGCCGAGGTCGACAAGATCGCCCGCGCCGCGCCCGCGGCCAAGGTCTTCTGCCGGTTCCTGTTCAACTGCTCGGGCGCCGAGTGGCCGCTCTCGCGCAAGTTCGGCTGCGATCCGGAGATGGCAGTCGAGGTGCTCGAGCACGCGCAGCGCTGCGGGCTCGAACCCCATGGCGTGTCGTTCCACGTCGGCTCGCAGCAGCGCCGAATCCAGGCCTGGGACGATGCGCTCAGGTCGGCGTCGGTGATTTTCCGCACCTGCGCCGAGCGCGGGATCAATCTCTCCATGGTCAATCTCGGCGGCGGCTTCCCGACCAGGTACCTCAAGGAGGTGCCGGCGGTTGCGGCCTATGGCCGCTCGATCTTTCGCGCCCTGCGCAGGCATTTCGGCAACCGCATCCCGGAGACCATCATCGAGCCGGGCCGCGGTCTCGTCGGCAATGCCGGGGTGATCGAAGCCGAGGTGGTCCTGATCGCCAAAAAGAGCGAGCGCGACGAGGTGCGCTGGGTCTATCTCGACATCGGCAAGTTCGGCGGGCTGGCCGAGACCATGGACGAGTCGATCCGCTACCCCATCCGTACCCCGCGCGACGGCGACCCGGTGGCGCCGTGCGTTCTCGCCGGCCCGACCTGCGATTCCGCCGACGTGCTCTACGAGAAGACACCGTACGAGCTGCCGGTGAGCCTGGAGATCGGCGACAAGGTGCTGATCGACGGTACCGGCGCATACACCGCAACCTACGCCTCGGTCGCGTTCAACGGCTTCGCGCCGCTGCCGACCTATCACATCTGAGCCGGCTTGTGAGCCGACTTGGCGCATCCGACAGAGTTGAGGCGAGACTAATGAGCATGTTCGCGATTCGCCGGGAGACCCCGTTTGATATTGCGCCGCGCGAGGCGCTGCTGGACGAGGTGATGGGCGAAGCCCGTTTCACCAAGACCGCGGCGCGGCTGCGCGAAAATCGATTGCCTGCCGAGGGGCTCTCCTTCGTCGCACGCGCGAGCCGACGCCTGATCGGCGCTGTGCAGCTGTGGGACATCTCGGCCGGACCGGGACGCCCGGCGATTCTGCTCGGGCCGCTGGCGGTGGCATGCGACCGCCGCAACCGCGGCGTCGGCACGGCGCTGGTGCGCCATGCGCTCGACGAGGCACGCCGGCGCGGGCATGGTCTCGTGCTGCTTGTGGGCGATGCGCCCTATTACGGCCGCTTCGGCTTTTCGAGCGAAAGGACGCAAGCCCTGTGGCTGCCCGGCCCCTATGAGCGACACCGGCTGCTGGCGCTGGAGCTTGCGGCCGGCGCGCTCGACGGCGCACGCGGCCTGGTGCACGCAACCGGCCGGTCTGCACCCACGCCCGATCTCCCCGCGCTTGTCGCCGGAGCTCTTGCGGACGGGGGCCCGGGATCGCGGCCTCACCGCAACTCCGCCCTGCTTGCGCCGCGAGCGGCGTGATCTCTTCCGCATCCCCGCCACAGGAATGAGCGATATGAACGTCATGACCCGTGTGACCCAATCCTGGCCGCTGCACGCGCGGTTTGAGGGCCCGATTGTGATGGTCGGCTTCGGATCGATCGGCCGCGGGACGCTGCCGCTGATCGAGCGCCACATCGGATTCGACCGATCGAAGTTCGTGATCATCGCACCCGATGATGAGAATGCGCATCTGCTTGATGGCCATTCGCTCCGTTTCATGCGCGAGGCGGTCACCAAGGAGAATTTCCGCGACCTGCTCACGCCTCTTCTCACTTCTGGACCCGGACGCGGCATGATCGTCAACCTCTCCGTCGACACGTCCTCGGTCGACCTGATGGCGTTCGCCAGAGACATCGACGCCTTCTACCTCGACACCGTGGTCGAGCCCTGGCCGGGGCTCTACACGGATCGCACGCGCTCGCCCTCGGCGCGATCGAACTATGCGCTGCGCGAAGGCATCCTCGACCTGCGCCGCCGCCGCCCCGGCGGCATCACCGCGGTGAGCTGCTGCGGCGCCAATCCGGGCATGGTGTCGTGGATGGTCAAGCAGGCTTTGCTCGACATCGCCCGCGACCTCGGAATCGCGCACGAGGAGCCGCACACGCGCGAGGACTGGGGCGTGCTGATGCAGCGCGTGGGCGTCAAGGGCATCCACATCGCCGAGCGCGATACCCAGCGCGCGCGCTCTCCAAAGCCGCGCGGCAAGTTCGTCAATACCTGGTCGGTCGAGGGCTTCGTGGCCGAAGGCCTGCAGCCGTCCGAGCTGGGCTGGGGCACGCACGAGAAGAGCCTGCCGCCCGGCGGCCGGCATCACGAGTTCGGCTGCGACGCGGCAATCTATCTCCTGCGTCCGGGTGCCGGCACGCGCGTGCGCTCATGGACGCCGACGGCGCAATCGCAGCACGCATGGATGATCACCCACAACGAGTCGATCTCGATTGCGGACTATTTCACCTTGCGGCGGGATGGCGAGGTCGTCTACCGGCCGACCTGCCACTATGCCTATCATCCCTGCGATGACGCCGTGCTCTCCCTGCACGAGATGGCCGGCGCGCAGTGGAAGCCGCAGAAGAGATGGCACATCCTTTCCGAGGACGACATCGTGGACGGGGTGGACGAGCTTGGCGTGCTGCTCTATGGCCACGCCAGGAACGCCTACTGGTACGGTTCGCAGCTCTCCATTGAGGAGACCCGCGCGCTCGCGCCCTACCAGAACGCCACCGGGCTGCAGGTCACCTCGGCGGTGCTCGCCGGCATGGTCTGGATGCTGGAAAATCCCGACCGCGGCATTGTCGAAGCCGACGAGATGGATTTTCGCCGCTGCCTCGAGATCCAGCGTCCCTATCTCGGCCAGCTCATCGGTCGCTACACCGACTGGACCCCGCTCCAGGGGCGTGGCGAGCTGTTCCCGGAGAGCGTCGACCACGCCGATCCCTGGCAGTTCAGCAATGTTCTGGTCACCTGACGGCAGGAGCGCAGCGGCGCAAGCCCGGCCGCGCCTGGCACGCAGCCGTGGTCATGGCCCAGGTTGTGACGCCGCCTGCCGCGGCAGGGTTCGAGGCTGCGTTTTACGAGCTCTATTTCTTTCCTGAACAAATAATTTGCACTCCAATCGCGCAGTTTCCATAATGGGACATTGGAGGTCGGCGTTTTAGCAGGGGTATGGCGCTCATGCGTAACTCCAGCAAGACTGTAGCCGCAAGGCGCCTTCAGTACGGCGCGTTGCCCTACCGGGTGAGCAGCGGCTCTCGAGCGGAGTTCATGCTCGTCACTTCTCGACAAACGCGCCGCTGGGTCATTCCGAAGGGTTGGCCGAAAAAGGGCAAGTCGCCGCATCGGCTGGCTGCCCGGGAGGCGTTCGAGGAGGCGGGTGTTACCGGAGCGATCGGCAGGCGCTCGGTGGGCTCCTTCTCCTACGAGAAACGACTTAAGAACGGCGGGCTGATAGAGTGTGAAGTGCGTGTATTTCCACTCGAAGTAAAGCGCCAGAGCAAGCAATGGCCGGAAATGCAGGAACGCAGGATCAAGTGGCTCTCCGCCTCGAAGGCCGCCGAGAAGGTCAAGGAGCCCATGCTGGGCAAGATCATACGCCGGCTGGCCCGTCGGTATCGGTGACCGGCCATCACACCGTGCTCGGCGCCACCGCTTCCTGATGCCACAGCAGCAGGCGCCGGCGCGCCATGCTCACGCCCTTCACCATGGCGTAGCCGATGACGGCGATCTCCACGATGCCGGCGAACACGCCGCGCGAATCGGCGAAGCGCGAAGCGGTGTTCATGGCGCCGCCGAGCCCATAGCCGCCCATGTACATCTCGGTCACGATCGCCACGATCAGCGCGATCGGCAAGGCCACCTGCAGCCCGGTGATGATCTGCGGCAGCGCGGCGGGAAACGCGATCTGCCAGAGCAGCTCGCGCTCGCTTGCCCCCATGTTGCGCGCCGACCAGAGCAGCTCGCGCTCGACGCCGCGGATGCCGACGATGGTGGCGGTGACCACGGGAAAGATCGCCTCCACCGCCACCATGGAAATCTTCGACAGGTCGTAGACCCCGAGCCAGAGGATGACCACCGGCAGAAAGGCGATCTTGGGCATGGGGAATCCGGCCGAGATGATGGGATCGAAGAACCAGTGCGCAAGACCGTTGCGGGAAACCGCCACGCCCAGCGCAATGCCGGCGACCGCCCCGATCAGAAAGCCCGCCAGCGCGCGATAAAGGGTCACCGCCGTGTTGATGGGGAGATCGCCGGCGACGAGATCATGCCAGATGCGCTCGATGACGGCGCTCAGCGCCGGCAGCATGAACGGCGTCACCGCGCCCGAGCGCGCAACGAGTTCCCAGGCGGCGGCGAGCGCAATCACGGAGATCGCCGGCGCAAGACCCCGAACCGCGGCGCGCAGCGCGCGATAGGACGCAGGCTGCGCCGGCTCACGCGCCGTTGGCGCGGCGGGCCTGTCGGGACTCTCGCGCGTCAAGCCTGCCACCGGAGCATCCTTCGCGCGAGGTGAAGATAGATGCGGTCGGCAACAAACCCGAGCAGCGCCACCGTGAGCACAACCGCGAACATCGCGTCATAGCTGCCGCTCGCGCCGAGAAACCCGATCAGGTAGCCGAGCCCGTGCTGGGCGGCGATGAGTTCCGAGCTCACCAGCAGAATGAAGGACAAGGCGAGCGCGGTACGGGTCCCGTTGAGCAGCTCCGGCAGCGCGCTCGGCACCACCACATCCCACAGCATGCGCAGCCGGTTGGCCCCCATGCTGCGCGCAGACCAGACCAGCGCCTGCTCGCTCGAGCGCGCCCCGTTGAACGCGCCTATCGTCACCGGCAGCATGCAGCCGAGGAAAATGAGCAGGATCTTGGAGCCGTTGCCGAAGCCGAGCCACAGCACGGTGACCGGAATCAATGCCGATTTCGGCATGGGATAGAACATCTCGACCAGGGGGCCGATCAGGATGTTCACCGGCCGCCACCAGGCCATGAAGATGCCGAGCGCAGCCCCGACCACGATCGCCAGCAGCAACCCGGCGCCCGCCCGCCACAGCGACGCGGCGCCATTGGCAACGAGCTCGCCGTCCCTGACCAGGTCGATCCATGCCGCGACCACGGCACTCAGCGGCGGCAGGGCGAGCGTGGAGACGATGCCGGTGCGCGCCCCGATCTCCCAGGCGAGCGCCAGGATGACCAGCGGCAGATAACGCAGGAACATGCTCATGGGCTGTGCCCGATCATGGCGCGCGCTCCTGCGCCTTGATCGCCTCGCTGCGGACAAGGTTCCAGATCTCGTCCACTTTCTCTACGAAAGCCTTCGCCTTGAAGATGCTCCGATCATTCTTGTCGAACCGGGTGTCGACGATGGTCTTGATTTGTCCCGGACGCGCCGACATCACGGCCACGCGCTCGGCCAGGTAGACCGCTTCCTGCACGTCATGGGTCACGAAGATCACGGTCTTGGGCGTGCGCTGCCAGATGCCGAGGAGCTCGGACTGCATCAGGCTGCGGGTCTGCGCATCGAGCGCGCCGAACGGCTCGTCCATGAGCAGGATCTTCGGATCGAAGGCAAGCGTGCGGGCAATCGCGGTGCGCTGGCGCATGCCGCCCGAAAGCTGGGAGGGATAACTGTCCTCGAACCCGTTCAGGCCGACAAGATCGATGAACGACTGCGCGCGCCGCTCGCGCTCCGCGCGCGCGAGCCGCATGCGCTCGAGGCCGTAGAGGATGTTCGAGCGCACGGTCTTCCAGGGAAACAACGCAAAGTGCTGAAACACGATGCCACGGTCGGGACCGGGCGCGCCGACCGGCGCCCCGTCGATCAGGATCCTGCCGGTCTCGGTCGGGAGAAACCCGCCGATCAGATAAAGCAGCGTCGACTTGCCGCAGCCCGACGGCCCGAGCAATGCGACAAACTCGCGGTTTCCCACTTCGAGGGAGACCTCATCGAGCGCCCTCACCTGTCGTCCGCTCGGCGGCCGATAGAGGTGGCTCACGCCCTCGATGACGATCTGCGGCTGCGCCATCCCGGAGCTCCGTCATCCGACCGGAGTGAGCAGCGCCCGGCCGGCGAAATGGGCGCTCAGGTTGTCGATCATCAGCTGCCCAATGGCGGTGCGGGTCTCAACGGTGGCGCTGCCGTGGTGCGGCTGCACGATGACATTGGGCAGATTGAGCAGGTCGGGCGACGGATCGGGGGCGCTCTCGAAGACGTCAAGCGCGGCGTGGCCGAGACGGCCTTCGCCCAGCGCGCTGATGAGCGCGGCCTCGTCCACCACGCTGCCGCGCGCGACGTTGATGAGCGTGCCCTTCGGTCCAAGCGCATCGATCACCGCCGCGGATACCAGATGCCGCGTTGCCGATCCACCCGCGCAGGCCACCATCAGGTAGTCGCTCTGTCGCGCCAGCTCGACTGGATCGTCAATATATGGGTAAGGGGCATCAGGCTTGCGCCGCGGTCCGTGGTAGAGCACGCGCATGCGCAATGCCGCGCCACGATCGGCGATGGCGCGGCCGATCCCCCCGAGGCCGAGCACGCCCATGGTCTTGCCGCCGACGCTGCGGCCGAGCGGGATCGGGCCTTTGCTCGCCCACGTTCCCTCGCGCACATAGCGGTCGGCAAACAGAATCTGGCGCGCCGAAGCGATCATCAACCCGATGGCGAGGTCGGCGACCTCGTCGCTGAGAATGCCGGGCGTATTGGTCACCCTGATTTTCCTCTCGCGCGCAGCGACAAGATCGACGGCGTCGGTTCCGACGCCGAAGAGCGCTATCAGCTCGAGCTTTGGGAGCGCCTCGATCAGCGCGCGGGAGGCGCCGCGATTGGCCTCGGTCGCAATCGCCCGGATGCGCGGCCGAAGCCCGTCGGGAAGCACGCTCGGCGCCGGCGGCTGGAAATACCGGGTC
>Ga0306925_10000327_pt1 | contig 33222 bp, 35 predicted proteins | sample flu12Cox44000176_FD_203755 | JGI IMG/M metagenome (GOLD analysis project Ga0306925, IMG submission 203755) | Lab enrichment of tropical soil microbial communities from Luquillo Experimental Forest, Puerto Rico - flux8day.12C.oxic.44.000.176 (v2)... | ecosystem: Environmental > Terrestrial >... | reverse complement strand
CGCCGTGCGCTCGCCACTGGTCGTGCAGTATCACCCGATCCGCGGCAAGAAAGTCTGTCCTTTCAATAAGATCACGAGGTACTGCATCATGTCACCATCCCGTTGAGAACCCAGTGGAGCCGGTTCTCAATGCACCAGTGCAAGCGGACAACCTGGCTGAGGCACTCGGGCGACAGCGCCGCGCTCGTCAGGCAGTATCCGGTCTCCGTCATCACGCTGGCCAGTGTATCGCGAGTGCGGGTCACCTTTCCTACGGCAGCTAGCCCCGGCCAGCGATGGCGTTCTTTCAGCCCCGTTACTTCAGTCGAAACAAACGCGTTGCGGGTCTCGACGCAGCCGTTATTCTATCTTAAGTTGATGAGTATCGATGGTCTCGCAAAATGGCTCATCAAGCAAGGGTCTGACATCAGCATGCAGGGCGCGGTGATTGCCTTTGAGCGCCAGAACGTAATCGCCCTCCTTCTCGACAATTTTCTAAGCGATGTCTTGCTGGCAATTTAGTGCATCGGCCGTCACGATTGAGTCTTTAAGTGATAAGAACTCTAACAGTTTGAAGACCGCCGGGCACTCGTTCGACTTCGCATTGGTGGCAATGTGCGCAAGCACTAGACGCTTGTCGCAGCACCAGGCGCTGATCATATGCAACGGCGACCGGGCGCGCCTCGCGCCCAAGGATGGACGAAGGGTTTTGCCGTCGATGGCGATTACTCCCGAGCGGGTCTCGCCGAAACGGCTGACAAATTTTTGACAACAGGTACGGAATTGCTCCGGGTCAACTTGGCGAAACATTCGACTGAAAGTATCGTGGCTCGGAACACCGTTCTTCAATTGGAGAAAGCCGGTTGGGAATTGTTGCTTTGCCTCGGCAAACACAGCCATGTCGATGGCGGGTCTGGCCATCCGATCGTATCCCTCAAACCGGCAACACCAGCGTCAAATCCGTCCATTACTTCCTTCGCCGCATCGTAAACCGGTGCCCATATCAAGCCTTGCTCTCATATTCCGCCATGCTGCGAGCCGTGCGTGTCTGGGCGAGACAGAGCTGGTCTAATCATGAGAAATTTTCTAGAAAAATATTGCGAGCCTTTCGAAAATTTTCACCAATTCTGAATTGAAATTGATCTTATATATTCACTGATAGCGTGATCCTGTCGCCGATCAATGTTGTTCATCTGACATCAATACAACATCGAGGCGATTTTCGGCACCACACCCAAAAATAATTTAAGGCATAGTTAGCGTAATCTTTTTATTTTTCTTACATTATTGTCAAACTAGCCGTTAATTCCCTATTGCTCTCGGCTGAAGAAAGGACGGGTACGCTCAGACAACTGGTTGCTGCACCGATGGTAAACGGCGATGCTTTGTCGCGAAGTCGCTGGCATAATCGAGTTCGAGCTCGGCATCCAAGTTTACGCTTGGGCGCAATCGCGTCGATTTCAATCAATTCCGCTCCACCGCTTCTTGCCGCCCGCATCCCCTTACCGGTCCCGCGACTGATCCGATCTGTTCCGGATAGGACCCTTGTTGCTCAAAATGGCGCGAGGAGTCCTTGCCGACCCGCCCGGCAAGCGCGCGCCCAGTACTGGGCCGCTGGCTAACGCACGACTCAATAGCGAGGCTTTGCCAGCCTAGCAGGAGGAGTGTCGCGGTAGATCTGCAGCCGGGTGACACGTAAGCCTGCCACCCCATGAGTTTCGATCGCACGCTGCCAGGCGAGAAATTCTTCTACCGACAGCTCGTAGCGCCGGCAAACTTCTTCCAGACTTATAACACCGCTGCGCACGGCATTGACTATCACAGCCTTACGCCGAGCCACCCAGCGTTTCGTGTCCGGGGGAGGTAAGTCGATGGCGGTGGCGCCGGCGCGCGGCAAGATCTCGCTCCCAAGCAACTTATACAGCCCAACGTTGTCATCCATATGATCACCATAACCAGGAGACCTTAAAGAACCCCTAAGTGAAACCTTTGGTGGTGGATTAAAATCGCGGCGCTGTTAGAGGGATGTCACAAGAAAGGCCATCGGTGGTCAGCGCGGGACGCGAGAACTTGTCCTGACAGGCCCGGCTGTCGAGAAGCGCGCCGAGTTTTTCAGCCGCAAGGCTCGGCAATATCAGCGGCGTCACGGCAACGTAATCGACCGGACCGAGTCGCTAAGGCTGAAATGCAAGTTGAATCAACGCGCTCGATGCGATTCTCCAGCTTGATGCGGTGAGACCCGGTTCATATACTCCGCGCCGCTTCGTTCACGGAGTTTCGGGGAGACCGATGCGTCCGGCACTTCCGCCTGGTTATCATCCGTCCGACGATGAAGAATTTATGAATCCCCTTCAGGTCGAATATTTTCGGCAGAAACTGTTGCAATGGCGAGCTCAGTTGCTGGCCGAGTCGTCGGATACTCTTCAACATTTGAAAGAAGAGAGCCTGCTCAAACCCGACCTGACTGATCGTGCCTCACTCGAAACGGAGCGTGCTATCGAACTCCGAACCCGCGCCCGCGAACGCAAGCTAATCTCCAAGATCGACGCGGCGCTTCACCGGATCGACGACGGTACCTACGGATATTGCGAAGAGACAGACGAACCGATCGGCATCCGCCGCCTCGAGGCTCGACCGATCGCCACTCTGAGCATCGAGGCGCAGGAACGACACGAGCGTATGGAGCGGACCCACCGGGACGACTGAGCCCCGATACTTGCCGTCCGCCCGGTCGAATACCGATCTCGGTACTCGGTTCGGCGCACGAGATCGGCCGGCAATTCGATTTCTCGATTCTCCCTGATTGCAGGGAATTAGCTCCGCGGATACGGGCGTCCGGGAATAGTGCAATTCCCTGGCGCTTACCCACCGATTTGCTTGGAATGTACCTAAAGGAGATTGAGACCTTAGAGCACCTTCCCATCTTCGGTAGCGGAACTGCATCGCGACCGCGCCTGGGGTACAACCAATGGTGGCCGAAGCGGAACGGAATGGACAACGCACAAATCGGGCCTGGACCCGTGTCACGCTTCGGTGGATCTACCTTGGCATAGTGACTTGGATCCCTGCCGGAGTCGCTGGTGGGCTCGGAATCCTCTGCCTTTTCCAAGCGAACTCTGGTTGGACGACAGAGACGGTAACGATCGTCATGATCGGACTTGGCGCTCTTACCGCTGTCGCGGCCCTGGCCGGTCAGTTTGTGAACCGAGCGCTTTCCAGTCGCTTTGACATATTGAGCCGGGGGCTCGATGCGGTGTCGGAGGCTTTGCTCATCGTCACCGCTGATGGGCGGATGGCCTATGCCAACGACACATTCGCTAAACTTTTTCCCGGAGGGGCCGAGCAACCGTTGGATCGCATCCGGCAAGCTCTGCGCCCAGATGGAAAAGTCCAAGAGCAGTTTCGCGGGCTCTGCGGCCACCACGCAGCGGGCGCCGAGGCAACCGCAACGCTTTCTTTGAGCATTGGGCGCAGTGGTGAGAGGAGGCGATATCGCATTTCCGTGCGGTCGATCGCGAACTTTCCAAAGTATAGCTCTTGGATTTTCCGAGAAACTACTACCGATCATGAAATTAATACAGCAATGCAAGAGGAATGGGATAAATTTTCCAAACTTCTTGACACCGTATCGATCGGCTTCTATTCGGTCAATGGTGATGGATGTTTTCGCTCGGCAAATCAGACATTCGCTCGTTGGCTCGGTAGCACTCCATCGGAAATCGCTACCGGTGAAGTGCGGGTTCATGATTTTCTTGCTGTCCCGCCATCGGCAGGCACTTGGCCCTTCGAACCTTTTGCCGCACAAGGGGCCGGCGTAAGGCGCGGGGAAATCTTGTTCAAGACCCGCCAGGGCTGCATCGTGCCGGCGCGGATGGGGCTAGATATTACCGGATCGGGTAGCGAGCTGCACGCACGATCGATCGTCTGCGATTTGACTCCTCAGCAAGCGTGGGAGGGCGCGCTCAAATCATCTGAACGCTTCCGCCGGTGTTTCGCCAGTGCCCCGGTCGGCATCGCGCTGCTTGATCGTTTCGGGCGCTTCGAGGAGGCGAATCGTGTGGTTGGCGACCTATTGAGCGCTACGCCGGAGAGTTTGAAAGGGCAAGAGCTGATCGGCCTGCTCGACGAGGACGATCGCGACCAAATCGCGGCTAAGCTTGCGGCGGTTGCCGACGGGCGCGCAGGTTCCGAGCCGGTCGAGGTGCGGCCCAGAGGGCCAAACGACAAGACTATGGTGCTTTACCTCAGCCGTCTCGACGATGGGTCAAGCACTTCATCACGATCGGTTCCGCCCCCCGCGGCTCACCCGCCGGATGGCCTCGCCCTCCACTTCGTCGATGTAACCGAACAAAAGCACCTGGAGGTCCAGTTCGCGCAGTCGCAAAAGATGCAAGCCGTCGGCCAGCTTGCTGGCGGAGTAGCACATGATTTCAATAACTTGCTGACCGCGATGATCGGATTTTGTGATCTGTTGTTGCTGCGCTCACCCCCTGGCGACCCGTCCTTCGCAGACATAATGCAAATCAAGCAGAATGCAAACCGCGCGGCCAATCTCGTACGCCAGCTGCTCGCTTTTTCGCGCCAGCAAACTTTGCAGCCGCGAGTTCTTAACATCACCGACGTCCTCTATGAATTGCGGCATCTGATTGAGCGGCTGATCGGCGAGAACATTAAGCTCGACGTCGTGCATGGTCGTGAGCTTGGGCTTGCCAAAGTCGACCATGGCCAGCTTGAACAGGTCATCATCAATCTTGCCGTCAACGCTCGAGACGCCATGCCCGGAGGCGGCACATTGACTATCCGGACTGCGAATGTCCATCAGGAACAAGAGTTACGGCGAGAACACGAGACTATGCCGCCTGGGGATTATGTGCTGATCAAGGTAGAAGATACAGGCGTCGGCATTTCCAAGGAAAATCTTGCCCGCATATTTGATCCTTTCTTTTCGACAAAAGAGATTGGCTCAGGAACTGGTCTCGGTTTGTCGACCGTCTATGGTATTGTTAAGCAGACGGGGGGATTTATATTCGTAAATAGCGCCCCGAGACAGGGGGCAGTGTTCGAGATTTACCTCCCCCGCTACCAGGCGCCAGACGGGAGTCTAGCCGCGCAGACTGACACTGCCGAACCGGTCCCACAAAGGGATTTAACTGGTCACGGAACGATCATGCTTGTCGAGGACGACGATCCGGTGAGAATCTTTGGTGCCCGCGCGCTGCGCAACAAAGGCTACAAGGTCATAGAGGCGAAAAGCGGTGATGCGGCACTCGATCTAATTCGCGATGCTGAGCAAAATATCGACCTGCTGATCACTGATGTTGTTATGCCGCGCATGGACGGGCCGCGCCTTGTCCGCGAGGTGAGGGACGTGCTTCCGCAAATGAAGGTGATCTTCATTTCCGGATACACGGAGGACGCGTTTCGCCAGCGCCTCGACAGTGATAGCGGCATCGATTTCCTGCCCAAGCCCTTCAGCTTAAAGCAGCTGGCAACTAAGGTGAGAGACGTGATTGGCGCCAGACCTGCGTAAAGTAGTAGTCTCAGTATTGCATGATGCGAACAAATAGTGTACATTTAGATTTGCATGGCATGAGCGGATATGGAATAAGGGAGAGCGGGGTCTTGCAAACAGCATTGCGCCTTTTGGACAAGGAAGCGATGGATAAGCAGCGGGCTTTGGATGCGGCGCTCGGACAAATCGAACGTGCCTTTGGCAAGGGTTCGATCATGAAGCTCGGATCACGTGGGGCCGCCGCGGATACCGAGGTCATCTCAACTGGCTCCTTAGGCCTCGATATCGCCCTTGGCATCGGCGGGCTGCCGCGCGGCCGCGTTATCGAGATCTATGGGCCGGAAAGTTCGGGTAAGACAACCCTCGCGCTGCACGTCATTGCCGAGGCGCAACGTGGCGGCGGAACCTGCGCCTTTATCGATGCCGAGCACGCGCTGGACCCAGCCTACGCCCGTAAGCTTGGCGTCAATGTCGATGATTTGCTGATTTCCCAGCCAGATGCCGGAGAGCAGGCGCTCGAGATAGCAGATACGCTGGTGCGCTCGGGCGCGATCGATGTCCTGGTCATCGATTCGGTCGCTGCCCTGGTGCCGCGCGCCGAACTCGAGGGCGAGATGGGCGACAGCCATGTCGGACTGCACGCTCGGTTGATGAGTCAGGCGCTGCGCAAGCTGACGGGCTCGATCTCCCGTTCTCGCTCAATGGTCATTTTTATCAATCAGATTCGGCTCAAGATCGGGGTGATGTTTGGCAATCCGGAGACGACCACGGGCGGCAACGCACTGAAATTTTATGCCTCCGTTCGCCTCGATATCCGGCGCATCGGTGCGATCAAGGAGCGCGATCAGGTGATCGGCAATCAGACACGCGTGAAGGTGGTCAAGAACAAGATGGCACCGCCGTTCAAGGTTGTCGATTTCGACATCATGTATGGTGAAGGAATCTCCAAACGGGGTGAATTGATCGATCTCGGGGTTCAGGCCGGCGTCGTCGAGAAGTCCGGCTCCTGGTTCTCCCACGAAGGCCAGCGCATCGGTCAAGGCCGCGAGAACGCCAAAGGGTATTTAAAGGATCATTTGGAGGTGGGCGACGCCATCGAGCACGCGATTCGTGCCAATGCCGGCCTTGTAGCCGAAGCGATGATGGCAGCTCCGAGCGATGCCGCAGCCGACGAGTAGGGCGGATCGAACGCCGCACGTCCTCCACAGGTCGAATTGCCCGCTCAACTGGGCAGAAATTAGGCGGCGAACTGTGGTGGTCGTTGCACCAGATCGGCCGCGCGGATCCAAAACCGTTCCAACCGGCGAAGTGTAACCCCGGCGGCCTGGAGGTCATCAGCCGCTATAGCGGCCTGCGACAGCATCTCGGCGTGGCGTCGATGCATCGCCGTCAGGCTGTCGCGCAATTTGATCCCTTTTTCGGTCAGTCGAACGTGAATCGAACGCCGGTCGTGCACCGATCGCTCGTGCGCCAGATACCCGTTCTCGACCATTTTCTTGACATTGTAGGAGACGTTCGATCCAAGGTAGCACCCACGCAACGTCAGTTCCCCGACCGTCATCTCGGCATCGCCAATATTGAAAAGCATCATGGCCTGGACGTTGTTGATATCGTGTATCCCGAATCCGTCCAGCTCTAGCTTCACGACTTCTAGGAATTGACGGTGTAGACGCTCGACGAGCGAAATGACTTCGAGGTAGAGATTGTTCATTGACACCTCGTTCGCGCCATATTTTCCGTCAGCGTTCGGCAGGCCGTTGCCCCACGCCTGCGAAACAAGGCGCCGCCTGGTGAGATCCCGGCTGGTTGGCTACCCCGAGCTCCGTCAAAAAAGCGTCCTGGTTTACGGTCGATGACCACTGAGCATTCGTTAAGGCGGGTTCCCTAATTGTCGTTACAAGGGTTCCCCGTTTCGGGCCCGTGCCGAGGTAACAGCGTCGCCGCCTCTCGAGCTAGGGCCGCCGGGGTGAAGGCCGAAAATCTCTTGCCCGAGCGCTGCACGTCCACTTTCGCACTCTTAGCTCTCCGAAACGAAGCTCGACGCTTTCATCGCCGTAGCATGCTCGGGTACAACACGGCGCCATGTGCGCTCGATTGTCGGCGGTCCCAGATGGTAACCTTGCAGATAACCGATGCCTTCTGCCCGCACCGTCGCAGCGTCCTCGGCGGTCTCAACCCCCTCAGCCACCGTCGTGAAGCCAAGGCTTCTGATCAGTGCGAGTAGATCATGCAGCAGGAGCCGTTTTTCCTCGTGTTCTGAAATGTCTCGGATCAATGAGCCGTCGATCTTGACGGTGTCCACTGCCAAGATCTGAAGCTGCCGAAGCGAGGTGTGGCCGGCACCAAAATCGTCGAGAGCGACGCGGCAGCCTGTGTGCTGCAATGCATCGACGAAGCGAGCCGCTTCTTCGATGTCTTGTAACGCGGCGGTTTCAGTGATTTCCACGATCAGGCGTCGGGCGAGATCAGGCTGGCTGCGTATCAGCAAAATCAGCGATCGGAGCCATCGCCCATCGCAGGCCGTTAGGCTGGATATGTTAAGCCCAAGCCGTATCTCCGGATAATTGGAGAGCTCCTGCACGGTTTGCTTAAGGACATAACCGTCGATAAAACCGATGAAGCCCAATTGCTCGATGGCCGTGATGAATTCGCCGCCGGCCACAATGCCGCCTTCAGGCTCGCGCATCCGAAGCAGGCATTCGAAATAGTCCACCTTTCCCGTCGTGGCGCACACGACCGGCTGGAAAGCAAAAAGCAGTCGATCGTCGCGCAATGCAGCCCGAACGGTCGCCAATATCGACACGTTGTGATCTCGCCTGTCATACCGGACTTGGGTTTGACTTTGGCCCACTTTTTCGTCTCGCCAGCTCACATCCGCTCCACCGGATCCAGCCATCGCTCGGCGAGAGGCTAGGTGACGACGACTGCATTGTGCAGCTGCCGGTATCGCCATCAGCAAAAAAGTTAGTTATCTAACCGTCAACGTAGCGTCAGCGGGACGTCAAAAAGAATCCATGACTGCCCCAGTAGCTTGGGCGGGCAATGATAAATTCGGCTGGCCGGGCTGTCATCTTTTAGTGCGTCGGGCGCTGAGCATTATGGGACCGGGTAACACAACCAGGTTTATCATGCAACCAAGCAGCGCAATGCCCGCAGAAATAGTCAGATTTGAATAGAAATTGCCGAAAGCAACTGCTTCACCTCCAATCAGCGAACCGAGTGATATCCCGAGAAAAAGTGCGCTGTTGTTCCAGGCGAGCGCGGTGCTGCGCCGGCTCGGGAAGTCGTTAGCAAGACCTGCTTGCTGTGCGGGGAAGAACAACTGCGCCATGGCGGAACTCAACCCGAGGATGGGCTCGACAAGCACTCCCGCGTCCAGAGCAAGGCGCAGCAATAGAAAGCACGCGCAAAGACCGGCTAGGCTCGCGCCCGTCGTAAATTTTACTCCGAGCCGATCCGCCACACGACCCCCCAGCAGAACTCCGGCAACTGCTCCGCATCCATAAGACAGGATCGCCTGGGCGGTCTGGCCGGTTGAAAAACCGGCTGCGACAAGGCCGGAACCGAGGTAGGTATAGACCCCATAAAGGCCCATGCTCCACACAACGGTCGGCGTTAGCCGTTGAACCAGAACCGCCACAGCAAGGGGGCGCGACGCTCGCGACCGATAACCTTCTTCGGAACGGCTCTCGTTTGGCCAAACCCGGAAGTTTAGCGAGGCGAGTAACACACTAAGGCAAGCGAGCCCAATGAATACTGATGCCCAGCCGAGCGAGGCACCCGCCAGCGCGCCAGCTGGCGCCCCGACTGCGAGAGATACAACGAGACCGGATACAACCAGCCCCAGTCGCGCGGCGCGGTGATCGGCTGGCCCTGAGTCGGCGGTGAGCGCGTAAACAGATGGCGAGATCCCCGCCGCTGCAGCTCCGGCAAAGAGCCTAGCCCCGAGTAGCGATGGCAAGCTTGTAGCGGATGCGGTAATGAGATTGGCCGCGGCAAAGGCAAAGAGAGAGCAGACGAGCACCCGCCGCCTTCCGACCCGATCGGATAGGTACCCCAAAAGAGGGGAACTCAGCATATAGGCGACGGAAAAAACTGATACGGAACTTCCCGCTAAAGGAGTTGAAAGACCAAGATCGGCCGCCAGGAACGGCAGCAAGGGAGACATGACGAAAAGCTCGGTCCCAACAATAAACATGGTGAGCCAACCGACAGCCAGTTGGGTTGTCGGGGCGATCAGGTTGATCCTCATTCGTGATGCCTTTTGGCCGTGGGTGCGTTGACGATGGCGAACAATTAATCGGGAAGTTGCCAACCGAGGCGCGAGAAGCCGGCGAGGGGCAGATTGGGTTAGTTCGTACGATGCCGATCGACCAACCCGTCCCGCCCTTGGCCGATTACAACGGTTGTTGATCTTGCGACGGCGATCCCCTGAAAAATGACGGGGACACGTGGCGACAACGGCTTGGGGAGAGAGATCTGGCTCTACGGTGGCCTAAACAGCAATAGAGATCATTGGTCGATAGCGGTATGAAGCCATATGGCTATGCCACAATCTTAAGGCTGCTGGATCGTCCGACTGGCGTTCTGAACAACCCTATCGAGGTGAGTCCACACCCCATCGAGCGCCTGGGCCATGATCTTAGCGTCACTTAGGGTCTCAGATAGCAATATCGGTCGTGTCTCCAGAACTATCTGCGTGATCGAGACCGACTCTGTGGCATGGCGCTCTTCGACCATCCCGGAAAAGCACTCTTTAAAATACGGCTCATCGGCGAATTCCGGGAAGTGGGCCGACAGAGCCTCTGAGAAGGCGCTCATCCAATCAACGGACATCGCCTCGACTGCGCACCACGCGCCAAGCGATCGCGAATAAAGTGTTTGGGCAAGGCGGACGAATAGTGCCGTCTCTCCGTCGAGCCGGCGACACAATTCCTCGGGCTCCCCGAATTCCTCATCATCGAGGACAAGTTTGGCACCGATGTTTCGGAAGGCTTGGGTCAGCTGGTAGTGGTGCGTGTCACCGCCCGGTAGGCCATCATCGTCAACGAATATCTGTAATTTACGTTTGCGCAGGGCGGGACTGTCGAGGTGAGGCAAGTAGTAGACTGCAGCGCGCGTTGCGTGCATCGCCGATTGATAAATCAAATGGATCTGCCCGAGAAACGTTGGGTCGGTCGCAATCGCACGATCTAAAGCTGCCAGATTTCGGAAAAACGGCAGCCGCGACGGGCGATGCTCCTCGGCGATGGCTCTTATCGCGACGGGGAACTCATCGATCGAGTAGCAACTTGTGTCAATCCGCCGATTACCTTCCGCCAAGCCGAAGCCGCGAATGTTTGACATAATATTGTCCTCCAATAATTTAAATTAATGAGATTCACAACTAGGTACTGAGACATAGATAATTGTCTTAGGAAAATTACGGAGGTTGCAACCTGTCGTTTTTCTTTCCCGATACGATAACAATCGTGCTATGTAAGTGTGTTTGGCGTATAGCCCGATCCTCTTTTAATAGTGGCATGATAGAACGGAATAGGAACATAGTCAAGTAAAATTCAACCTTCTTTCTTAACGTCGCGGGCCGCCCAGCAACCCCTCAGTCGGAGACTGCGACGGCGCGCACTCCCGCTATGCCTGTCCGATTGACGTCGATACGGTCGTCGTGCGGAATTGTGCTCCCTGGACATCTACTCGATTTTTCCAGGTCAGGAGGAGGAACATGCGTGCCGTGATTTTGTCCCGAAATCAACGAGCCCTTGCAAGTTCTCGATCTCGAGCAAGAATCGCCGAAAGCCCGTGAGGTCCAAGTGCGGGTCAAGGCAGCCGGCGTTTGTATGAGTGACTGGCACATCATGAACGGGGATTGGCCGCTGCCATTGCCGATGGTGCTCTGGCATGAGGACGCAGGCATCGTCATCGAGCGCGGACCGACGGTCAACCACGTAAAGCCCCGCGATTATGTCATCTTTTCCTTCGGCATTGCGGCCATTGCCGCTACTGCTTTTCGGGGCAGACGGTACTCTGCATTGGGCACAACGATACCCCACGCTGGCGGATGCATGACGGCACCCCGAGGATTAAACTGAATGGCGAACCCCTCAATCAGATGGCTCGCATCGGCACTTTCTCGGAAGAGGTCGTCTGCCCGTCCGAGCAGGTCGTGACGATCCGCGAAGGCCTGCCGTTCACCCACGCAGCGATCATCAGATGCAGCGTCGCCACGGGCATTGGCGCCGTTATCCGGCACGCCCGAGTCCCGGCCGGCTCCAGTGTGCCGGTGATCTGTTGCGGCGGCGGGCTCAACATCGTACAAGGCGCGCGTCTCGTCGGGGCAGTCCGATCATCGCCTGCGATTTGCGCGACAACAAGCTCGATTACGCAAAAGTCTTTAGCGCGACGCATACGATCAACGCTACCGCCGGCGACGTGGTCGAGCGCGTGCGGGAGATGACTGATGGGCTTGGCGTCGGCGCAGGTTTCCACGCGATCGGCAGTGAGAAGACCGCTCTGCAGATAATCGATGCGGTTGCATCCGGCGGGCGTGCTGTACTGGTCGGCATCCCAGCCTTCTCCACGTGGGCGGCGATCAACCCCTCCCAGATTGCGTACCGTGAAAAAGTGATCTGCGCGACTTATTACGGCTCGGTGCGACCAAATATCGATTTTCCGATGCTTGCCGATCTCGATCTGGGTAAAAAATCAACCTCGATGACCTGATCAGCCGAACCTATGAGTTGGAACAGATCCAACGAGGGATTCGCGCTGATGCTGGCGGGTGAGGTCGCACGTGGCGTTATCGTGTTCGATTGAGGGACCTATCACCGCGCCGGAGCGAGGCTGTACGGTCCCGGAAGTCGCGCGGCGGGACCACTGCGGCGGTTGAGGCATCGGAGGCGCAATAAAGCGGCGGCTTAAGACGCAATCAATGCTGACGGCTTTGCCTCTAGTGGTCGACCACCGCAGCAACGCTCGGCTGGACAGAGTCACCACCCTTCCTCTATAAGCGCCACTCGCTGGAGCGCCCAGGTAGCTCAGTTGGTAGAGCAACGGACTGAAAATCCGTGTGTCGGTGGTTCAATTCCGCCCCTGGGCACCATGATCGTTCGGGCTCCGGCTTATCGAGTTAGCCCGGCGCTGGCCTTGTTAGGCAGCCGCAATTCGATCCTTAAGGGGCCTCTGGGGCTCCGCTCGCCGTTATGCAATCATATAAGCCCAGCCCGCGCTACCCGCGCCGGGCTCTGATAGAATTGAGGAGTTGGCGATGGCCAAAACGCGCGGAACCGGGCTGCTGATGGTGTGGACGGACATCGATCCCGAATTCGAGGCCGAATTCAATCAATGGTATGACGAGGAGCATATCGCCCGGCTGCTCCAGGTACCGGGCTTTCTTAGCGCGGGGCGCTATGTGGCAGTCAAAGGGGCGCCGAAATATCTAGCGATGTATGAGCTCGAGGACCACAACGTGCTCCGCAGCACGGCTTACCTCGATATTGTCAAGTATCAGCCCTCGCCACAGCGGGCAAAGACTGGAACGAGCCGGATCGGGCGCAATTTTCTGCGCACCGCCTATCGGCAGATTTTTCCCGTGCATACCAATCCGATCGAGCAGACCGTTGAGATGGCCCCGTTTCTGCAGATGGGACGGATCGACATCTCGTCCGCGATCGAGGAGGAGTTCAACGCCTGGTACAACACCGCCTACATCCCGGGCTATCTGGCGGTGCCGGGCTGTCTTGGCGCCCGCCGGTTTGTCGCGGTCGAGGGCCAGCCCAAATACCTAACGGTCTATGAGTTCGAGCACGCGCGGGTGTCAGAAACGGAGGCCTGGAGCCGGGCTCGGGTGAGCAACCCTTGGACCCGGCGAGTGCAGCCAAATTTGCGGCACGACGACGGTTCGCCAGGCGTCTACCAGCGCGTCTACCCAAAATAGAAATTGAGCGTATTCCGCACACTTGGGGAACGTCTCATCCCGGTCGCGTTTCGCCCGGTATTTGATCCCAGGTGCGGCCGTCGAGCAGCCGACCCGCGGCGCGTTTACCGACGCGGGTCATCGGCTCGCCCGATGCGTCACCCTCAGGGGTCCACTCGCCCCATTGCTTGAAAAAGAACGGGATCCCGGTCGAGACGCAATTGTCTCGGATCTTGCGAACCCATCCAGCGTACATCGGTCGGGCTCCGACGCCGATCTCGCCCCCAGCGACCACCCAGTCGAGCGGCCGCCAAGGCGGCCCTTCAATCGGGACTGTCCGACCGCGCCCATCAATGGTGTAATGGGTGCCCCGAAAGGCGTCAAAATAGCCCTCGCCAACAATGACGGCTTCTGGCCGAACCCAGTCGAGCAAGGGCTCGAAGCAGACCCAACGGGTGGTGGCAGGGGTTTGGAGGAGATCACTCACTCGGGCCATGCGGTCTTGATCCTCGACCGAGACGCCAAGCCAGAGATTGGACAGCGGCCAGGCGTCTCGGCCTCCAGCGGGCACTGCCCGATCGGCCCTGTGGGATGAACCGCCACGGCGGCCGGCAGCGGGCAAAAGCAGCGACGACAGCAGATCGGACTTCTCGGCAATGCGGTGAGGCGTCTCCGGGTCGTTGTAATAGGCGCGCATCCGCCCGGCGCGCTTCGTCAGCACCAGAAACTGGTGCCAATGCGCCGCCCTCATCACCGCATGCACTAGATCGACGCTCGCGGTGGCGAGATTCTCGTGAAACAGCTCCGACATCAAGTTGACAGCGATGCGGCGTGGACGACGCCGCAGGAGCGGCCAAGTCAGCAGATCTTCAGCGACCCGCATTTCTCCCGTCCATATCGGGCCGAACCGCTCCGTCGTGGTGAGCCCCGCATAACGTTCACCGGTCTTACCCCCCATTCGGGCGAGCTGAGCGGCTATTCGCATGGCATAGCAGTGCTCGCAACCGGGACTATCTAGTGAGCAACCCGCCGTCGGGTTCCACGTCGCGTCGAACCACTCGACGTTCTCGGAACCAGCACGCCCGCTACGACCATCCCCAGCGTCGCGCCCGGAGGCGAGGTGTTTGCCCGAGGCGGCGCTGGGCGGATCGCCCATCACCCTCCTCGCGCCCTTTTTTGTAGGGACACAGCAAATCGAGTGAGTCCGGAGACAATGGCGATCCTGTGAGTGCGAGCGACATTGTCCTGCACGCATATCTCCTACAAGGCGTGTGCAGGACACAATTATTACAAATTCGATACTAAATCAACCTTTAATAAAATGGTTAACCTGCATACAACCTGCGGATTTACGGGCGACAGGCTTAACGCCTCTATGCTGGATCACCGGTGTCGGCCACGAGTCCGGCGCTGTTGATGCCGTAAACCGCACAGGTTTCGTCGTTCTCCGAGGTGTCCCCGCTGATCCCGACGGCCCCGATGATCTCGCCGGCCTTGTCACGGATCAGCACGCCGCCCGGCACCGGGATGGTGCGCCCGCCGGACGCGGCGCTGAGTGCCTGGACGAAGGCCGGGTTGGCGGCGGTGCGGCGGGCGAATTCGCGTCCACCGAAGCCCATGCCCAGAGCGCCCCACGCCTTGCCGCCGGCAATCTCGGGCCGCAGCAAGCTTGAACCGTCTTCCCGCTTTAGCGCCGTCAGGTGGCCGCCGGCGTCGAGCACCGCCACGGTCAGCGGTTTGAGGCCGAGCTCGCGTCCCTTCGCCAATGCCTTGTCGACGATGATCGAAGCTTGTTCGAGGGTCAGCGTCATTCTCTCCTCGGATCAGTGCAAGGTCTGACGAATGAGCGTAGCCCAACGGTCGAGCACCGGCAGGATCTCGGCATTGGGCGCCGAGGGTAACGTCACCACCGCCCGCGCGATCCCCTGGTCGCGATAGCGCTTCAGCCGATCGGGGTTTTCCGGCGCCCCGAAAATCGTGACCGGGATGGTCGCCGGGTCGCGCCCGGCTTCGGTTGCCATCTCGCGGAACTCCGGCAGGAACTCGGTGACATCGGTATAGTGCGGCCGGCTCGCATTGGGGACCCAGCCGTCGCCATAGCGGATCGCGCGCCGTGCGCTGTGCGGGAAGGCGCCGCCGACGATGACCGGCGGATTGGGTTTTTGGACCGGTTTTGGCCAGGTCCGCATCTTCGGGACGTTGACGAGCTCGCCGTGATACTCGGGCTCGGACCGCGTCCAGATCTCCTTCATCGCCTCGATCTGCTCCCGCATTTTTTTGAAGCGGGTTTTGAAGACGGTGCCGTGGCTCTCGATTTCGTCCTGGTTCCAGCCGCCGCCGATGCCGAACAGAAACCTGCCGCCCGAGACGTGGTCGATCGAGGCGACGAGCTTGGCCGTCTGGATCGTGTCGCGCTGGATGACGAGGCACACGCCGGTTGCGACCTTCAAACTCTTTGTCGCCATCGCTGCCGCGGTCAATGTGACGAACGGGTCCATCACGTCGTAATATTGCTTGCCGAGCTCGCCGCCTCCCGCCGGCGGCGTCAAGCGCGAGCTCGGGATATGCGAGTGCTCGGGCGCCCAAACCGACTCGAACCCGCGCGCCTCGAGCGCCTGCCCGAGCTCGGCGGGGGTCATCGAGTAATCGGTGAAAAACATCGACGCGCCAAAATCCATCTTCCCTCTCCCCAATTCCTGCTCTGGTCTGCCGTGGACGAATTTAGCCGCGATCTATCGCCTTCGGCCAGCCTCCCGCCCCGCTCGCGCTTCCCGGTTTTTCCCGTTGAGACGGGAATTTTCGCCGATTTCCCCTTCCAAACGCTGTTTGGCCGCGAAAAGGACAAGGCAAATCAAGCCGTTGCGAGCCATTCCCGTAGGCGTGCTAAACGGGAATTTGCGACGGCCTAATCGGGAATTAAATCCGTCGAACCGGGAATTACGGGAATTGACCGCGAAAATCATCGTGTCGAAATCACATAAAAAAGCGCCGATCCGCAGCGGTGACCCTACCGCGAAACTTAGCCTTTTATCGGGCGCACCGGCCGCGCAAGCTCAGCCCTCGTCGACAGCGAGGTTCCCCCAGCTTGTCACGCGCGCGATGCGGATGGCGATGACCGGGAGGCCGGCGAGCTCCATCCCCTGATACTGGCGGTAGCGCGACCGGAGCAGCGCCTGCGCCCGGTCGTGTTCGGCGCCCTGCGCGAGGATCTCGGCCGGGCCGCGCAGCATGACCCAGCCGAGCCGGTTCCAGTCCTCGTCATAGCGATCGGCGACGAACGCGGCGACCGGATTTTCGCTGATGTTTTTGAGGCGCTTCAGCGCCCGCGGGTCGCCCTTCGGCTTTTGGTCGATCGTGATATAGAGCGCACCCTCGCTCACGACAAAGCACACCGGCACGAGATGCGGTGTTGCCCGCGCATCGGCGGTTGCGAGATGACCAACCCTGCAACTGGCCAGAAAGCGGGCTTGCTGCTCGGACAGCATCGCGCAAGCTTGCCACGACTGCAGCCCTGCTGCCTATCCGGTAATGCCACCGTTTGGAAAACCCGACCTATCCAAAACGGCTCTGTTGGGCGATATTTCCTGCCTTCTACGACATCGAGAGGCCGGTATGAGGCGCCGCTCGTTCGTCAAATTTGCCGGCAGCATGTTAGTCGGGTGGCCGCTCGCTGCTCATGCGCAGCAACCCGACAAGACCTACCGCATAGCCACTCTCTCGTTGACCGCGCGCCCTTCGCAACCGGTGCTTATTCATGCCTTGGCGGCACATGGCTATGTCGAGGGCCGCAACACCCTCATTCTCTCGCGCTCCGCCGAGGGTGAACCGGAGCGCATGCCGGAATTGGCGGCCGAGATCATAAGCTTCCAGCCTGACGTCATCATCGCCGGCGGCGGGCAAGCCGCCGACGCTTTACGGCAGGCAACGACGACGATCCCGATTGTCCTCTGGGAGGTCGGCGATCCGGTCGGGCTTGGCTTGGTCACCAATATAGCCCATCCCGGCGCCAACATCACAGGAGTAACCGAGCTGTCGACCGAACTGACCGGCAAGCGGCTTCAATTGCTCAAGGAGGCGGTGCCGACGGCAGCGCGTGTGGCGATCATTTGGAACGGCGGAGACCGCTCGATGGAGCTGCGCGCGCGAGCTTCGGTTGCGAGCGCTCCGGTGCTCGGCATCACCATCGTACAGTTGCCGGTCGAGAACGTTGGGGAGATCGACGCTACACTCGTGGCATTAGCGGGCGATCCGCCTGATGCTGTCATTGTCGTCAGCGACCCGCTACGGCCCGCAGGGGGAAGGCGATGATCGACTTCTTTGCCGACCATGGCCTGCCGTCGATGTATGAATACCAGGCGGCGACAAGAGCCGGTGCCCTGCTGGCCTATGGGCCGGAGATGGCGGATCTCGCGCCGATTGCGGCCGATTATGTCGACAAGATTCTACATGGGGCGAAGCCGGCGGACTTGCCGCTGGTCGCGCCGGATCGCTTTTACTTCCGCGTCAATACCCAAACCGCTCGTAAACTTGGGATCACGGTACCTTCGGCAATCCTCGTTCGTGCCGATGAGGTAATCGAGTGAAATACTGACATGGGCTCCCGCGCCCCGGTGCATAGAGCGCGGGGTACCGGGTTGACGGACCACCGCGCTGTTGTGGTCGGGGTCAGTGAAGTCGCCGGAGTAGCGAGTGACGGCCTGGCCGATGCGGAGAGCTATCCCACGATCCATGACCACCAAACCTAATTTACCGCGCGCCAGATGGCCCATTCAGCGCCACAGCTGGCGGACAGTAATCCTTGGGCGCCTCATGCATTAGTGCAAGGATATGACCATCAGGGTCGTTGAAGAACGCCATCCAGAGGTCGTGGTCATCCATCTTTGCGATGAGATGGGGTGGCGCGCTGAAGGATACACCACGCGCCTGCAGCTCTCTGACCGCTAGTGCGATGTCATGACAGCTAAAATATATTGGCGACCCGTGATGCGCGTTGTCCGGGTCGTGCGCTTTCTCTAGAAGCAAACGTACACCGCAGCAGTCAAAGAAAGTCAGATCTCCGTATCGGTATAATTTTCGTAGGCCGAGTGTGTCCTCGTAAAATGCCTCGGCCTTATCCACGTCGCGGACGGCTAGCGCGATCTGTCCTATACGCCCCAGGCCGAACGGCATGCCGAGCTCCTCTCCGAACCGTCCCAAGATACAGCTGGCGCGGTTGGGCTGGCCAGACGCTCTATCTCATGGCAAGCTTTGGACCTCCTCAAACCGACGAGGCCGGCCATGAAGATCGAGCGCATAGACCATCTGAACCTGACCGTCGCCGATATCGACCGTAGTGTGGAATTCTACAGCCGCGTGCTCGGCATGAAGACCGAGAGTATGGGCGAAGGCCGCGCCGCGCTCTATTTCGGCCAGCAGAAGATCCATCTCGATGCCGCCGGCGGCGCGATGGCGATGAGCGGCGAAAAACGCCTGCCGGCGCATATCTGCTTCATCACCGAGGCGCCGATCGGCGAGGTGACAGCCCATCTCGAAAGCTGCGGCGTGCCAGTCCGCATGCAGGGACCACGCGCCGGGGCAATCGGCACGATCCAATCGGTCTATATCGACGACCCGGACCAGAATTCGATCGAGATCTCCAGCTACTAAGCCGCTTTTTCCAACCGACTGATCGTAACCAAGACCAAGTTTCCGCGAGTCTTGCGAGCGTCCGGCATCTGCGGGACAGCGCTCAGAGCCGAGAACTGTCAACTTCTGCTATAGTTCGAGGCTCCAGAATTTAAACACCGCAATTGCCGGTCAAGAGTTACGTCGAACGCCGGCTGGACCGGCGATTCGACGAAGACCTAGACAACTTTACCTTCTGCAGATCCTCCCGGATTGGGCCGAGAACGTCCTCTGAGCCGCCGCCTTCCTCTGCGAGCACCAGCGCCCGGCGGAAGGTCTCCTCCGCCTCCGCGGCGCGGCCCTGATCCAGGATCGCGCTGCCGAGCTCATGCATCGTGATGCCACGCGAGAGCGCGTCTCCGGCAATCGCCAACAAGTCGGCTGCTTCCCGCAGGATCGTTTCGGCGGCGACAGGATCGCCACGGCCAAGGAGACCAACACCCGCCCGCGTCAACATCGCTGCGAACTCGCGCTCTCGACCTGGCACCCCTCGCAAGCGCTCCGCCTCTTTCATGGCGAGCCCGGGATCTGGTGCGTCGAGCCTGGGCAACGGTTCCGATCGGGTGGAAGCGTGCTCGGTTTCACTAGACCGCCGACGATCGAGCTCGCGATCGGGCTCTATCCATACGACTTGTGACCGAACCGACCAGAGATCGGGGGCGACTTCCCGGAAAAGCGGCACGATCCAGGGTGAGGCCACAATGATCACCGGACACTCAAAATGTCGCCGCAAGGGGTTGCGCTGCTGATTCAGGCCCTCCAGCGCACGACGCCAAGCCGCTTCCCAAGCGTGGAAGTCTAGTGCGCTGTGCGGCACGACGGCCGCGATCCATACGGCGCCAGTGTTTAGACCAGACGGCGGGTCTAGTAGCGAATTTGAGAGCCGTACGAGCTGGTCCGGTGTCGTAGGCTCGGAGCGGGTCAAAAGACTGCCCTGGGCGGCCAGCAGTCTCTCGAGCTCATCGCGACAGAGTCGCGCACCGTCGCGATCTGGGACGACGAGTACAATGAGTGCGAACCCCTCGCCTAAAGCGAAGTGGTTTAGTACGCGCTGCCACTCACTGGCCGCAGTTTGGCCATACCGTCGAACGAGTGCGCTGCTTTTGTCCATTAAGCGGACCCCGTGAGCTATCCTCCTCAGGAAGATGGGGTCGGAGCGACCGCCTGCACTACCTCAGCGACCTCGTTCCGGATTAGCGGGTGAATATCGTACCACTCGTCCGCGTTAACGAAATAAAGGACGAAATGACTGTCGAGAAATCTTGCCAGCCTGTTTACTGGGGTGGCCTCTGTGCTGGGCAGTGCGGTGGCGCGCACCCTTGCGATTTCTGCAAGCCAGCGAGCGTCGTCCTGCGCTATGGGTAGAAAATCGCGACGCGCGGCGTTGATGGCGTTTGCAATCACCGTGGCGGGGACCGGAAGATTTGGTCGCTCGTACCACCGTGTCCCGTAACAGCCGCAGCAGATCGCGGAAATGTCCGCCGCACACGCCGATCACGTCATCGACGAGCTTTTGCCCCCCTGCTTGTTTTCCAAAGAGGAGCTGCAAACCTTCCTCGCGAAGCCTGCGCTCCACCAGAGAGCGGAAAACTTCCCACGTCGGCTTGCAGCGGGTACGTCTTGGATCGTTCTTCCACAGATGCACGGTGGATAATAGTGCGATCTGGACGGTTCCAGGCAGCACAAATTTCAGCCATGACGGCACTGTGAAGACCGCGTGCACATACGGAATTTTCAGCAGATCGACATGAATGGCAAAAATACGTTCTACGCTCCGAATCGCATCCTGCTCGGTCTGCAAGGTGCCGCGAAGCTGCTCTAGTTGGTCAAAGATAAAGACCACTTGGTGCTTTCACCGCGCGCTTTCCGTATCTCCTTGATCCCGTCTTCAAAGAACCGGTCGACATTATTCTTAAGTTCCTTGAGCTTATTTGCTAAAAACCCTTGCAATTGTCTGCGGAAATTTGTTGCAGACTTTAGCTCGAATTTCAAATCGAGACCCGTTTTAACGCTACCAAACAACTCTTTGGCGGGTGTCTCGTAACCAACCTTGGCGGCGACTTCCTTGAGATTGATCTCAGTATTGAGAAACGTCCATATCCGGTCCCAGAACGTCTCGCGGGCAATATCGCTGCCGAGCTTGTCTTCCAGCGCATCGCTGAACGCACCCGCCATCACCATCAGCAGATTAGTGATTTCGATAGGCTCGGCTGCGTTCACATAGTTCAGCGCATCAGCATACAGGACGAAGTAGCCGCGCTCCTCGAGCACTCGCTGCAGGCGGTGCAGTTCCGTCGTCTTACCCGAACCCCGGAATCCCGAGAACAAGCGAATGCTTTCCACGCCGTCGAAGTCGATCCGTGTAGATATCTCTTGCACAGGATCCTCAAGCCCGAGCCGTTGATAGACCGGTTCGTAGAATCGGCTATCCGGCTCGAGTGCCTCGTCCGCGAGGTTAGCGTAAAGCTGCCTCAAGAAGGCGCGATCGGACGGGCTAAGTGGCATAAACTCGTATTCCCGAATGCTCAGCGGGGCAGAACGATCGTCGGCCTTTCGCGTTTCCCTGACAACGGTATTTGGGCGCGGGCAGGGGTTACGAGGAGATCAGGTGAATCAACTACGGGAGCGAGGAGCAATGCGACATCCAAATGTGCGCAACGCCGACGAAGTCGATGCCCGCGAAATGATCAAAGGCCGGCACAACATGCGGCTGCGCCAACTCGGCAAGCCCGCCGGCAGCTCGGCGCTCGGCGCGACCCTGACCGAGGTGGCGCCGGGCGGGGTCTCCTTCCCCCGCCACGCCCATAATGTCAACGAAGAGGCGATATATGTCCTCTCCGGTTCCGGAGAGGCGCGGATCGGCGACGCGCGCGTCGCCGTGCGGCCGGGGGACTGGATTGCGCTGCCGACCGGACTCGCGCACGCACACCAAATGGTCAACGTCTCAGCGACAGAACCGCTCGTCTATCTCTGCATCTCGACAATGCTCGGGGCGGAGATCGTCGAGTATCCAGATTCGGGCAAGATCGGCGCTGGTGTCGCCGATCCGACAAGCCCAATCGGCTTCCGCCGCTTCGGCCTCTTCCGCGCCGGAAGCGGCACGCTCGACTACTGGGACGGCGAACCCGAAGCGGGCTGAGCCTGGTCCAACCGAGCCGCCCGACCAGCGACGGCGCGTTTTCTTGCGCTGAAATGACCGCCGCCCGCCGCCTGTTTCATGATCGACCGGCGGGTGGCGGAGCTTGGCCTCGACTACCGAACCGGTGAGAAGGTTGCCGGGATCAGCAGCTTGTTTTCCTGGCGGATCGGCCGCACGCCGGCCTGTGGCGGCCATGCGCCGCCGGGGCGGCGGGATTCCTCGCGGACGCGGGTGCGCTCGTTGAGATCCTTGTAGACCCAGATGTGGACGAACTTGTTGAGCGCGCCAAGTTCGCTCGTCCAGCAGGCCGCCAGTGGGGAGAACCTCTCGCGAGCCTCGATGGCCTTGCCCCACGCCTCCAGCACCTTCGGGATGTCGCCCGGGGCGTAGGTGTAGGTGCGCATCTCGTACACGTTCCCGCTGCCGTAGTCGCGGCTGCCCAGCGGGCGCATGAACGGCGCCGGGTTCATGATCTCGGCTTCCTGTGCCGCGATGAACTCGCCGCCGCCAGGGAGTGCGTTACGCTCGGCGTCCTGCGCCATGGCTGCGCGCACGGTCGTCCGGTGCCGCAGGTCGTCGTAGGGATAGACGTGGACGACCTGATTGAGCGGACCGAATTCGGTGTGCCAGAAGGCCCCCAATTTGGAATGCTTCTCCCGCAGGGGGAGCCGCTTCTCATAGCGTTCTTCGAATTCGGCCACGGTTCCGGGCCGCAGGGTATAGGTCCGAACTTCGTAGATCATCGGTGCTTCCTCCAGGTGAGAGGGTTGGCCGAGCGCGAGAGCGCTCAGCGGATTTCCCGTTTGCCCCTTATTCGGCTGCTTCCTCTTTGACCGGCGTCAGATCGTAGCGCTGCATTCCGAAGCTGATCGCTTCATTCCAGCCGCGGCTGCGGATGTCGATGTGGACGTCATCGGGACCTAGATACTTCAAGTTGACCGCGTCGCCCATCGGGGTCCTCTCCGGCCTGTCGGATTTCGGGATCGGGACGGGCGAATAATTCGCCGCTTCCAGCGCCTTGGCCGTTGCTTGTTCGTCGTCCACATAAAATCCGATATGGTGAATTCCGCGCAGCTCAGAGGTTTGTCCCGGGCCGAGCTTCGGAGCACCGGGCTCGCCATACTTTAAAATAGCGAAATAAATATAACCGTCGCTGAGCCAAACACCCTTTTCCCCGGTATCCCCGGGCCGGCGATAGAGCTCGGTCAGTCCGAACTGTTCCTTGTAAAATTCTGCGGTCTTCGCGGGATCGTCGGTCACTAATGCAATATGCCTGATGCGAGCCATCTACCATCCTCCCTCAGTGCATGCGGTGCCAAAAAACGCAGGTTTCGCTGTGTAGGCTCTGTCCGCGGTAACCGTCAAGAGGACGCCTCGAGGCCTCGCGGATCTTCGACGGCGAATGTCAGATGCTGGGTCGGTTGAGGTGTGGTCGTCATCAAACTGACGCCGTCCGGCGCCTCGAAGCGGTGCCACCTCCCTTGCGGGACGATCACCACCATTCCCGCCTTGAGCGCAAAGGATTGCGGCCCGTCATCGGTCATGATGTGGAACGTCACGGCGCCGTCGATGATCTGCACGATCTCATCGCCGTTTGGGTGGCGCTCCCAGGGGCCTTCGCCGGAAAATTTGGCGACGTTGATGGCGCTGTCGCGGTACGGCGACAATCGCGCGAAGGCACCCTCGCGATCGGCCTCAGGCGTCTCCGGGGTGCGTCCGCGCAACATCTTCAGCTTGGCGAATTCGGCATTCATATCCAGGATCGTGAGCACTCTTGCCTCCGCTTGCTGCTTCGAGCTTCGTATACTCTGTCATAACGTGAACAGGTTCGCATCGGCATTGGGAGGTGATCCATGGAAAAGCGGCGAAGCATCAATGTGGCGGGGGCAAGCCACGTCAACCCGATCCCGAGCGCCAGCCGGCGCGGCCCATTTGTCGTATCCGGCGCGATCTCGGGCGCCGATCCGGAAACCGGTAAAGTGCCGGCCGATCTCGACGAGCAATGCCGGTTGATGTTCGAGAATGTGCGGCGCGTGATGGCCGCCGCCGGCGGCACGCCCGACGACATCGTCAAGATGACGATGTGGATCACCGACCGAGCGCTCCGGCCGATCCTCAACAAACACTGGGTTGAAATCTTTCCCGACGCCAACTCTCGGCCCGCTCGCCACACTTTGACTTCGCGTGATTTCACCGCGCCGATGCAGATCCAATGCGATCTGCTGGCCGTCCTCGGCGAGGGCTGAGACCGTGAAGATCGTCGATATCCGCACGATCCCGCTCTCTTATCGCTGCGAGCCGCCTTATGGCAGCGCCGGCGGCATGCAAGCGCGGCGCGGCGGCCTCCTCGTCGAGGTCGAGACCGACGAGCGGGTGATCGGGATCGGAGAGGCGGGGGTCGGCGGTGGCGCCACTTCGAGCGTCATCGAAAAGGTGTTGCGGCCGATGCTGATCGGCGAAGACCCGCTGCTGATCGAGGGGCTGTGGCAGAAGATGTTCGCGCGGACCCGCCAGTTCGGCCGCCGCGGCATCGTCATGAACGCGATCAGCGGCCTTGACATCGCGCTCTGGGACATCGCCGGCAAGGTCGCCAGGCTACCGCTTTATCGTCTCCTCGGCGCCTGCCGCGACCGGGTCGAGGCCTATGCCAGCGGCGGCTTCTACCAGCAAGGGAAATCGGTCGACGATCTCGCCGGCGAGGCCGAGAGCTACCGCGCCCGCGGCTTCAAAGGCATGAAGATGAAGATCGGGCGCAATCCTTCGACGCAAACCCATCTGCGCCATCTGGCCGACCACGCCGAACTGTGCGAGGTCGAGCCTGAGGAGGACATCGCGCGGGTCGCCGCGGTGCGCCGCGCGCTCGGGCCGCGGGCGAAACTGATGGCCGACGTCAACTGCGCTTGGAGCCCGTCCTTCGCGATCGAAATGGGCCGGGCGCTCGAACCCTATAAGCTCTATTGGATCGAGGAGCCGGTCGCGACCGACGACATCGACGGCAGCGCGAGAGTCGCAGAGGCGCTCGCCACGCCGATCGCGGGCTACGAGACCGAAATCGGGCTCTATGGTTTTCGCGAGCTGATCACCCGCGGCGCCGTCGATATCGTGCAGCCCGACATCGCCTGGTCGGGCGGGTTCTCCGAATGCCGCCGCATCGCCGCCCTGGCGCAGGCGCACCATCGCATGGTTGCACCGCACGCCTTCGCCAGTGCGGTGACATTGGTCGCCTCGCTGCACTTCATCGCCTCAATCCCGAACGGGCTGGTGCTCGAATTCGATCAGAACCCCAACGGGCTGCGCGACGAGTTGCTCACGGAGCCGATCCGCATCGAAAGCGACGGGACGATCAAGCTGCCCGAGCAGCCGGGTCTCGGCATCGAGCTCGAACGCAGCGCGATCGAACGCTACCGCAGCGAATGACGGGCCGGACGCTCTATACCATCGGTTACGAGAAGGCTCTGCTGAAGGACGTTGTCGCCACCCTCGCCGCGGCTGGCGTAACGACACTGATCGACGTGCGCGACCGACCGATATCGCGGCGGCCCGGCTTTTCTAAGCGGCAGCTCGCCGCGGCAATCGAGGTGGCCGGGATGCGGTACGTTCATCTCCAGGCGCTCGGCACTCCTCCCGAAGGTCGATTGGCCGGCCGGCGGCGGGAATGGGACCGATTTTGGGGCATCGTCGAGGATAAGCTCGCTCGCCCCGAAGCCGAGCTCGCGCTGCGGGAGGCCGCAGAATTCGCCCAAGCCGCGCCGAGCTGCCTCTTATGCTATGAAGCCGATTGGCAGAGTTGTCACCGCCGTCGGGTCGGCGAACTCCTCGCCCAGCGCCACGGCTTCTCGGTTCACCATCTGGCGGTTTCGGCAACCGCGGAGAGGGAGTGATATCAGAACATTGCGCTTCACGCCGGGTAGGGTGCTAGTGTAAGCGAGAGCGTCATTCCGATCGGGTCGCATCGCACCGTCTCGCCATTCGCGGCGATGGGCCCGTGTGATTGTCAGGAGCGAATATGCCGAACCTAAGTTTCACCGCACCGACGACAGTCGACGAGGCTATCCGAGCGCTGGCCAGCGCTCCCGGCCTGGCAAAACCCCTGGCCGGCGGAACCGATCTGCTGGTGCAGATGCGATCAGGCCGCGTGCGCCCCGAGGTGATTGTCGACCTCAAAAGAATCCCGGATCTGATCGGCATCCGCGAAACCGCCGACAGCTTCGTGATCGGCGCCGCCACTCCGGGGGTGATGCTCAGCGAGCACGAGGCCTTTAGCCGCGCCTGGCCGGGGATCGTCGAAGGGGTCGATCTGATCGGCTCGCAACAGATCCAAGGGCGCGCCTCACTGGTCGGCAATTTGTGCAATGCCTCGCCCGCCGCAGACAGCGTGCCGGCGTTGATCGCGGCGCACGCGGTCGCGGTGATTGCCGGCCCCGACGGCAAGCGCGAGGCGCCGGTCGAGGCAATCGTTACCGGCCCCGGGCAGACCTCGCTCAAAAAGGGCGAATTCATCGTCGAGTTTCGCGTACCGAAGCCCAAGCCGCACCAGGGCGACGCCTATTTGCGCTTCATCCCGCGCACCGAAATGGACATCGCCGTCGTCGGATGCGGCGTCAACGTGACCCTCGACGCAAATGGCCTTTGCACCGATGCGCGCGTCGTGCTCGGCGCGGTGGCGCCGACGCAGGTCATCGTCGATGCGGCCGCCGCGGCGCTGAAGGGGCACCGGCTCGACGACGACACACTTTCCCGGCTCGACGCCGCCGCGCAGCGAGCCTGCAAACCAATCAACGACAAGCGCGGCACGATCGAATACCGAACCAAGGTCGCCGGTGTCCTCGCAAGACGGGCGGCCGCCATTGCATTTGAGCGCGCCGCCGGGCGCGTGGCGGGAGTCCACTAATGGCTAAACAACACGTATCGACAATCATCAACGGTGAACCGGTCGAATTTCTCTGCGAGCCGCAGCAGACAATGCTCGATGTGCTGCGCGACGAGCTCAACCTGACGGGCAGCAAGGAAGGATGCAGCTCGGGCGATTGCGGCGCCTGCACCGTCATCGTCGACGGCAACATCGTCTGCTCGTGCCTGATGCTCGGCGCCGAAGCCGAAGGTCACAAGATCACGACGATCGAAGGGATCGCCGAGGGCGACAAGCTGCACCCGGTGCAACAGAAATTCCTCGAACATGCCGCGCTGCAATGCGGCTTCTGCACGCCGGGGTTCATCGTCGCGGCAAAGGCACTGCTCGACGAGAACCTGAACCCGACCGAGGAAGAGACGCGCTATTGGCTCGCCGGCAATCTGTGCCGCTGCACCGGGTATGACAAGATCATCCGCGCGGTGCTCGACGCCGCTGCCGTGATGCGAGCGGGGGCGGCGCGATGACGTATCTCGATAAAGACGCGCTGAAGGTCGTCGGCACTCGGCCGATCCGCCCGGACGGCGTCGACAAGGTCACCGGCCGCGCCAATTTTGGCGCGGATATGGTGATGCCCGGCATGCTGTGGGGCAAGATCAAGCGCAGCCCGCATGCCCACGCCCGCATCGCCTCGATCAATACCGACAAAGCCATGGCGTTGCCTGGGGTCAAGGCGGTGACGACGCGCGCCGATTTCCCGGACATTCCGCCGGACAGGCGCGTCATCGGCGCTGCACCGCATAATCTGTGGGACTTGTCACGCAACTGCATGGCCAAGGGTAAGGCGCTCTACGAAGGTCACGCGGTTGCCGCTGTCGCCGCGGTATCGCCGGCGATCGCCGAGCAAGCGCTCGACCTGATCGAGGTCGAATACGAGGTCTTGCCGCACGTCATGGATGTCGAGGCGGCGATGGCGCCGGATGCGACGGTGTTGGACGACACTATCTTCACCTCAGGGGTCGAACCGAGGCCGACCAAGCCCTCGAACGTCTCCAAGATGGTTCGCTTCGCCATAGGCGATGTCGAGGAGGGATTCCGCGAAGCGGAGGTCGTCATCGAGCGGCGCTACACGACAAAGCCGGTGCATCAGGCCTATATCGAGCCGCATGCCTGCGTCGTGTCGGTGGCGGCTGACGGACAAACCACGATCTGGAGCTCGAGCCAGGGCCAGTTCATGGTCCGCGCCTACACCTCGCGGATCTGCGGCGGCGACATCGCCAACATCCGCGCGATTCCGGCCGAGATCGGTGGCGGCTTCGGCGGCAAGACGATCATCTATCTCGAGCCGGTCGCCTACATGCTGTCGAAGAAGTCGGGCCGGCCCGTCAAGATCGTGATGAGCCGCGAGGAGGTGTTCCGGGCGACCGGACCGACTTCGGCCGCCGTCGTCGAGGTCAAGCTCGGCGCCAAGAAGGACGGCCGCATTACTGCTGCGAAGGCCGTGCTCAAATACCAAGCGGGCGCGTTCCCAGGCTCGCCGGTCCAGCAGGGCTGCATCTGCGGACTTGCGGTCTATGATCTGCCGAACGCTGAAGCGATCGGCTACGATGTACTTTGCAATCGCCCGAAGGTCGCGGCCTACCGGGCGCCTGGTGCTCCGATCGGCTCGTTTGCGATCGAAAGCTGCGTCGACGAGTTGGCTCGCGAGCTCGGTATCGACCCGCTCAGAATGCGGGAGATCAACGGCGCCAAGGACGGCGCCAAAGCGACGCATGGTCCGACCTGGAACAATATCGGCTACATGAAGACGGTCGAGGCCGCCAAGGCACACCCGCAATTACACGTGCCGCTCGGTCCCAATCAGGGCCGCGGCATCGCCTCGGGCTACTGGCACAATGCGGGCGGCGAGTCGAGTGCGGCCTGCCATGTAAACGAAGACGGCACCGTAACGGTGACTGAAGGCCACCCCGATATCGGCGGCTCGCGCGCCTCGATGGCGATGATGGTGGCCGAGGTGCTCGGCGTTCCGTTCGAAACCGTTCGCCCGGTGGTCGGCGACACGACGGCGATCGGCTTCAGCGCCTCGACTGGCGGCAGCCGTGTGACCTTTGCCGGCGGCATGGCGGTAACGCAGTCGGCGCAAAAGGTCGTCGAGGAGCTGAAGAAGCGGGCCGCGATCATGTGGGACATCAGCCCCGAGGCGGTCGAGTGGAAGGATGGGAAGGCCTACCCGGCCGGGCCCAATGCTGGCAGCTTCGAGCCGGTCGACTTGGCCGCGATCGCGGCCAAAGCGGCGCGTACCGGCGGCCCGATCAGCGCCGAGGTGCAGATCAACGCACAAGGCCAGGCGCCGGGCTTCACGACCCATATCTGCGATGTCGAGGTCGACAAAGAGACGGGTCACGTCAAGATCCTGCGTTACACCGCGATCCAGGATGTCGGCCGTGCGATCCACCCCTCCTATGTCGAAGGCCAGATGCAGGGCGGAGTGGCGCAGGGGGTTGGTTGGGCGCTAAGCGAGGAATACATCTACGACAAGGATGGACGGCTCGAAAATCCGGGATTCCTCGACTACCGCGTCCCTGTCGCCTCGGACATGCCGATGATCGACACAGTCATCGTCGAGGTTCCGAACCCGCGGCATCCGTTCGGCGCGCGGGGCTGCGGCGAGGTGCCGATCGTGCCGCCTATGGCGGCCGTCGCCAACGCGATTGCCGACGCTACGGGGATCCGGCTGCGCGATCTGCCGATGTCGCCGCCGCGGCTGCTGGCCGCGATCGACCCGTCGGAGCCGATGCGCGCCGCGGCCGAATAGCCGACTTCGGCTGGATCGGCGTGGTGCGTCCTTCTAGACGGCCGCTTTCGCAGCCTCCTCAGGATGAGGTGCCTTCATTAATGCCGTCAGCGACTTACCTCATGCTGAGGAGCGCCTGAAGGGGCGCGTCTCGAAGCGCGCACGGTCTCGATGCAGCATGCTTTTCCTCGGAAATGACGATGGAGCGGGAGTAAGATTCGGATGACGTACATCTCAAAGGAATTTCAGAAGGTCGTCGGTACCCGTCCCATTCGTCCGGACGGGGTCGACAAGGTCACGGGCCGGGCCAATTTCGGCGCCGACATGGTGATGCCGGGCATGCTGTGGGGCAAAGTCAAACGCAGCCCGCATGCCCATGCCCGGATCATGTCGATCAACACGGATAAGGCGCGGGCACTGCCCGGCGTCAAGGCGGTGGTGACTTTCGAGGACTTCCCCCCGATCCCGTCGGAAGAGGCGTTTGTCGGCGAGGGGCCGATGAACTTTCGCGACCTCTCGCGCAACTGCATGGCGCGCGAAAAGGTCCTCTATGACGGCCACGCGGTTGCTGCGGTCGCGGCAACCTCGCCGGCGATCGCCGAAGAGGCCTGCGAGCTGATCGAGGTCCAGTACCACGCAATGCCGCATGTGATCGACGTCGAAGAGGCGATGAAGCCGGACGCGCCCCTGCTACACGACGATCTCTTCACCCAGGGGGTCGATCCCAAGCCGACGCATCCTTCGAACATTGCCAAGGTGGTCGCGTTCAACAAGGGCGACATCGATGCCGGCTTCCGTGAAGCCGATGTCACGATTGAGCGCCGCTATTCCAACGCGCCGGTCCATCAGGCCTATATCGAGCCGCATGCCTGCGTCGTGTCGATGGCAGCCGACGGCCAGTGCACGATCTGGAGCTCGAGCCAGGGTCAGTTCATGGTGCGCGCCTATTGCGCGAAATTGCTTGGCATCGACATTTCTCAGATCCGCGCGATCCCGGCCGAGATCGGCGGCGGCTTCGGCGGCAAAACGCTGGTTTATCTCGAACCAGTGGCCCTGGCGCTGGCAAAGAAGACGGGGCGCCCAGTCAAGATGGTGATGAGCCGTGAAGAGGTGTTTCGCGGCACCGGTCCCGCCGCCGGCGCAGTTGTCGAGGTCAAGCTAGGAGCCAAAAAGGACGGCCGGCTCACCGCCGGCGAGGTCGTGCTCAAATACCAGGCCGGCGCCTTCCCGGGCTCCCCGGTCGGGCCGGGCTGCATGTGCGCCTTTGCAATGTACGACATCCCGAACGCCAAGGTCACCGGCTACGACGTTGTGTCCAATCGCCCAAAGGTCGCGGCCTATCGCGCGCCCGGCGCGCCAAATTCGTCCTACGGCGTCGAGAGCTGTCTCGACGAACTGGCCGATCAGCTCGGCATCGACCCGTTGGCGTTGCGCGAGAAGAACGCTGCCAAAGACGGCGTGAAGGCGCTGCACGGTCCGACCTGGCAGAACATCGGCTATACCGCGACCGTCGAAGCCGCCAAAAACCATCCGCACCTGAAACAGCCGCTCGGGCCCAATCAGGGCCGCGGCATCGCTTCCGGCTTCTGGTTCAACATCGGCGGTGAGTCGAGCGCCGCCTGCCATGTCAACGAGGACGGTACCGCCGTTGTCGTCTCCGGCAACCCCGATATCGGCGGGTCGCGGGCCTCGATCGCGATGATGGCCGCCGAGGTTCTGGGCATTCCGGTCGAAAAGGTCCGTCCGATCGTCGGCGACACCAGCTCGATCGGCTTCTCGTTCCTGACCGGCGGCAGCCGCGTCACCTTCGCGACCGGCATGGCCGCCACCCAGGCTGCAGAGAAGGTCGTCGAGCAGCTGAAGCAGCGCGCGGCGATGATCTGGGACATCAGCCCGGACGCGGTCGAGTGGAAGGACGGATGCGCCTATCCGGCCGGTCCCAACGCCGGCAGTTTCGAGCCGTTGCCGCTCGCCGAGATCGCGCTCAAATCGGGGCGGACCGGCGGCCCGATCAGCGCCGAGGCGTCGATCAACGCGCAGGGCGCCGGCCCCGGCTTTGCGACGCATATCTGCGACGTCGAGGTCGACAAGGAGACGGGACAGGTCAAGATCCTGCGCTACACCGCGGTCCAGGATGTCGGCCGCGCCATTCACCCGAGCTACGTCGAGGGCCAGATCCAAGGCGGCGTCACGCAGGGGATCGGGTGGGCGCTCAACGAGGAATACATCTACGACAAGAACGGCCGGCTCGATAACCCTGGCTTCCTCGATTACCGCGTGCCGGTCGCCTCCGACTTGCCGATGATCGAGGCGGTTATGGTCGAGAACGCGAACCCGCGGCACCCGTTCGGCGCCCGCGGCGTCGGCGAGGTGCCGATCGTGCCGCCGATGGCGGCGGTCGCCAACGCCATCGCCGATGCGATCGGCATCCGCATGCGCGACCTGCCGATGTCGCCGCCGCGGCTGCGCGCCGCAATCGACGCGCAGGAGCCGGCGCGCCGGGCGGCAGAGTAGCGATGCCGCACGTCCACTTCTCGGGCGAGGCCGCCCGCCGGTTCACCGGCGGGCTGACTGAGCTCGAGGTGGAGGCAAACAATTTCCGCCGGATGGTTCTGGAGCTCGACCGCCGCTTTCCTGGTCTCGGCCGCCAGATCGAAGAGAGCATGGCGGTGGCGATCGATGGCGAGATCTTCCAGGACGCCTACCTCGCCCCGCTCAACCCCGAAAGCGAAATCTACCTGATCCCCAAGATCGGCGGCGGGTGAGCCGCTCGACCAAAAACAACGAAAATCGCCATCACATTTGCGAAATATCCGGCGCGCGGTACGGAATTTCTCTCCAAATCAACAGGTTAGACCTGAATCCCGACGTCGAAAAACAACGGAATCGGCATCAGCTATCAACGAATTTTGCACAGGTCTGAGGGAGCAAAAAACAACGGAAATGTGGCGGCGGATGCTGGATCGGTTGATACCTCATTCCTCTGGCATGCCGGCCTTGCGCAGCCCGGCAAAGACGGTCGTCTCGAATAGGCCACGCACTTTCGGTGACCACCAATCTCCCAAGATCGTCCCCAAACCGGCGATACTCGGCGCGTGGTCCGGGCCCAGCAGGCTACTGACTTCCGCGAGTTCGGCGCCAGCAGGTTCAGCTTCGCCTTTGAGACCATAGGCGGACGCGAGAAAGAGGTGAACGAAGGGCGACGCCGGTCTGGCGCTGCGGGCTTTTTTCAGCCAAGTGATTGCCTCATCGGTGCGCGACAGCAGCAGATGCGCCAATCCTACCCGGGCAGCGAAATAATCCATCTGGCGATCACGGGGGCTGAGGCAAACGGACTGCTCGAGAAACGGGATCGCCTCTTCAATCGACCCGG
>Ga0306925_10000324_pt1 | contig 33296 bp, 32 predicted proteins | sample flu12Cox44000176_FD_203755 | JGI IMG/M metagenome (GOLD analysis project Ga0306925, IMG submission 203755) | Lab enrichment of tropical soil microbial communities from Luquillo Experimental Forest, Puerto Rico - flux8day.12C.oxic.44.000.176 (v2)... | ecosystem: Environmental > Terrestrial >... | reverse complement strand
TTTGGCACGCGGCGCCTTCCACTCGAGACTTACTATTACGAGGTTTATAATCGCGACAATGTCGAGCTGGTCGATCTCACGGAGACGCCAATCGAGCGGATCACGCCCGATGGCGTTAAGACGAGCGAGCGGGATTACACCTTCGACATCCTCATCTTTGCAACCGGTTTTGACGCTATCACCGGCGCCTTCGACAAGATCGATTTTTGTAGCGTCGGCGGCGCACGGCTGCAGGAGAAATGGAGAGGCGGACCGCAAACCTATCTCGGACTGATGATCGAGGGTTTTCCCAATATGATGATGCTGATGGGGCCGCACACCGCGCTCGGCAACATCCCGCGCAGCATCGAATATAGCGTCGATTGGGTTACCGGCCTGATCCGCTTCGCGCGTGAAAAAAACCTGACCCGGCTGGAGCCCACCGCCGAAGGCGTCGCCTCATGGACCGACCACGTCAGGGCGCTGGGTGTTGGCCTGTTGTCCAATGAGGTCGATTCCTGGATGACCGGGATCAACCGGAATGTCGAAGGCAAGTCGACGCGCATTGTCGCGCGCTATAGCGGCAGCGCGCCGGCCTATCGCGCAAGATGCGACGAGGTCGCAGCCAAGGGCTATGACGAACTCAAGCTGGCATAGCGCTGAGGTCTGGAAATGCGGGCCGTCGTGCTCCTTGCCGTTGGACCTTGGCGAGCAGACATGCGGTTAGATCACATTGTTTTTCTGATTGCGTCACTTGTGCTTTTTGCCTTCTGGTGCAGCCCCGGACGGGCGGCGAACGCCGTGGTCAGAAATGGCGACACCATCCAACTTGGCGATGTCACCTACCGGCTCGCAGGCATCGACGCGCCCGAGCTCGATCAGGTATGCATCGATGAGCGGGCCGATCCCTGGAGCTGCGGAGTCGATGCGCGCGATCAGTTGGCAAAATTGATCGGCGGACGGCCGGTCAGTTGCGACGATCTCGGCCCCGATCAGACGTCTCGGAAGCGTCACCTCGGTCTCTGCACCGTCCAGGGTGAGACGGTAAGCCTGAACCAGCAGCTGGTCCAACAGGGTTATGCGATGGATTTCGAGCCCGCCGCCAAGGGCCGCTTGCTCGACGACGAGGCCAAAGCGCGGGATGCTCGCTTGGGCCTCTGGAAAGGCTGTTTCGTCGCGCCAGACGACTTCCGCCGCGGCAAGAAGGACGGCGCGCTTCGAGGCAGCGCATGTCGAACCGATCGCGACCGCCAGATACGGGAAGCGCTCTTTCCGGAGGATCTCGCGATGCCCGCGCATTGCGTCATCAAGGGCAAGTTTGCAGTGAGGGCGCGGATGACCGGCAATATCGGCGTCTACCATTTGCGGGGCTGCAGCAGCTACGCAGGCCTAACCAAACCGGATCGATGGTTCTGCACTGAAGACGACGCGCAGGCGGCGGGCTTTCGCCGCGCCTTCAATTGCCGCCCGCCTGAAGCCAGGTGACATGCCAACTTAATCGAAATCGAAGTTCCAGCCAATCCACGCGCACAGGCTCTGACCCATGACGGCTTCGAGGTCTTTGCCCGCAAGCCATGGCAATTCCTCGGTGAAGAAGGTGACGCATTGGCGATAGCTGCAGGGCATCCGCGTGATGTCAGTACCCCAGAAGAAGCGGTTTGGCCCGAACGCGTCGAAGATGCGGTTAAGTCCATCACCAATATTGCCAAACGGATAGGCTTGCGTCGAATAGTGCGGTGCGCCGGTCGCCTTGACCGCGACATTGGGCAGCTTGGCGAGTGCGACCAGTTCGTCGAGATGAATAAAGGCCTCCCGGTCGCGGCCATGCCGGTTGAGCCCGCAATGATCGAGAATCATCTTCAGTCGCGGATGCCGCTCGGCGATCTCGCGGAATTTCTTCAAGAACAGCCCGCCCATCATGGCGATCGGCAGGCCCTCTTCCTCGGCCGCCGGCCACAGCCAGTCGAGCGAGCCGTCGTAAAGCCAGTTCTGGTGCTCTGCCAACAAAAGCGGCCAGCGCAGGCCCATCATGCCCGGCTGGTTGCGCCAACCGTGGATCAGTTTGCGGCTTGCGGGATCTTGCAGCGGAAACTGGCCCATGATCGCGAAGCGGTCAGGATATGTCCTGGCCGCTTTGATGGCGAGCGCATTTGAATTGGGATCCCAACCGCCGGGCGGATGAATGAGCGCGGCATCGACGCCGGCGGCATCCATCTCGGCCAACAGCTCTTCAGCAGTGAATTTATCGACCTTGCGATGCAGACCGGAGGGTGGCACCACCGCCTGCGACCAGATATGGACCTGCGCGTCGACGATCTTCACCGGCGTTCTCCGGCATCTGTCGTGCGGCGATCATGCATGAGCGGTGATCGGCTCGCAACGCGCCAACGACACGGATATGCCATCTTACGGAAAGGTCATGCGCTTGCTGCAGCGCGAGCGCCCTTTTCGCCCGGCCAGCCCGTGCTATCGTGCGCCGAAGAAGGGAAAGAAACCATGAGAGGGCCCGAGGACGATGAAGGCCTCGGCGGCAGGGTCGCGCTGATCTCAGGCGGCGGCGCCGCGGGCGATGGCATTGGCAATGGTCGCGCGGCGGCAATTTTGCTCGCGCGCGCCGGCACCAGGGTGATGGTCGCCGATCGTGAGCTGAAGCTCGCCGAACGCAGCGTGGAGATGATCGCGGCTGAAGGCGGCGCTGCGGCCGCAATCGCCGGCGACGTCACCAATGAGACCGACTGCCAGCGCCTTATTGAAGCCACCGTTGCGCGCTTCGGCCGGCTCGATTTTCTCGACAACAATGTCGGCATTGCCAGCCGCGGCAGCGTCGTCGAGGAGAAGCCGGACACCTATCGGCGCGTGATGCAGGTCAATGTCGAGAGTATGTTCCTGCTCTCAAAATACGCAATCCCTGCCATGATCAGGACCGCCAGGGGCGGTGCAATCGTCAATATTTCCTCAATCTCGGCGCTGCGGCCGCGGGGACTGACCACCTACACGACCTCGAAGGCTGCGGTCATCGGGCTCACACGCGCGATGGCGGTCGATCATGGCCGCGACAACATCCGCGTCAACTGCATCTGCCCGGGTCCGATGTATACGCCGATGGTCTATGCCCGCGGCATGAGCGAGGCCGCGCGCACTCAACGCGCCATGGCCTCGGTCTTGAAGCTCGAAGGTACCGGCTGGGATATCGGCCACGCCGTGAAATTCCTGCTCTCTCACCACGCCCGCTACATTACCGGCCAGGTGCTTTTGGTCGATGGCGGTGTCACGCTGCAAGCGCCGGAACGCGAATCCGAGGACCGCTGAGGCCAACAACAAGGACCCAACAATGGCCCGTCTGCCCTATCTTGAGGCCGATCAGCTCGCGCCCGAATATCGCGACATGCTCAAGCGCAACACCAACCTGCACAAGCTGCTCGCAAATTCGCCGGACATGGCGCTCGCCTTCAACAGCGTCGGCAACTTCATCCGCTTCAAGAGCAAGCTCGATCCGCGCTTGCGCGAGCTCGCCATCCTCCAGGTCGGCTGGCTGGAGAAGTCGGAATACGAGTTCACCCATCACGTCAGGATCGGCAGGGAGTTCGGCGTCACCGACGAGGATATTGTAGGCCTGATGGCCGAGACCGAAGGCGTTCAGTCGAGGCTTGAGCCGCTCGCAAGAGCCGTCTTGAAAGGCGCGCGCGAAATGGCCCGCAAGCTTGAGATGTCGATGACGACCTTTGCTGAGATCAAACGGCATCTCTCCAACGAAGAGATGGTCGATCTTGTGCTCACCATCGCCTTCTATTGCGCCGTGGTGCGCGTGCTCGCCACCATGAAGATCGACAATGAGCCCTCCTATAAGGAAGTCTTAGAGCAGTACCCGATGCCCGGAGTGGATTGACATGCGCCTGAAAGAAAAAGTCGCCATCGTCGTCGGCGCCGGCCAGAGCCCCGGCGAAGGCATGGGCAACGGCCGCGCCACCGCGCTTACCTTTGCACGCGAAGGCGCTAAGGTATTGTGCGTCGACCGCGATTTGGGCTCGGCGCAGGACACGCTCGACATGATTGCGGCCAAAGGCGGCCTGGCTGCAGCGTTCAAGGCCGACGTCACTAAGGACGCCGAGATCAAGGCGATGGTTGCCGATGCGATGCAGCGCTGGGGCCGCATCGACGTGCTGCACAACAATGTCGGCGTCAGCCTCGCCGGCGGCGATGCCGAGCTATTGGCCATCACCGAAGAGGCGTTCGATCGCTGCGTCGCGATCAACCTCAAAAGCTGCATCCTTGCCGCCAAGCGCGTGATCCCAATCATGCGGCAACAACAGAGTGGGGCGATCATCAACATCTCTTCGATGGCTGCGATCACCAACTACCCTTATGTCGCCTACAAAGCGACCAAATCGGCGATGATCGCCTTCACCGAGCAGCTCGCCTATCAGAACGCGGCATACGGTATTCGCGCCAATGTGATCCTGCCGGGACTGATGGATACGCCGATGGCGGTCGATACCCGCGCCCGCGAGTTCAAAAAAAGCCGCGCCGAGGTCGCCGCCGAGCGCGACAGCAAGGTGCCGCTGCGCAAGAAAATGGGCACCGCTTGGGATGTCGCCAATGCCGCCTTGTTTCTGGCGTCCGACGAGGCGAGCTTCATCACTGGCGTGACGTTGCCGGTCGATGGCGGTTCGAGTGTGCGACGGGGTTGACGCGAGACGATCCCTTGAGCGCGTGCGCCACGCGGCTGTGTTTCGCGCCATAGGCAAAGGAGATCAGAAGCCCGATTGCGAGCCACACGGCAGGGCGCATCCAGCTGTCGATCGGCAGGCCGAACATCAGAAAGATCGAGGTGGCAGCGCCCAGAGGCGCCGCGATCCGACCGCAGGAACGCGGAACGGCCACCGCAATCGGGCATCGACAATCCGCAAGTTTCAGGGTGCCGAGCGAGACCACCGCGAACGCAAACAGCGTGGCGATCGAGATCATGCAAAGTAACGCCATTGCCTTCCTGGCCCCAAGCCATTAGTGGCTTACGCGCCAGATCGTCCCATTGCCATCCTCCGAAATCAGCAGCGCGCCGTCATGGGCGACCGCCACGCCGACCGGCCGTCCCCAAACCTGGTCGTCATTGACGACGAAGCCGACGACAAAATCCTCGTACTCGCCGGTGGGCACCCCGTCCTTCATGCGAATGCGAACGACTTTATAGCCGGTGCGCTTCGACCTGTTCCATGAGCCGTGCAGGGCGGCAAAACCGTCGCCGCGATATTCCGATGGGAAATTGTCCCCCTGATAGAAGGTCATCCCGAGCGAGGCCGAGTGGGCCTGCAGCAGCACGTCGGGAATCGTGACCTTGTCCTTCAGGTCGGGCCGCTCGCCGGCGCGACGCGGATCTTCATGGTCGCCGATATAGTACCAGGGCCAGCCGTAGAACGCATTCTCGCGGATGCGCGTCACATAGTCCGGCACGAGGTCATCGCCAAGGCCGTCGCGCTCGTTGGTGGAACACCAGGGAGTTCCGTTCGCCTGCAGCGCAAGGCCCACGCAGTTGCGGATACCCGTCGCAAACAGTCTTTGATTTTTCCCATCCGGGTCGAACGCCAGCACCGCCGCGCGATCGGTCTCATCACCCCAGGCCGCGCCGGGCGGCTGCCGAGCGCCGCGGGCCTTGAGCCTGCCGGGAGGCCGGCCCATGCCTTCGCCGACATTGCCGCTGGAGCCGACCGACACCAGCATGTGCGCATTGTCCGGCATGAACACGATATCGCGCGTCGTATGCCCGCCGCCGGTCGGAAGCTTTGCCACGACGACCTCGGCAGGGCCCGACGCCTTCATATCGCCGGCATGATAGAAAAAGCGCACGACACGGTCGGTATCGGCCACATACACCCATTGCGGGCCGGCGCCCGCAGGGAAAAACGCCATGCCGAACGGCCGGTTGAGCCCGCTCGCGAAGATTTCGGTTGCAAACGGTTTCGATGCGCCGTCGGCGGCGCGCACGACGCGGATGCGGCCGGCGCCCGTCTCGGCGACGAAGAGGTCGCCGTTCGGCGCGACCCTCAGAACGCGCGGCTCGCTAAAGCCTTCGGCGAACATTTCGACCTTGAAGCCGGGCGGCACCAGCGGAACGGCTGCGGCAGGCCTTGCCACGATATGCGAAACATTGACCGCCGAGGGCGTCGCTAAAGGTGCGGGCAAGTCTTGCGGCCGGATCAGACGGATCGTGCCGGGCTTGTCGAGTCGCCAGCTGCCATAGGCGTCCTTGCCTTCGAGCCGGATCGATTGGGCGCTGGCGGCGTCCAAGGCAACAAGGCATCCAAGGACCATGATGACGAGCTGAGCTGTAGGCCTTGGCATCCTGCTGTTCCTCGCCTCGCCATGCCATGAGGCTCTAACAACAATAACCGTAAAGGCGCCTCAGAAGTGGGGTTGCCGGATCAGCGTGGCTTTGGCGCGGCGTGAGGCCGCCCGCTTTGGCATTTTTCGAGGATGGGCAGCGGCTGCCTCAAGAAGCGCTGGAAAATCAAGGCGATCGATGACATGAACGGAGGCATTGATCGCACAGCCGGCGTGAACATTGTCAGGTTGTGGGGAGGCATCACCGGCGGGCGGGATCATGTGGCAGGCGATACTGACGGAATGGATCAGCCTGGGCTTTCGCTGGCTGCATGTCGTGGCCGCGATCGGCTGGATCGGCAGTTCGTTCTATTTCATCCATCTCGACCTCAGCCTGAAGCCGAACAGCGCTCTGCCGAAGGACGCACATGGCGAGGCGTGGCAGGTGCATGGCGGCGGCTTCTACCACATAATCAAGTATTTGGTGGCGCCCGCACGGATGCCGGATGAACTGACCTGGTTCAAATGGGAGGCCTATACCACCTGGCTGTCCGGCTTCGCGCTGATGATCGTGGTCTACTACCTCGATGCCGAGCTGTTTCTGGTCGACAAGTCGATTCTTGACCTCACGCCGCTCGAGGCCGCCCTGTTCAGTTTTTGCAGCCTGGCGCTGGCCTGGCTGTTGTACGAGAGCGCCTGCTGGTCGGGGCTGGCCAAGCATGACGTCGCATTTGCGATCGGCGGCTACCTGTTCCTCGTCGCCCTCACCTACGCCTTTACCCATGTGCTGAGCGGCCGTGGCGCGTTCAACCAGATCGGAGCGATCATCGGCACCATCATGGTCGCGAACGTGTTCTTGGTGATCATTCCAAACCAGGAGAAGGTGGTGGCCGCGCTCTTGGCCGGCCAGTCGCCTGATCCAAAGCTTGGCGGGGCCGGCAAGGAGCGGTCGGTCCACAACAATTACCTGACCCTGCCGGTCGTGGTGCTGATGATCAGCAATCACTATCCGCTTCTGTTTGCCACAAAATTGAACTGGGTGATTGTTGCGATCGTTCTCGCGCTCGGTCCTATCATCCGCCATTTCTTCAACGAGCGTCATGCTGGTCGTGCGTCACCCTGGTGGGTGTGGGGCGCGGCCGCGCTCGGCATGATTGCGATCGGGCTTTTGTCAGCGGCGGGTCCGCGCGACGTCAAGACGGCAGCAAGCTCGACGCTGCCGACTTATGCCAATGTCGAGGAGATCGTGCTGTCCCGCTGCGGCATGTGCCACGGCGCCGAGCCGGTGTGGGCGGGCATCGCCACAGCGCCGAAGGGCATCCTGCTCGACGATGCCGAGCACATTCGACGCAATGCGCGGCTGATCGCGCGCAACGCTGCCTGGGCGAGCGCGATGCCGCCCGGCAATGTCACGCAGATGAGCGGCGAGGAGCGCGCACTGGTCGCGGCCTGGATCGCCGATGGCGCTAAGTAGCCTATCGCGCGGCCGTCACGATAGCGCGCCGAGCACGCCGCGCGTGGCCTGGTCGATCTCCTCAACATAGCGACGGCGGGCATAGGATTCGCTCAAGTAGCCGATCACCTTGCGGCTCTCGGCCGATTCGAGCACTGCCAATTCTTCGGCCTCGGCATCGTCAAAGATCTTCATCGCGGTCTTGACGTTCATCTCAGGCAACAGCGTCGTATCGGTATAGCGGGCGAGCTCGACCACCTGGATATCGTCGGCGATGGTGTCGAGCTCGCCGGAAAACAGCTCCGGCAGCAGCACCAGCCCGCAATAGTCGTCCGCATTGTTGACCACCACCACGGCCGCACGCGCGCCCAGCACGAATTCGCGCCGGCACGCGGCAATGGTTGTCGTGGTCGGCACCTTGCCGACGTCGGTTCGCATCATGCGTTCGACCGTGAGGTTGCGCAACCAGCCGACATCGTTGGCGCTGCGGATGGTTTCACCGCGCAGGTGCAGACGCCAGGTCGAGAACGAATGGCCGAACATGAAGCGGACGCAGATCGAGGTGACGATGCAGCCGGCTAGCACGACCGCGGTCACGTCGACGCTACGCGTCATCTCCAGAACCAAAAACGACATCGTCAGCGGCCCGCCGACGATCGCAACCCCGAGGGTTGCCATGCCGGTCAAGGTGGCAACCATCGGATCGACCGCCAGATGCGGTCCCGCCAGCGCGAGCAACGCCGCGAACAATTTGCCGAGCAGGCTGCCCACGAACAGCGATGCGAAGAACAGGCCGCCGCGGAAGCCGGATGCCAGCGAGATCAGGCAGGCGATCAGCTTCAGGATGATGATCATCGCAATGACCGCGGGCAGCATCTCCCGATGCATGTTGAGCACCATGGCGCCGTGACCGGCCGCAAGCACCTGCGGGGTGATGATCGCCATCGCGCCGACGCAGACGCCGCCGATGACGGGCCTGATCCAGACCGGTGTCCAGCTCTGCTGGAACAGCTGCTCGAACAGTGCCGAGCTCCGCATCACCAGGATGCCAATTGCGCTAACAATCAATGCGAGCCCGATCAGCGCGAGGTAGTGCTCGACCCCGACCATGCCGACATGCGGGATTTCCAGCGAATAGGGTGCGCCGCCGAGCCATTGCGCGGTCAACGCGCCGGCAAGCGAGGCTGCCAGGATCGGCGCCGCGCTGCCGACTGAATAGACGCCGACGATCAGCTCGCAGGCGTAGAATGCGCCCGTGATCGGGGCGCCGAACGCGGCCGCGATCGCCGCCGCCGCGCCGCAGCCGACAATCAGCCGCAAATCGTTGCGCCGCAGGTTGAGCAACCGCCCAAGTAGCGAGGCCGCGCCGGAGCCGATCTGGGTATAGCCGGCCTCGAGGCCCACGGACGCACCGCAGCCATTCGAGATCAGCGTCTGCCCGCTCACCACCACGCTGTCGCGCAGCGACAGTCGGCCGCCGCGCAGCGCATTGGCCTCGATCGGGTCCACCGCGCTCGAAATCTTCATGCGCCGGCGCGACCACTCCATGACGCCGAGCAGAAGGCCGCCGGCTGCGGGCGCGATCAGCGCAATGACGGGATTGACGTAGGCGTTGGCGCTGAGGCGCACGTCGATCGGGATGCCGTAGATCAGGACATGGGCGATCTGGGCGATCTCGCTCATCAGCGTCACGATCGCGCCGGTAACGACGCCGACCACCAGCGCCAGCGGAATCAGATAGAACTCGTTGCTGCGCAACAGCGCACGCAGCCGCGTCAGGACGCGATTGGATCGTGGGCGGTCCATCATGTACGCCAACCGCGAAAGCACCGGATCCTCGTGTTTGGTCTCACGCATCACTCAACCCATAGCCCGACATCTTGCGCCGCACCCGCTCGATTTCCTCCCTTGACAGCAGCGGTGGCTCGCCGATCTGCAGGCAGCCGTGATACTGGCGCGCCAGCGTCTCGACCTCGACCGCAAGCCAGAGCGCCTTTTCAAGCGATGATCCGATCACGATCATGCCGTGATGGCCGAGCAGGCAGGCAAACCGCCCTTCCAATGCCTTCACCGCATACTGCGACAACTCCGGCGTGCCATAAGTCGCGTAGGGCGCGCAGCGGATGCTGTCGCCGCCGGCGGCTGCGATCATGTAATGGATCGGCGGGATCTCGCGGCCCATGATGGCGAGGATGGTGCAATAGGTTGGATGCGCGTGCACCACCGCCTCGGCCTCTTGCCGCGCGCGCAAAATCTCCAGGTGAAAACGCCATTCGCTCGACGGCCGATGGGTGGGCGCATGGGAGCCGTCCATTGTCATGAAGACGATCTGATCTGGTGTCATCGTCTCGTAGGGAACGCTGGTCGGCGTGATCAGAAGCCCATCGCCGTGCCTAAGGCTGATATTGCCAGAGGTGCCTTGGTTGATGCCGAGCGCGTTCATCCGACGGCATGCGTCGATGATCAAAAGCCGCTTCTCGGTCTCGCTCCCGCTCATCGCACTCTAATCTTGATTGTCGAGGCAGGCTCCGGAAAATACGGCAAAATCCGGCAAGCCATTGCGGCAGATAATGGCGTATTGCAGAGTGGGTCAAGCTGCCCATGAGCTGACGGCCACCCGGACATCGGCGTCGACCGGTTGGGTCAACCGGCACGGTCCGGGACAGCGGCTTCGGCAAACGTCGCCATGTTTTCATGCAGCGCACAGGCGAGCCGCAGGATCGGCAAAGCTAACGCCGCGCCCGACCCCTCGCCGAGCCTGAGGTCGAGATCGAGCAAGGGCCTGGCGGCAAGCGCCTCGAGCACCCAGCGATGCCCCTGCTCGGCCGAGCGGTGTGCGAAGACCAGATAGGGTCGGCAGGACGGATTGAGGCGCGTCGCGACAAGGGCTGCGACCGAAACAATGAAGCCATCGACCAGCACGGGAACACGTTCCTGCGCGGCGGCGACGATGGCACCCGCGATCGCCGCAATCTCGAGCCCGCCGACGGCGCATAGAATCGTTTCGGGCGAGGCGCCTGCGATGGCATGACGGGCAATCGCCGCATCGATCAGGCGGGCCTTGCGTTCGCGACCGGCAGCATCGAGGCCGGTTCCGGCTCCAGCCATGGTTTCGGCAGTGGTGTTGAGCAACGCGGTCGCGATCGCCGCCGCCGAGGTGGTGTTGCCGATCCCCATCTCGCCGAAGATGAGAAGATCGGGCTCGCGCATGGCGGCGCGGGTCACGGCCCGCCTGCCGCAGTCGATCGCAAAAGCAAGCTCGGAGGGTTCGAGCGCGCGTTCCACGCTGAAATCGCGTGTGCCCCGTCGCGGCTTGTCGCAGATCACGCCCGGCATCGGTGCGTCCGCCAGGGTTCCGGCATCGACGACGTCCAGCGGCACATCGAGCTCGCGCGCCAACACCGAGATCGCAGCACCGCCCGAGGCGAAATTCGCCATCATCGCGATCGTCACTTGCTGCGGATAAGCGGACACAGCTTGCGCCGCGATCCCGTGATCGCCGGCAAAGACGATGATTGGCGCCCGCATAGCCCGCGGACGCTCGGTGTGCGTGAGGCCAGCGAGTTCGATTGCGAGCGCCTCGAGCCGGCCGAGCGCGCCCGCCGGCTTGGTCAGCTCGGCCTGGCGGCGGCTTGCCGCCTCACGGTGACGCAGAGAGACGTCTGGACATTTCAGAGTGACCCAGTCAGCGAGCATGTCACCTCACATCGTAGCGCGCTTTTAGGATGTAGCTGTCCATGATCCAGCCGTAGCGCGCCCGCGCCGCGGCGCGCGTCCGTGCAATCGTTGCGCCAACCTCGGCAAGCGGACCTGCGAGCACAATCTGCTCAGGCATGCCGAGATAGGCACCCCACCAGATGTAGAGACCATTTGCCTCGAGCGTCTGAAACGAGGTCTCGCCATCGAGCATCACCACAACTGTGTCGACGCCAGCCGGCCAGCCGCTTTCGCGCAAGCGCCGACCGGTCGTGACCAGAAACGGCTCACCGATCTCGTTCAAGGGAACCGTATGCGCCGCGCACAGTGCCTGGGTCGAGGTTACGCCCGGGATCACCTCGATGTCCGCTGCCGGTTTCAGCCGCCGCGCGATGCGAAGGCTTGAATCGTAAAGCGAAGGATCGCCCCAGATCAACAGCGCGACGCGCCCTCCGCTGCCGAGATGGCGTTCGATCTCGCCTGCCCAGGCGGCGGCGACCGCGTCGTGCCAGTCCTCGACGCCGCCACGATAATCCGCGCGCTCACCATCCCTGACCGGCACATCGAACTCGACGATGCGCGTGTTGGTATTGGTAAGGACCGCGGCGCAAATATCGCGTCGCAATTCGGCGAGATCGGATTTTTGCTCGCCCTTGCGCGGGATCAGGATAAGATCGGCGGCGTTGATCGCGCGGATCGCTTTCAGCGTCAGTTCCTGCGGATCACCGCAGCCGATGCCGATCAAGGTAAGTGTGAGCATAGTGACCCGCCGGTTACCGATGAACAGTTAAAAATCGTGGCCTGCCAGAGCGCCATAGAGGATGACGGCGGTCGCCGTCACCGCCTCCTGGGCGAGCTGGTCGGCAAGTTTCTGGATCGTGGTGCGCTCGAGCCGCTGATCGGCGTGGCCGATCGATTCGGCGAGCAGCGCCGGCGTGTCCGGTGACATCCCGTGTTCGATCAGCTTTGCTGCGAGTGCCGGAAAGGTCCGCTTGCCCATATAGACCGCAGTGAGGGCGCGGGAGTCGGCAAGTGCGCTCCAATTGAAATCTTCCGGCAACTCGCCGTTGATATCGGCGCCGGTGATGAACTGAACGCGGCGCGCGGTGTGCCGCCGCGTGAGCGGAATCCCCGATGTGGCGGCGGCAGCGCTTGCGGCGGTCACCCCCGGCACGATCTCATAGCCGATGCCGGATGCGCGCAGCGCATCGACCTCTTCCTCCAGCCGGCCGAAAATGCCGCAATCCCCGGACTTCAGCCGCACCACCTTGGCGCCGGTGGCCGCATAGTCGACCAGCAGTCGGCTGACATGCTGCTGCTTGGCCGATGGCCTCCCTGCGCGCTTGCCGACCGAGACCAGCGTCGCGCCCTTGCGCGCCTGATCGAGAATGGCCCCGGAGGCGAGATCGTCATAGAGCACGACGTCGGCCGCGCGCAAGCGATTGGACCCTTTCAAGGTCAGAAGCTCGGGATCGCCGGGACCCGCCGAGACAAAGGAGACGAAGCCGCTCACCTGCCCTCCGCGATCAGATGAAAGAATGTACCGCTGACGTGGCCACGGCGCGAGCCGGTCTCGGCCACCTCGGCGCCATTGGCGTCGCGCACGCGCGCCAGCGGCGCGTCGGGTTGGCTAACGATGGTGGCATAGTGGAATTCGTGACCGCGCAGCTGCGCGCCGGGGCCGTGTCCCGGCATCGCGCCGGCCAGCTCTGCGAGCCGGTAGCCGAGATGCATGCGGCGCTTTTCAAAGCTTGTTTCCAGGCCAAGCAATCCGGTCATCGCATGCCGCGCCCCCTTGGCGTCGGTCAGGCCCGCACCCAGCACCATATAGCCGCCGCACTCGCCGTGGACGGGGCGCGCTTGGGCAAACGATTTCAGTGCGGTCTTGAAGCGATCATTGGCGGCGATCCGCCCGGCATGGAGCTCCGGATAGCCGCCGGGCAGCCAGCAGAGGTCGGCGTCGGCGCGCGGAGGCTCATCGGCAAGCGGTGAAAATGGCAGCACCTCGGCACCGGCGGCGCGCCAACCTTCGAGGATATGCGGATAGATGAAGGAAAAGGCCGCATCGCGCGCCAACGCAATGCGCTGGCCTGGCGGCGTGACGCGTGGCGCGCCCTCATTGCCGGTCGCGGACCATTCGCATTCGGCAAGCCGAAGCATCGCGTCGAGATCGACATGCGCGCTGACAAAGCGCGCAGCTTCAGCAATCAGCTCGTTGAGCTGCGAGAACTCTTCCGCCTGCAGCAGCCCGAGATGCCGTTCCGGCAGCGCGATCGGCGCATGCCGTGGCAGCGCGCCGAGCACGGCGATGCCGACACTTGCCATCGATTTGCGCACGAGATCTTCGTGACGCGCGCTAGCGACGCGGTTGAGCACCACACCGGCGATCCGCACGCCCTCGCGGAAATCACGCAAGCCCGCCGCAACCGCGGCCGCGGTCTGCGCCTGGCCCGCGGGATCGAGCACCACCAGCACCGGCCAGCCCAGCATCGCGGCAATATCGGCGCTTGCGCCAGTGCCTGAGCGACCCGGCGTCGCGACGCCGTCGAACAGGCCCATTGAGCCCTCGGCCAGCACGAGGTCCGCGTCGCGCCCGCGCCCGACCAGCCGCTCGATCTGCTCGCGCGGCATCGCCCAACTATCGACATTGACCGAGGCGCACCCGCTCGCGGCCGCGTGGAAGGCGGGATCGATGTAATCTGGGCCACTCTTGAAACATTGCACATCAAGCCCGCGATCTTTGAATGCGCGCGCCAGCGCCAGCGTCACCGTCGTCTTGCCGGCGCCGGATGCAGGCGCGGAGATCAAAAGACATCGCGCCATCATGACGCCTCCGGAAGGCGAGGCGCGGCGCCGACAGGCCGGTAGCGGCGATCGTAGTCGACCGCATAGAGCCGGCTCTCATCGAAATCGGTTGCATCGAGGGTGCGGCCGACCAGGATGATGGCGGTGCGTTCGAGCTCGGGGCCAACCGATGTCTTAAGCGTCCCCAGCACGCCGCGGATGATGCGCTGCTCCGGCCAGCTCGCGCGCCAGACAATTGCCACAGGACAGTCGGCGCCGTAATAGGGCAACAGTTCGGCGATGACGTTCGCCAGCACATGCACCGAGAGATGAATCGCGAGCACCGCACCCGTTGCGGCGAAGGCAGCAAGCGTTTCGCCTTCGGGCATCGCGCTGGCGCGGCCTGAGGTCCGGGTCAGCACCACAGACTGCACAAGGCCGGGCAATGTGAGCTCGGCTTCGAGCGCCGCGGCTGCGGCCGCGAATGACGGTACGCCGGGTGTAACCGAAAAGGGAATTTTGAGCGCGCGCAGGCGGGCCAGCTGTTCGCCCATCGCCGACCATACCGAGAGATCGCCGGAATGCAACCGCGCGACATCCTTGCCTTGCCGATGCGCGGCTTCGATCTCGGCGATGATCTCATCAAGCGACAGCGGTGCGGTGTTGACAATGCGCGCGCCAGCTGGGCAATGCGCCAGAATGTCTGTCGGCACGAGCGACCCCGCGTAGAGGCAGACCGGGCAGGCCGCGATGAGATCGCGGCCACGAAGGGTGAGGAGGTCGGGCGCGCCTGGACCGGCGCCGATAAAATGCACCGTCATGACGCCCCTGCTTTCACCGCACTCCATTGCACGATCGGCCGCGCGGCCTCCCAGCAGCGCAGGCGGCCGAGAGGCGAAGCCTGCGCAATCTCGACCCGCATCAATTCGCCGCCGCGGCGATGATGCAGCTCCGACAGCAGCGCCTCGGTTTCCAGAGTGACCGAATGCGCGACGATGCGCGTGCCCCCGGGCAGGAGCGGCCACAGACCATCGAACATCGCCAGATCCAACCCGCCACCGATGAAAACCGCGTCTGGCTTGTCCAGACCAGACAGCGCCGCGGGCGCGCCTCCAACAACCACCTTGATCTTGTGCAAGACTCCGAAGGCTGTGGCATTGGCCCAGATATTGGCGACGCGATCCTCGCGCGCCTCAATTGCGATCACGGTTCCGCCGGCCAGCGACCATTCGATCGAGATCGATCCGGAGCCGGCGCCGATATCCCAGAGCCGCTCGCCCGGCCGCGGCGCCAGTGCCGACAGCGCCAGCGCCCGCACCGGCCGCTTGGTGATCTGGCCGTCGTGCTTGAACAGATCGTCGGCAAGGCCCGAGGCGCGCGGCAATCCCGCCGCACCATGGGCCTCGATTGCGACGGCGAGCGGACATTCGGCCGCCTCCGCCGCGTAGCCTTCGGCTCGGCTTTCGACAACGCGCTCGCGCGGTCCGCCCAAGGCCGAGAGCGTCCACAGCTTTGAGGCGCCAAAGCCGCGCGTGGAAAGCCAGCTCGCGAGCTCGCTTGCGGCCTTCTTGTCGCGCACCAGGCAGACCATGCGCGCGCCGCGCGCCAGCAACGGAAACAGCCGTTCGAAGGGCGCCGCATGCAGGCCGACACAGCTCAACTCTTCAAGCCGCCACCCGAGCCGTGATGCCGCGAGCGAAAAAGTCGAGGGCGCGGGATAGGCGACCCATTCGTCAGCTGACAACTGCGCCGCGAGGCTGCCGCCGGCGCCGTGCCAGAACGGATCGCCGGAGGCGAGCACAGCGGTCGGCCGCCCGCGCCGCGCCAGCACACAAGTTGCGTCGAACGGCACCGGCCAGGGCCTGCCCCGGCCATCGATGCAGGCGAGCCGCAGCTGACGCTCGCCGCCAAACACGGCTTCCGCATGTTCCAACGCGTTTCGGCTTGCCTCCGACAGCCCGGCAAGGCCATCTTCGCCGATGCCGATGATGGTCAACCAGGGACTAGCCACGATGCGCGCGCTCATTCTGGGCGGAACAGGTGAGGCCAATCGCCTGGCAGATGCGCTCGCGTGCAAAAAGATTGACGCGATCTATTGCTATGCCGGGCGCACCCAGATCCCGCTGGGACACACGCTGCCGGTTCGGATCGGCGGTTTTGGCGGCGTCGATGGGCTTGCCAATTTCATCTTGGGCGAGTGTATCACGCATGTGATCGACGCCACGCATCCCTTCGCTGAAAACATGAGTCGCAACGCGGTCGACGCCTGCGCGGCAACACGAACGCCGTTGCTCGCGCTGGAGCGATCGCCGTGGCGCAAGGTGCCGGGCGACAACTGGATCGAGGTAAAGGATCTCGCTGCCGCGGTCGCGGCGCTGCCCGACCAGCGCAGCAACGTCTTCCTCGCTATCGGCCGCCAGCATATTGCGCCGTTCGCCGCCAAGCCACAGCACGCCTACACCTTGCGATTTGTCGACGCGCCCGAGGGCGAGCTGCCCTTGCCGGATGCCGAGACCATCGTCTCGCGCGGGCCGTTCACGCTCGAGGGCGACCGCGCGTTGATCCAATCCCGCGATATTACGTGGCTCGTGGCGCGCAATTCGGGCGGCGATGGCGCGCGCGCCAAGATCGAGGCTGCGCGCGAACTTGGCGTTGCCGTCGTCATGATCGCGCGGCCAACACTGCCCGAACGGCCGCGGGCCGAGAGCGTGGCAGAGGTGCTGGCATGGCTTCAACATGACGCGCGCCTCGGGGCATAGACCCAGCGGCCGACCCTGCGGGTTGTGGAATTGCCGACGATGACCAGCGTTGCCATGTCGGCCATCTCAGGCCTGGCATCCTGAAGGCGCAGCGTCTCGATCCGTTCGCGCGGGGTCGTCACCGCATGCGCCAAGATGATGGTGCGCTCTCCGCAGCCGGCTTCCTTCAACACATCGAGCGCACGGCCAAAGCCATCGGGCCGAACCGCCGAGCGGGGATTGTAGATCGCAATCGCAAAGTCGGCCTCGGCGGCGAGCCGCAGCCGCTTCTCGATCACCACCCACGGTTTTAGATTGTCCGAGAGATTGATCGCGCAGAAATCATGACCGAGCGGCGCGCCGGCGGCCGCGGCAGCCGCCAGCATCGCGGTCACGCCCGGCAGCACCCGAACGGACAGCCGCTGCAATTCGGGCGCCGCGTCCATCGCCTCAAACACCGCGGCCGCCATGGCGAACACGCCGGGATCGCCCGAGGAGACCAGCACGACGCTTCGGCCTTGCGCCGCCAGCTTCAACGCTGCGCTGGCGCGGGTGAGTTCCATACGATTGTCGGAAGGATGCCGCCGCAATCCCTCGCGCACTGGCACGCGCGCAACATAGGGCGCATAGCCGAGCACGTCGGTCGCCTCGCTGAGCGCGGCCGAGACTTCTGGCGTCACCAGTCTGGCGTCGCCGGGCCCCAACCCTGCGATGGTCAACCTCCCCGTCACTCCGCCGCCTCGCTGCGCCGGCTAAGGCGGCCGTGCACCAGCACGATCGCAAAGTAAGGACAATCCGGCGCCTCGACATCGCACAACGGCGCGACGCGCTCGCCCGGCATGGTGCCGCGTTCGATCAACCAGGCATCTTTGAGCCGCCCGGCGGAAGCGAGCGCGCGGCGGATTTTTGCCAGATTGCGGCCGATCTTCATGATGACAAGCGCGTCGGCGTTCTGCACCCGCAGCTCAAGCTCTGCCTCCGGCAGCGTGCCCATCAACACCGTCATCACGTCGTCGCCGAGAGCGATGGGCAGCCCCGCCACATTCCAGCACCCGGCCATGCCAGGAATGCCGGCGACGACATCGATCTCGGCCTTGCCCTTAAGGCGTGTGTAGAGATGCATGAACGAACCATAGAAGAAAGGGTCGCCCTCGCAGAGCACGACCACGTCGCTGTCGCGCGATAACCGCGCCAGCCGATCGGCCCATGCGTCGTAGAAACTCGTGAGCAGCTCGGTGTATTCGCGGCTGTCGACAGCCAGCTCCATCGTAACCGGATATTCCATCGGATATTCGCGCACATCTGCCGAAAGCATGCCCTCGACGATGGCGCGCGCCTGGCCGGGCCGACCCTTCTTGCGGAAATAGGCGACATGGGTTGCCGCCCGCACTTCGCGATCGGCGCGCACGCTCATCAGGTCCGGACGGCCCGGCCCCAATCCGCAGCAGATGATCCGCCCCATCCTATTCCCTCCCGCTTGCGAGCGCGTTGACGGCGGCAACCGTGATCGCGGAACCGCCAAGGCGACCCTCGACGGTGAGCGCAGGTGCAACCTGCGCCAGCATCAACGCCGCCTTGGATTCGGCGGCACCGACAAAGCCGACGGGGCAGCCGATAATCGCCGCCGGCAGCGGACATGTCGCCTCTTCCAGCATGTTGAGGAGATGAAACAGCGCGGTCGGCGCATTGCCGATCGCAACCAGCGCGCCCTTAAGATGCGGCCGCCACAGCTCGAGCGCCGCCGCCGAGCGCGTCGTCTGCATCGATTGCGCGAGCGCGGGGACGCGCGCATCATCCAGCGTGCAGATCACGGCATTGTCGGCAGGAAGGCGCGCCCGGCTGATACCCTCGCAGACCATCCGCGCATCGCAAAGGATGGGCGCGCCGGACCGCAGCGCGTTGCGGGCGGCGAGCGTCATGCCTGGCGTGAAGCGGACATATTTCTGAAGCTCAACCATGCCAGCGGCGTGAATCATGCGGACCACAACCGGCTCTTCGTCCGAACTAAAGCGCCTCAGGTCGGCCTCGCGCCTTATGGTGGCAAACGACTGTCGGTAGATCGCCGCGCCGTTGGTCTCGTAGATATGCGCCATCAGGGCCCTCCCAAGAGCGCGCCGAGATCGGTGAGCAATCTGGCGGGATCCAGTCCACACATGTTGGGGACATCGCGCGCGCTCCCGTCGCGGACGAGATCGAAACCATTGGCGGTGCCGACCAGTGTGAGGCTCGCTGGTCCAGGATGCGCGCAACCCTTGGCGCAGCCGGAGACATGAAGGCGCGCATCGACGGGAATGTGCGCGGCGAGCGCGGCGGCGAGCTTGCGCGTGTCGGCATGGGCCTCGAAACATCCGGGCGCACCGGTGCAGGCCGTCACGCGCAGCAGCGGATCGTCGGCCCGCGTCAGCACGCCGCTCAGTTGCGGCATCTCGTTCAAGCCTTCGATCAAAAGCATGCGCCATGGCGTCATCCGCAGCCCCGGCGCGAGAGTGGCGAAGATTTCGAGCGTCTCGCTCTGCAACTGGCCGAAGGTAAACCCGACCAGCGCGCCGCCTTCGACCAGGCCCGCTGAGGGCGTGTCCATTGCCGGCGCGGGCCCGGCGCTGCCCGCAATCGCGCGGGGAGGCTTTGCGCCGTCGGCGATGTGAGTGGCCATGCGCCCCCGCCCCTCAGCCGAGGCTACGAACCATTTGGCGAGTGCAAGCGCGGTGGGGACAGCCTCTTCGTGCGCCACCGCGCGACCCTCTTGCGTCCCGTCGGCGCGCACAATGAGTCCGCCCTGCGCGCCGCGCTCGATGCGGATATCCGCGGGCGCCCGCGCAAGCACGCGCATCTCTCCGCAATCGATCGCGAAGCCGAATTTCTCCGGCAGGCCGAGAGATGCCGCCGCCAGCGCGCACTCCAACTCCACGGCAAGCAATTGTGTAGCATCGCCCTCGCGCCAGAACGGCGTCACCAGGACGTTGCGCTGCGCCTCACGCTCTGCATTGGCATCGACCAGCCCGAGCCGATCCAGCGCGGCAGCAAGCGCATCTTGATTTCGTTCGCGAACACCGCGGATTTGCAAATTCGCCCGCCCTGTCAGGTCGATCCGCCCGTTGCCGAACGCTGTTGCGAGCTTGGCGAGGCTCGAGGCCTGCGCCGATGTCAACCGCCCACCGCGCGGCCGCACGCGCACCAAGAAACCGTCGCCGGAGAGCATCGGACGCAGCGCAGACGGGCACCAGCCCTTGACCGGAAAGCTTTTCATGACGCCTGCGGCAGTGTGGCTGCGATGGAATTGCGGCGCGTCACCCAGAGCGAGGCCTCACGCAGGCGGGCAAAGCAGCTCTCGAGCGCGGCGAGCGCGTCCGGATTGGCGCTGGTCAAGAAGGCGCGGACATCATCATCGCCGAGCGTTGCATCGTAGTAGAGGTCGAAGAGATGCGACGGCACGGCGTCCGCAAGGTGCGCGAAGCTTGCCATGTGCTCGAGGGTTGCGGCGATCTCGGCCGCGCCACGAAAACCGTGGCGCATCATACCCGCGATCCATTTGGGGTTGGCGGCGCGCGCGCGCACGACGCGGGAAATCTCTTCAGTGAGCGATCGCGCGCTGGGCCTATCCGGCCGCGTCGCATCGAGATGATAAAGCGAACCGATGGGCGCGCCGAGATTTTGCGCCGCTGCGGCGATGCCGGCCTCATGCGCGGCAAAGTCGGCCGCGAGCAACAAATCCGTCTCGAGCAAGTCCTGCACATGCACGAAGGTGTCAGCGCGCTTCAGCCGCGCTTCAATGCCGGCGCGATCAGGCCTGACGTCGCCATCGGCGCCGATGGACCAGGATGATGCTGCCAGCCAAGCTTCCCCAGCCGCGTTTCGGGACTCGCTGGTGAAGACATCAGGCATCGGCGCGGTGCCGGCGCCATATTGGCCGGGCTTGGGACCGAACACGCGCGCGGCGTGCACCAGGTACGGATTTTCCTCACCCTCAAAGTTGAGCTTCGACAACGCCTCGGAAGCCGCCTCGAACAATTGCGCGAGGTTGGAAAACACGTCACGAAACAGGCCGGAGATACGCAAGGTTACGTCGATGCGAGGACGACGAAGCTGGGCGAGCGGGATGATCTCAAAACCGCTAACGCGGCCGGACGCCTCGCCCCAGCGCGGCGCGATGCCGGCAAGGTGCAGCGCCATCGAAATTTCCTCGCCGGCGGTGCGCATTGTCGCCGAACCCCAGAGGTCGACGACGAGGCCTTTCGGCCAGTCGCCATGGTCCTGCAGATGCCGCCGCAGCAATTCTTCGGCAAGCCGGATGCCTTGCGCCTGTGCCGCACGGGTCGGAACGCTGCGCGGGTCGACCGCGAACAGATTGCGCCCCGTCGGCAGCACGTCAGCCCGTCCACGATACGGCGAACCCGATGGGCCCGGCGCGACACGGCGGCCCGAGAGCGCCGCAAGCAGCGCGGCGCGCTCGTCATCGCCGCAGTCGCCGCGGCCGAACACGTGCAGGCCGTCACCGAATTGGCTCTCCTTCAAGTCGCAGACGAAGCGGTCGATGCGCGGGATCGCTTCTGCGGGAGCGGCCGACGCGGCAACAGCAAGATCATCTTCGACCCCCGAGGCGCGCGCCTCATCGCGGATCGCGGCAACCAGACGCTGGCGCCGCAAGGGATCGAGGCCGTCGGCGGTCGAATATTCGTCGAGCAATTGCTCCAGCCGCACCAGGTTGTGCGGCAGTGCTGCGACTTTGAGCGGTGGCGGCAGATGGCCGATCGTGACCGCGCCGATCCGCCGCTTGGCCTGCGCGGCCTCGCCGGGATCGTTGACGATGAAGGGATAGATCATGGGCAAATCGCGGCTCAGAGCCTCGGGCCAGCAGGTTTGCGAAAGCGCCACCGATTTACCAGGCAGCCATTCCAGCGTGCCATGCGCACCCATATGGATCAGCGCATCGATGCCCTGCTGCCGCAGCCAGAGATAGAACGCGACATAGGCGTGGCGCGGCGGGCGCGACAGGTCGTGGTAGTCCGCATCGTGTGTCCTGACCTCGCCACGCGTCGGTTGCACGGCAACAATAGTCTTGCCGCGACGAAGTGCAGCGAACTGGAACGCGCCGTTGCGCACTTGCGGGTCGTCCTGCGGCGCGCCCCAGGCGCTCTTGAGATTCTCTTGCAAGTTGAGTGGAAAGTCGTCAAGCGCCGCGCGATATTCGGCGATGCTCCACGTCAGCGTCTCAACACGCAAGGCCTGGCCCAGCGCCTCGGCGGGTTCGACATCGAATCCCGCCTCTGCGAGATCCTTGAGCAGGGCTTGGGCGGAAGCCAGGGCGTCAAGCCCCACTGCATGGGCGATCTGGTGCGGACGGCCGGGATAGTTCGAAAGAATGATCGCAAGCTTTTTGTCGCGCGCCGGTTTGACGGCGAGGCGATGCCATGACGACACGCGATTTACCGCAGCTGCAATACGCCCGCTGTCGGCCTCATGGACCAGATGCGAAAATTGCAGGTCTGGATCGCGCGCGGCCTGCGACTTAAAGCTGATCACGCCGGCAAAAATCCGCCCATCGATTTCGGGGAGCACCACATGCATGGCAAGATCGGACGGCGACAGTCCGCGCAGCGAGCGCGCCCAGTCCTCGCGCCGCGCGGTGGAGAGCGCGACCTGGAACACCGGGCATGAGCCTGCATCAAACGGCGTCGCGCCATGGTCGCCGACCGCGGAAAACGCGGTGGCGTTCACGATCGCCGCCGTGGAATGCCGGTCGAGATGGGTCCCTATCCACGCGCCGACCCCTGGTGCTTTGAGCGATGTCGCAAACGCGCCGTACGCATCAAAACCCTTTTCTCGCAAGGCAATGATCAGCGCATCGACCGGTGCGATGTCGGATGCGGTGAGATAAGAGCGGTAGAAAGTGACGAGCGCATGCGGTCGCTGCCGGCTGCGCGGCAGGGCCGCAAGCACGCCTTGGTCCGGATCGTAGAAGCCCACATCCGGAATCTCGGTCTCACCAAACACCGGCCCGGCATAAAGGCCGGAGGCGAGCGCGAGCTGAGCAAGCGCGAGCTGCGCCGCCACCGGGCCGCCGGCATCGCACAACGCACGCAGCCGCCGAAGTGTCGAGCGCGGCAAGGTCGAGAGCGCCTCCAAACGCGCGTCGTCGCGGCCGTCGGCGGGCAACACCGCGAGCGCAATGCCGCGCTCGCGCGCGAGCCGATGCAGCGCAGCGATGCCATAGGCCCAATAGGATTCGCCGCCGATCAGCCGGACAAGGATTCCCCGCGCCGGCGACAGCGTGCGCTCAACATAGATATCCACCGACAGCGGATGGCGAAGCGCGATCAGATTGGCGAGCCGCAGCGACGGCAGCTTGGCGCGCCCGCGCCGCCAGCCCGCGGCAAAGGCTGCCAGATCGCTGTCGGAGAAGGAGAGCACCACGAGATCGGCGCTATCCTGACCGAGATCGACAGGGGTTGCGGTCTCCTCAAGGCCAAAACTCTCGCGGAACACAAGGTGCATCAGAGACCGCGTCCTTGCATACCAAGTCCTGCCCGTATCGCATTCTCGTCGATGTCGCCTTGCGCGGCGATCACGACGAGCTTCGATTGGCGCGGGGCTTCGCCCCAGGGCTTGTCGAACTGGTGGCGCACGCGCTCGCCGACCGACTGGACCAGCAGCCGCATCGGCTTGCCCTTCACAGCCAGAAATCCCTTGGCACGCAACAGGCGCTGCTCGCGCGCCAGCTTTCCGATTGCAGCGATCATGGCCTCGATGTCGGTCACTTCCGGAAGCTCGACGACGACGGAGGCGAAATCGTCGTGCTCATGCTCCTGCTCGCCGTCGTGATGGGAGGGTCGCGCGGCAAGATCATTTTCGGCAGCGGCATTCAGCCCGAGGATCAGCTGCGGATCGATCGCGCCATCGGTGACCGCGAGCATCGGGAGCGGACGGTTAGCCTCCGCCGCGATCGCGCGGCGGGCGGCCGCCAGAGCGGCTGTGCCGGCAAGATCGGCCTTGGTGAGCAGCACGATATCGGCGCAGCAGATTTGATCACCAAACACCTCCGACAAGGGTGTTTCGTGATCGATAGGCTCAGCGGCCGCGCGCTGCGCCTTGACCGCATCCGGGTTTGGCGCAAAGCGCCCCGCGGCGACAGCTTCCGCATCAGCGAGCGCAATCACGCCATCGACCGTGATTCGCGAACGGATCTCCGGCCAGTCGAACGCTTTCAACAACGGCTTGGGCAGCGCCAGCCCGGAGGTCTCGATCAGGATGTGATCGGGCCGCAGGCGACGCGCCAATAAGGTCTGCATGGTCGGAATGAAATCATCCGCCACCGTGCAGCAAATGCAGCCATTCGCCAGCTCGACGATGTTTTCCTCCGGGCAATTGGCATCGGCGCAGGATTTCAGGATGTCGCCGTCGACGCCTTCGCTGCCGAACTCGTTGACCAGCACGGCAAGCTTCCTGCCATTGGCGTTGGCCATGAGATGGCGGATCAGCGTGGTCTTGCCGGAGCCGAGAAAGCCGGTGATGACGGTGACGGGGATTTTGGCGAGCAAGGTCATTGGGCAGCCTCGGGCAAAGTGCGGATTGGCGGAATTCGCGCAAGCGACTGTTTGCGGAAGATTTCTGGCCGCGACCGCCAGGGCACGACGCCGTCGGGAGCTAACGCATAGGCTGCCGCACCCGCAACGATGTCGCGCGCATTGGCCTCCGACATTCGTCCATAGACGTAGGACCACCGCCCCGGCGCGCTCAGCGCCACCGAGCAACCATTGTTGCAGGCCGATAGGCATTCGACCGGCACGATGGCCACACCGGGCGGCGGGCCGATATCTGCGATGGCCCGATGCAGACGCAATCCTGGCGTCGGCTCGCCTTCCGCTATGGTCTGCCCGGCGCGGCAGGTGATGCAAACGTGAAGTGTCGCGGCCATCGCCCTTCCTTAACGTGATGCGGCGGAAGTTGCGATGCGGCGGAGCAATCAGAGGATCGCGCCCGTCGCGGAACACCCCGTCCGCCGGTCCAAAACACCAGGTGCTGGCAGGTCTCCCGGCTTGCGGAGCAGGATTTCTCCTCCGATCCCCGCCTTCCCGACCTGATCGGTCAGTGGCTGAGGGGGATCTCTCCGGTCACGGTCGCGGGGGCGGCTGCTGTCAGGGCTCCTTTGAACGGCTCTCGAGCCCTATCGCATTCCCTCTTCGCCTGTCCTAAGACAGGAACCAGCATTTGGCCCACCATTTGCCCAAGCGCAGGCCTTGTCAAGCCGCAGGAGAGCCTTGAAATGCTAAGCGAACCGGACCGCGCCGACGACGCCCGCCACGCCGCCAAAATGGCCAAGAAGAAGGCCGCCCGCGACAGGATCATGGCGCAGAAGAGCGGCGAGAAGGGCCTCATCATCGTCCATACCGGCGCGGGCAAGGGCAAATCGTCCGCCGCCTTCGGCATGATTCTGCGCTGCGTTGCGCATGGCTTTCCCTGCGCGGTCGTGCAGTTCATCAAGGGCGGCTGGGATACCGGCGAGCGGAGGATTTTGGGCGGCCATTTCGCCGAGCTCTGCCAATTCCATGCGATGGGCGAAGGTTTTACCTGGGAGACTCAGGACCGCGCCCGCGATATCGCCGCCGCCGCCGAAGGCTGGGAGAAGGCCAAGAAGCTGATCGCCGATTCGCGCCTGCGCATGGTCGTGCTGGACGAGATCAACATCGCGCTCCGCTATGACTATCTCGATGTCAACGCGGTGGTCGATTTCCTGAAGACCTCAAAGCCAAAGCCGATGCATGTCGTGCTCACCGGCCGCAACGCCAGGCCGGAACTGATCGACCTCGCCGATCTCGTGACCGAGATGACCCTGGTCAAGCATCCCTTCCGTTCCGGCATCAAGGCACAGCCCGGTGTGGAGTTCTAAGCCGCACGCCTTCCCGCGCGCCCTGATGATCCAGGGCGCGGGCTCGGACGTCGGCAAATCACTGATCGTCGCGGGTCTGGCGCGCGCCGCCAAGCACCGCGGGCTTCGCGTGCTGCCGTTCAAGCCGCAGAACATGTCGAACAATGCGGCGGTCACGGTCGATGGCGGCGAAATCGGCCGGGCGCAAGCGCTGCAAGCGCGCGCCGCCGGCGTCGAGCCGCACACCGACATGAACCCGATCTTGCTGAAGCCGGAAAGCGATATCGGCGCACAGCTGGTGGTGCGGGGCAAGCGCGTCGCGACCCTGCGCGCGCAGGATTATGCCGCGCTCAAGCCGTCGCTGTTGCCGGCCGTGCTGGAATGCTTTGACCGACTGAAGGAGAGTTGCGACCTGGTGCTGGTCGAAGGCGCCGGCAGCCCGGCGGAGGTGAATTTGCGCCGGAACGACATCGCCAATATGGGATTTGCTCGCAGCGCCGACGTGCCGGTTGTTCTCGTCGGCGACATCGAGCGCGGCGGCGTAATCGCACAACTGGTCGGGATCGAGACGGTGATTGATCCTGAGGACGCCGCAATGGTCTCGGGCTTCATCATCAACAAATTCCGCGGCGATCCCGCGCTGTTCGAGGCCGGCTACAGGTTGATCGAAGCGCGCACCTCCTGGCGCGGCTTCGGTGTGCTGCCCTATTTCACGCGCGCGCGCGAACTACCGGCGGAGGACGCGCTGGGGCTTGCGGACGCGCGCAAGGCGGGCAAGCACAAGATCGCCTTTCTGGCGTTGTCGCGCATTGCCAATTTCGACGATCTCGACCCATTGAAACTCGAGGCGGACGTCGATCTCGTAATGGTCGCACCCGGCGCGGCGATTCCGGGAGATGCGACGCTGGTCATCCTGCCTGGCTCGAAATCGACCCGCGGCGACCTCGACTTCCTGCGCGCCCAAGGCTGGGACGTCGACCTGTTCGCGCATCGCCGCCGCGGCGGGCATGTGCTCGGCCTCTGCGGCGGCTACCAGATGCTGGGAAAGAGCGTCGCCGACCCCGACGGCACCGAAGGACCACCCGGCCGCACAAAGGGCCTCGGCCTGCTCGATGTTGCGACCAAGCTGATCCCCGAAAAGCGCCTGATGCGGGTCAACGCCGTGCATGCCGAGACCCAGCAGGCGATGGTTGCCTATGAAATCCACATCGGACGCACCAAGGGAAAAGACCGCAAGCGTCCCTTCGCGCTGGTCGACGGCAAGCCGGAGGGCGCGGTGTCCACGGACGGGCGCGTGCATGGCAGCTATCTGCACGGCCTGTTCGCCTCCGACGCCTTCCGCAGCGCCTATCTGGCGCGGCTTGGAATCTCGCCGTCGGAGGCGCGCTATGGCGACCAGGTGGAAGGCGCGCTCGATGCGCTCGCCGAGCACATCGAGAAACATCTCGATGTCGACGGCCTGTTCGCACTGGCGCGTTGAGGAGGGCGCGACGCCGGCCCGCCTTGTCTGGGAGCCGGTCGCGTCGGTCTTCAAGCCTCAAGCCTCGCCGCCCGCGAAGATGTCCTTCTTGATCACCGCGTGGACGCCCCAGTTTCCATCAACCACCTGCGTGATGCCGAAGTCGACACCAATGGTAATCAGCGAGATTGCTTCATCCTCAGACAGCTTCTTGGTGGTCATCAGGAACTTGCGCATCTTGTGAAACGCATCGCGCAAGGCAAGGTCGACGGACGATTTCGAGTAGATTTCCGACTGCGCCTTGTCGCCGAGCTCGGTGAGATAGTTGGCGAAGCTGAAACCGTGCACCAGCCACTCGTCCTTGGTTTCCAACATCGGATAGTCAAGGGCTTCCAGCGCCGTGCCGACCAGGTCGGCCTGCTTGTGCAGGATGATCTGAAAAGTGCCGTTCAGCGAGCATTCGATGGCCGTGCCGCACAGCTCGGAATCGCCCTGCGAGGCGTGGGGATCGCCGACCGACAACAACGCGCCCTCAACCGAAACCGGATAATACATCACGGCGCCCTTGCCGATCCGCCAGTTGTCGATGTTGCCCCCGGTGTAGCTCGGCGGAATCGAGTCGACGATATCGGCTTCCTTGGGGGCGAGGCCGATCACGCCGAAATGCGGTCGCGTCGGGATCCGCACATTCTTCAGAATGCCGTGGTTCTCCTTGATGGTGGCGTGATCGACGGGAACGCCGGGATAGTCGATGATCTTGTGCACGACGCCGAACGGATCGGTCTGCGGCGTCCATCGGAAATTGTACACGGCCTTCGCCCAGTTGCGTTCGCCGGACGCGTCGATCTCGTAGATCGTGATCACTTCACGCGGCTTGGGCTCGGTGATGAGGTCCTTGTAGTGAAACCCCCACCATGCGGCCGCGTTGCTGCCGAACGACCTTCCCGGATATTGCGGATTTGCGCATGGCCGCGGGCTGACGTCGATAATGCGCAATTCGATCACGTCGCCTTCCTGTGCGCCGCGCACATAGACCGGGCCGGTGCAGATGTGCACGCCGAGGCCCTCGCCGGCGCCACGCCCGAACAGCGAGGCGTCCATCGGTCCGGCGCCGCGCCGGTTGACGCCCTTCTTCTCCTTGGTCCACAGGAACACGCTTTCAGCGCCGGGATCGCCCTTCACCATGCGCTCGGCATCGTCATTGGCGTGGTGGGTCAGCGCCTCGATGGTGATGAAGTCGCCGGACTCGATCTCGACCTGCGGTTTGAGCTTCTTGCTGAAATAACCCCAATGCACGGTGTCGGCATTCGCCGGCAAATGGTGATAGGACCGCTTGTCCGGTTGGTTCTTCTCGGCGGCCGCTGCCATCTGCGGCGTCACCAGCGAAATGCCGCCCGCGGTCATCGCCGCCGCGCCGCCGGCGGCCGCGAAGCTGGACCTCAGGAACGAACGGCGCTCCCGATCGAGTGTTTCCTTGAATTTCTGGTGGTGCAATTCGAAGTCCGGACAGTTCCTGTCATCACCCGCGCACATCGTATGTCTCCTGGTTGAAATGCATTTTTTAAGGAAGCACGCGTCTTCCCAAACGCGATTCAATGTTGCGAGCAAACTTTGCGCCATTGTGGCGACGACTGTCGGACGGCGGCGGTGACGGCAAAAATCCGCAGTCTTGCCTATTGGCTGGGCGCGTTGCCGGAAATTGCGGCAGCAAGCGGGCAGATTTTGAACGCGGGCGCGATAGGCATTTTGAGGTTGAAGGGCTGTACCCCACCTCATGCCAAATCCAACAGGCCTGAGCTAGCATCTCCTCGGCTGCCAGGTGATCTCGAATACGAGCCGTCCACTCGGGGGATGATAAAGTGGTCGCCCTCAGCACCGAGCACCAGATTGGTCGCGCTGCCTTCGATCGTGATGGTCTCCTTCAGAGGAAATCCTTCGTCGCTGCTGCATGACGCCCTTTTCTCTGTCTCAAGAGCAGGGCGGCCATCGGCCGAATAGCGAAGCTGATCAACGGCCTAAGGCCATTCGGCTAAGCACAAAGCTACTGCAGAGCTACCAGCCCCATCCGGCTTGGGTTTGGATCGCCGTGTTCGGTGCTTGCGCACTGGTCTGGGGCGGGGCGATTGCAGCGCTCGTGCGCTGGGCGGTGCAGCCATGACGCCCGCTGCGCCCCTGCCCGAGCATGTGCTCGCTGATCTTCTGGGCTCTGGCGACTTTCCCGGCGAGGTCTCCGACACTGAGGCCGCTGCGCAAGTGATCTTGGGCCGGCTCAGTGAGGCTGGGTTTGCTGTGCTGCCGCTTGGGCCCCGGCGCTGTCCAAGGTGCGCTGCGCTGTTGCGCTAGCCCCCACTCGATCGAGATCGATTGTCTTAGCGGCCTTCCGCGATCGCGGGAATGCCTTAGGCGCTAAGATACTCTGCCCATCCGTCTCCGCGCCGAGCGCAGTGTTGGTGCGGGTGCCACCGGGGGTGCGGGTGCCGATCGCTGCGCTCTAATTTTCCCAAAATAATTTTTTCCAATAGCGCGCTCGGCCCCGCCCCGCCCCCGCTCCTACCCGCCGAGGGGTGCTCGCCGACCTACTCGGCTCTGGCGACTTCACCTCCGAAATCGCCCATCCCCAAGCGGCGGCGGAAATCATTCTGCAGCGCCTTGCCGACGCAGGCTTCGCGGTGGTGCCTGCTCACGCCCCGACCGAAGACGAACTCGCCAAGTTCATCTACTCCGCCGATGACACGGCCCCGACGGCATCAGCAGCCCGCACCGCCCGCGCTATCTTGCAGCGCTATCGCTTGGGGGAGCCGGCCTGACGCCAGAGTTTGAGCCGCGCTATAGCTCCGGCAAGCCTCAGGCCCATTCGATCAACTTGATATCAAACAACGCCGCTTCGCTCATAATGCAGTCTCAGCTGTACCGTGGTCTTCAGATTGGCCGGTGGATATGTCGGCTCTGGACCTTGATCCTCAGGCTCGACCGTGCGTCGGCGGTCGCACAAAACCACATGATCACAGCACAGTCCACGCGGCGCGGAACGCCATAACCAACAAAACGATGGGACGCAGCGGCAAAGAGCGCAAACCTGACCATGACCTTGTTTAGCATCACTGTTTCGGCGGCGGCAACAACGGGTGGGGATATCGCAAGTTGCACTGCTTTTTACATTCGTTGATTTGCTGAACACATCGTTGCGCGCACGCGGTAGATTTTCAGGCCCAATACCGGAACACTGGTGTCGGCACGTAAAGTAAATGGCATCACAGTTTGTGAAGCACGAGCCTCGGTCCTGCGCAGTGGCCGCTCCTGAGAACAGTAATATTCCGCAAATCAACAATGCCCTCATGACCTCTCCCTCTCGTGTGTACCTAAGTGCTGCGGCCGATGCACGGCCAAGAGAAAGGTATGGGCCCCTCGAATTCGTATTTTGGTCTGAGAGGACCACTGGCCCCCGGGCGCAAGTGAGCGATTTTGGCTCCCTGGGGCCTTGCCCCTGCGATCGTTGGCCATGGCCGCATTCTACCTGTTCGTGTATGATGCTGCCTAGACACGTGGGGGCGCCAAATGCCGATGGCTTAGATAAGCTGGCAGGTGCCTGATGGAGCTCCGGGAGTTGATGGAGGTGTTGCGCCTCTTGGCGAGGTACCGTAACGCCAATCGACTTGCTTTAGCAGAAATCCGAATTAGCGAATATCTCCGGTCGCAGCCCACTCAGCAAACTGCGATTGAGAGACTTCGCGACGCAATCCGCGCCGAGCCCAAGGAGCGGGCACTCCAGAGCGAGTTTTGGCGTTTGGTGGAAGAACACGTTTCCACTCTCTAGAGCGTGTACTCATAGACGCCTTGGGTCTGCTTTGAGGCACAAACCGGAAAACATTTGCTCAGTCTGAACCTTACCGCTTTTGACCCAATGCAGAAGTGGTGAAGGCCCCCTATTATGCCAAGCGCCTATCAACGTTTCCGGCTAATGGTCGGACCCTTGATCTGGGTCAACGATAGCGACGTAGGCACAAGTAGGTTGCAAGAGTTGTCTCTTTGCACAACGGAGAAAAGTCCCAGCTGCGCTTGCAGCTATGCGCGGTGGACTGGGATAACGTTTCCAGCGTAAAGGAATAACGACATGAGCGCAGGCCCCACCTTTCGTTTCACCACTATCGTGGCTGTGTCTTTTCTCACGATTAGCGCAACACCGTCTGTGGTACTCGCGCAAAAAGACCTCGTAGGCGTCGTCCTTAAAGCCTGTGCCACCGACTTAAAGCAGTGCGCGGGAACCGGCGAGGTCCGTCAGGCGTGCATCAAGGTTCACTTCAAAGAGTTTTCTTTGCCTTGCCAACTTGCGCTGGTTAAGGCGGCTGCCATCAGGAAGGCTTGTAAAGGCGACGTCCAAAAGAATTGCGCGGATATTGTGCCGGGAACCGGTCGTATCGAGGCCTGCATAAAAGACCATTTCGCGGATCTGAGCGAGGGATGCAAGGAGACGATTTCGCAAGCGGCAGGCAAAAGTTAGTCCAAATAATGTAGGCACGCAGATGTCGGTCGCTGCGCGTATGATGGAAATTCGCGCCGGCGACTTTCATCAATTCCAAGCATTACTTGAGTTCGGCTTGTGGCCCATTGCAACAGAAATCCATGTCTCTTGGCATGTCGGCAATCAGGATAAGAGCGGTCTCGTTGTGCTCAATGTGAGTTTTGTCGCTCGTGACCCCAAACGGACATCGTAGCCAAGCCTGACGATCCGGCGGCGATGGTACGACCGTGTCAAACAACGTGTTTCAGCATTTCCTGCAGCGCTTTCGTAACAGCGCCCAAGATCCATGCGATTTGTGTAAGGACCCCCTGCTTGCTCTCATACAACCGTTCAAGCAGGAGAGTTACCAGCGGCTGCAGCAAGGGCCGCAACACTTTTAGGCAAGCAAGGATCAACACCATGAAAAGCGATAAAAGAAACGGTAGTGTTGAAATCGGAAGCAAGATGAAGAAGGTTGATAGAACGAACGGACCCAAGAACTTGTCGGCAAAATCGTTCCACGCTTCATTCATCGTCGGGTCTAGGCCAACCTCCTTGTCGTGACTAAGTTGTTGCAAAAGCTGCGTCCATTTCTCGTCGCCAATCGCGATACTTAAGAAGACCATCCAGGATAGCATTAGGATGATCGCAGCAACTATGATGAACAGGAATGCATTCCATAAGATAAAGAGAAGCGCGTATAACGCCCGCCACACGCTAGCGCCGGAAAGGCGATTAACAACTCGAAAGAAATTCGCAATCGGGTACCATCCCACTAGTAGACTCAAAACGAGCGTGGTCAGCCCAATTCCGATATACGTTTGGGCGGGGACAGACGGAAAGACCTCCTTTAATTGCCGTCCTAACGATGTTGTCCCCCAGACCGCGATGCAAGTCACGGCCACCCAGAGAACGTTCGCAGCGAACGCAATGAGAATGAAACGCGCGGACAGAATTTTTTCACCGTAAACATAACTAAGCCTGAGCCGGAGAATTTGCAGCGCACCGACGTAAAGTTCGTCCAACGACCGATACTGGAGCTTTGTCCAAAAATCGCCCACGCGCTCCCGAAGCTTTTTTCTCCCGCTCTCCCCGACCAACCAGTCGAAAGCGCTGAGGACGGCCACGATGGCCGCGACGTTAAGAAAGAACCCGTCAAAGACGCCCTTCAGCAAAGAAGACATTGCAGCCGCTCCGGTTCCGCAAACTTGCCTCTTTCAGGGTTGTTCGAACACTCGCATTTGAATGGAGGGTGCATCGCACCCTAGCGCATTCGGTGCGACGGCTGACCTTCCTTTCGCATGCCTTAAACGACAAAACTATCGCGCTATTTGAGCAAAATAACACATTTGGAAACGAAGTTGACTTGGCTTTCCCGGTAAGGACTCAGTGAAGCAGATGCTCGTCGAGCAGCGCTCGGCGGCCCGCAAATGTTCCGGTTGTGTCGAGGTTTTCGGACGCCGGGATCACGGGAGCCTCCACACGACGAGGTAGCCGGCGTCCGAAAAGCG
>Ga0306925_10000323_pt1 | contig 33296 bp, 24 predicted proteins | sample flu12Cox44000176_FD_203755 | JGI IMG/M metagenome (GOLD analysis project Ga0306925, IMG submission 203755) | Lab enrichment of tropical soil microbial communities from Luquillo Experimental Forest, Puerto Rico - flux8day.12C.oxic.44.000.176 (v2)... | ecosystem: Environmental > Terrestrial >... | reverse complement strand
GGCCCGACAAGACATGCGCACCAGGAGGCGATGGCTGAGAGATCAATCGCGCTCCCGCCCCGATGTGGTTGCCTGATATGGCCCGCAAAAGAGCTTTCCGTATCGGCCGTTCCCGCACGGGCCTGGGTCTTTTTGCGACAGCGCCGATCAAGAAGAGAGCTTTCATTGTCGAATACAAAGGCCGCAAGCTTACGACCGAGCAGGCCAAAAAACTTGAGGTCCGAGGCAACCGCTATCTCTGCGAGATCAACAGCCGTTGGACGATCGACGGAACGAGCCGAAAGAACCTCGGACGTTACGTAAATCATTCGTGCCGGCCCAATGCCAAGGCCCACACGATAGGCCACAAGGTCGTCATACGCGCCATCAAGAACATCAGAACAGGCGCCGAAATTACCTACAATTACGGCCGTGATTATCTAACCCATGTCATCACACGGCGTGGCTGCAAGTGCGACAAATGCCGGAAGAAACGAGCCGATGCGCGCGCGAAGGCAGGCGGCAAAAGCCGACAAGCCCATGATCCCGACGCATAGGGCCAATGCCGACTGATTCGATTTGGACATTCCAGATCGGCACCCTCGTGCCGGATTTGGACTCATGCACCGCGGCAAACGACGCGCGCCGTTGCACGGTTATTTGATCACCTCGTCGGCTAGCCGAGCACCGTCGGCGGAATTTCAAGCCCATCATCAGTGCCGAACTTCACTTTCGTTCCAATAAATCGCGCCATTTCGAAGGTGCCTTCCGATCGGTAATGAGAAATCAAGGTGCTGCGGTACGAGGTTCTGCGCCGTCAGCCGCGGCAAACTCGTAATACAGTCGCTCTTCCGGATCGGCGATCAGTTCTGGCGTCAGTCCCACCCGCCTGAGAATGGGCGCAACCGGCACGCCGGCGCTTTTGAGGCGCGCGATGGCCCGGCGGGCAAGGCCCCCTTGCACCATCGGAATTGGCTCCGGCACTTGCCGAGCGACCGCGAATCATGAGTACGCGCTCTAGCGCGACGAAGTCGTGGATTCCGTCTCTGTTGTGGCGGCCGCGGCCTTGGGGGCTATCCTCGCGACGGCTTCCTGAGCCTTTTCCATGGCCCGGGTTACATCGGCTGCCCCGGTTCCTGATTCTCCCTGCACCGCACCCGCTGCACATGTGTAGGTTGCACCCGCTGCGCCCCACTGCATTCCACTATACACGTAGGTTCTACTAATAGCGCTAAAAGCGCATGGCGCACGGCGCATCTTGCATTTTTCTCCCAAGATAAGGATCGTTCGCAATTGCAGGATTGTATGCAAAAAATGCATAGCAAAAATGCTATAGTATTATAATACTAAATATATAATATTATTAAGGAATCCACTTTTGCTGAACGGGAATGAAGAAAATGAGAAAGGCCCGCGCTGTTGCGCCATGAGCTATTAGCGCTATTAGTAGTGGGTTTTTTACTTTAAGATATGCAGAAAATGCATGGTCCGTTGCGCCCCGGCCGCGATTTTGATGTAGTATTGAAATCCGCCCAAAGCTGATATTTTCAGCAAATGACTTGGCAACCCGGTGAGAGTGGCAATTTGGAGGGGCGTCCCGCGGGAAAGCCCAACGCGAAGACGATTGCCATCCTCAAAAAGCTTGAGGGTAAGGCCGACTCACTCGAACTGCTTGCTGAAGTCGTCGCTTCCCCTGAGGCGCCGCTTCCGGCGCGGATCAGCGCGGCCACTGCGTTGGCGAGATACCAACACGCCCCCGCCCCGCGCCTCCTCCGCCGCAAGATCGACCTGCCGGTCGCCACCTCTGTGAGCCAAGCAATCGCGAACATCGCGATCATCGGTTCGATGGCCGCCGCCCGTAAGATCGGCCTCGACGAGGCCAACGATCTCGTCGGCATCCAGCGCGCCTACATCGAGATGCAGGTCGGTATCGACCACGAAGCGCGGCTGACGATCCTTGAGCAGGCGTGGGAGCGCAACCCGATCGTCCCCGGCGTCGTTGTCGAAGGCGGATTGCCGCCGCTGCCACTCGGACCGGATGATGGCAAGCTGCTCATGCCGAAGCTAGTGCCTCCCTCGTCGGCGAATGGTGACGATCCGCCCACCGAGGATGCGCCGTGAAGTGGCAGGCCTTCCGCAACCGTCTCCTCGCGCTGGAGGCGCGGATGCGTCCTCACGGCCTCCGGATCCGTCTCGAAGGGGGATTGCCGCCCGACTTCAAGTTGCCGGCGGAGAAGCCACCGGGGTCCGATCTTAAAACCCAGCACCAGCTCGTAGCGAAGGGCGCTTCTGCACCAAACACCGCTTCGGGGATTAAAATCGCTGGGCCGGGCTCTTAGGGGCTCGCCTATCGGCCGGCGATCTCCAATCGCTTCATCGCGCGCATGACGGTCATCGCGTTCCAGGCCCCGCCGCGCGGTGCTGCGATCGCGCGATTCGTCAGCTCTCGCGCGATACCCTGGTAGCTCTTGGCCGAAAGCTCGACCAACGTCGTCTTGAGCGCGGCATCACGCTCCGCCGCCGCGGCTTTGTTGGCCTCGGCTAACGCCGGATTGCCCAGCTGGACACCGCGCTCCTTGGCTGCCGCCAGGGCGACCTTGGTGCGCTCCGAGATCAGCGCGCGCTCCTTCTCGGCCAGGGCCGCGTAGATGTGCAACATGAACGGATCGACGTTCTTGCCGAGCGCGGTGACGATGAACGGAACGCCTTTCGACATCAGGCCCGAGATGAAGTGCACATCGCGCGACAACCGGTCGAGCTTGGCGACAACGATCGGCGCCTTGAGCTTTTTGGCTGCTTTCAGGGCCGCTGCGAGCTGCGGGCGGCGGTCGAGTGCATCGGCACCCTTGCCGGTTTCGGTCTCGACGAACTCATGCGTGATGTGCATGGCTTCGCTCGTTGCGAAGTGCTCGACAACTTTGCGCTGGGCCTCCAAACCGAGGCCGGAACGGCCTTGGGCTTGGGTCGAAACCCGATAATAGGCAACGATCGGCGTGGTCATGGTCATGGTCACCCTCATAACGTCTTGACGTCCGTCAATATGTTATAAGGCTCGCCAAACTGCAAGTAAGTAATTATTAAATCTACGTAATTTCGTGTTGCCGGCGTGTCCGGATCGCCACCGGTCGAGGATCGTGTTAGGGTAGCCTCATCCCGCCCTTACGGAGGCTGCGCCCCAGTCGCCCCCGAGCCTGCGTACGCTAGACGCGCTCCTCTCCGCCACTCTCCGCCACGATGCATAACCCGCAAGCGGCGATCGATGACCGTGTCGAAGCAGCCGCCCAACTTCTGCTCGCCCGCGAACCGGTCGCAGGCCATGCCTAGGCGCAGCCCTATTAACACTGGCCGCTCGCCTAGCCCTGGTGTGAGTTAGCTAGCCTTCTCTAGAGGCCGCATAACCGCAAAACACAGTCATTTTGCGATCGCGCCTAATAGGTATCGCTCGCACGATGTCCGCCAAACTGGGGTCCCCAATCTACCACCACAACTCCTGCGTGCATACCATGAAACCCTTTTTCCAAGCCTCCACAACTCCACCGTGTGCCCGCCGCGCGCGAGCAAATCCTCGACGTCGCGGATTTTCGGCCACCGCAATGAAGAAACGCTCTTACCAGCCCGTGGCCTATTGCTCGCTCGCCGATCTCAACCGGGCCTTTGCCGAACTCGCGCAGCGTGACCAGCGACAGCGATCCGACAGCGATCGCCGAGGCCGCGCGCGATAACAATTTGCCGACCGATGCTGGACCGGAGCCGGCGGCATGACCCCCCGCTCGCTGTCCCCCACCCAACGCCATCGCATCGATGAGATCATGTGCCTCGTGCGCATCTTGAACCGGCTGCTCGATGATTTGCCGACGCACAGCGCGCGCAGCGATGGAGTGAACGATGTGAGCCTCAAAGCGGCGATGCGCGACACCGTCAGCACCTATATCCAGCGGGGGAGGCGCGCGGCATGACCGCAAACAGGACTGAGAGCACCGATCCCAACGGATCATTTATTCGTAGTAGCCACAGAACTGCACGCCCATCCACGGGCGGCATTGATAGGTCCGACCTTGGGCCTCAAATTGGCGCTCCTGCGCGCGAACCGCTTCTGGATTGTCTGCCGCCAACATCCTACCGGCCTCGAGGAACCACCCTGCGAGGTTCAAATACCTACCCACCGCCAAGAAGCGCCCCGTCCACACTTCACTGGTTTTTCCTGCTACTCTCTCGCCCTCTAACATGCGTTTTACTAACTCTGCCTTTTTTTCAGGGTTTCCTATCGCACCCAAGAAACTACCGTATTTCAGCTTATCACGAACAAATAAAGTCGCATTCATACCGATCGTTAATAGTGCCGGAATTGACTCAACAATGGCTCTACCATATTCACCGTGATCCAGGGCCTCTCTCACAGTTATCCACGCAGCGATCAGACAAATGAACGTTGTTACCCCTCTGACAAACAGGCGCTCACCGCCCCTAATATTAATCAGTCGTTCCGCTTCAGCTGCAGAGGAAACGGTCTTTCCAAGATACTTACTGGTAAAGTACTCATAAGTTCCTCTAACAATAGGGCCGGCGGTGCCGGAGATGATAAATTGTTCAGGCAAAAAGGACGTGGTTATAGCCGTTTGTGGATCGTCGTGAAAGGCAACGTCACTTGTGTTGTTCGTGGGCGCGATTACTTTGTCGGCATTGAGAGGCGGACCTGAAGAGCCGGCAGAAGCGTGCGGCATCTGCGCCGGCGTATCAGGTTCGTCGACTGCTCGGGATTGCCCTGCCTTCAACGCAACCGAGGCAACAACGGTAACCGGCGGCATCACTTTCACTGCAGTTGGATCGGAAGCTAAACCCATTTCAACCCAATTCTCGTGGAGGAATTCGGGAGAAGGACCGTTCGTAGCGCCTTGGTTGGGTTCGCTGCTGTCCTTCCCCGTTCTGTCAACAAGCGCCAGCGGATTTGCTCGTACGTATTGGAACAGATTGATTGAATCGACCGGGCCAGCTGGGTCTGCCGACATCCAACGGGCGAGCCACGGCGCGTAATAACGGGTACCAGCATAGGAGAACCCAGTCTCCTCATCCCGCTCCTGACCAACAAACCGAAACCGCTTCCGCGCAAACGCGCCGAAACTAGTCTCACCGTACGGCGAGTATTCTTCGCGGTTGATGAAATCGTTTGCTGCCGAGTTCGCACCTCCGGTTACAATGTTACTACTGCCCAAATGGTCGGCCAGATGGTAGGCGACTGGTGGCATTGCATCGTTTGCGAATGGCTGTCCGATTCGGAATAGTGCGACCCGATTCTGCTTGTCCATCACGTGGAGAGAATTATTCTCAATGATCAAGACTTTCGAGGTTTGCTTCGATGTTCAAATATTCCATCTAAATAGATGGTTACCTCGACAGGACCGGCGCTTGGGCGTACCACCTTCATTGTGCGCTTTCCACCCGAATCATATAGATATTGAGCATGGATGGTCGGCGCGGCGTTTTCCGTTTGAGTCCGGAATACCCGCATTCGATCGCTGTGATCCCACTCGAAATGACGAGACGCGGCCTCCTGAGTCCTGTTGCCATTGTGGTCATAAGCGTAATCATAGGTGTTGCCGTTGACCGTCAGCGCCTTAAGGCGATTGTTCTGAGGCGCCGTATTGTCTGCAACGAGCGCGAAATCCCGGGTGAAGCCGCCACTGTTCGCCATGTGTTTGAGCTGCCGGATGTTTCCGACATCATCGTAGAGGTATTTTTCGAGATAGGCGCGAGTCTTGGTGAGATCCGTGCAGCGCGGCGCGCCGTCCCAGGGAACGTCCGGTGGGCGGTCGCATTCACGTCCAGATGCGGACAAAAGTCGATAAATCGGATCGTATATGAATGCGCGATCGAGCGCGTCGGCCCCAAGCGCAGAATTTAAGATACCGCTTTCCGGTGTGCGGTCGCGGATCGCCAAGATATTCCCCACCAAGTCGTAGTCGCATCCGAAATCCTGTAGCACTGCGCCCGCTGGCCTGTAAGTTCCCGAGGCTGGAATAGAAAACCGCTCCGTCCTCAGACGCGACAGGTGAGACGTCTTGCCATCGTAGGCATAGCGGGTCATCACACCATTGCCATAGGCGATCAGAACACGCTGCCCCTTTGCATTATATGCTACGCGGTCGACGTAGATAGCGCCGTTCAGGCTGACTCTCTCCAGTGCACCAGCGCGGTTGTAGGTCGGGTACAGTTCCCTGCGCATACCAACGACGTCCTGTGGATAGCGCAAAAGTTTGACGCGGTTTAATGCGTCAAGGGTCGAGGATGTTTGATAGGCTTGTGGATCAAGCAGGACCGCAGCGCGCGCCTCCAGTGCTGCCGGCGAGCTGTCGCCGTTCAGCGCCCAATTCACCCGATAGGCCTGGACCTTCCAATTAGCAGGAGGGCCGGCGAACACCGACAGAATCTGTTCCGCGCTGATGACCTGGCGCCGTTTGGCGAGCAGATTTCCCTTGAAGTCGTAGGCCGAGAAGCTCAACAGCCCCGCCTCGTCGTGATGTCGATAGAGCTTGCCAAGAAGATTGCCGACAGTAATTTCCTGGTCGCTAAGCACCAAGTCTGGGTCATCCCCGTAGATCAGTCGCTCCCGCAAGTTGACGACTTCCGTCTCGATATCGCGTGCCCACAGATGCGTTGGTCTGTTCAGCACGTCGTACGCATTGAGTACGACCGCGCTCTTGCTGTCGCGACGCTCAACGATGCTTCCTGCGGCGTTAAGGATCGTGCGGCGTATGCCGGCGTCGATGCTGTCGATACGCAGCGGGCGGTTCGCCAAATCGTAGACGTGGGTAAATGCGGGGCGACCGAGTGCGTCAGTAACGGTCAGCACATTGCCGCGGATGTCGTAGTTCGAGCGAGTGCGGATTTCCTCTATCGGCGGCAAGGGATCAGTTGGGTTGGCTGGGGGGTCACGATTCCGGGCGACGGATAGAATGGTCCTGCCCAAGGCGTCGACGAGGATATTAGTTGGAGTATTCCAGTGATGCCGATAGGCGCTTGAGGTGTCCGGATGCGTGCGGCCGGCGTTGTCATTGGCATCATAGGTGTACGATATCCAAGGGGTCGGCTCGAAAACATCCGGATTTCCAAGGTCGGGTGCGGCGATAGAGCCCGGCACGCCGAAAATCACCCGCTGCTCCGAGCCATCCGGATTGACCGTGCGGATCACCTGGCCGCGCGGATCGTAGAACCTTTCGACCTTCTCGCCGAATTGGGCATCAGTCGGCGCAGAGTATTCAAAACCAGTTGAATAAAATGGCTCGTATTTTTCGACCACCCGGCCCTTGTTGTCGTAGAACTGCCAGCCGCTGACTACGACATTGGGCGGATCGCGAGGGTTTCGTTGACGTCCCACCACATCGGCCTTTGTCCCAGCCTGATCACCTTGGTCGGCTTGAAGCACCGTGTCGCCGAAAACGGGGTCGCCGAAAAGCACGTCTTCTGCCTGGGCGCGGGTCTGCAGCAGCCGCCCAAAGCCGTCCGAATATTCGCGACTCTCGATAGTCTCGTCGCGTTCAGAGGGCGGCACGTCGGTCTCGGAATCGTGGTGGACGCGGCGGGACGCATGGACGTAGATGGGTTTAGGGTTGTTTGGGTCCGCCTGCTTGGTCTCGAGGAAGGCCATGAAGTCGTAAGTCATCGTGACGCTCGGCCGCGTTTGATCACCCTCGCCGGGTTTGCCGCGAACGAAGGTCTCGGAGAGCAATCCCAGAGGCGTAAAAGTGAAAAGGCTCTGATTCCCGTTTGGATCCGTGACCTGCCTAGGCTGTAGGACGCGGTAGTCGTGTTCCGCCTGGGTTATAAGCTTCGCTGGCGCGGCGACCTTGATCGGCAGAAAGTCGAATTTATCATAGGCAATCTCCGTATCGCGTCCGAGTGGATCTCGGCGAGCTGTCACCAGCCCTCGCCCCGTCCCACTAAGCGCCTGAAAATCGTAGCGACGCCGATCGGTTTGCGCGAAATACCCGCGCGCGTCGATTGGATCGGGGCCGCCAGGATGGGACACGTATCCGCCCAGCGGCGGCACGAGTCGGCGAAATTCATCGGGATATTCGGCCGTCCACGGCGGAGGGCCGCTGAGGGACAGATAAGGCGGCTCCTCGGGCGGGTCGAGGACGGACGCGCCACTCTTATACGCCTCGTGGAGTAAATCTTCGGTCAGCACGAGGCTTTCGCTTCGTACCAACGCGCCGAACTGGCCAATCTGCCCGAGCGGCAGGCCTTCGAACGCCGGCCCATCGTAGTAGTTGTAAGACTGACTGAATACGGAAAGGAAAAAACGGCTGTCCGGCAGCTGATGGAGCTCGTCGAGCTTCATCTGACCGCTGTTTGTTAGCTCATAGCTGGTCGAACGCGCGACATGATCAACGATGTAGATGTTCGGATCGGCCGGTTTGGCATAGGTCGTGAGGGTGCGCGTGGCGAGGTATACTTCGCTCGGCATGTCGTCGAGGGTTCGCCATCCGCGAGGACAGGCAATCTGCGTCGATCGCAGCAGTTGGCCGAATTCATCATAGTCGTCGTTGAACGAGAACCGGGTCAACGGGTCATTTCCCCTTTCCCAGTGCGTTGTCCTTTGTGCAATCAGGTGCGGGAAAAAGATCGGAAGCCGGTCTTGATCGCCTCGTCCTCGCGGCGACACTTCGCTCAATCCGTAGGCATATTCGATGACGGTGTAGGGCCGGTATGCGAGGCTTCCATCGAGCGCGTAGAGCTCGGTACGCAAAATGCTTCCGCGCAGCGCCCGCAAGGCGTCACGACGGGTGCGCCGGTCTGGCAGTGTGCGCAAGAAGGTGCTGGTTGTGTGCTTGGCCTGCAGCAGCGTGCCGTCACCGGGCCAGAACTCGGAGCTTAGGTCGAGCTCCTGCTCGTCGCTGGAATCATCCCCGACTGGTCCTTGGTGAAACCAGGTCTTCGTGCAGGTGGGTGGAGAAAAATGGCGCCCGGCAACGGGCGTGCGCAGTGCGGCAGCCACTAAAACCGGCGTGGCACGAAAGCCGTGGACCGCCGCCTTCCTTCCTACCTCGCCCTCTAGACCAACTTCGGCGCCATAGTACCCGACGATGTGCCCGGAGTTGTCTATGCCACTCACAAAGGTTCCGAACCCCTGTGGTAGGTTGGGATAATCGATGGTTATGAAATTGTTTCCGTCCGTTAAGAATCCACGAAAGACCTGGGTGGCATTGTCGAAATAAGCTCCCACCATCTGTCCCAGATCGTTTATGCCGTTGAGGTAAGTGGTATCACTGCCGGGAAAGTCGATGGCGACGAAAGTGGTGCCATCGGTTAAAAGGCCATGTTGGATATCGCGTAGGGCGTCGAAGTAGCTGCCCACCATCTGGCCAAGATTGTTGATGTCAAAAATGAAGTTGCCCTTGTTTGCGGGTATGTTCGGACTTGATTCTAAAAGCGTTGTGGTATTGTCGTCTTGGATGAAGCCATGCAGAGTATTGGCACTATCCGTATAGGTTCCCACTCGTATGCCAGCATCATTAATTCCGCCGAATCCCGTTCCCTTGGACGGGTCGGCGTTAGGATGATTGTAGAGACTGAATGACTCGCCGCGTTTGATATAGGCCTGAGCTTCTGGATTAGGAATGTCATTTTTCCCCACATATCCGACAATCTTGCCTTTCCCATTGATGCCGTAGGCGAAGCTGGTTTCCTGGGATGCGCCGGCGGCGAAACCCGGGGGATCAAAGGTGCTGAACGAATGGGTATCGGTGAGCAGACTGTGCCAGATCCCGTTCGCATCTCGCTGCGCGCCGACAATCTGCCCGTTGTCGTTGACGCCTTGTAAGATCGTAGACGCCGCGCCAGGAAAATCGATGGTTGAGAAATTGAATAAACCCGCCCCCGCCGCGACGCTTGGGGGTCCTTCCCCGAACGTCTCGCTATCGAACTGCTCGACCATTCCGAATCCACGAAATTCACGCTCGACGCCGTCCCAGTAGCCGTGATGGTAGCGATATTCAGTTGTAAGCCTGCCCTGCGATAGCTCATCGATGACCTCGACGCGGTGTACCACCTGAACCGGGAACGGCAGCGGCGTTCGCCACCGCGTGGTGGGTTTTTTCTGGTCCTCGATGTAGAACTGCGTCGAGGGGGCATATCGCACCAGCGTGATGGCGCCGATGTGATTGTCCATCTCGCTCAAGAGGTAGGGTTTTACGCCGCCGGTGAAGTCGAGAAAGAACATGTTCTGGTGTCGGAGCCCGCTGAAGTCTGCGCTCCACAAGACGCCGCTGATTCCGCTGCCCAGCAGATCGGTCAAGCGCACGGCATCGATATCGGAGACGGGCGGCGTCCCGTTGATGACGATGGGATCACTCCACGCATTGCCGCTCCGGTTGATCCAGAGGGTTAGCTTGTTGTTGTCCACATAAACAATGTCCGCGAGGCCGTCCCCGTCGATATCGCCGATCAGAATTCGCTTCGGATTGTAGCCGTCGGGAAACCGCGGGCTGTAGCGCATATGAATGCGCTTGCCCCAATTACCGTAGCCGAGGTTAGGCCAGTAATCGATGCTGCCATCGTAAACGAGAACGATATCCTGCAGCCCGTCACCCGACATGTCGCCCCATTTGACGCGCGGGTCGGAGAAATTCACGTTGGGGAATTCATCGAGCGAACGTCGCTCGACTTGGCGAGTGCGTGTCCAGCCTTCGATCGGGTCGTTGAAGAAGCACTCCAGCCGGGTCCCTGAACGGATCGCATCTGTGACGCCGTCCCCGTCAAGGTCCACTAGCTTCACCTCGCGGTCTTCGAGGTTGAAGCTCGGTGCCGCCCGATACCGCCTGAACGAGCGCCGATCCCAAAGGCCGGAGAAATTCAACGGGAAATATCCCGCAAGCTCAGATGTGCTGACGAGAAGGTCGACCCGCCCATCGCCATCCGCGTCCAGGAGCTGAACACCGGAGTCCGCCAACCGCAGGCCAGCGGGCGCATCCCGCATCTCTCTTGGAAGATCGAACCGCCCGTTGCCGAGATTGCGCCAGTAACGTACAGTGTCGTTTATTTCGAGAATATCAGGAAGGCCATCCCCGAAAAGGTTCGCTTGCTCCAGATTGGGATCGGCGAGCGATATTGCGGGAAGCTCTGTGCCTTCTACAGGAAAGAAGTTTCGCCGATTCGGCTGGAACTGTGTGTAGCGGAATTCCAGCGGGGGCAGTTCCTGTGTCTGCCCGTTGTCATGACCGACTACTTTGATCTGGCTCAGCAGCGATACAGCATTGAGTGGCAACTGATCATTGCGACCAAGCTGGTCAAGATAGATCAATTCATAGGTGCGGGCGAGCGTTGTGTCGGTTGCATGAGTCGAAATCTCGATCCGACTGCACCGTCGCATTGTGCGGATTTCAAATCCGGCCCGGTAATCAGAGAAAGGATCGAGCAACCGATTTTCGTAAAGAAACTTGATTGCCACAAGAAATTGCGGATTGCTTACCGGGCCGTAATCCACATATCGGATTTCGGAGAGATACACCTGGTCCCACTGATGCGGGCCGTCGACTCGTACCGGATCGCGCTCGTAGGCGTACTCGATCCGATTTCCGAACCGGTCTTGCGTGCTCGTGAGCTTCCAAGCAAAAATCTGCCGCGGCTTCTGAGGATCGGGATTCTGGATTGCTGCGGAATCGATCCATCCCGCCGGCGCACTCGGAGGGCGTGGTGTTCCATAGGTGCTGACCAGGCCATCCTTGCTGAGCACCTCCCAGTAATCATTCTGGGGATCACAATGATGGAGAATCTGTGCAAAGAGACCTTCCGTTCTGGGATGATAGCGTGTGACCCCGTTCGTTTGTTCAATAGGAATAGCAACAGGAACCAGATCTTCTACACCAGACAAGATGAAGACGTCTGACTCAGGGTCATACGTTGGAACGCCCTTTGAAGTCTTTCGGCTTACCCCCGGGATACTTAATGCCCAGCCGAGCCCAAAGGGACCGTTGCCGGTCCCGGTGCTGTATTTAAGACTGAGCTGGGGCTGGAAGCCGTTGCGGCCAGGCGGAAGGGCGATCGGGACCGTGAAGTTGCCAGTGCCCGTATGAAGGTCGGGGGAGAACTTCTCGCCAATCCCATGCAATGCGCCTCCGCCCGAGGGAAGGGAGATGATTTGGCTTGAAGTCCCGGACTTGTTCATAGTTTTCGTGGTTCTGTTGGAAAAGAACCAATTTTATGCAGGCCAGTCGGGTGTGCGGCCCGAGTAGGTGATGACAAACAGCATGTCCTGAATGTCATCGTTATTAAAATGCGCTCGGAGATCATCGGCCTTGGGAAGGGCCAGTTCCCATTCGCCAAACGGCGGCTTACCGATCATTGCGGTCCAGCTGCCAGCATTACCTCTGCGGGTACTGATGACGCCATCAATCGATGTCGCGCCACCACCGACAGCCAACGCGGTGCCTTGCGCCGCAAAGCGCAGAGAAATGACCGGAACTTCGAATGTTTGGCCGTTAGCTCGGGAGAAATAGAGTAAAACTTGTTGAGTTCGCACATCGTCAATATTCGGCGGAAAATCTTCAGGAAGAGTCGTGAATCGAACTGTCATTGGAGTAGATGATTGCTCAGGATTATGCAGGTCGTACCACTGGTCCGGGAACTGGTTACGGAAACTGTACGGTCTGTCCGCGTTCACTGTCGGGCTCAGTGACTGAATCACTTGCTGGCGGTGGTCCAGACTGCTTAGAGCCGTATATTCGATCGAAACCAGCACGTCGGCGATGGTGCTGTAGTCAAACAGGTTCGATGCTTTCTCCATTCGGAATTCCCAACTCGTATCTATGCCCGTATCCTCGAATGGTAAAAGCATGGGGTTGGACTGGGGAGTTAACTCGGATATCACTCCTGTCGCACTTATAGGAGAGCTAAGAGCTACAGACTCTGGCTGCCGCCGAACCGGTACAGTTTGGAAACTGTCGCCGCCAATCACTACTCGAGACAATCCACTGCTCGACAAGGTCGCGGAGATGCCTCGGTTTGGTGGAATCAGCGCAATCACGGTGGTGCGCACGCGAGAGATCAAGCGGAGATAGTGTCCAGGAAATTCACGATCGAACAGTTCCATGGGCGTATTAAAAGTCATCACCCCACTCTCACGAAAGCGCTGGAACTCGGCCGGAGCAAGCAGTGCGAGTGAAAACGTTTTGACAAGTTGCAGCTTACGAGTATCGCTGAGGAAGGCGTACTGATCCAGCTGGGCGATGTCCTGCAACAGGCGCTCCGCGCCAGTCAGTCCCTTACGGTCGGGCCCAGTACTGCTGCCGGCAGCTTGGATGTCTGCCGGCGGTGTCCAGTAGTCCGCCTGAATGAAAGACGTTGGGGCTTGCTGCCGCTCGAAGGCAATTTGACTTTCCCCCAGCTTCGCCATCGCGGCTGCCTGTCGCAAAAAGTAGCTGTAGACGTGCTCCAATATCCCGCTCATCCAATCGAATAACTCAGCGCTTGTGAATTCATTCGTCAGGAATTCCACGACATCCGCCGCATTCGTCTGCTGAAGATCCGCAATTGCTCTCTCTTGATCGGCAATCTTGACGTCGTCGGTGGCAATCGTGATCTGCTGGTGGGCGATCTGGGTATCCTTCTGGGCAAGTTGCTTCTGATACTGCCATTCGCGCGCTCGCCGCTCGTAACTGGCTCGCAATAGCGAAGCAGATGCCGACGTAGACAAAAAGCTTGCTTGGGCGAGTTCCCCGGCCGATTGTGAGCCCATTGCACCGACCACTGCACCACCGATAAAGCCGACTCCCGATCCAATCACAGTTCCGATTCCGGGCATAATAAGAGTGCCGGCTGCGGCGCCCAATGCAGCACCCGACCCGGCTCCGCTCAACATTCCGCTGCCAATACTGGAGTCGTCCGAGGCTTGCCGCTGGAGCTGGGCTGCGCTGTCCAAGTCAGTCAAGGCGCCTGCTTCATCGTCGTTGATCGGTTGACTCAGCAGCTCATTGAAATAATCCACTTGTTGGATGGTTCGCTGTCTCTGCAAATCGGCCAAAACCACTCGAGCGTTGGCCTCGAGGGTCTTCAGTTCCTGAAGCTTCACGTTTGCTTGAGCCAGGCTTAGATCCTGCCGTGCTTTGAGCGATCCATAGGCTCTATCATCTCGTTTCTCCAGCGCGGCGAGCATTGCCGCTTCCATTTGAATTGCCGTCTGTGTGAGCTGCTTAGCGCGCTCGATAAGTACGGTGTAGCGATACAGCGTCGGTTGAACCGACACGACTCCAGGAACGTTGAGCTGTCTGCCCGCATCAATGGTGGGAAGGGCGCTCGTAGTATTCGTAGGGGCAGCGTAAGGCTGGAGTTCACGAGTCATACCTGCGATGTTGCGGCCTGATCGAATCTTCTTCAGATTAATCTCGGCATGCTGACGAAGCGTCGCGGGCCCAGGATTGGGTGGGATACAACCCCACAGTGAAGCCGCTGAAGGCACGAAGCCGATTTGAAATCTCCGGTATGTCTCAAGCGCTGCGAGATTTGCTGCTTCAGCCTCGGCCGTTGCATTCGCGCCGGACTTACTCGTAACACAAAGCCATGGCAACGTGATCGGCTCGCTTTCGAGCCGTTCCAGCGTGAGATTCGTTACGTTAGCCACGGCGTGGGTAAAGTCTGCGCTCGCAGCTACGCCCACCGCTTGCACAGCCGTGTCTATGCTCTGTTTCCTCGTGACCGATAAATACAACTCTCTGCGCAGATCCTGCGACTGCGAGAGCACCTCGCTTATTACGGGCCGTGGCGACCCTGCTGCGGCTTGCTCAGCCACGCGATCGGCTTGAACGAAGCGCTCGTCGGGCGGACGATGGCTCTCCATTGCCTGCTGGATCCGCACAACGGCGTCACGCAGCCGATCACGTTCGGAAACATTTCGCAGCCGCGTCTTCAGCCGCGCGACTTGTGCATCGCTTGAAACACTTGCGGCAAGGCTGGTATTCAGCACGCCGGTGAGGACATCACAATCCTCTGTGTGCGCCTTGAACACGTCCGTATCCAACAAATCCAACGCGGTTTGGTAAAGGTTTCTAGCTCGCGCTATAGATTCAGCCGTGTCCTGTGAGAATTCGGAGTCGGCGTAATCCAACAGGCAGCGAACAATGCATAGCAGTGTGTAGCGGGTGTAAGTGTTGCCACGAGTCTCGGCGATAGCATGCGGATTCAGTGGCTCCGATAACCAATTATCGGGGCGCTTAAAGGTCTCCGCACCGGACTCCTCCAGCTTAAGGCCGTAGTAGATCTTGCGGTCATCACCTTTTGGTGCCGTGTAATCATAAAAGGTTCGAAACAACGCCAACGCCGCCTCGTATTGCCCACTGCGCTGGAGTTGCAGAGCAACGTGAAGCGGTACATAGAAATAGGCCTCTTCAACCGGCGTCATGAGCGAGGCGGGCGCTCCTTTATTGTCTACGAACACTTTTTGAATCTGTTCTCTCCGAAGTTGGAGATCTTGTGGGGACAACTTAAGCGGGATGTCGAAAGGCCCATCAAGCCCAGGTACAATGAGTTCATCCGTTGCCATGCTCAAACCTTGTTCCGACCAACTGAACGTGCAACGAAAGAAATGCGGCGGAGTGGCGACTGGCGGAGGACCCGGGACAGGCGGCGGCAGCGGAATGACACCAATGCCGGCGAGCTGCGGTTGACCGACTATGCTGTGAGATCCCAATCGGTAGACGAACTGTCGATTGGTATCGCTTGGAATGAATCCCGCCGTCGGAACAATGCTATCGATGTCACCGGTGCCAGGATAAACGCCCGTAGCGGGAAGCAGATTGGAGTAGATCCGTGAAAAATTTTGAACGTCGGCAAGAACGAACAGGGCGCGATGCACGAAGGAACTGAGAGGCGGCATTCCCGCCTTCAACGGTAACCAGACTATTCCCTGATAGGAAGCGTCCGTCAGTTCAGGAGGAGATGCGTTAACATCCTCCGGGTCCCATACAAAGCTCAGATGCTGAGGTTGAGGTTCAGAGACGCCCAGGCTCGTATAGGTAAAGTATATCCTCGAAGTGGTGTCCAATGCTCCGGACGTCGCGCCACATCATACCCAAGGTTTGACCAAGTTGTTTCTCGAAAGGTTGCGGATCTCCTCCCCAATCCGTCGCCTCTCCATTCAACCATGCTTCGTATTCCTGGCCATCTTCAGCTCTCAGTATGATGTACGGTGTCGTCTCATGATCGTCCTGTTTGGCCACAGCCGTGAAGCCAAACGGTTTGAAGGGAAGCTTCAGTTCTTGTTCCGTTAACCACTGTTCAGTGTCGAGGTCGAAGCGATAGAGCATCAGCTTTCTTTGATTCGCCTCGTGTGTCTGGACAAACAAGCAGATATACCGCTTGCCAGCCGTCGTACGGTACGGCACCGCTGCGAACACTTTGACTGCACTCTGTGTCGAAGATGACGGAATTTCTGTCCAGAAACTCTGCGCATAATCTTTATTGACTTTGGCAAGCTTCGGATCATAAGTCGACCAGTAGAGCCTGTTCGTCTTGCCGCCGCGCGCGAACATGTAGAACAGATAGCGCCCCTCTGTAATTCCATTACTTTGACATTCAGACGACAGCTGAATAGTGAAGGTTTGGCAGGTTGCATCGACAATCGGTGAGCAGACATCCTGGAAATAGGTCGAGTAGTCCTGAACTGCCTGGCAAACCGTCGCGGCCGTGGTGTTATTGTCTTGCGACAGCGTTTTGACCATCCTCTGGAAAGCCGGCGTTATGCGGTCCGGTGCTCGGAGCGTGGGCAGGAGCAGGCTGTCCGGGTACAGAGACACCAGCATCGCGGCCCGCCACTTCGCATATCGGCCGAGCCACTTCCACGTTTCTTCAAAGGAGGGATCGTTCAGCGTTAAAGGTGCAGGACCGATCGGTGTCCAACTGCCCTGGAAGCGCTGCCATAAACGGCGGTCACTACCACGAACGAACACGGCTTCCAGGAAGGTGGTGAAGGGCGGAATGCCCATTGTGGCGGCAATGCATACTCCTGGACTTGACGTTAAGAGAACACCCGGGATGCTGCTCGGCACCGTCGTAAAGTTTGTTATGAATGGCCATAGGTACAATAGATCATCCGTACCGCGAACATACACATTTGAGATCGAAGTAGTTCCCGAACTGTCGTGAGGTGAAACCGCTGCAGGCACTGACTTCCACGTGCCACCCAACCGCTGCCACGTTTGCCAGTTTTGGTTGAAAATCAAATACCAGATCGCGCTGTCGAGACCCAACGCGAAGACTTCCAGCTGCTGCACTCCGCGTGACGAAATTGTGGGGCCCGAACTTAGAATTCCACCGAGATCCTGCCAACCGGACCATTGGTCGTTTTCCAATCTATTGTGGTAGATATGCCAGTCCGTCCCCCTCACAACCACTTCGAGATGATCGCCCCTCCACGACACGGCGGCAGGAGCTGAACTCCACACGCCGCCCAACGATGTCCAGTCTGACCAGACACCGTTATCGAGTGTCTTCCGCCAGACAGCGTCGTCGTAACGCAAGGCAAAGAGCTCTAGTTTTCCATCGCGCATGCACGCGGCGGGGTCGGAGGTGATTACGTCGCCTAGAGACTCCCAATCCTGCCAGACGGCGCCGGCGATACTCGTATGCCACAACATATTGTCGAAGTCCCGGGCGAACAGGTGGATGCCATCGGCGGCTTTGACGACTGCCGCTCCCGCCGCCAGTTCAAACCGGTTCAGATCAAATTGCTCCTCGGAGAGCGCGAGCAACAAGGATTGCAATGTTTCTATTGCTTGCTCGACCCGCGTCGTGGTCTGGGAGGAATCCATCTTTGCACCGATCAGGAAGCGCTTCGTCACCCAGTCGGCAGCGCGGTCCAGATCCGAGCCGCCGGCAGCCGCAGCAGCCATGATCAATCCATCGCGCAGGATCTGAAAGGTTGCCGCCTCGGTGGCATTCACGGCGGCACGCGTGCCATCGATAGTCGAATTCTGCTCGTCGATTCGGGCTTGGAGCGTATCCTGCCAATTGCGACGGGCGGCAAAAGTAGCGCGCCAGGGGGGCAATGCAGGGTCAGGGATCGGAGAAAGCGGGTCTGTTGAAGTTGGCCGGACCTGGAAGAGATCAGCCCCAAGGATAATGCCACTACCCTGCTCTTCGAGACGCCAAGCCGCGAATTGCTTTTTCTTGAACGATTGGACGAGAATGGATGCAACATTCACCCATTCTGAGGGCAACACGGGCGCCCCGTTCACTACTAGGTTCGAGACACGCAGCAACGCATCAAATGCGCCGTTGGTCAGTCCCAATTGATCGAGGCGGCCTCGGAGGCTGTGCCCTAGACTCCGCTCTTTGTCCAGCGCAAAGAGATCGCCCGTAACAAGGCCAAGGTAGCCCTGGTTTTGAAAGAGCGTATCGAGATCGCCTTTAGTTTTTGGCGGCGTCTTGGTGACTGTCGAAATTCGGCTTGTAACGTCCTTTGACCGACCTTGCCAGAGCTGATAGGCGGCATTCTGAGGAATAGGGTCTCTAAGGTCGTATGCATCGATAAGATCAGGATCAATTACCGGCTGTTGGCTGCGTGCCGTTAGCGCCTGCTGCCAAATCTGCCGGCCTTCGGCGCTGGCGCGCCACCGCGGCAAGGCCGCCTTGCGTGCCCGCCAATAGGCAACGGACGGGTCGCCCGCCGTCTGCCCTTCCGCTGTGAAGGCGGTATTTTCCTCGTTGATCCATTGCGGATACGCTACTCTGATTTTCCAAGCTTTGGTGAGAAGCGCGCAGACTTCGGCATACTCTGCCGCCGTAGGTTTTTTACCAGGATCGGTCTGACCGTCCTTGTCCTTGTCGCGGATTGCCATCATCCGCGCGAAGGCCTCGATCGTTAAGTGTAAGTCGTTAGTGATGGCGTCCTTTGCGGCAGCCACGACGGCTAAGTTGCCACTGGCGAGGTCTTTTCGCAGCTGATCAAGATCATGCGGCAGCGGCTTTCCCAGTGCGAATTCGAGCATGGCCTCGAAACCACTGCTTTCCCGCGTGGACGCGAGCGTGGCTAATGTGCCTTTGAGCTGCGTCAAGCGAGCGTTCCAGAAATCGATTGCTAGCTTGCCGGCCACGGGCTCGGGAAGATCTTTCAGTGTTTGAAGGTCCGGGTCGATAAGAGGTGTGATAGCTGTCTGAGGGGCAGTAACGACTTGTGCTGGCGGCCAGTCGCCCACCACAGGCTCACGCAACGAAACCCAAAAATCCTGCATTCCCAGGACGATCTTGAGCTGCTGTTCCTGTTGGAGCCAGTTATTTGGGAGCTGTGGATCGAAGAGCCGGACTTTCTTGACTTGGGTGAGAATTGAATAGACCTCGCGCCACTCATCAGGCCTGACGGGGTCACCTTGACGGGCGCGAGACTGGGCATCCTTGTCGCGAATCTCCATGAGCCGTGTAAAGCTATCGACGGCCATGTTGAGCTTTAAGACCGCATCCGTTGCTGCCTTGACCTGGTCTTTGTTGCCCTGTGTGAGGTCTTGAAGGAGCGAATCGAAATTCGGCAAAGGATTAAACACCTCTTTCAAAATGACGGTCAGTCCGTCTGCAGTCGCTTCGCGGTCGTGCTGTAAGCTGCTCAGGGTAGTGTCAATGAATCCGCGACGCGTGAGCCAAAGATCAAAAGCCGTCGTGTTGGGCGCACCAGCGCTTGCCTTAGGAATAGGCAAACGAAAATCGTCTGGGCCGATCAGATCGGGATCAATCAGAGGCAAAGTGCCGAGTGCATAGAGATCCGGCGGGCGGTCCTCCTGCTTCCAGCTGGTTCGCAAATGCTTGAGCCGCCAGCTCAAAAAGTTCGGAATGAGCGAAAGGCTGATGTTGCTGCTCGGTGTCGGCAAAGCGCAGCCCGGGACGTCGAAGGAACCACTGAGATCGCTGCCGTTCTTCGGCAGCAGAAGTACCTCCTGGGCCACAGCCGCTTTGACCCCGCTGGCCGCGACGAGCTGGGCCCGCTGCGTATCCCGGAACAGCTTGACGTCGAACGTCGTGGGGTCGAGGATTTCAACAGTGACATAGACGTTGCCGTCCGGGTCCGTATTCCTGCCCCACTCCGCGCCTCGCAGATTCCAGCGCCGGATCTGGGGATTGTTGTCATCACCGAACTTAGCGCCGTCTGACAACGGATCCTTTCGGGTATCGACCAGACCGAACAGCTGCTCGAGCTGGCGTTCCAAGATCCGCAACTGATCTAGCGTTGCTGGATTTCCAACTGTCGCCGGAAATTCGAGGAACAGCCTATCTAATTCGTCGGGACGTGCACTCGTCAGCTCAATGCCGAGCCGTTCGGTCAGGGATTTGCGATTGTCATCGATGTCAGTTCGAGCAAAACGGATCTCGTCGTATGACGTCCCGATCTGATTCAGCAACAGAGTGTAGGCTTTGGTCAAATACTCCAGTTCAATATTCTGCAGGCCACTTTCCTTCTGCGAATCCTTGAGCGGGCGCGGCCCTAGATGGGCGCGCAAGATTTCAACGCAAATGCGAGCGGTACGCACCTGCTGATTAACTGCTTCGCACGAGACCTTGAGACCATCGAAAGGTTGGTGGAAGGTATCGACAAGGAATTGGAGATTGACGATCTGGCTATCATGCTGAATATGGGTGGTCGCATACCTGAGCAAATCGGCCAAATACAAAGCCGGGCTGATGGCCGACTCACAGTCTGCACAAGTACATGGCTGTGCGGGTAATCCGATCCCACCACTTTCGTCCTGTGCTCCCGCGACGGTTTTTTGCACCGTGGCCATCCCGGCCAGCACGTTGTCAAGAAACGCGGTTTGGGCGCGCGCCACAGCGTGCATACGCGCGGCCTTGAAATCTCCGAAGGTGTCATGCATGAGCGACACGAACGTCGATCTCGGCGTGTCAGCGATCGCCGCCACGCTTTTGAAGCCATTCTGGATCAGCGACGTGTTGACGTGGACGTCCGTGGATAGCCGGCTCAGGTCCGCATGCGCTGCCAGGAACTCCAGCGGCGAATGATCCACGGCAACCGGCGTGCTAGCGCCGTTGGCGAGGTCACGGACATGCCCAACGCCAGTTGGCGTACCAACGTCAGTTGGCGTTTTGACCTCACGGCGGTGCAGGAGCGATGTGAGCGCGTCGTTGAACGCCGCCAAGCCAGTAAACGCCTTCGGGATCCGCGACTGGTTGACATGGATGTTCTCGGACGATCGGCTCGGATCCTCATGCGCTTCCCGCGTCCGCGTCGAACGATCCGCGGTAGCCGGTGTTCCAGCGATCTTGGCAAGGTCGCCGACACGGCCAATGTCCCTCAGCGTAATGATGTTGTGCTGTCGCAGGAAGAATACGAGCGCGTCGGGGATTGCCCCAGCGGACGCCTTCGCGACCTCTTCGATCGTCGGCGACGGCGGCGCGGCGGCTGGCATCTCGATCCTGACCTGTATGACATCGGACTGGCTTGGTTGGACAGTGATATTGCTGTCAGGAAGAGTGACGCCTTTCGGAGTTGTGACATTCAACCGAAACTGGAGCCCCGCCTCTGCCGTTCTTTGCCCGGCCGGCGGTGCCATGTAGTCGAACGAAAAAGTCCCATTTCGGTCCGTCACGAAGGGGCCGAGATCGCCCGGCCTGGCGCCCGCACTTCGATCGAGGACGCGAACGCGGAAACCTGCAAGCCCCACGCCGGAGTTCCGATCCAGCAATCGCGCCGTTGCCTGATGCGCAACATAGCCTACCCGCTTCAACGCATGAATGATCGGGTCGATGCGATCGGACAGCGCCGCGGGGGCGATCTTCTGAGTAACAGCCTCAGTCAGCGCCACATGGAGGTCTTTGTCCGGCAGCGCGGCAAGCTCTTCGAGCGTAAAAGGACGCTGATTGATGCGCCCCCATGCATAGAACACTTCCGCCGGAAGACTCGCCTGCCGGGCAAACTGCGCCGACTGGCGGAGCAGCTTCAGCCGCTCCGGCTCAATTTCCGCCTCACTCGCCAAAAAGTCGAGATCTTGGTCGGTCAGATCGGCCAGCGCCACGCCTTGCAGGACAGGCCTGAGCCGGGATGCGAGGCAGTCGTATTCGGATCGTTCCGGCCTTTCGACGGTTAAATCGATGGACGCATCCGGTGGTGCATTGAAAAGAATCTTTGACTCTCCGAGCAGCGCATCACCGTCGAATACGCGTATCATCAAATCAGGCTGTAGCTTTTTTCGACGACGGGATTCGCCTCTGCGAAACTGGTCTGTTGGGTAAGAAATGCAGTAGGAGCCATCCGCATCGGTGATGTCCTCATCGCCGATCTGTTGCTCGCTACGGCTTCCCAGGCTAGGGAGGTCCTTGTCATAGGCTCTGACGGTGACGTTGGTGAGCGGATGGCCATTTGCTCGAACCTGGCCACGGACGACGCAGGCACTGGCCTTGGCGGTGTAATTTTGTGAATCCTTTTTGACAGGCGGAGCATATCCGCCGAGCGCGCCGCCGGCTCGTTTTAATGCTCTATCTTTCGAGGGCACCTCGGGCGTTACGCTGGTGCCTGCCTCTACCACACGGAAGGTAGCTGCAAACTGCGTCGCCTCTTCCGCGGATGGAGCCTGGCGTCCCGCACAACGACAGACAATCGAATAATCCACGACGTCGCCAGCGGTGAGCTTAGGGAAGACAGCCTTGAAATAGTGCGCCTCGGACGCGGAATGTCTCATCCACTGCGCGGAAACCGCTTTTGTTGGACCCTGGTTAACGCGATAACGAAGCTCCACGCGATTGTTACCGTCGGGCGGCCGAACGGCGACGGTAACACTGGCTTCCCGGCCTGACCGGAACGGTCTCACCGGGTCCCGGCGTATCGGCAGTCCCGAACCATAATGACATGCCATCGTTTTCGAAAAGCATACCGATTATCGCTCATGGTCAGAGCGAGGAAACCATACTCCTACCAACCACGCCTCACTCCAAGTGTCGAGATTCTTCCGGTCATTGCGGCTTTGCCTTTGCTTGGAAATCTAGGCTGGCCACTGATTGCCGATCTTTCAATCTAAAGGCAAAACGTTGGTACACTCTCAGGAGATGTGTCCCTCCATTTTTGGTCTCGCCACTCTTTTGCAGGTACTCCACGGTAGCAGGTACGGTCTCCACTAAATCAAATGTATTGCCATCCATGGCCACTACTACGCCCCGAGGAACAATAGGTGGGTGCGTTTGACTATCAAAATCATTGGGTAACGCACTGGTGCTGTAGAACCGATCGTCAACCAATCCCTTGATTCGGTCAGCGGGCATAATCAGCGTCGTTCGTAGCGGCGCAAACGTATCGGCAAATGCATTCGTTGGCAGAGCGACAGCGTTCCTTCCGTAGTGCGATCTCTGCAGGATGGAATACGCCCTCGCAACCTCCCCGAACGTGTTTTCTCCATATCTATTAATGCTCGGGTCTGGGTCCGCTTCTGTGGGAAAGACCAGGATGCGCTGTGTACTGGGAACGACTTCCAAAAAACCGGTGAATCGTAAACTATTTGGAATTATGGCCGTTCCCTGTTGATCAAAAGAGACACCCCGCAAACTCACTGTTCCATTCTTAAATAACGGGTCCTCCAGCCCAACTCGGCCTTGGAAGATCAGAAGGTCTTGAGCACGCGATAACTTGTTCGCCGCAACGACCGCCAAGGTGTTGGCGGTTTTTAGCGCTGCTTCGTCCTGGAACTGCGGGTCGGTCAACGAGAATTCTGTCCAAATTTCCAGAATTGATACTTCATTCACTTCCTCGATACTCAATTCCGAAGCGATTTGGTCGGCCAGCGCATCGGCTTGAATCGTCCTGCGCGCCATATTATTCATACCGGTGCTGCTCCCGGCCATACTCATGTCGATTTCAAAGTGAGGCACGAATTGCGCGGCAATTTTAGTTCGTTTAGCTTCCGCATCCACAGCCATAGCAATATCCGTACATATATTTTCAGTCCATCCTAGCTCCCTGGCTTCCTGCAGATGTTTCATCTGATTCATAGCGATGATATCGTTCATACGCATGTTCTTTCTCCTATACTTAATGGCCGGATTCGACGGTGTGCCGGTGACGGGATACTCAGTTGCCGGGTTCGATAACGTGGACCGAGACCGGAAGGTGGGGACCCCCGCGCTCACTGCGCGGCTTCGCATGGGTGTCACCCTCCTCGACCGAGAGAACTCCATCATCGCCAGGTAAGACTGTGTCAGCAGCCACCGTGCCACGGGATTGGCGGCGAATTTCTCGCCGATGCCGCGAATTGCTCCTCCACCCTTCGGCAGCGAGATCTGCAGTGCGGTCCGGCGAAATTGCTCCTCCGCAGGGCGCCTCGCTACTCTTTCCGGACAGCTCACTCAGCACGGCAACCCCTTACTCCGGGATCCCGCTCCAGCCAGAGCCGATGCGCAGCACCGATTGCAGTGCGTCGGCCGAGAGTTCCGTGATGCGGATCGAACGAGGATGCAGCTGATGCACGAAACCACTGCCGCTGGGGCCGATTTCCACTACTATGAGAGCAGGAAAGCTACGCAGCAGTGGCACGAAACTCTCGGCGGTGCCGGGCTGGCGAGCCTGCACAATTATTGCGTCGGCACTGGTTTTGCGGATTTGAGACGAGAGATCCTCGTGTTCGCGGATGTTTCCCACCACCACAAAGTCGCGCACTTGAGCGAGCGCCGCAGTGACGATGTTAGAGAGCATGTTCGACATTCCGACCAGCAAGATGCGCACAAGCCGCAAAGTCCCATGACAACGGCCAGCTTACGGTGGACATGGCCGGCGCGAGTGAGCCACTCGGACCGGCTGATGGTCTGGGAGACGATCCGGATAATCGCCGTGGGCGACAATGCGACGGCATCTTCGATCAACGCCGCGCTTGGGTCAGAGCATCCCTCTAATGCGCCGAGACAGTCGGTTTTCGATCCGGGTCGCGGATCTAGATCCGCGCGGGGCCGGAAATTTGCGGCGCGTCCCCCGGCGCGGTACGCTTGTCAGCTGGGGGATCAGGTGCGGCGCCGGCACCGATGAGAGTCAGGCCGAGCGTTGGGGGCGTTCGATAACTTCGGCGAGCTGCCCAGCTCGCCATCGACTTCCTTCGAGCCGAAGCCGTGCGACGTCCCCGCGGTGATGTATGTTCAGCTTCTGCAGAATGTTGTGCACATGATTCTTGACTGTCGTGGAACCAAGGCGCAGACGGCGCGCTATCTCCTTGTTGGGCAGGTTGCGTGCGACCATCGCAGCGATCTCCCGCTCCCGCGGGGTCAACGGGATCTTGGGAGGTGCTACGGGCCGTCCGTTGCAAAGAGTTGCCATTCGGCTGAAAAGGAGCCCGGCGATCCGCGGCGAGCACACCAGCTCGCCTCTCAGCGCGAAAAGGACCGCCGCAACCAAATCCTCCAACGATCCGTCTTGCATGACCGTGACATAGCTGGAGAACCCCGCCTCTGCACACGCCAGCACGTTTTCGTCGGCCTCCCCTACAGCAAAAGCAACTGTGCGCACCGCAGGGAGGACCTGCTGTGCGCACCGGGGGATCGTGAGGCTGCCGCGAGCCGCAAGATCCAAGAGCAGAACATCAGGCCGCAATGCTGAGATCCGGTCCGAGAAATCAGCAGACCCTCCAGTGCCGACGATATCCAACTGGGTCTGCGAGGCAAGGAGAGAGAAAAGCCCCTCCCGATACAGGCGAACATCGCTGATTACATAGACTCGCGGTAGTCCCGGCCTGGATTGGCGTACATCCGCGAGACTGAGCTCCCTGTCTTCGAGCCATTCGTTTGATTTTGCTTCAGGCATTTGCCTCCCCCATCGACTTGACGCCGATAACGAAGGTTATGGCCCCGAGGCCGAAGAGGCCGGACCTCCGGATCGAACGTTGTAGTTCTCCTAGATCACAATCATAACCAAATCACGCTCGATCGTGTGTGAGCTGTCTCACAGAGAGACCCTCCCGGTGAGACCCATGCCCCAACGCCTTCATTCGTATCCCTGCGCGCCGGAGCTGCTGTCGGCACCGCTACTCATGGCAGCGCGGGATCGGCCCTGAGGCGATCTCCGTCTTCCCAGGGTCGTCAGCCCCGATCCAGCGGTATGAGACCCGCTGCTGGATCGGGGTCTTTTTGGACCAAGAAATCAAATGAACCTCCTGCGCACGTTCGATCTGCTGGCGTGCGCCAACTTGCCCTGGCCCGATAGGATCGGGCCGGGGCAATTAAATTGAATAGGGCAGAACGTATGGACCGGACCGGACTACTAGTGCCCTTAGCCCCTCGGTCTGTCTCAGGGCGGCTTTGCCAGGCCGATACTCCTCAGGGCTGAGGGGCATCTAACTCACCATAGGAGAGACACATGGCCGAACGCGAAGTGAACTCCCCCGTCAACAGCCGCAACGTGACGAGCCGGCTCAGCGGCAACATCCCTGGCTTTAGCCCCGGCGCGAAGAGCGATCCCAGCCGCGGTGATCAAGCGACGAGCCACGAGCCGGAGCCACCGCTGCACGAGCGCACCGTGCAACAAGGCGCTGAGCCGGCCGAGCCCGGAACAACCGGCCCGGCCGCAGCGGCGCGCGGCGATTCGGCTGTTCGGCCAGGCCAAAGCATGATGGACTACTATCTGCAGCGCAGCTTAGGCGCCGCGCAGATCAAGATCACGAGGCCGGGCGATTGACCCGGCGGGCTGTTCTCATTGGTCGATGATCGTCGGGCCGGCAATTCGCCGCGGGCCTTGTTTTGTGCCGATGTTTCTGCGCGGCCGACGACGCCCAATCCGATCTACAGCCATGAGATCACGGCCAGGGCCACTCCGTTCGTGAACCTCACAGTCACCGATGTCCCAACTGGGGCGGAATTCGAAGTTGACGTGCAGTGACGACGGCGTGTCTTGTGTTGCTTGCCGCTGCCGATAGCAGAACCGCGCGAAGGTAATGAGCGCGGCGATACCGACGATCGTGGCCGAGCCTTTCAGCCATGTGTCGAATTGATGTGGGCTAGGAATCCAGTTGTCCTGGTTTAACCAGAATAGACCCGCACAAGAGAGACAGCCCCAGATAGCAGCGCGAGTGAAATGTCCTGCCCACAAAGCCATTAAGCTATTGAAGCCGCACCAAATGGTGGCGCAAAGCGAGAGCCACCAAAACAAAAACACGCTTGAAAGGAATATCGCTAAAGGTAGCCACATTAGAAACTCGTATTGTTGAAGATGTGGAGGGTGTCGCCTTCGAGCTTGAACACGACCGAGTATGCCTGTTTCGTCTCCTCACAGCTGGTGAACACCGTGAATGTCACGCGGTTCACCCGCTCGACGTCGTCCACGCGGAGTGGGCGCGGGCACAACTTCTCTCCGTTGTGGTAGCGCTCCCGGTTCTTGAACTCTGTGAAGCTGAGGTAGGTATCGCCACCGAACGTGACGCGGCCGTCCTTCTTGCAGGTGCTGCTGACGTGGAGTTCGCTTCGACCCGAGATAGAGAGGTCGAAGTTGCAATCACCGTATTGGGCGATCGTCTCGGCGCGGAGCTTGTCCCAGTTAAGGTCGCTGGCGTGCGCTGTTCCTGTTGCCAGCAGCAGCGCAGCGATTGCGGTGAGGAACAGCGGCTTCATTTCTGTTGCTCCCTTTGCCGAAGTATCTTCACGGCGTGGAGGAAAGCCTCGACGCCCAAAAGAACCTCGAAGTCGTGCGTGGTTTCGGCAAATTGTGCCGCCGGCTTTGTTCTCAGCCGGTCGAGCGTGTCGATTGCCTTGTCGAAGTCTGCCAAGGCGAAGTTGGTTGGCGGCGGTGGGTCCGCCGTCGGCGGCACTGCCGGAGGCGGCCCATCTAGGATTGCTTTGCTTTCGGCGTCTTCGTCACCGTTCTCTTGATCATCGGCATCGACGTTCGGCGGTGGGAGCATTTTTGGTGGTTTGAGCTTTTCGCAAATCCACGCCGCCGCATCCACATCGACGCGCCCTTTGCGGGCCGCGGCCAAGATCGCGGCTTCCTCCTGTTCGGAGTATTCGCCTTCCGCCAGATTGTAGAGCACGCTGGGCGCTAGATTGGTCAAATGTGACACGGTGTCACTTTTGGCGGCGTATTCGGCGGCGACCACGTACCGGCGTGCGGTGCGGTAGCTCAAATCGAAATTCTCGACGAGCCAATCCTGCCATTCGCCGTGCTCCAAATGCTTTTGGCTCTCGATCAGAAGCTTTCCAATCTCGATGATGCTTTTGGTTTGGCCTCGGAGAGCTACGCGCAGCCGTTCGGCGATCCGGTCGATCGCGGTAACCTTGGCCTTCTTTGCCCGCGTCATATGAGGAGCTTTCGGTCGAACGCCGCCTCTGCGAGCTTGAGCGCTTTGGGGTTGAGCTTGCCTTTGATCCGCAGCGGCATGTCGAGCGGCGCGATGAAGCCGAAGGCGCGCCCGCGCTCGTAGCTCCAACTGTCATCACTGTCCCAATTGGGCGGCAGGCCCTTGCGCACTTCTTCGAGCCCGCGCGCGAACTCTCGGCTCGCGACGATGTCGCGGGTGGTGACGGGGCGTGTGGACACTTGGGAGCGGGAGCTCATGGTCGCACCCGCTTCGCAGGGGTGATCTTGAGCGCGATGGCGGCGACGACGCAGCTCACCTCGTCGCCGCTTGGCAGTGTGATCGCGATGCGGTAGTAGCCACGCAGGCCGGCGAGGCCGCCCATTGGGGCGAGCGTGACGGTGCTGCCGGCCGGGGCATGCAGAATGCCGGCCTCGTCTTTTGTAAAGCTAATATGTATGATGGGATCAGTCATCGGTCGCGCTCCTATCGCGATCGGGTGGCTAGCCCCGGCCCGTTGCTGGTAACAGCGGGCCGGGGCGCATTTGTCATAAGGCCTGAAGCCGGTTCATGGCAAGTCGTCTTGTTGGTGCGCCTGTCGCTGCAACAGGGTGAGGCGCGAGTCCTGCTCCGCGTCGCGCTGTTTGGCCGTGCCGGTGAACCAACCGTTGCGATCGTAGAAAGCGGTTTTGTCGCCGCGGGTGATCGCCTTGCCTTCGTACCAACCGAAGCGATTGCGAAACTCCGTACGGTCCTCGAACATCGGTGCCTCCTACCGGGCGAACATGCTGGCGATGCCAAGGGCTGCGCCGGCGATGACCTGCGCGTCGGTGGGCGGCGGGGCCACGATCACGGGGGCGTCGTAGCCGTAGCTGAGCCCAGGGCCGCCGTAGGCCGGCGCGTAGATCAGCGGTGGGCCGTAGCGCAGGGGCGATGCCGGCGAGTACGGGGCGACGAAACTGGGGCCTTCAATCCAATGTCCGCCGCGGGTGGTCCAGGCAGCGGCCGGGGTGCTGGCGAGCGCGAGCACGGCGGCGGTGATGGCGAGTAGCTTCTTCATGGTCGTTGTCCTTTCAGGGCTGAGCATCATTGCTCGGCTATCCATTAGTATAGGCTACCCGCCTATATGTTCAAGCGCCTATAATCACGATGTCGCGAGGAAGTTGGCTATTCGACTATATGGCCTACGGCCCGGGGGTGGGCTATATTGGGGGCGTTGCAATCGCAGCGAGGAACAAGATTAAGGGATACGCGGAGCGGAGATGACATGAGCAAGTGGGTTCTGGTTATCTACATAGGGTTCGGTAACGGTGGCGGCCCCGCAGTGATTGAACTTTCCGACCTGACGCAATGTCAAAAAGTCGGGCTGAATATGTACGAAACTTGGACTGCCAAGTTTGCCACTGATAAGCCGTTCGTGAGATGGGACTGCATACCGAAGGAGGTGCTTCACTGAGAAGTATTTGCGGGCGTAAAGCGAGGCCCCCGGATGACCGCACGGCAATTCCGCAGATACCTGAAAGAGGCCGGCGTGAGTCAGCGTCGGTTCGCGCTGTGGCTCGGCTTCGACGTCGGCACCGTCAATCGGTGGAGCCGGGGCCGGCAGGATGTCCCGCGCTATGCGGTGGTGCTGGCCGAGTTGCTGGCGAAGCACCCGGAGCTGCGCCAATACCCGCTGACTATGAAACGGTCATGAAAGCCTGCTCGGCTACAGCCAACTCCGCACCATCATCGCCGCTCGGAAACAGGTGGCCGTAGCAGTTCACCTGATAGTCTTCGACGCCGGAGGACACAGACAGCCGTGATCACAGACCCGAGCTGCCTATACCGCGTGCCGGCCTCGATCTCAAATCCTCCATTTGCCTTTTGATCTCATCGACCCGCTTTCGGCTCAGGTGCTGATGAGCGTGAAGAAATACATAGACGGCATCGCGGACGAGTGAACGCGCTTCGTTGTTGAAGTACTCGTGGCCAGTTATGTTGTGGAGGTGAATAAGTGCGGCTGCGGCTGCTTCCAGGTCGTACCGCGCGAACCAACAATACAGCCGAACTTGCCATTGACCGCGTGAAATGGACCGCAGGGCACTCGCCGCCTCGTTGAGCGCGGCTCTGGCTGCGCCGCGACGCTCGTCACTCGCCCCGCCACCAACGAATGTGTTTTGCTCGGCGGCCTGTAGAGCCTTGAGGCGTTTGTCCCGCGCGTCCACAATAGGCTTGCCGACCCAGTTAGTAGCAAGCCACGCAAGCACGCCCGCTGCCGCTGAAAGGATGACCGTCACGACCTGATGGGGGACGTCCATCGCTAAGCTGCGCTCCCGCAGTGACCGGCTAACCGAGCAAGGACTTCTCGGCTGCAGCCAACTCCGCACCATCATCGCCGCTCGGAAACAGGTGGCCGTAGCGGTCCGCCGTCATCTGAATCGAGGCGTGTCCGAGACGGCTCTGCACTAGCTTGAGCGGGAGTTCGAGTCCGCCATCCACGCGGCGGTTGATGCACCACGAAGCGTAGAAGTGGCGCAGCGCGTGCAAGCCGGGATATTTCGCCCCGCCATGTCTCGTGACGCCGGCAGCAATCTGGGTGGGTATCCACGCCCGCTGGACGATGTTGGAGCTATCTTCGACCCGCCCTGCCCCGTTGGGAAACGCTAAGTCTAATTCCCCCTTCGGACAAACCAACTTCCACTCGCGCAGGGCGTTCACCACCATCGGCGGGAGGGGGATGGTTCGCTCGCCCGCCTCCGACTTGGGACGCCCGATCATCCTCCACCGGTCGGCCCGCTGGCGGACATGTATCTCGCTGCGCTTGAGGTCCACGTCGGCCCAACGCAACCCGCGTAACTCGGACATACGCAGGCCCGTGAAAATTACGGTCAGCAGCATCGGCCGCCAGCGTCCCTCGAGGTGCGCAATGACGGCGCGGATTTCATCCGGGGTGGGGATGTCCACGCCCACCTTGAGCCGTCCCTTCTGGCGTCTATCCGCATGACGTTCTTTGCCGCGCGGACGCCGGGCGCGGAGGCCGCGTGCCACGTTCTGCGCGACTAGGCCGCGTTCTTGTGCGTCGCCGAGGATGGCGCTGAGCGACACGAGGATTTTGCGAACCATGGCGGGTGAGCGGTCCGCCCGCAACTGGTCCTCGAACGCGCGCACCTTGGGAGCGGTCAACTGTGCCAGCTTCACCTTGCCAATGCGGGGCGCAATGTGGAGATCCAAGTGCCGCCGGTATTGCTCCAATGTGCTGCGTTCGAGCTTGGCTGCTTCTCCGCTCTCGATCCACAGCCGACCGGCTTCGATGACTGTGGCGCTGCGGCTGTCGGCGGTGTGGGTTCCGGCGCTCACATCCACGGCGACGCGCGCGTGATGGGCGTCGGCGTCGCGCTTACGCGCAAAGGTCTTGAGGTGGCGCTTGCCATGCTGGTCGGCGTAGTCGACGACCCAGGCCTCCTTAAGCTCACCCTTTTGAGTTCTCCAACTGCGCTTGCGAACCGACACAGCCTCTTGCTCCTATTCAAATCATTGTCGACTATCTCGTAGCATGTTGCATTATGGGTATGCAACATGGGCGCAACATGCGCTACATCTTCTGCACTAATAACTAGGAATATCAATATGTTATAGGAATAGACGACAGGATCGCCAATCCCGCGGGCCGCGCACCGGCGTGGGATTGAGACGGCGGGAACGGACGATGACGCCGAAATATTTCATGTACTTTCCCGGCAACTACCGGTGGTCGGCGGCCTTCGTCAACATGCTCGGCCGCGCAGCCTACGGCGGCGCCGACATCAGCGAGCTGCACAAGATCGGACGGGCGCTCGCGGGCAAAGCCGCCGAGGATGACGAGGCCTGGTTCGACGCCTGCGTTTCGGTCGCCGACGAAGTGCGCGGCCACGCCGAGCGCTTCGTCGCGTCAGGCCATGCGGTCTCGGCCGCGGCCTTTTATCTGCGCGCGTGTCACTATTATCAGATGGGCGAACGCTTTCGTACTCCGAAGGACAAGACCGCGCTCGATGCCTATCGCACCGCGGTCGATTGCTTCCACCGATTCGCCGCCCTTGCCGACGTCAAGATCGAGATCGTCGAGGTGCCGTTCGAAGGCAAAAGCCTGCCGGGGTATTTCGTCCACGCCCGTAACAGGCGATCAGCGCGCGCCCCCTGCGTCGTATTCTTCGATGGCCTCGACGTCACGAAGGAAATCCAGTACCTCGCCGGCGTGCCGGACCTGATCAAGCGCGGCATCTCGGTCCTGGTCATGGACGGCCCCGGCACCGGCGAGGCGATCCGTTTCCGCGGGCTCGTGTTGCGCCACGATTATGAAAAAGCCGGCAGCGCTTGCATCGATTTCCTGGAACAGCGCGATGACGTCGACGGCAAGAAGATCGGCATCGTCGCCATCAGCCTCGGCGGCTACTACGCGCCCCGCTGTGCCGCGCTCGAGCCGCGCTTTGCCGCCTGCATCGCCTGGGGCGCGATCTGGGACTATCACGCCGTGTGGAAGCACCGCATCGAAGCGCAGTTCAAGGCATCGCTGTCGGTGCCCGGCCACCACATCATGTGGATTCTGGGCGCCGCGACGCTTAAGGACGCATTGAAGCGGCTCGAGCCATTCAATCTCGACGGCGTCGTGCAGAAGATGCGCTGCCCGTTCCTGGTGGTGCACGGCGAAGACGACGAGCAGATTCCGCTCAGCGATGCGCGGGCGCTCTACGATGCCTGCGGATCGAACGACAAGACGTTGCGCGTGTTCACCAGCGAGGAAGGCGGCGCGCAACACTGCCAGCGCGACTATCTCACGCTCGGCTGTGCGACCATGTGGAACTGGTTCGAGGAAAAGCTCCTGCGCGCGTAGCGAACGATGCGCGCAGCGGCATTAGCGGGTGGCGATGACGATCGCTTCGCCCTCGGCCTTGAGGTCGACCGCGAGCCCGCATGCGCGGGCGAGCAGGCCCGCATAGAACGGCTGGATCGCGTGTGCGTCGACGGATCCGCTCTCGGAGACGCCCTGCAGCAGGGCCGGCACGGCTTGCGGGATACGGGCGCTGACACCGGAGGCGGTGATGCGGAAGCCCATGCTCT
>Ga0306925_10000321_pt1 | contig 33396 bp, 27 predicted proteins | sample flu12Cox44000176_FD_203755 | JGI IMG/M metagenome (GOLD analysis project Ga0306925, IMG submission 203755) | Lab enrichment of tropical soil microbial communities from Luquillo Experimental Forest, Puerto Rico - flux8day.12C.oxic.44.000.176 (v2)... | ecosystem: Environmental > Terrestrial >... | reverse complement strand
ACGAATTCCTCGGTGCGGTCGGCAACCCACTTGACCGGCCGCCCGAGGCGTCGCGCCGCCCAGAGGACCAGGACCCATTCGGGATAGAGAAAATTCTTCATGCCAAAACCGCCACCGACATCGGGGGCGGTCAGCTGGATGCGCTCGGGCGGCAGGTGGAATACGGATTGGGCGAGCTGGCTGCGGATCCCGTGAACACCCTGGCCGGTCAAGAGCAGGTGCAGGCGCTCGCTCGCCGGGTCATAGGTGCCGATCGCCGACCGCGGCTCGATCGGCGCCGGGACGACGCGGTTGTTGATGAGTTCCGTCTCGGCGATGTGGGTTGCGCCGGCAAAGGCCGCTCCGGTCGCGGCCCGGTCTCCTCTCTGAAATCGATAAGAAAGGTTTCCGGGGGCCTCTTCCCAGATCTTCGGTGCGCCGAGCAACAAGGCCGCGAAGCCGTCCACGACCGCCTCTAGCGGCCGGTATTCGACAGTGATGCGTTCTGCGGCGTCGCGCGCCAGATCGCGGCTCTCCGCAACGATCAGGGCCACCGGATCGCCGACATGACGCACCTGCCGGCGCGCGAGCGCATATCGTGGCGGCACGATCATCGGATCGACCGTGCTTACGTGGGCCACGCAGGGAAGAGGACCAATGCCCTCGGCGGCGAGATCCGCTTCGGTGAACACCCCCAGAACCCCGCCGACATCGCGCGCTCCCCCGATATCGATCCGCTCAATCACTGCGTTTGCATGCGGTGAGCGCAGCACATAGGCGTGGACTTCCCCGGGAAGTGTGAAGTCGTCGACATATCTGCCGCGGCCGGTCAAAAACCGTTCATCTTCCAGCCGGCGCACCGAACGCCCGCGATCGTCACGTACCATCCGCCTTCTCCGCTCCGGTCCGGTCTCACAAAAGTTACTGGACAATCGCGGTCGACCCTCAATCCTTTTCCGAGATGCGACGCGTTTACGGCGCTCGCGTTTTGGAGAGGAACTCATGACGATCGCGACAACCTCGTCGAGAGCTCGCCAATCTTTAGTGCAGCATGCGCCGTCATTGGCGTTGTCTTTGGCGGGGACGGCAGTGGTGCTGCTCGCGCTCGGTCCGCTCGGGTGGCGTGCGGGGTGGTGGCACTATCGTTTCGGCCTTCTGACACTGATGCCGTGGGCGGCCTACTTCGGGGTCGCGGCGCTGGTCGTCTCGGCGGTTACCATATCACTCGGCCGCTCCCGGGTCGGCGCGCGCGGGATCGTGGTGGCAGTCGGTGCATTCGCCGTGGGTGCGTTGATCGCCTATGTGCCCTGGCATTACAACGCGATGCGGCAGACGGTCCCACCGGTCAATGACATAACCACGGACAGCGAAAATCCACCGACATATGCCGCGGTGATGTCGTTGCGCGCGGCCGAAGGCGCGAACCCGGTCACCTATCAGGGTCCGAAATTTGCCGACCAGCAGAAGCGCGCCTATCCCGACATCGCACCCATGATCCTCGAATTGCCGCCCGCGGCCGCGTTTGCCCGCGCGCTCGCCGCCGCGCAACAAATGGGCTGGACGATCGTAGCCGCTGACCAGGCGGCAGGCCGGATCGAGGCAAGCGCGCGGAGCCGCTGGTACGGCTTCACCGACGACATTGTCGTTCGTGTTACCGGGTTGCGCCCTGGCAGCCGCATCGACGTGCGCTCGTCGGCGCGGCAGGGGCGGAGCGACTTCGGCGTCAATGCCGCACGCGTGCGCGCTTACCTTTCCTCTTTGCGCGAAGCCGCGGGCGGCGAGGGCTAGCTCCCTTTCATTTCCGTACCGACCTCCTCGATAATTGGGGGGCCGCGGGGCCGCGGCCGTCCTCGGAGGGAGAAATGCCTTGATCCGTGTCGCCGGCCCCGGCTGGGCGCTCGCCTTATCGATGACCGCCGCTCCGGCTTTCGCGCAGCACGCCCCGGAAGCCAAGGACATGGTTTTGGTCGGCTACAACGACCTCCAGGCGCGCAGCGCCTATCAGCCGGTGATCCATGAACAGTCCGGGCGCTGGATCGCCTATATCGGGCATCACGGCGGAACGGACGCCGCTCCCAATCCGAAGAACCCGCTGACCGGAGCTGAAGAGCCGAACGGCACCTCGATCGTCGATGTCACCGATCCGCACCATCCGCATTATCTTGCGCATATTCCCGGCGAGCCCGGCCTATACGAGGGCGGCGGCGCGCAGATGGTGCGCGTGTGCGACGGCAAGGCCTTGCCGAAAGGCGACCCGCAGGCCGTCTATATGCTCCGCCCGTTCGGCAACGCGTCGCACGAGATCTGGAATATGGCCGATCCGGCCCATCCCCAGTTGGTGACACGCGTCGTCGAGGGCCTCAAGGGCACGCATAAGAGCTGGTGGGAATGCGACACCGGCATCGCGTACCTCGTTTCCGGTGTGCCGAGCTGGCGGGTGCCGCGGATGACCCAAGTCTTCGACCTCAGCGATCCGGCGCATCCCAATAAGATCCGCGATTTCGGATTACCCGGCCAACAGCCCGACGCCACCGGCCCCGTGCCGACGATGCTGCATGGCATGATCTCGGCCGGCCCCGAGGCCAACCGTATTTATTTCGGCTATGGGACGAATTCGGGCGGGATTCTGCAGATCGTCGATCGCGAGAAGTTGCTGAACGGCCCCAAGGAGCCGACCGACGACAATCTGCGCTATCCCGAGGTCGGCCGCTTCGAATTATCGCCTCTCAACGGCGCCCATACCACTTTCCCGGTACTCGGCGTGCCGATCGCCGAATTCGCCAAGGACAAGATCGGCAAGATCCGTAATTTTGTCGTCGTCACCGACGAGCAGATCGCCAATGAATGCCAGGAGGCACGCCAGTTCGTGTGGTTTGTCGACGTGACGGTCGAGAAGCACCCGATTTCCGTGGCGACCTGGGGAGCGCACGAGTCTCCGGGCGACTTTTGCAGCCGCGGCGGCCGTTTCGGCACCCACGCGTCGAACGAGAGCATGACGTCAATCTATTACAAGCGGCTGATGTTCTTCTCGCATTTCAACGCCGGCGTGCGCGCCGTCGATATCCGCGACCCTTACCACCCGACCGAGGTCGGCTATTTCATTCCGGCCGTCACCGAGAACACCGACAAGCGCTGCGTCAAGCTCGACAACGGCGAGCAGCACTGCAAGGTGGCAATCCAGACCAACAATGTCGAAGTCGACGACCGCGGCTACATCTACATCGTCGACCGCGCCAATACCGGGATGCACATTCTCGAATTGACCGGCGATGCGCGGAAAATCGCCAATTTCCCGCAGTGAGCCTCAGCGATAAGATCCCAGATTACTGACCGCCTTCAAGTCGGTCCCCGAGCGCTCCAACAGTCCGAGCAATTTGGCTGCGATCATATAAGGCTCGGCTAATGTAAAGGTCACTGCCGAGCGGCCCGAAGGGTCGACGACGGAGAGCGTGCTGCTATGGTCGACGACATAATTGCTATCGCCGAGCAGCACCTTCTCGTATCTGACGCCGAGCGCCCGCGCCAGACCTGCGATCTGCTCTTGCGTGCCGGTAAGCCCGATCAGCCGCTTGTCGAAAGCGGCGGTGAAATCGCGCAGCATCGGCCCCCGGTCGCGCTCGGGATCGACGGTGACAAACAGCGGCTGCACGTAGCCGGCCGCGGGGCCGATCTCGTCCAGCGCTTCAGCCATCGCACTGAGTGCCGTGGGACACTGATCGGAGCAATGCGTGTAGCCGAAATAGATCAGCAGCCACTTCTTGGCGAAATCTGCGCTCGTAACGCGCTTGCCATCGGCGTCGGCTAGCGCGAACGAATGATCGAGCGCATGTCGAATGTCCTCCGCCTCCGCGGCCCGCATACCCAGCCCAAAGGCAATGCCGCACGCTACCAGCGCCGCACCGGCTAAAACCATGCGGAGAGCGAAGCGTCGCAAATCCTTAACCATACGCTTCAAGCGGCGGGCGGCGTCACAACGGCGGCGAACGTCACTGGCTGTTTTTGCTGTTCTTTGCAGCAAATTATCAGCCCGCGCCATTCCGTTCTTGAAATCCTGGGTTCCGGTCCGTTGGGCGAACGAAAATAACAGCCAGCTTCCCGCTATTCCGCGGCTGTTTTGGCTCGAACCATAGCGATCGCAAGAGAGCTATCCGCCGAAAAGGCGCAGTACACTATTAACACAGATCTGTATGTAGATATCATAACAATTATGAATTGTCAATTTAATAAACGATAAAGTAACATGATCTTACTCGGACGCATGTCGCGACGTCTTGTTCGACCTTTCGCTGCTCGCCCCGTGGTGAGGCAGGCGCGATGCCGCCTAAACTGAGTCGCCGCCGGGTCGCGCGGATTGTCGTTGCCGACCATGAATTTTCTCGGGCTCTTACTTGAGCCGCTTTGGCTTCGCGCCGCTGGTGCATCGTGAGCTTCGTACTTTCGGCCAAATCTCACGCCTTTCGCCTTGCATGATCCGTGTCGTTTTGTCTGTAAGGGTCATCGAGCTTATCTACTGGATGTCTCATTTTTATCGGACACGGCGCCGTTTCCAATCATGCCCCCACAGCTCACAGAAGAACGTCTCCGCTCCTGGCTCGACAGCAAGCAGGTGGACCGTGAGCGTATGTGTCTCGCCCTTCTCACCCTGGATTCACGGTTCGCAAACCCGAAGCTTCGACGACCGAAGGGAGCACCAGACGGAGCACGGGACATCGAGGTTGCATTTAATGGCTTGGAACCTGGGGGGCCGTAGGGTTCAGAAACTCTGCGAATGACTCGCCGGAAGACAAAACCTCGGTGCGACAAAAATTTCAACCGGACCTGACGAATGCTCTCAAAGAAAATAGAGAGCTAAGATCATTTATTTTCTTTACAAACGTCGATCTTACCCGGCAGAATTGTGCGATCTAAGAGCATTTGCTGAGGCAAAATCCATCACACAATGCGAAATATTTTATCGTGAGCGAATGCGAACCCGGAGTGCCGCCGTGGCTTTGGCCGCGAGTTTGGTCCTTGGACTTCTCTCCTTGCACTTCTCAAAGTTCACACCCGAAAAGATTGAAAACTGATTGTCGAACGAACCTCAGACAATCGGCTGTATTTCATCTTCGTCAGCGCTAAGATTTCCGCGACCAAGGATGCGCTTTGTAATTAGCAGATTGACCCCTCTGGTCTTTGCACGTGTGGATTTCCCGACCACCTCGTTCGAGTGGTATCGCCGACGCCTTGCGTGATGGCTCGCCCCGACACCTAAGGCGATGGAGCGGGTGAAGGGAATCGAACCCTCGTCAGAAGCTTGGGAAGCTCCTGCTCTGCCATTGAGCTACACCCGCGCGCCGCGAATGATAAGCGATCCGCGACCGCCTGCAAGCGGCTTGCGGCGGCGGAGCCGGAGCTTACGAGCCGTTCGGCCGTGCCGCCGGCGGATCGACCGGGACGGTGCCCATATCCGACGGCAGGCAGACTTCGAGGATCTCGAGATCGTCCGAGGTGGCGATTTCGTTGTGGTGCATACCACCCGGGATGAAGCAAGAGTCGCCTGCCTCGAGCCGGCAGCTGCTGCCATCCTCGAACTCCAGCTCGACCCAGCCCTTGAGCGTGTAGACGAACTGTCCCTCGCAGACGTGGTAATGCCAGCCGGTCGGCTTGGTCATTCCGGTAACCGTAGACATCACTTGCGCCCGCATCCAGCCGTTGCTCGCCGCGGTGACGCCGAGATCGCGATATTTGAAGAAGGTACGGCGCCCCTCGACAAAATCCGGTGTTTTCGCGCTCGTCACGGCGACCTTCATCGCCGGCTGTGTCGCGGCTGACTTTTCCTTCAATGCCGTCTGCTCGATCGTCATGCTGGAACCTCCTTCCAAAAAAGGATCGCAGCATCATAGCAGCATCTCGAGCCGGGCAGCGAGGGCCAGCTTCACGCTGCCGGAAGATTGGTGTTAACCTGCCGGTTCAATTTCAAGGAGGATCGCATGGCGAACATACCGGGTGCGGTAACCGATCCCAGCCGCGTGCGCGGCGAAAACATCGAACTCAAGAGCGGCGGCGACACGATCAACGGCTATCTCGCGCAGCCGAGCCAGGCCGGGCGTTACCCCGGCATCATCGTCATCCACGAAGCCTTCGGGCTGGTGGAGCACATCCGCGATATCGCCCGGCGCTTCGCCAACATCGGCTACAACGCCGTGGCGCCCGATCTCTATACACGCTCGGGCTCACCGGACCCCAACAACATGGAGTCGGTATTCCCGGTCATGTTCGGCTTGCCCGACGCTCAGGCGGTCAGGGATCTCGACGCGGCAGCGGACCATCTGCGCGGGTTCCCCGGCGCCACCGGAAAAGTCGGTGTCATCGGCTTTTGTTCGGGCGGCCGCCAGACCCTGCTGTTCGCGTGCAGCAGCACCAAACCCGATGCGGCGGTCGATTGCTGGGGCGGGTTCATCCACCGCGCCACACCCGACGCCGAGACGACGCCGGCACGGCCGACGCCGATCCTGAACCTTGTCGACCAGTTGCATTGCCCGCTGTTCGGTGTGTTCGGCGAAGAGGACCAAAACCCGACGGTCGCGCTATCCGAAGACCTGAAGAGCCGGGCGCAGCGCGCCGGCAAGGACGTCACGATCAAGGTGTACAAGAACGCGGGGCACGCTTTCCTCGCCGACTACCGGCCGAGCTACCGTGAAGGGCCGGCGACAGAGCTCTGGCAAGACGCCGTCGCGTTTTTCGACAAGCATTTGAAATCGTAGATCCGTTCCCGTATCTGGGGATAAGCCCGGCGGCGATCAGCGTTGACGCTTGGCCCTGCAGAAGAAAGGCATTGGCATGGCACGCAACAAAATCGCGTTGGTCGGGGCCGGGCAGGTCGGCGGCACGATAGCGCTCCTGGCCGGGCTCAAGGAGCTCGGGGATATCGTCCTGTTCGACATCATCGAAGGTGTGCCGCAGGGCAAGGCGCTGGACATCGTCCAGGGCTCGACGATCGAGGGCTACGATGCGGTCGTCAAAGGCAGCAACGATTATGCCGATATTGCGGGCGCCGATATCGTCATTGTCACTGCCGGGATCCCGCGCAAACCGGGCATGAGCCGTGACGATCTGATCGAGACCAATGCCAAGGTCGTCGCCACCGTCGGCGAAGCGATCAAGAAATATTGCCCGCAGGCTTTTGTGATCGCGATCACCAACCCGCTCGACGTCATGGTGTGGGTCATGCGCGAGGCTTGCGGATTGCCACCACAACGCGTCGTCGGCATGGCGGGGGTCCTCGACAGCGCCCGGTTCCGCTATTTCCTCGCCGAAGAGCTCGGCGTCTCGGTCGAGGATGTCAGCGCCTTTGTTTTGGGCGGCCACGGCGACTCGATGGTGCCGCTAGTGCGCTATTCGACCGTTGCCGGAATTCCATTGCCCGACCTCGTCAAGATAGGGTGGACCACTCAGGAGCGGCTCGACAAGATCGTCCAGCGCACCCGCGACGGCGGCGCGGAGATCGTTGGCCTCCTCAAGACCGGCTCCGCCTTTTATGCGCCCGCGAGCTCGGCTATCGCGATGGCGGAGGCCTATCTCAGGGACAAGAAACGTGTCTTGCCGTGTGCCGCATGGCTCGAAGGCCACTACGGGGTCAGGGATCTCTATGTTGGCGTCCCGGTCGTGATCGGCGCGCGCGGGGTCGAACGCATCGTCGAGATTGCCCTCGACCGCGACGAAAAGGCAGCGTTCGACAAATCCGTCGCTGCCGTTCGTGAATTGATCGGCGTCGTTAAAAGCATGAAGGTTCTGGGCTGACGCCATGAACATCCACGAATATCAGGCGAAGGAGCTGCTGGCGAAATTCGGCGTCGCGGTGCCACACGGCGGGGTGGCGTACACCCCGGCCGAGGCGGTCGAGGCAGCGCACCGCCTCGGGGGCGAGGTCTGGGTCGTCAAAGCGCAGATCCATGCCGGCGGCCGCGGCAAGGCTGGCGGGGTCAAGCTTTGCCGCTCGGAAGACGAAGTTGCCGCAGCGGCGCGCTCGCTGCTGGGGAAGAACCTGGTCACACACCAAACCGGACCGGCGGGCCGCGAGGTCAAACGCGTCTATGTCGAGGAGGGCTGCGACATTGCTCGCGAGGTCTATCTCGGCCTTTTGATCGACCGTGACACCGGGCGGGTGACGTTGATCGGTTCGACCGAAGGCGGGATGGAGATCGAGGAGGTTGCAGCTCGCTCGCCGGAAAAGATCCTGAAGGTGGCGATCGACCCGGCAAGCGGGATCGAGCCGTTCCACGCCCGCAATATCGCCTATGGGATCGGGCTGGAGGGAGCGCCGGTTGGCGTCGCGGTCAAGTTCGTCACGGCGCTTTATCGGGCGTTCACCGAGCTTGACGCGTCGATTGTGGAGATCAATCCGCTGGTCGTGACCGGCTCGGGCGAATTATTGGCGCTCGACGCCAAGATGGGGTTCGACGACAACGCTCTTTTCCGCCATGCCGATGTCGCCGCTCAGCGTGACGAGGACGAAGAGGACCCAACGGAAGTCGAGGCCGGTAAGCACGGGCTCAACTACATCAAGCTCGACGGCAACATCGGGTGCATGGTTAACGGCGCCGGCCTCGCCATGGCGACGATGGACATCATCAAGCTTTATGGCGGCAGCCCCGCAAATTTCCTCGATGTCGGCGGCGGGGCGACGCGGGAACGGGTCTCGACCGCCTTCAAGCTGATCCTCAGCGACCCCAATGTCGAAGGAATCCTCGTCAACATCTTTGGCGGGATCATGCGCTGCGACGTGATCGCCGAGGGCGTGGTCGGAGCCGCGCGCGAAGTCAATCTGCATGTGCCGCTGGTGGTGCGCCTCGAGGGTACCAATGTCGATCTCGGCAAAAAGATCATGCAGCAATCGGGGCTACCGATCCTCGCCGCCGAGAACCTCGCCGACGCCGCGCAAAAGATCGTCGCGGCGGTCAAAGAGGCGCGCTGATGGCGATCCTCGTCAACGCTTCGACCAAGGTGTTGTGCCAGGGCTTTACCGGGTCGCAGGGTACCTTTCATTCGGAGCAGGCGATTGCCTACGGCACCAAGATGGTCGGCGGTGTCACTCCTGGGAAAGGCGGGACCCGCCATCTCGACCTGCCGGTTTTCAACACCGTGCAAGAGGCGCGCGCCGAGACCGGCTGCGATGCGAGTGTTATTTATGTGCCGCCGCCTTTCGCGGCCGACGCGATTCTCGAAGCGGTCGATGCCGGCATCCCGCTCGTCGCGTGCATCACCGAGGGCATCCCGGTCGTTGACATGGTGCGTGTTAAGCGCAGCCTGTCGGGAACCAAGACCCGGCTGATCGGCCCTAATTGCCCCGGCGTCATCACCCCGGACGAATGCAAAATCGGCATCATGCCGGGGCATATCCATCGCCGCGGCAAGATCGGCATCGTGTCGCGCTCGGGCACCCTCACCTATGAGGCGGTCGCGCAGACGACAGCGGTCGGGCTTGGCCAATCAACCTGCGTCGGCATCGGCGGCGACCCGGTCAACGGCACCAACTTTGTCGAAGTTCTCGGAATGTTCCTCGCCGACGACGAGACCGAAGCAATCGTCATGATCGGCGAAATCGGGGGAAGCGCCGAAGAGGACGGCGCGGCGTTTCTCAAAGAGTCGCGGCGAAAGAAGCCGGTCGTCGGCTTTATTGCCGGCAGCACCGCGCCGCCCGGCCGCCGGATGGGCCATGCCGGCGCCATCATCGCTGGAGGCAAGGGCGGGGCCGAAGACAAGGTGGAGGCTCTGCGCAGCGCCGGGGTAACCGTTGCCCGGTCGCCCGCAGAAATCGGCACAACAATGCGCGACGTGCTGAACAGGTAACAGCGCCGGGGAGTTGTCGGGTGTGGAGCGAGTGACGAATTAATATTTGTCATGGCCGCGAGGCAGTCTGCGCCAGCGGCGACATCAAGGTACGATAATGGCTGATATCGACGGCACGACGTTTCTGACCGGTGCCAATGCCGGCTTCATTGCCGCGCTCTATGCACGCTTTCTCGAAGACCCCGGGGCGGTCGAAGAGAGCTGGCACCGGTTTTTCTCGGAGATGACGGACGACGTCTCATCGGTGCTTACCGAGCTGCGCGGACCTCATTGGGCGAAGCCCGCAACGCCAATCGCCGGTAACGGCGCGGCGCCTACGGTGGAAATCGATGAGAAGGCACTCCGCCAGGCGACCACTGACTCGATCCGGGCGCTTCAGCTGATCCGATCCTACCGGGTGAGGGGTCACCTCGAAGCCGATCTTGACCCGCTGGGGCTCGACAAGCGCGGACATCACCCCGAGCTCGATTACCGCAGCCACGGTTTCACCGAGAGCGATCTCGGTCGCCAGATCTTTATCAACAACCTGTTCGGCCGCGAACGGGCCACCCTGCGCGAGATCATCGCGATCCTGCGGGAGACCTATTGCGGGAAAATCGGGGTTGAATACATGCACATCCAGGATCCCTCCGAAAGGGGGTGGATCCAGGAAAAATTCGAGAAGCGGCAGAACCGTCCGGGGCCGTCGACGGCCGTAAAAAAGGGAATACTAAAGACGCTAACCGTTGCGGAGACCTTCGAGCGGTTTCTCGATCGCCGCTATACCGGCACCAAACGGTTCGGCATCGAGGGCGCTGAATCCCTGATGCCGGCGCTAGAGGCGATCCTATACCGCGGCAACGAACTTGGTATTCGCGAGTTCGTAATCGGAATGCCACATCGCGGCCGGCTCAATGTGCTCGCCAATTTTGTCGGCAAGCCCTTTGCTGCGATCTTCTCGGAGTTCCAAGGGAATTCGACCAACCCCGAGCACGTCCACGGTTCGGGCGACGTCAAATACCATCTTGGTACCTCGGGCGACCGCGAGGTCGGCGGGACGACCGTTCACCTTTCGCTGGCCGCCAACCCCTCGCATCTCGAAGCGGTCGACCCGGTTGTGCTTGGCAAGGTCCGGGCGAAGCAGCTGCAGCGCGGCGACGGCGAACGCAGCCACGTGGCCAGCATTCTGATGCATGGCGACGCCGCCTTCGCCGGGCAAGGCCTCGTGGCCGAGTCACTCGAACTGTCGAACCTGATCGGCTTCTGCACCGGCGGCACGATCCACATCATCGTCAACAACCAGATCGGATTTACAACGGCTCCAGCCGCCGCCCGGTCGAGCCCCTATCCGTCCGATGTGGCCAAAGGGGTCCAGGCGCCGATCTTTCACGTCAATGGCGACGACCCCGAAGCCGTCGTCGAAGTCGCCCGTGCCGCGACGGAATTCCGAGAGGAATTCAAGAAGGATGTCGTCATCGACCTGTTTTGCTATCGGCGCCACGGGCACAACGAGACCGACGAACCGGCCTTCACGCAGCCGATGATGTACCGCACGATCGCCCGTCATCCGACGACGCGGCAGATTTATGCGAAGCGGCTCGTCGAGGCAGGCGTCCTGCGCGACGGTGAGCCCGACGCGATGGCGGCTGGCTTTATTGCTGAGCTCGAGACCCAGTTCGAGACGGCGAAGAGCTATCGCCCGAACAAGGCGGACTGGCTCGAAGGCGCCTGGGCCGGGCTCGAACAGGCTCCGGACGACGACCGCCGGGGCGAGACCGGGGTTGGCAGTGAGAGACTACGGGAGATCGGGCGTGGCCTCGTAACCGTGCCGGAGGGCTTCCGTCTCAACCCCAAGATTGCTCGTCAGCTGGAGGCCAAGCGTGCCTCGATCGAGGCGGGCGAGGCGATCGACTGGGCGACTGCGGAGGCGTTGGCGATCGGCTCGCTTTGCGCCGAAGGAACCCATGTCCGGATGTCCGGCCAGGACAGCGGGCGCGGCACCTTCTCGCAGCGTCACGCGGTGCTCGTCGATCAGGAAACCGAACAACGCTATGTCCCGATCAATCACGTCAGCCCCCGACAGGCACCGTTCGAGATCATCGACAGCCCCCTTTCCGAGGCCGCAGTGGTCGGCTTCGAATACGGCTACAGCCTCGCCGACCCCGCCACTCTCGTACTGTGGGAGGCGCAATTCGGCGATTTCGCCAATGGTGCTCAGGTCATCATCGACCAATTCCTTAGCTCAGGCGAAGTGAAGTGGCTGCGCATGAGCGGCCTCGTCCTGCTGCTGCCGCATGGCTACGAGGGGCAAGGCCCCGAACATTCCTCGGCCCGTATCGAGCGCTATCTGCAGCTCTGCGCCGAAGACAACATCCAGGTCTGCAACCTGACCGGCGCCGCAAACTACTTCCACGCGTTGCGTCGCCAGATCCACCGTAATTTTCGTAAACCGCTCGTGATCTTCACACCGAAATCGCTGCTGCGCACCAAGGAAGTCATGTCCCGCCTCGATGAAATGGGACCGGGCACCTCGTTTCACCGAGTCATTGGCGAGAGCGAGACGATCGCGGCGGACGATAAGGTGCGCCGCGTCGTCTTATGCTCGGGCAAAGTTTATTTCGACCTAGCGAAGGCACGTGCTGCGAACGGCGACGACCGCGTCGTGCTGGTCCGGATGGAACAGCTCTACCCGTTTCCGTCGAATGCACTTGCGAAGGTGCTGCAACGCTATCGCAACGCGGAGGTCGTCTGGTGCCAGGAAGAGCCGCAGAATATGGGCGCCTGGAACTTCGTGGACCGACGCATCGAGCAAGTCCTTGACGTGCTCGACATCGCAGCAAAGCGCCCGGGCTTTGCCGGCCGCACCGAGGCTGCTTCACCAGCCACCGGCCTTTTCAAGCGACACGCCGAAGAGCAGACCCGCCTCGTCACCGACGCGCTGACGGCGTAAGCGCGGGATGGCGACCGAGATCAAAGTTCCGAGCCTTGGTGAATCGATCACCGAGGCGACGGTCTTGAAATGGCTGAAACGGCCTGGCGAAGCGGTCGCCGTCGACGAGCCGGTCGCCGAACTCGAAACCGATAAAGTGACCCTCGAGGTCCCCGCGCCGGCTGCCGGCACGCTCGCCGAGATCCTTGCCGAAGAAGGTACAAACGTCCCCGTGGGCGCTGTCCTTGGTTGGATAGCGGACTGGCTCGCAGCACAAGCAGCCCCTCACCCCTACCCGCTCCCCGCACGCGGGGAGCGGGAGGGACCCGTGCAGCGGGAGGGTGAGGGGCAACAAGCACTCGAACGCTCTGGCCCGGCGGTCCGCAAGCTGATCGAAGAGAGGGCGCTCGACGCGGCCGATATCACGGCGACCGGGCCAGGTGGTCGGGTTACGAAGGCCGATGTGCTCGCCTTCCGGCTGCCAACCGCACCGATCCCCGCGCCGCCGCGACCGGTCCCTCCGGTTGAAGAGTGCGAGGTCAGGGTGCGGATGAGCCGCCTGCGGCGGCGGATCGCTGAGCGCCTGAAGGCGGCCCAGAACACCGCCGCGATGCTTACCACCTTCAACGAGATCGACATGAGCCAAGCGATCGCGCTGCGGGAGCGGTATCGCGATGCCTTCGAGAAGAAGCACGCGGTGCGGCTCGGCTTCATGTCGATCTTCGTCAAGGCCGCGATCGTCGCACTGAAAGAGCTGCCGGCGGTTAACGCCGAAATCGACGGCGACGACATCGTCTACAAGAACCACTACGACATCGGCGTCGCGGTGGGCACCGAACAGGGGCTCGTCGTGCCGGTCGTGCGCGACGCCGATAGAATGAGTTTTGCCGAGATCGAAAAGGCGATTGCTGAGTACGGGCGCAAGGCTCGCGACGGCAAATTGACGATCGAAGAGTTGTCGGGCGGAACCTTCACGATCTCGAATGGCGGGATCTATGGCTCACTGATGTCGACGCCGATCCTTAATCCGCCGCAATCCGGGATCCTCGGCATGCACAAGATCGAGCGCCGCCCCGTCGCGGTAGGCGACAAGGTCGAGATCCGGCCGATGATGTATGTCGCTCTCTCGTATGACCACCGCATTGTCGACGGGCGCGAGGCGGTGACCTTTCTCGTGCGGCTTAAAGAATGCGTTGAAGATCCCTCGCGCATTCTGTTCGAGATGTGAGCCCCGCGCCGTGTCAGATCGCTACGATGTTGTCGTCATTGGGGCCGGGCCGGGGGGTTATGTGGCGGCGATCCGGGCCGCTCAGTTGGGATTCAAGACGGCGTGCGTCGAAAGCCGCAATAGCCTCGGTGGAACCTGCCTCAATATCGGCTGCATCCCGTCAAAGGCGCTGCTGCAATCCTCGGAAAAGTTTGCCGAGGCAGGTCATGCCCTCGCCGAGCACGGCGTGAAGGTCGGCGATGTTTCGCTCGACCTCGATGCAATGATGGGACGGAAGGACAAGGTCGTCACGACTCTGACCCGAGGGGTCGAGTTTCTATTCCGCAAGAACAAGATCGAATGGCTCAAGGGCAAAGGGCGTATCACCGCGCCCGGGCGCATCGCTATCACCGGACCCGACGGTGCAATGCAAGAGGTCGAGGCGAATTCGATCATCATCGCGACGGGATCACAGAGCACGCCACTTCCCGGCATTAGCGTCGATGAAAAGCGAATCGTCTCGTCAACCGGCGCTCTGTCGCTCGATCGCGTGCCGGAGCGGCTCGTCGTCATCGGTGGAGGGTATATCGGCTTGGAACTCGGTTCGGTATGGCAACGGCTCGGCGCCAAAGTCACTGTCATCGAGGTTCTCGACCACATCGTCCCGAATATGGACCGGGAGCTCGGCGCGGCGCTGCAGCGCGTTCTTGCGCGATCCGGTATGGAATTCAAGCTCGGCACGAAACTCGCGGGCATCCGCGAGCGGCAGGACGGGCTGGAGCTGGAACTCGAAGGCGCGCAGCGTCAAATGCTTGTCGCGGACGTAGTACTGGTGTCGGTCGGGCGGCGCCCCTACACCAAAGGGCTCGGTCTCGAAGAGGTGGGGGTTGCGCACGACGCGGGTGGCCACATCGTCGTGGATGACGGCTTTGCGACCAATATCCCCGGGATCTACGCGGTCGGCGACGTGATCCGCGGTCCGATGCTCGAGCACAAGGCCGCAGAGGAAGGGATCGCGCTCGCCGAACGGCTCGCCGGACAAAAGCCGCATATCGACTACGACGCCGTCCCAGCCGTGATCTACACTTGGCCTGAAGTCGCCTCGGTCGGCAAGACGGAGGAAGAGCTCAAGGCGGCCGGGATCCCGTACCGCACAGGCAAGTTTCCATTCACGGCCAATCCTCGGGCGCGGTGCAACGGTTTCACCGAAGGGTTCGTCAAAATCCTCGGCGAAGCCGAGAGCGACCGGGTTCTCGGCGTTCACATCATCGGCCCCGATGCCGGGACCTTGATTGCCGAAGCGGCGCTGGCCAAGGAATTCGGCGCCTCGGCTGAGGACATCGCCCGCTCCTGCCACGCCCACCCGACCTTGAGCGAAGCTCTTAAAGAGGCGGCGCTTGCGGTCGATGGGCGGGCGATTCACATTTGATTCAGCTCGGCAATTTGTCGCCGTCGGGCGGGGCCGGCACTTCGAACGGGTTGACCATGCCGGAGAGGAACGCGAAGTAGTTCGCGACTTCGGTCAGCTCGACCATCCATCGCGCGTCATGGCGGTTCTTCAATGCGTCAAAGACCGCCTGGTCGACACGATTCGCGCGCATTAATTGTCGCACATAGGTGATGATATCCCGCTCCTCGGCAGGCAATGCGGCCGGATCCCTCTTGGCCCGGATCAGGTCGATGACCTCTTCGCGCAAACCGGCCCGGCGGGCTGCGCCGACCTGAGCGGCCCATACATAAGCCGCCTCGCGCTCGCGAACCGCCGAGAGGATGGCCACAGAACGCAGCTTCGGTTCGACCACATTTTTCTCGCGATTGAAGGTGACCAACGGGAGCAGACGCTCTGCTAGCTCCGGGCTGTGCAGCAGGATGCTGAACGGACCGCGCACGCCGCCGAATACTTTGACCACCTCGTCGACGACTTTTTGGTGTTCGGCCGGGACGTCGGACTTGCCGGTGACCGGTGCAATTCTCGGCATGATTTCCTCCCTGTACTGGTTAGATCCCCGGATAGGGCTTGCCCCACCCGTCGAGATAGACGACGTCGCTGAGCGGCCCGCGGCCGACGGGCCCAAAACGCCCCATCGGGTACCCGATCGGCAGGATCGCGTAGGAATGGAAGCCCGGTGGAATGCCCATCGCCTCGTCGACCTCCTTCTCGTAAGTGATGTGCCGAGTTGTCAAGGTCGAGCCGAGCCCGAGCGCACGCGCCGCCAGCAGCATGTTCTGGACCGCGGGATAGATCGACGAACCCGCCGATCGTGTCGGATTGGGGCCATCTTCGAGGCAGGCGACGATCCACACCGGCGCCTCGTGGTAGTGGTCCGTCAAGTATTGGACGGCTCGATTTTGCCGCTGATAACCCGCGGCATCCGCTCCTGGCGGCGGCGCGCTCGTCGCGTAGCGCGGCCCGACCACTTCGTCATAGGCTTTCTTGTAATAGACCTGCACCTTCTTCTTAATTTCTGGGTCCTTCAGCACTAGAAAGCGCCAGCGCTGATTGTTCCCACCGCTCGCGGCGGCTTGGCCGGCCAAGAGGATCTGGCGGATCAGATCATCGGGAACCGGATCGGGCTTCAGCCGCCGCATCGCCCGGGTCGTATGGATGATCTCAAATAAACCTGTTTCCTGAGATGCTGCATCGGGCATCTTAGCTCTCCTTTCGTTGCTTATTTCGCTCGGGGCAGATCAAGCCTGACTGCGACGGCGGCGCTGGCGATCACGGCGATGTCGCCCGCTTCTTCGTCGGGAACGTCCAGCCCCCCTTTGACCACCCTCACCAAGACCTCGCCGTGTGGAAGGCTTGCTTTGACGACCGCGGCATCGACCCTTTCGGGACGCTGCACACCGATCGTCACCTCGACCTGCATTTTGCGCGAATCAAGCCCGAGCGTCCGGATCAAGGTGAGCGAGCTGTGATGGATCGCGTCCTGCACGGCGCGGATCGCCGCCTTCGTGTAGTCGCCGCCATGCAAGTCGTTGCCGGTCCCCATTTCGAGGATCACACGCTTTGCCGCCATGTGTCCGATCCCTCAGCCGATATCGAGCCGCACGACTGCAGCGGCATTGGCAATGACAGTTGTATTCGTCCCCGCGTCGTTGGGTATCTCCAAGCCACCTTCGACGACGCGCACCGTTCCGGTGCCGTGGGGCAGCACCGCCAGAACCGCCTCCTTATCCACCCGATCGGGGCGCGGAACGCCGATTGTGACCTCAACCTGCATCGCGTCGACCGGGAGGCCGGCGGCATCGGCGATGCTGAGCGAATTGTGCCACAGAGCGTCACGCAGCGCTCTCACGGCGGCTTTGGTATAGTCCGCGCCGCGGATATCCGTCCCCATGCCGATCTGCAGCACCATACGCTTCAAAGCCATTTCCTCACCTATCCGTTTTGCTCGGTCCGATCGATATGCGCTCGGGGATGCGCAGCCTCGTAGATGGTGAGGAGGCGCTCGGTCTCGACCGAGGTATAGCGCTGCGTGGTCGACAGGCTGGCGTGCCCCAGCAGCTCCTGGATCGCGCGCAGATCACCGCCGGCATCCAGAAGGTGCGTCGCAAAGCTGTGTCGCAAGGCATGCGGCGTCGCCGTCTCGGGGAGACCGAGAAAACCGCGTAGCGAGGCCATTTGCCGTTGCACCAGACGCGGGTTGAGAGGCCCGCCGCGAGCACCGACGAAAAGCGGCCCCTCGGCGGTCAGCACGTACGGACAGGCGGCGAGGTAATCCGCGATCGCTTCGCGCACCGCCGGCAGGACCGGGAGGAGGCGTTGCTTACCGCCCTTGCCGGTGATCGCCAGTGTTTCGCCGAGGGGCACCTCGGCGCGGGTCAACCCGAGGGCCTCGGCAAGGCGCAAGCCGCAGCCGTAAAGAAGCGCGAGGATCGCCGTATCACGCTTGCCTTGCCAACCGTTGGCCGCAACATCGCCGGCGGCGGCCACTGAGCCAGTCGCATCGTCGATCGTCAGCGGCTTCGGAACGCTTTGTGGAAGCTTGGGCGAGCGAAGAGCCGCCAGCGCCGTCGTCGACGCGAGCCCTCGTCGCTGTAGAAACCGCGTGAATCCCCGAAGGACCGAAATTGCCCTTGCGAGCGAGCTGCGCTCAATATGGTCTTGCGCTCGGTGGGCGAGAAAGGCGCGAAAATCGGCAGGGCGCAGTTCGCTAATCGCCGCCAGGCTCGGGAGCTGCCCGAGGTGTTCGGTCAGGAAATCCAGAAAGAAGGCAAGATCACGACCATATGCCGCCGCGGTATGCGCCGACACACGGCGCTCGCCGGCGAGCCAGCCAGCCCACAAGCCGATTGCCGCGCGCAGATCATCCGTGGCCGCGAAACGGGCCAGCGGCAATGGTGCCGGCGGCGTCGGGAAACCAGTCTTTCTCTGCGTCACCGGCCGCGATCGAGCCACTGCGCGATGCTGATCTCGAGCGTACGGGCGAGAAAGTTCAGAAGCTCGGTTCCAAGACCGGGCTGAAAGGTGTCGGCGGTGCGGGTCCCGAGGCACATCAACCCGAGCGGCGCCGACCGGCTGAAGGACAGCCGAAGCAGCGCCTGCGAGCGGACGAGCCCTGCAGCCTCACCAAACAGCGCCGGGTCGCCGTGGATATCTGTGCATAAGAGAACGTCGCGGTTGGGGCCGAGCAGGCGATCGACGGTGCCTGACGGCAACAAATGAATGCCGTGCACCGGAAGGCGCGGTGTGCGTGACGCCGAGCTCTCCACACCCAGGGTCACGGTGTCGACATCGATCAGGACGGCGAGATCGGTCGTGACGATTTGCAAGAGGTGCTCGAAGCTGGGAGCGCGCAACATCGACAGAACCGCTTTATGCACGCGGCACTGGCTCGTGAGATTGCTGCGGCTAGTTGCGATCAGGCTTTTCTGTTCGTCTTGCAGTCGTGACAGATCATGGCGCAGACGCTCCAGCATAAAGTGCTGAAAATCGAGCACGCCATCGCCGGTCGGGCGAGTAGGAGCGCGCAGCAGCCGCAAAGCATCGGGGTGGCGATCAAGGAAATCGGGATGCTCGCGCAGATAGGCCACGATCTCGCGGGCGCCGATGTCGATCGGCCGTACGGGCGCAGGAAGCGCGCCGCGAACCGGCTTTGGCTGGTCTTGCGGACGATCGGCCACGTCTAGTTCCGCAGCGCCGCGCCGAGGCGCCGAGGCAGGAAATTTAGGGCGGCAGGATGGTTCGCAATCATCTGGAAGCCACCTTGAACTACGCTGGGGACGGCATGATGCGGACGTTCGAGGGAGTACTTGCCGCGCGCCGTTCCGGGAGCAAGTTTAGCCGATGCTCGACGATGATGCCAGTTCCCCCGTTCCGGTGCCGGGCAGCGCAACCGAGCAAGAAAGGACAGAGTCCGAGACCGCTGGACGCCGGATCCGAGTCCTGTTGCCGTTGCCGCTGGCTGAGGCGCTAGATTATCTCGCCCCGAGGGACACATCGGCGCCCGGCGCCGGCAGCTTTGTGCGTGTTCCGCTCGGAGGACGCAGTCTTGTTGGCGTCGTATGGGACGGTGCGGGCGAGGAGCTCCCAGCCGAACGGCTCAAGCCGATCCACGAGATCCTGTCCGCCCCCAAACTGCGCCCCGAACTGCGTCGCTTTGTCGAGCGCCTTGCTGCCTACACGATGACGCCCCCCGGCTCGGTGCTGCGCATGACGATGAGCGTTCCCGAAGCGCTGCAGCCGCCGCGAATGCGCCGGCTCTGTGCCGCCTCCTCCGCCGGGCTCGCCGCCCTTGCCGATGTTCCTCCGAGAAAAGTCCTAACACAGGCCCGACGACGGGTGCTCGAAGTGCTGCGCGGTGGTCCTCCGTTGCCGGCTGCCGAGCTCGCGCGGCACGCGGCGTGCAGTGCTGGTGTGGTTCGCGACCTTCTGGCCGCCGAGTTCATTGAAGAACACCTCGCCCCCACTGAGGCGCCCGATACCGAGCCCCCGGACTGGCGCTTGTCCGGCCCCGCACTCTCCTCCGACCAGGCCACGGCAGCGCGTCGGCTTGTCGGCAACGTCGAGGCGGGAGGATTTGGGGTGAGCGCCCTCGACGGAGTGACCGGGTCCGGGAAAACGGAGACCTATTTCACCGCCCTTGCCGCAGCGCTCGCCGCCGGTCGGCAAGTGCTGGTGCTGCTCCCCGAAATCGCACTCGGCGCGCAGTGGCTGGAGCGCTTCCGCCGGTGCTTCGGCGTCCTCCCCGCACAATGGCATTCCGATATCGGGCAAGCCGAGCGCCGCGACACCTGGCGCGCGGTCGCCGCCGGCCGCGCTCGGGTCGTCGTCGGCGCCCGGTCGGCGCTGTTCCTGCCGTTCCCCGAGCTCGGGCTGATCATCGTCGACGAGGAACACGACCCCTCCTACAAGCAAGAGGACGGGGTCTGCTACCAGGCGCGCGACATGGCGGTATTGCGCGCCTCCTTGGCCGACATTCCGATCATCCTTGTCTCGGCAACCCCCTCGCTCGAAACCGTCGTCAATGTCGCTCGCGGCCGCTACACGCGTGTGCCGCTGCCGCGGCGTCATGCAGCAGCCGAGCTCCCAGCCGTGCGGCTCGTCGATCTGCGCCGCGAGCGGATCGAGCGCGGGCACTTCCTTGCGCCGCCGCTGGTCGGCGAGCTCGCCCAAACCTTCGAGGCCGGCGAGCAGGCGCTCCTATTCCTCAATCGCCGCGGCTACGCGCCCCTGACCCTGTGCCGCGCCTGCGGCCACCGCTTCCAGTGCCCGAGCTGCACCGCCTGGCTCGTCGAACACCGCTTTACCGGGCGCCTGCTGTGCCATCATTGCGGTCACGCCGAGGCGCTCCCACCCTGCTGCCCCGAATGCCTCACGGCGGGCGCGCTGGTGCCCTGCGGACCGGGCGTCGAACGCCTGCTGGAGGAGGTGACGGAGCGTTTTCCGGGGGTGCGCACGGCACTGATGGTCAGCGACCTGTTGCCCGGCCCGCGTGCCGCAGCCGAGCTCGCGCAAGGAATGGCCGAGCAGCGCTATGATGTGCTGATCGGGACCCAGCTCGTCGCCAAGGGTCACCATTTCCCCATGCTGACCCTGGTCGGCGTCGTCGACGCCGATCTGGGGCTCGCCGGCGGCGATCTGCGGGCGGCCGAGCGGACCTATCAGCTGCTGCACCAGGTCGGCGGCCGCGCCGGCCGCGCCGAGCGCAAAGGCCGGGTCTTGATCCAAACCTGGATGCCGGACCAGCCGGTCATGAAGGCGCTCGCCTCGGGCGACCGCGACCGGTTTCTCGAAGCCGAAGCGGCGGCGCGGCGGCATGCCGGACTGCCGCCCTTCGGCCGGCTCGCCGCGCTCATCGTCAGCGCCGCCGACGCCGAAACCTGCGACTTCACCGCCCGCGCCCTCTCCCGCGCCGCCCCGCAATTGCCCGGTATCGCCGTGCTCGGCCCCGCCCCCGCCCCGCTTGCAGTGCTGCGCGGCCGCCACCGCCGCCGGTTCCTCGTCAAAGCGGGCCGCGAGGTGCGCCTCCAGGCGGTATTGCGTGACTGGCTCTCGCGGGTCCGCACCGCGGGCTCGGCCCGCATTCAGGTCGACATCGACCCCTACAGTTTTCTGTAGCGGCCCCGGGCCCAACCAAATTCCCGTGAACCGGGAAAATAATCGGGAAAACATTCGATTGCACGATCCGAGCCATCGCTTCGTGCCTAAATCCCCTGCCTGTTCAATTACTTGCGCTGAAATTCCCGTGGGCCGCCGAACCGGGAATTTTTTCTGCGTAACCGGGAAATAAATCTGTGTAATCGGGAATTCACGGGAATTTGCAAGTGACGGTTACAGACCTCAACCGCAGCAACTTCTATAACGAGAGCTATAGATGTGCGGTTTTAGCCGCTCAACAAGTATCTGACGAGTTATTCGGGGCTGGCTAGACCCAGTCGGACAGAGGACGCCGGAGCGCCAAGGGCAGCTCAACAGTCGCGCATGCGCTCGCATCAGGTGACAGCAGGACCGCGAGGCGCACTGGCTGCGTAACCTGCTCGAGGTGGAACACCAGCTTTGCGACACCGGCATTGGGGTTCTGGCCTTGAGGCTCCAAGGGAGCCGCCGACCTGAACGACAACCTTCCCAGACCTGGCTCAGTGATCCGGAGATAAAGCCGAGGGCGCTGGGCGGTCTCGCCTTGCGCCGGATGGATGAGGGTCGCCATAATCCTGCCGAGCTCCAAATCCGCCGTGGTGTGCATCTGCCAGTCGATCGACGACAGGCATCCATTCGGACGGATTTCATCCACGATCAGCACGTGCCGGCGATCGATCAGCGCAAAACCGCGCAAGGCGCTGACGGCACTCGGATAGGCTCTCGAAAGGTCGATGACGAGATAGGAGACCGTTTCCCCGAAACTTTCACGGATGATGACGGCACCGGCGTCGGGCGGCTGGCACTCACCGTTGATGACGATGGTGTTATGACCAATCGTGCTCGTGCGGTAATAACGGGAACGCATTTCGGGCTTGAAATAGCCGGGAAGCTCGTAATCGTCCGGCCCCAGATCCATAGCCCAGCGGACCCCATTCGCGTCGAGGACAAAGCTGCCGAGATCGTAATGCCCGTGCTCGCACGCGTCGTTGGCGCCTGCCTTGATCCCGAGGTAAGTCGTATTGGGGTCACTCCAGCTACCGCGAAAGATCACGACACCGGCCGCGTGAAACCGGTGGGCTGTGGGCATATCGGACGGATCGCGCCCGTCTGCGTCGAACCATAGTAGGTCCATTGGATGAACCTTGCGCCCACGCAGCTCGATCCCGGCGTCTACCGGGTGGCGGTATCGTTTGGCCAGCCAAAACAGCCAATAGCCGCCGCTATGGTCTTCCTCGCCGTCGGCGAAGTTGAAGAACTTTCCCGACGGAGCCGCGGCGTGCAGCCGGAACAGGCCCGTTCTCGCGAGCCCCGGGGAAGCATCGAAATCCAAATCTGTATCGAGCGCCGTCGACAAGCTGTCGAGAAGGTAGATCGCATATTGCGTGGCGTAGTGCCAATAGCCGGGCCCCTCCACCCAGCCGCCATCGGGACCGTATTCATGAAAACCCGTTGATATGGAGGCGCGGCACAGCGAGAAGAGGCGAGCGGCTCGTGGGTCAAACTCGGCGACCGACAGTGCCGCTATCATCAGCGCACCGTTGCAGACCAGATACCAGTTTATTGCCCTGGTGGCCCAGCACGGCGGCCGCTGTGCGTCGAACTCATCGAGGCCGGGCTGGATGGCCTTCTCTAGAATCGCCTGCGCGATCTGCCCGCGCTCGTGATCGGTAAGACTGTCATACAGCCAATCGTAACCGATCGCTGCGCCGAAAGCTGTTTCGGCTGTCGTAAGGAATTTGTCATCCGCCCAATCGGGGAAAGCGCAGACGGCTAGAAGCTCGGATTTTGCACGATCGCAATATCGTGGATCCTTTGTGAGGAGCCACATGAACCCGAGCGTTTGTATTCTGAGACAAAACAAACGCGCGACATCGAGGGGTGCCGCCTGGCCTTGCGATGATTTGGGAGGGCGGACGAGCGGAAGGGGCGCGGCACGGGTTTCCCGCGGGTCGTGTACCCATTTCCAACTTAGCGGCGGCAGGTCCAGCAGGTGTTTGGCCTGCTTTTCCATTTCTGCCAACCACTGCCTCGCAGTGTCACTCTGGTGAAGTGACTGCCGCGTGCGTTCGATAGCCGATTTTGTCGCCATCAGACGCGGCCGCTCGGCGGCAAGCGTCGAGAACACACCGGGCCCGATATCATCAAGGCGGCTGGTCGGGGTCATTCCGCTTCGCCCGCCGCCGCGCGAAGGCCTGAGAGAAACAGCTCACGGTCCGCGGGGTTGCGCAGCTGTGCGGCGCTCGGCACCAGGTGAGGAGTAAGGACGCGCAGCCGCGCAATGATCTCCCGCGCTTCATCGAGCCGGCCCATTTGGGCGTAGCATGCCGCGAGAACACGATATGAGTGCGGGTAGCCCGGATTTTCTTGAATGGACTGGAGCAATTTCGACGCCGCTGCGGCAAACTCGCGTTTGAAGAAATGGGCTTCGCCGATCAAGCTCAGGGGTGTTCCCATTCGCTCGCGCGGGCTCAGCCGCAGCGCCATCTCGGCATGCTCGATCGCGAGGTCCGGTTGACTGGCCCAGAGCCTCAGAACGCCACCCAAAAACCAGCCGCGGGAGAAGCTCGGGGTGAGCGTAAGGGCGCGGTCGACCAGCGCCATCATCGCACCGATCTCCTCGCCGAAATTTGCCAGCGCAAAGGCGGCGTTGACCAGGATACCCGGGTCGTCCCCTGCCACCTGAAGCGCCCGGCGAGCAAGATCTATGGCCTTGCGGCTGGCGGTCTCCGGCTCTTCGGCCCAGCTCTCTCGGACGAGCCGCATCTGGCACATCGCCGCCAAGGATAGTGCCTGACCACAGTGCCGATCGATCGCTATCGCCTGTTCCAGCAATTCCAGAGCATCGAGAAGCCGTTCTTTTGTTATTGGATAGAAGGTCGCAAGCGCGCGCAGGTAAAGATCGTAGGCAGTAAGAGCATTCGTCGGACGGGCGGACGAGCGGCGGACTTCAGCGGCTTGCAATGCCGGCTCGATGACCCCGGCGACATTAATCGCCACCTTGTCCTGCAAATCGAAAACATCTTCCAAGGAGCCATCGAAACGATCAGCCCAGAGATGGGCGCCCGTCTCGGCCTCGATCAACTGTGCGGTAATGCGTACCCGGTTCCCACCCTTGCGCACCGAGCCCTCGAGCACGTAGCGGACACCGAGCTGGCGCCCCACCTGCTTCACATCGACCGGTTTCCCCTTGTAGGTGAAGCTGGAGTTGCGGGCGATGACGAAGAGCCAGCGGATCCGGCTGAGCGCGGTAATGATCTCCTCGACCATGCCGTCGGCGAAATATTCCTGCTCCGGATCGCCGCTCATATTCTGAAACGGCAAAACCGCGATCGACGGCTTGTCGGGCAGCGGTAACGGCGCCGCCGCTCCGGAATATGAAGTGAGTGCCATAGTCTCTCCGGCGATCTTCACATCAAATACCCGCACTGGCCGCGCGATATTCTTGACCTGCTGCTCGCCCCTGTCGTCGAAGGCAAAATTGAGCTTGTCGCGAACCTGGTCTCGCACCACGCGGCTGACGCAGATCCCGCCCGGAGGCGCCAACGCTTCAAGCCGGGCGGCGACATTGACGCCGTCGCCGTAGATATCCTCCCCATCGTTCATGATGTCGCCGAGATTGATGCCGATGCGGAACTCGATCCGCTGATCCACCGGCACCTCGGCGTTGCGCAGACCCATCTCGCGTTGTGTGTCGACCGCGCAGCGTACCGCGTCGACGACACTCGCGAACTCGACCAAGAGACCATCGCCGGTAATTCTGACAATACGGCCGCGGTGCTCCTTGATCATCGGATCGACGACTTCGCGGCGCAGCACCCTCAGCCTTTCGAGCGTACCCTCCTCATCCACGCCCACCAACCGCGAGTAGCCGACGACATCTGCCGCCAGAATCGCCGCCAACCGGCGCTGTGCCCGCTGGTCACTCATTATCCGGCCTGGCCAAAAGAAGGAGCCTCTCGCAGTCTAATATGTCGCCAAAAATGATGCCGCCAATTTCGGCTTATACCCGCGTCGATCGTACCCCTTGATCGTGCCCGAGTCGCGGTCTCTGGCAACTTTTTTCGCATCCTTGAGCCGGGCTGCGTTCTTGACCGGCTTAGGGGGCCGTCCACAACATCACCCGTCTGCCACGACATATCGCGGGCAGACGTATAGACGTGAAACCGCTGGGGACGCCGCTGGCGTGCGTATCCGGTTCCGCTGTATCTGTCTTGCGGCAGAATGGCGAAATGCGCTTCAGGGCCTCGCCAGCGCATCGCCGCTCCGCATGATCGGCTGCGCCGCGCCACAGGCGCTACGGACGAGCCCGGTTCCGGCCTCGCATGGCACGGCGCCGCCGTTTTGGCAGGACAGCACCGGTCTTTTGGCCATCATCTGTCTCGTCGACCAATGCTCCGATCAGTCGCAACAACTCTTGCTGCTCAAGACCTTTGCCTTGACTGAGGAACACTCCGACCTCGATGTCGGCCACATGCCCTCCTGATGGGCGGTTGGCTTGGTGTCTGATGAACACTCGCCTCGCATCGGGATCACGGGCGAGATGCGATCGATCACCGTTCGAGCTATGATAAAGCTCTCTGGTAAAAAGGCCATGGTGTTGCTCCTGCGAGATAGCCATAGGCTCCAAGCACATCGAGGATATGTAATCCTGCGCGTTAACTCAGTGCGCGGTGAAATCCGACCTGATCGCCGTAATCTCGATACCATCGTTTGAGCAGCGCAAGCCCAACTGATTGTAGCCGTGCCCATCGTCGGGGCTCGACAGTCTCGACCTCATTTACAAAGGTTCAATCATTCGCGCGACACTCTGCGCCATCGCGAAAATTTTGCTGGAAGGCGGGCCGAGAGGATGAAGGAAGAGCGGCGGCTGGTCTGGCGGGTGTTGCGCTATTGGAAGGAAATGGCACATGGCGGGCGATTTCCGCGCCGCGACGAAATCGAACCCTGGGTGCAGGGCGAAGACGGGGCAAACCTACTGCTGATCGCAGTGCAATCGCCGATCGAGCTGTCGCATTTTGTCGTGGTCGGGCTGAACCTGGCGGTTGCTCTTTGCCCCACCCATACGCTGGCCGACGTGCTCCTGTCGCGGGTGCCGCGGGTGGTATCAGCGCGGCGCGGTCTAATGATCGAGGGCGCGGCGACGCTTCGCAGCGTTGGCATCGCCTATCGTACCGTCCTTCTCCCACTCTCCGAGCGCGGCCTCGTAATCGACCACGTGTTGGGCGCGACGAACTATCGTTTGCTGCGGGCCGACGAAGTGGAGATCACGGAGGTCATCTTCCCGATCCATTGGCTTTAGTTTGAGCGAGCCTTTTCACGGTTCGTTAGGCGTCACCATCTCAGTGGCGACATCCGCGGCCTGATGATCCAGAGTGTCGAGGCGCGCTTTGGGCTGGTGAACCGATTGCCGGCGCCCGTCGAATGGCTGTCGGACAACGGCTCGCCCTACACCGCCCGCGAGACTCGTGCGCTGGCAAAACTACCCGGTCCGCCCTCGGAAGAGAGGCACGAAATCGGCTTAAGGACCTGGCCTGAGGTCTAACCGCGAAGTGCGGGGCTGCTATGACGGCGTCTATTCCGTGGCGGCTTCGCTCGCGGTGCTGGCGAACCGGGAGGTGCGGTAATCGGCGACGGTGGTTGGGGGACATTTCGATGCCTCCCCGAGCCCCGCAATCGCGGCAACAACGGCATCGTAATTTGGGATAAAAAACAACCGATCGACAGGCGCCGACTGAGATCGTTCGTGGCCGCCGGTGGGTTGACGACCCGATGCAAGGTCGAGCGCCAGCGGTCGTTGGTCCAGCGCATCATCAAATCGCCGAGATTCACGGTGAACGCGCCGTTGGTGACCGGCACTGGCACCCACCGACCCGCTCGGTCCATAACCTCAAGACCGCCAATATCGTTGTCGCTGTACAGCAACGTCATCATGCCGAGGTCGCTATGCGCTCCGGCGCGCAATTGCCCGGGCAGGGGCGCGACCTGCGGAGGCGAATAATGCATGATGCGCAACTGGCTGATGTGCCGGTCGACTTTGTCTTCGAAGAATTCAGGCGCCAGATCGAGTGCTTCGGCAAAGAATGGGCGACCCGGTCAAGTCCGTGCCAATAGGCTTGTAAGGCGGGCCGGAGCCCGACCGGACGCGCCGGCCACAGATTGGGTGCGAAGCTTGGATAGGCAGCCGGCCCGGTGAAGTACGGTGTCTCTGGCGTGTCGAACGGACCGATTGTGTACAACTCCTTCAGATCCGGCGGCGTCTCGTCGCCTCGCAGTCGAGCCAGACGTTCTTCGCCCGGCGCGATATAGCCGCGGTTCTGCTCGGGCCGCGGCCGCCGCACCGCGAGCTTCTCGGCACGCGGCAGATCGAAGAAAGCATAAGACTGGGCAACCAGATCGGCGATGACCGCGCCCGGCACGCCATGTCCCGTCACGGCGAAAAAGCCGATCTCCTCGCAGGCGCTTGCGACCTGACGCGCAATCTCGAGGCGTGCGGCGGCGGACACCTGCGGTTGCCGCACCGCCGCGATGTCGATAACCGGAAAGTCGCCGCTCATTGGGTTGACGCTATGAGATGGTGCAAATCAATGCCGGAACGCGGCGAACACTTCGAGGCGCTGCGCATCCCCGGCACAGCCTGGGCAGCTCTCGCCGCATCGCCCGGCGCAACATCCTTGCCAACACGCCTTGAACAGCACGCCATCAAGCCTTCGCCGCCGCGACGGCCTCGATCTCGATTAGCCACTCCGGCATGACCAGCGCTTTGACGATGATCGTCGCCGAACCGGGGCGGGCCTCGCCGAAATGCTTTGCCCGCGTCGCGCCGGCCGCGGCCACGTCTTCCGGCCGCACCAGGTAAGTGGTGATCTTTACCAGATCCCCGACCCCCATCCCGGCGTCCGCGAGGATGGCGATAATGTTCCGCCAGCAGGCCTCGGCCTGGGCCTCGGTCCCCTGAGGCACGGTACCGTCGGGGAGCACACCGACCTCGCCTGAGATGTAGAGCAGCCGGGAGCCCTCGGGCACTTCGACCGCATGACTATAGGGGCCGAACGGCTTGGCCACTGTGTTCGGCGTGTGGTGGATGTTCATGCGTCGGTTCCTCGACTGCTCGGGATATCGGCCGGACAAAACAGCGCTCCGTCAGTGGGTCGAGTATGGTCAGGCTACCTCATAGCCGTCAATCGACGCTCAGCCGTTCGCAGTTGCGTGGGCCGACCGCATGGCTTGAGGACGCGAGATTGATCGGCCGTTCGCTTGGCGGATCCGGTACGTGCTCGCTGCTTCGCCCCAAAAACCTCAAACGGAGCGGCGCCCCTGGGGGCGGCTTCAATCGAACAGTGTCGCTAGCCGGCTACTGATGCCGTCAGCAATGTATAGCGCCAGCGCCTGAATGGTAGATGTCGGGTTCACAGCGCCAGAGGTAACCCAGATGCTGCCATCGACGATAAGAGGCTCCTCACGTCGTGCCAGCGTCCGACTCGTTCACGGGATTTGTCGCGAGCTGGAAGCCGCGAGCAAAGACGTTGGAATGGCTCGACGCCGTCTTCGCCGTGCTCCGCGAGTATGCCGTGCATCTGCCGTTGACGGTGCGGCAGATCTTTTAAGCTCCGGCAGTATGTCGGCGTCGATCGCGTTGTCACGAAACGCCTGTTCGTATTGCTGCAACCCGAGACCGTGGAGCCACGCCGCGATGTCCACGCTCGCCTCCCCGCCGTACTCGTTTTCCCTAGCGCAATTTGTGGCGGCGCGCGAATACTCAGCATTGCGTGTAGTAGTCCACGGTCGTGTGACGCATCATGCAGCGATACCGGAGTGGCGGCCCTTCTAGTGCGCAATTGCTAGGCCCAGCCCGGAAGCTCACAAGGTTCCTCGCGCAAGGTCGAGTTTGGATCATGCGTAGCCGACGTCTCGCGGACGGCGAACGGCAGCTTCGGGTCGCGATGAGCCAAGAGGACCGCCAGAGCCGAAGGGCAGCTTCGGCCCCGGTAACGGGCCGCGAGTCGCGGTTTATGAGTACGCCTTGGCCGTAGCTGGCTCGGCAACGCCGTGCCGGCCGGTGCCGATGAACAGCACCATCAGCGCAGCGGCGATACATAAAAGGCCCGCCAGCATGAAGGCTTCGAAATAGGTTCCGAAACCGATGCGCAGCACGCCAGCCAGATAGGCGACGGATGCCCCGCCGATTTGGTGGATCACGGTGATCCAAGCCACCATGATGCCGATCCGCTCCGCGCCGACCGCATGACTGAGAAGTCGCACTGTCGGCGCTGCGGTGGCGATCCAGTCGAGACCGTAAAATATGCTAAACAGCGACAGGCCGTAGAACGACATGTTGAAGGCGAAGGGCAAGTACAACAGCGATACACCGCGCAGTCCATAATACCAAAACAGCAGATATCGGTTGTCAAATCGGTCGCTGAGCCAACCCGAAGCGGTACCGCCGATTACGGCGAAGACGCCGGTTGCAGCGAGCAGGCCCGCGGCGGTGACTTCGGTCAGGCCATGATCGACGCAGGCGGGGATCAGATGGGTGCCGATCAGTCCCATCGTTGAGGCACCGCAAACGAAATACCCGCCCGAGATCAGCCAGAAGTCCCGTACCCGCGCCCCATCCCATAGCGAGCGGCATGCCACCGCCACGGGATTGCCGCTGTGCCGCCGAGCGAGGCCCTGGCGGGTCGTGTCGCCGTAGGCGAAGAGACCGAGATCCTGCGGATGGTCGCGCATCAGGAGGAGCAGGGGCAGCACGACGAGGAGAACGATGCCCGCCAGTATCAGCACCATCGCACGCCAGCCAGCATAGGCGATCAAGGTTGCGTTCGTCGGAAGGAAGATCAGCTGGCCAGCGGCATTGGCCGCGGTCAGGAGGCCGACAACCATCCCCTGCCGAGCATGGAACCAGCGCGCGGCGATGTAAGCCGCCAGATAAGCGCCAACAAAGCCGGTAGACAGCCCAACCACTAGGCCCCACAGCAAGACGAGCTGCCAGGGATTATACATCAGCGGGCACAGCGCGACACCGGCGGCCGCCACCGCCAGCGACAAGGCCATTGTGCGGCGCACACCGAAGCGATCCATCGCCGCCGCGGCGAAAGGCCCGACCAAGCCGTAAACGAGCAGGTTGATACCGATCGCGAAGGATATTGTCGCGCGCGACCAGTGAAACTCATTCTCAAACGGCACGATCAGCACGCCCGGGGTCGCCCGCACGCCAGCAGTGACTACGATTACGACAAAGGTTAGGGCAATAATGACCCAGGCATAATGCAGCCGGCTCGCAGCGAGCCGGGCAGAAATGGCTATCATCGGCCCCTCGAACTTTTCGACCTCATCGTGGCTGCCGCGGCAAACTTTGCGCCTGGACCTTTCCGACGACGAGACCTGCCTCGCTCAGCCATGGCGGCCATGTAGCCGTAGACCGCGAAATCGTACCATACGAGCGGATTGCCGACGAGCGCGGCGCCGATGTTCTGACGCATCCGGCTGGCGATCGGCGCGCCAGTTTCGCTAATCGCGACCACGTTTCCCCCAAATATTGTTGCGCCGGCATGTCGCCGGTCATCGATTTGGCGCGCTTTGCCCTTAATCGGGACGAACGCACACCGAAATTCGTATCGCCGCCCGGTTTGCGGGACGCCGTCGCTTGCCGCGGGAGCGACACTTCAACCGACAAATCGTGGGCTGGCTCGGCTCGTGGCAGCGGCATAGACGGCGGCGCTTTTCCAATGCCAAGAATGTAATGTTCATGGTCTCCCCCGGGGGTGACGCCATCGACACTACCTCGGGCATGGTTCTCCGCCAACAGCCCACCGCTATCTATCGTGTAGCGAGTCCCGGGCCTCCGCAGCCACCTCGGCGACATGCCATTGGTGAGGTTTTTTCTCGATTCGGCGGGGAACCGCCACGGCCGCTTCGGGGAAGGAAGATCGACATCCTCACGGTCGGCGAATCTACCTACGGTGGCTAAGGTCTGCTATCGATTGTTGAGCAGCCAGTGCCGGCGTCGGTGCGCATCGTTGGATGTGCCAAGCCTGCACCATGGCGCTATGATGAACTCTAGTCGATGAGGGAGGGCGAGAAATGGAGCTTTACACCGCCGGCACTGGCAATGGGCAGCGGGCTGCGATCGCGGTCAATGAATGTGGCGTTCCGTGCAAAATCCATGTGCTCAATCGGGGCCAAGGCGACCAGAAGGCCGCCGACTATTTGAAGATCAACCCGACTGCGCGCATCCCGACCCTGATTGATCCCGAGGGGCCGGGCGGAAAGCCCCTGACCGTGACGCAGTCTTGGGCGATCCTGATGTATCTCTGCGAAAAGACCGGGAAATTCCTGCCGGCGGACCCGGTAGCCCGGGTACGGATGTTCCAGTGGATGGCCGAAGGCGCCGCCGACTACGCCCCGACCAATCAGAACATCTTCTTTCTTGGCGCGCGGATGCCGGAAAAGGTGCCGGATTCGGCGATCAAGTTCTACGAGGACCGCTTCGTCAATCTGTGGCGCTTTGCCGACGAGCAGCTTGCCAAGACGCCATATCTAGCCGGCGACGAAATCACCGCCGCCGATCTGGCGGTCTACCCAATTTATGCCGGCCGCAAGGCTCTCCCCGACAATGCCGGTCTGAAGCATCTGCAAGCCTGGGGCGAGCGGATTGGTCCGCGGCCCGGCGTGCAGAAGGGCATGAAGCTCGAAAACTGACCGCGGACCGGGAGGATCGACAAGGGCGGGTTTACCGTGCGCCGAGCCAGGCTGGCCCCGGAAATGATATCAACGCCGGGTCACCGGGCTTCCAGAAGGCGCGAACGCGGGGCCCTGCCAGCCAGGTCGCTGCTCGGGCTCTAGCCGGCCGGTGCCCGGCGCGTGACACCGCGATTGTCGGGCACGGCAATTTCGCCATCGAGCAGATCTTGCGTGCTTGCCCGGCTCATGCAGAGGCACGATTGATCTGGACAGCGCTGCTCGGCAGCGCCAGGCCGCCACGGTCGGGCTCAATCGTGGGCCGATGCTAGCAACGCGAATGTCCGCAGGCTCACCGGTGGGGTGTCAAAAACCCCGCCGGTAACAGCCGGTCGACGCCCAAAAGCGTACCGCCAAAACCACGCTATCGACCCTGGCCGAGGTCGGGATCGATAAGAACCTCGCCAGCCCAAAACCATCGCGCTCGTCATTGGTTCCCGGGCTTAGACATTTACGCTCCTAGAGCTCAGCATGAAGGTCTATACCCACGCCACTCAGTCCTCCGCTACTCCCGCTTTGCGCAGCCCACAATATAGGTGGCCTCGAACAAGGCGCGGATCTTCGGCACTCCAAAGGGTGCTACGGTCCTCAGACGGGTGATACTCGAATAACGGTCATCGCCGGCAAGCTTCCGGGCCAGGGGCAAGTTCGGCGGCGGCCCGCCCGCCGTCGCTTTTGAGGCCACAGGCGGAAGCGAGGTAGGCATGGGGCAGTGGATGTTCCGGATTGGCGCTGCGTGCCTTCTCGAACCAGAGGATCGCCTCGTCAACGCGCCCGGAGAGCGAGGGCCGTGACGCCGCGACATGTACTTGGCGACAGTCGACTGGGCGATGTCGATACCAAGTTTCAGCAGCTCGCCATCAATGCGTGGCGCGCCCCACAGCGGGTTGTCGTGGCTGATTGTCCGGATCAAATCCCGGATGTCGGCCGGGACCGCAGGCCGGCCGACCCGACGGCGCGACTTGCAACGCCAGTACAGACGGAAGCCGCTCCGATGCCAGCGCACCAGCGTCTCAGGCTTGAAGACAACCGCGGCTTCAAGCAAGGAGGGGAACAGCCGATAGAGCCAGACGAAGATCAAGCGATCTGCAGTGCGCAGCCTGAGCCTCGCCGGCGCGGATCGCTGCAGGACAACAAGTTGCTGGCGGAGAA
>Ga0306925_10000318_pt1 | contig 33484 bp, 33 predicted proteins | sample flu12Cox44000176_FD_203755 | JGI IMG/M metagenome (GOLD analysis project Ga0306925, IMG submission 203755) | Lab enrichment of tropical soil microbial communities from Luquillo Experimental Forest, Puerto Rico - flux8day.12C.oxic.44.000.176 (v2)... | ecosystem: Environmental > Terrestrial >... | reverse complement strand
CAATGCCTCGATCGCGGAATTGTTTGCCTGATCTCTGGCACCGGGCGGCCCGGCGTGAATTCGCCTGGAGAAGGGCGGGCGGCGGGGGCATTAACCGGGAGCCGTGGAGCGGTCGACAAGGGCTAGGACCTCGGCGCGTTCGTCAGAATTGTTGACCGGCAAGCGTTGCCAATCGCCGTCTTGCCGCAAGTCGGCGAAAAGGCCGGCGCGATCCTCATGGAAATGCAGAAAGGCCTTACCCTTGAGATAGAAGATTCCCGGCCGCTTCTCAACGAGGACCGCTCGGGTCCTGAGGCTTTCCAGCAAATCGCTCAGAGCATCGAGTGCGCCAGCGCCAGCGTGCTTCACCGCCCGCTCCCTACTTGCCCAACGGCCTCATCCTTAGAACTCGAGATAGTCATGGCCGGACTTGATCCGGCCTTCCGCGCGCGCAATGGACGGCCGCTGGCGACGCCGGCGACCGCGTGGATACGCGGGTCAAGCCCGCGCATGACGGCCTTCGGTTGGTTCTGCTCAAGATAGAGCAGCCCATCTCCTTTCCCACTTTCGCGATAGCGGGGTGACGATAACGTGTCGTAGAGACAGGCTTCATTTTGAACCAGGCTTCTGCGCGCATCGGACCTGTTACTATAGCGGTAGTTGGTAGGCGGTAAACGAGGTTGGGAATGAGTGCAGCAGGGGCCTATGCCGGTCTGCGGGTGCTGGATCTGGGGCAGGGTGTCGCCGCACCCTATTGTGCAATGCTGCTGGCGATGCACGGGGCCGAGGTCATCAAGCTCGAGCCGCTCGCCGGGGACTGGTCGCGCGGTCTCGGGACCCGCTATGGCAATCACACCGCGATGTCCGCCCACTACAACCGCGGCAAGCGCAGCCTCGCTCTCGACCTCAAGGCCGCCGTGGCGCGCGACATCGCGGTGTCGCTCGCAACTCGCGCCGACATCGTCATCGAAAGCTTCCGCCCTGGTGTCGCCGCCCGGCTCGGGCTCGGCTATGACGAATTGCGCGCACGCAATCCTCGCCTTCTCTATCTCTCGGTCAGCGGCTTTGGCCAGGACGGCCTCTACGTTGCCCGGCCTTGCACCGATTCGGTCGCGCAGGCCTTCTCCGGCCTCATGTCGGTCAATCTCGGCAATGACGGGTCACCGCATCGGGTCGGGGCGATCATTGTCGATACCCTGACCGGGCTTTATGCGGCGCAAGCCCTCGGGGTGGCGCTCTACGCGCGCGAGCGCCGCGGCGAAGGCCAGCGGCTCGAAGTCAGCCTGACCGAGTGCGCGGCGGCGATCCTCGGTCACAAGCTTGCCGAGCATATGCTCGAGGGCGGGGCGCCGCGGCAATTGAACGTGCCGACCGGCGCTTACCGAACCCGCAACGGCTGGATCATGGTGGCGCTGGTGCGCGAGGAGCAATATGCGCGGCTAGCCGCTGCGCTCGGACAGCCCGATCTGGCGGAAGATCCGAGGTTTGCCGATTTCGCCGCGCGCGCCGCGCACGCAACCGCGCTGTGCGATATTGTTGGCGCCATCTTCCTCGGCGACACCACCGAAGGCTGGCTCGAGCGGCTGAGAGCCGCCGACGTTCTCGCCGATCGCATCAACGGGTTTGACGACTGGCTTGCCGATCCGCACATCGTCGCAACCGGCGGTGCGGTTTCGGTCGACCAGCCGGGGATGGGGCAATTCCAAACCCCGCGGACGCCGGGAATACCGTTCGCAGTAGACGCCGCCATGGCATCGGCTCCGCATATCGGGGAGCACGGAGTAGCCATTCTCGGCGAGCTGGGCTTCGACCCGGAGAAGATCGCGCGGCTCGGCGCCGAGGGGATCCTGCTTATCCCGGAGGCGTGATGACCGAAAGCTTCGACAAGCGCCGGCACCGCTTTCCGGAAAGCCGCTATTTCGAGGATCTGGTCGTCGGCGAGCGCTTCTACATCCCGAGCCGCACGATGACCGAGGCGCATTTCGCCGCCTTTCAGACGCTCTCGGCCGACAATCACCCGATCCATTACGATGTCGAATATTGCCGCGAGCGCGGCCACCCCGGGCCGCTGGCCCATGGGTATCAGATCCTTTGTTTCACTGCGCCCGGTGCCAGCACTTTTGCTCACGCAATTGGCGATGCGCTGATTGCCTTCGTCGAGCAATCGTCGAAATTTCTGAAACCGGTCTATCCCGGCGACACGCTCTACCCGATGCTCGAGATCGCTGCGCTGACGCCGCAACGCTCGACCGGCGTCGTCACGTTGGCGGCCACCGTACACAACCAAAGGGGCGAACTCGTCCTCTCTGGCGAGCAGAAACTTCTGCTGCGCAAGCGAGCCCCGGAGGTCAGCGAGGCTCGATGACCTCGGCGAGTAAGTCGGCAGCGCGACGGCACTGGTCGCGGTTCACATCGAGGTGCGTGACGGCGCGCACCGTGCGCACGCCAAAGGCGGAAATCAGGACGCCCTTTTCGTGGGCGCGCGCGACGATAGTCGCGGCGTCGGGCGCGCCCTCTCCCATCCGAAAGATCACGATGTTGCTCTGCACGGTCGCAAGATCGAGCTCGACGCCGCGCAACTCGGCGAGCCGTTCGGCCAGAAGCTTCGCATTGCCATGATCCTCGACGAGGCGCGAGAGGTTGTGGTCGAGCGCATAGAGCCCGGCGGCGGCGAGAATGCCGGATTGGCGCATCGCGCCGCCAAACATGCGGCGCACCCGCCGCGCCCGGGCGATGTGGTCATGGCTGCCAGCGATCAGGCTCCCGACTGGGCAGCCCAGCCCTTTCGAGAGGGCTACCGAGACCACATCGAAGGGCGCTGCAAGCTCGGCCAGAGTCTGCCCGGTCACCGCCGCCACGTTGAACAACCTTGCGCCATCGAGATAGCTGGCAAGCCCGAGCTCGCGCGCCGTCGCGCAAATCGCGACCGCGTCGCCCGGCGGAAAGACGACGCCCCCGCCGCGGTTGTGTGTGTTCTCGATGGCCACCAGGGTCGTCGGCGGGAACACGATGTGACCGGGCGGTTTATAAGCATTGCGCAGATCGGCCGCTGTAAACAGCCCACCGCGGCCGGCGACGGTGAACTGCACGCCAGAGTTTGCTGCAGCGGCACCGGATTCGTGCCAGACAATGTGCGCTTCTTCGCCGACGACGACCTCGTCGCCCGGCCGGGTCAGGATCTTGAGGCCAACCTGATTCGCCATCGTGCCGCTGGGCACAAAGAGGGCGGCTTCTTTGCCGAGCAATTCGGCGATCCGCTCTTGCAGCCGGTTGACCGATGGATCCTCGCCGTATTGGTCGTCGCCGACCGGCGCCGCCGCCATTGCTTGGCGCATGCCCGGCGAGGGCGAAGTTACGGTGTCGGAACGAAGGTCGATGCGGTCCATGGCGGCGCCAGACTACTTCGCGTCGTTGGGGCCGACAACGGCGGTATGGACATAATCGTTAAGATCGACGATTCTACTTGGCCGGGTACGTCGTCCACGCTTGAGAGGGGACAATGAGCGTTTGGATCCCGACCACCCTCGCGATCGCGATCGCAACGGTCTTGACCGCTACGACTGCGGATGCTGGTTCCTGCTCTCAGGGAAATTCACGAAACTGTCTCAATTTCCCCGCGACGCTCAATTTTAGCTCGGTTCCCACCATTTCCGAGCAAATCGTCACCGAAGAGCATCCAACACAAACGCAGCAAAAGCCAACAACCGACCCGCCGGCATCAGCTCCCTATACCGGCCCGACCTTCGGAACCAGTTTGGGAAGACACGCTCCGACTGTCGGATATCAATGGTCGTTGGAGTGAGGGGAGGGTACTGAGGGTGTGGCATGACTTAAGGCGCAGGTGTCCGACGATCGCCTGATCCGCCTCCTCGAGTACCTTGCGATCCTCCTGTTTGTTAGCGCCGGCGTCCTACCGCTGGCTCGCAGCCGATATCCGTGGGTGAAATGGGCCAGGTGGGGCTCGATCGCGATTTTTACCGTCGCGTTACTCGACGCTGTCGTTCTGGTTTTGCGTTGGGCCCTGGAGCGGAGCCACTAACCCAGCCCTTTCCGGCGTGGTAAGTTAAGTGGCGCGAGAACGGGGAGGGTTGCAATGTTCCGGATATTTATCGTGCTGCTGCTGGCGGCTGCGGCAGGCTTGCCTGCGCCATCGGCGGCGCAGACCGTCAAGGTCGGGCTAATCAACAGCTACACCGGGTTTGTCGCGCAGCCCGCCGACCAAGGGCAAAAAGGCTTCGATCTCTACATCAAACAGCACGAGAAGGATCTGCCGCCGGGGGTCAAGATCGAATTGTTGCGACGCGACGACACCTCCAACCCGGATGTCGGCAAGCGGCTAGCTCAGGAATTGATCACCCGCGACCATGTTCAGCTTCTTACCGGCATCGTGTTGTCGCCGGTCGCTACGGCGGTGGCGCCGCTTACCGCCGAGGCGAAGGTGCCACTGCTTCTCGACATCGCCTCGGCTGGCGTCACGATCCCGCGGCTTTCGCCTTATGTGGTGCGCATCTCTTTCACCTTGTGGCAGCAGGCCTATCCGATCGGCAAATGGGCGGCCGAGCAGGGCTGGAAGACAGGTTACACCGCTGTCAGCGACTTCATCCCCGGCCATGATTCGGAAGCTGCTTTTACCAAGGCCTTCACCGATACGGGCGGAAAGATCGTCGGCGCCGTGCGGTTTCCGCCGACCAATCCCGATTTCGCGCCATTCGTGCAGCGCATCAAAGATGCCAAGCCCGAGGTTGTTTTTATTTTCGTGCCCGCCGGCACTCAAGCCACAGCAATGATGAAGGCGATCAAGGATCTTGGCCTTCGCGAAGCAGGGATCAACGTCGTCGCCCCGCAGGACCTGCTGCCGGACGAAGAATTGCCGCGGATGGGCGATACGCCCTTGGGCCTGATTACTTCGGGCACTTATTCGGCCGATGCGAAACGGCCGGCGAATGAGGCCTTTCTCGCAGCCTGGAAGCGCGAATACGGGGCCGAATCCATCCCAGATTTTTTTTCGGTCGATGCCTGGGACGGGATGGCGGCGATCTACGGCTTGGTCAGGGAGACTAAGGGAAATTTCACGGCCGATCAGGCGATAACGTTCCTGTCCCGTTGGAAGGACCCAGACAGCCCGCGGGGACCCATCATGATCGATCCGGAGACGCGCGACATCGTTCAAAACGTCTACATCCGACGCGTCGAGAAGCAGGACGGCAAGCTCGTCAACGTCGAAATCGCGACGATCCCAATGGTCAAGGATCCCTGGAAGGAGCTGAACCCAGCAAAATAGTGATCTGCACCTTGGGAAAATAGCAATGAGATGCGGAAGATTTGTCGTTGCGCTGATAATCGTGGTGTCGGCGACTTGTGCGCTACTGCCGAGGCGGGCTCCGGCGCAGACGGTGGTCAAGATCGGGTTGATTAGCAGCTATTCTGGATTTGTCGCGCAGGCCGCGGACCAAGCGCAAAAGGGCATCGATCTCTACCTCAAGGAGCATGAGAAGGATTTGCCTCAAGGGGTCAAGGTCGAGCTGGTCCGCCGTGACGATACTTCCAATCCGGAAGTCGGCAAGCGGCTGGCTCAGGAATTGATCACGCGCGAGCATGTGCAGCTGCTGACCGGCGTAATCCTGTCGCCGGTCGCCGCGGCGATCGCGCCGCTGACCGCCGAGGCGAAAGTGCCGCTGCTCATCAGCATTGCCGCCGGCGGCTCGGCTATTCCGAGGATCTCGCCTTATGTCGCGCGCGTCTCGTTCACGCTTTGGCAGCAGGGTTATCCAATTGGCAAATGGGCCTCGGAGCAGGGCTGGAAGAAGGCCTACACCGCGGTCAGCGACTTCATTCCCGGTCATGATTCAGAGGAGGCTTTCACCAAAGGTTTTCGCGACGGCGGCGGTCAGATCGTCGGTGCCGTCCGCATGCCGCCGGCCAACCCCGATTTTGCGCCCTTTGTGCAGCGAATCAGAGATGCAAAGCCCGACGTCGTGTTTGTGTGGGTGCCGAGCGTCCAGGCGACCGCACTCGTAAAGGCGGTCAGGGACCTCGGGCTGCGCGAAGCCGACATCCAAATCACTTCGGCGCAAGACCTGCTGCCCGAAGAGCAATTGCCGGCGATGGGCGATACGCCGTTGGGCCTGATCACCTCCGGCAATTATTCGACCGTAGGCGAGCGACCGGGAAACGCGAACTTTCTCGCGGCCTGGAAGCGGGAATATGCCGACGGCGCGATCCCGAATTTCCTGTCGGTCAATGCCTGGGACGGAATGGTGGCGATCTTCGATCTGATCAAAGCGACGAAGGGAAAGTTCACCGGCGACGAGGCAATGGCATTCTTCAAGAACTGGAAAAACCCAGACAGCCCGCGCGGGCCAATCATGATCGACCCCGAGACCCGCGACATCGTCCAGAACGTCTATATCCGGCGCCTCGAGCAGCAAAACGGAAAGCTTGCCAATATCGAGATCGCGACGATCCCGATGGTCAAGGACCCCTGGAAAGAATTCAACCCGCCGAAGTGATCCTGGGCGAGCGCGGCTCTTGCATCTCAGCGACACAGCCTCCGCCATCATAAGCATCGGATTTCACGGCCTCGCCTTCGCTATGGTGCTTTACCTGATCTCGGTCGGGCTGTCGGTGACGATGGGGCTGATGGGCTTTGTCAATCTGGCGCACGGCGTGTTTGCAATGGCCGGAGGATACGTGCTGACCACCCTGATGAGCCGCTGGGGACTACCTTTCCTTCCAGCTCTGCTCGCTGCAGCGGTGGCAGTGTCGCTGGCTAGCTTGCCGATCGAGCGCCTGCTCTACCGCCGGCTTTATGGCGGCGAAGAACTCGACCAGGTGCTGCTGACGATGGGACTCGTCTTCATGTCGGTGGCGGCAGCCACCTATGTCTGGGGTCCGCTGCAACAACCATTGCAGCCGCCGCCGTGGCTGAGCGGTGAGGTTGATTTCGGGGTTCGCAGTTTCCCGGCCTATCGGAGTTTTTTGATCCTCTGCGGCGCGGCTCTGGTGACGGCATTGTGGCTGGGTATCGAGCGGACCCGCTTTGGCGCCCGGGTGCGGGCTTCGGTCGACAATTTGCGGATGGCACAGTCGGTCGGCATCGACACGTCGCGGCTGTTCATGACGACCTTTGCCTTGGGAAGTGGCCTCGCCGGTCTGGGCGGCGGGCTCGGTGCCGATCTGTTGGCGATTAGTCCGAGCTATGCACTGCAGAACCTTGCTTATTTTCTGATCGTTGTAGCGGTCGGCGGGCTCGGCAGTATTCGCGGACCATTCGTCGCGGCCTTGCTTATCGGGATCGCCGATACGGGTTTCAAATATCTGCTCCCGGAATTCGGCGCGTTTTTCATTTATGCGCTGACACTGGGGGTCCTGCTGTGGCGGCCACGCGGCCTGTTCGGTCGCGCATGACGCCGAGCCGCGCGGTCGAGGCGTTTGCGCGCCGCCACCGCTATAGCCCGCTCGAGGCCTTGCCGTGGATGGCTGCGGTGGGCGCCTATTTCGCCTTTCCCGATTATCTGGCATTGGGCGCGCAAATCCTCGCGACAATCCTCTTCGCGCTGTCGGCCGATCTGGTGCTCGGCTATGCCGGGATCGTCACTTTGGGCCATGCCGCGTTCTTCGGCACCGGCGCCTATACCGCCGGGATTCTCGCGGCGCATGGTTGGGGAGAGCCTATCACGGGGCTTTTTGCCGGGGCTATAGCGGCTGCGCTGCTGGGGGTATTGTCCGGCCTTGTCGTGCTGCGCACGGCCGGGCTTGCTTTGTTGATGCAGACCTTGGTCGTGGCGACGATGGTGGCCGAAGCCGCAAACAAGGCTTCGTTTATTACCGGCGGCGATGACGGGCTGCAGGGCATGGAGGTTTGGCCGATCTTCGGCCGGCTTCATTTCGACATGTTCGGCCGTACTGGCTACTTCTATTGTCTGATCGTGGTGTTCCTGTGCTGGTTGGCGGCGCGGCAGATCGTCCATTCGCCCTTCGGGCGATCGCTGACCGGCATCCGCGAGAATCTCCGGCGCATGCACGCGATCGGTGCCCCAGTGGCTCGACGCCGGCTTATCATTTACACGATCTCGGCGGCGCTGGCCGGCATCTCCGGCGCGCTGATCGCGCAGACGACGCAGTTCGTCAGCCTCAGCTTTCTTTCTCTCGAACGCTCCGGCACCGTTCTGATCATGTTGATCATCGGCGGGGTCGGGCGGCTTTACGGCGTGTTCATCGGCGTGCCGCTTTATATGATTGCACAAGATCGCTTCTCTGCCGTGGCGCCCGTCTACTGGTATTTCTGGATCGGGCTATTGATGGTTCTCGTCGTGGTCTTCGCGCGTGGTGGCATATTGGGTCTCTTCGACCGGTTTCGGCGATGAGCACGCCAGCGCTCGAGACGCACGGGCTGCACAAGAGCTTTGGCGCGCTGACCGTCGCCAATGCGGTCGAATTCCGGCTCGAACGCGGCGCGCGACACGCATTGATCGGACCGAACGGCGCCGGCAAGACAACCTTTGTCAATCTGGTAACCGGCGCGTTGCGGCCGAACGCCGGACAAATCCGTCTCGACGGCGCCGACATCACCCATTTGCCGCAAGCCGCTCGGGTCAAACGCGGTCTGGTTCGCACTTTTCAGATCACGGCGCTGTTCCGCGGTCTGAGCGTTCTGGAAAACGTGACACTGGCGGTATGCGAGCGCCAAGGGACCGGCGGCAGCCTGTTCCGCCCGGCGGGTCATTTTCGCGCGGCAATCGAGGAAGCGCATACCCTGCTCGAACGCCTGGGGCTCGAAGATGAAGCACTGCGCCCCGTCAACACATTGGCCTACGGCCCCCAAAGACTGGTCGAGATTGCCGTGTCGCTCGCGCTGTCGCCCAGGGTCCTGCTGCTCGACGAGCCGGCGGCCGGGGTGCCGTCGGGCGAGAGCGGCATGATCATCGACGTTATCAAAAGCCTGCCGTCCGACATCGCACTGTTGATCATCGATCACGACATGGACCTGGTCTTTCGTTTGGCGCAGCGGATAACGGTATTGGTGCAAGGCAGCGTGCTGGTCGAGGGGCCGCCGCAGGCAATCGCCGCCGACGCCAGGGTACGCCAAGTATATCTAGGGGAACGCGTCCCGGCATGAACGGGCCTGCAGGTCTTGTACTCGCGGGCGTCTCCGCCGGCTACGGCGACACGGTAGTGCTTGAAGGCATCTCGCTCGATCTGTCGCCGGGGCAGACCCTGGCAGTGCTCGGCCGCAATGGAGTCGGCAAGACCACCTTGCTTGCCACAATCATGGGACACACCCGGTTGCGTGGCGGCAGCATCCGCTTTGGCGGCCGAGAAATCTCGGCGCTGCCCTCCCATCGGCGGGCCCGGCTCGGCATCGGTTTTGTGCCGCAGGAACGCGAAGTTTTTCCCTCGTTGACCGTCGAAGAGAATTTGACGGTTGCCGAGCGCCCGGGGCAATGGGCGCTTGCTAGGGTGTACGACTTTTTCCCGTCGCTCGCCGAGCGGCGCCGCAATCACGGCAATCAGCTGTCGGGCGGTGAGCAGCAGATGCTCGCGATCGGCCGCGCGCTGATGGGCAATCCGACACTGCTTCTGATGGACGAGCCGCTCGAAGGCTTGGCCCCAGTCATTGTCGATGCTCTGCTTTTGGGCCTCGACCGCCTCAAACGCGAGGACGATCTGGCGCTCTTGCTGGTCGAGCAGCATGCCCAACTCGCTCTCGAACTCGCCCCCGAGGCTATCGTCCTCGACCGTGGGCTGATTGTCTTTGCCGGAAAGAGCCGTGAGCTGCTCGACGACCAGGCACGCCTGACCAGTTTAATGGGAGTGGCCGCGCGACAGGCGCATTAAGGGTTGAGCCCGCTGCATCGGAGACCTGCGCATATTGGCATAGGATGTGCTTGCACCGCTCCGATACAGTCGTATGGGGAAGGCTATGCCTGATCGACCCCGACCGGGGTCCAACTTCACTGGAGGGTGCGTTATGCAATACCGGCGAATATCGGCTGATTGTCATCTCGACATGCTTTGGCTGCCGCCCGAGCTGTTCACATCGAACGCGTCGAGCAAACTCAGGGACCTGATGCCCTACGTCGCCGAGAATTCGGATGGTGTGAAGCGCTGGACCGACAATAACGGGGCCGAGTACGGCCTGTGCGGTGGCGTCGGCGCGACCGGCACGCCGTGGGTTCCGGGCAAGCAGCTGCGCGCCGACAAGATGGCCGAGGCCGGTCTGTACAAGGACTATTTCGAAAAGGGTATGCGCCGGCCGGGAGACCCGCATCTGCGGGTCAAGGACATGGACCGCGACGGCGTCGACGCCGAGGTCATTTACGGCATCCTGGCCGCCTGCGCCAAGATGAAGGACCCGGAAGCGGCCGACGAGATGCTGCGCATCTACAACGACTTCATGCACAATTTCAGCAGCTACTATCCCGACCGCATGATCGGTCTGGCCTGCCTGCCCTACAACAACATCGAGGGTGCCGCTCGGGAAGTCCGCCGCGTTGCCAAGTTGGGCATGAAGGGCGTCGAGCTGTCCTGTTCCTGGCACATGACGCCGATGTGGCACCCGATGTGGGATCCTCTCTGGGAGGCGGTCAACGAGACGCAGCTGCCGCTGCACTTCCACACCTTCCCGGCGACCGACCCCGAGCTGCGCAAGTCCCTGGACCCGGCCATCGCCCGCCGCATGACCTATAGCGGGCTGTGCCGCTTCCAGATGACCCTGGCGACGATCCTGACCGACCTGATGGGCGCGGCGGTGTTCGAGCGCTTTCCCAACATCCGCGTCGTCTTTGGCGAGAGCGGCATCGGCTGGATCCCCTACGTCATCGACCGTATGGATTTCGAGTACCAGGACCAGTACCAGGATCTGAAGCTTAAGAAATTGCCGAGCGAGTACTGGCGCAACCAGTGCAGGGCGACGTTCCAATACGATCGCGTCGGCACCAAGCTGATCGAAGACATGGGCGTCGAAACGCTGATGTGGGGCTCAGATTTCCCGCACCCCGACGGCGTGTGGCCGGAGTCGAAGAAATACATCGAGGACCAGTTCAGCCATCTGCCGGCCGAAGTCACCTACAAGATGACCTGCGAGAACGCCGGCAAGTTCTACGGCCTGATCAACTAAGCCTCATCAACTAGCCCTATCGGGGGTGCGGCGATCCTGCCGCCGCACCCCCACCATTGAGCCGGCGCTCTCTTGCGTGCCTGGCCCAATCCTGAGCCTGTCCCCATCCACACGCCCCGTTTGCAAAAGAAAAACTCAAGCAGGAGGGGCCACTGGGGCTTGCCGGCGTGCCCGTCAGGGGACCCCTGGGATCTTGTTCAACAGATGCAGGAACAGCCCGGCGGCGGGCGGTGCGCACGGCCCGTCCGCCACGACGATCTGACCGGCGCGAGCGACCTCGAACTCGCTGAGAAGGCCGGTCGGGGCCGTCCCCACCACCGGCTCCAACGCTTTAAAGCAAGCCGCTCCCGCGGCGTCGCCGGAATTGGCCGCGATGACGGCCGCCGTAGAGGCGTCCATCTCGACCTTCTGCTGGATGAGAGAACATCCGTCGAGCGCAGCAAGAATTGCGAGTATTGTGATTATCTTACCGATCATTGGCTTCTCTAAGGAATTGGATTGGCCAGGGCAGCTGTGGCGGCTGGGTGAGTATGGGCTTCGGTTGGTTGGCCGTGCACTGGCTCGCCGTCCTCCGCCGTGTTGGCAACGATGTTGAATGCTCCCACTATCATCAAAATGCTATTTTGCCAACGAAATAATATGCGATATAAGCAATAACGGTTCTGGCCTACGCGAAACGCCAACAGCCGGATCGGTCGGGTAGTGTCGCTTAAGATGACTTTTCAGAAAAGCTACGACCGAATTGCAAGAATTAAAAAGCCTTGCGCGTATAAACCCACAAAGATGGGAAGAAAAGACGATGGGCGAGCCAGCCGATGAATGGCTTCGGCGAGAGGCCGCGAAGTGGATGATTCCTATATCGCCAAATTTCGGAACGGATCGGGTTTGCCTCTAACAGCTAACCCGATCCAGTCTACGCCCCATCGCAATTTGTGGTCTGGCATTTGGGTAAGGACATCCCGCCTTCGGAATTCATGAAGGAACAGGTGAATGGACCGGCGCGGCGGCCCGGTGGATCTCCAGAAAGTACTTTATCCGATTTTTGACTGTAGATCACCGATAGCTACAGCCGATTCACGTTAGCCGCCGCTTTGTGAACAGCACGCGACAGCGGTTCTTTGCCCGACATGTCCAAAGCGCGGTGGCAGTAGTGACTTGCCGGGCTCCTCGACGCGTGGCTCTTGTCCTCCCTTTGCGGCGCCGCATGGTGTGTCGGGGCCGACGTGGGAGAGCTCTGCGTCTTCCTCGGGCACCTCGCGATGGAGGTAGCCGCCAAATCGCGTCGTCAAGAAACCGGCTCTGGTAACCATAGCAGTCCTCCTTTCAGTTAATCGGCGTGGCAGGCGAGATTTGCGCCTAGTGACGCCGTTAGTCGCTGAGCCGCATTGCCGGCGCGATCGTCAAGCCCTGCGCGTGCCGCGGGCCGATGGCGCCACGGGCACTTTTGCGCTGAGCGTGTCGTTGAGTTCTAACGCGGCGCGCGGGATCGTGAAACGTTCCTGCATCGTCGCGTCGTCCTCGGTGAGATTGCGCACGATGCAGCAATATTCGAGTGACAGGCCGTTGGGATCTTTGAAGTAAATCGACCGAGCCCATCCGTGATCGACGATGTCGGTGACCTTTACACCCTTGGAGCGGAGCTGGTCGCGCTTCTCGGCCAGCGCAGCCAGCGAACCAGCCTCGAAAGCAAAATGATAGAAGCCAGCGGGGACACCGAGCCCGCGATTGATGCCGGCATCGTATTTTGGCGGCACGTCTGGAACTCCCTGCGGTTCCAGAAAGGCGATGAGCTGATTGTGCCCGACATCGAAAAAGAGGTGTCGAAGGTACCCACCTTCTGCAACCTTGATCGTGTCCACGACTACTGGCTTGAACCCCAAAACGCCCTCGTAGAACTCACGGGTCTTGTCGAGGTCAAGCGTCGAGAGGCCGATATGTGAAAATCCTCTGTGAGTCATGGCTGCTAGTCCTTGGGTTGCGGGTTGAAGTTCTCACGTTGACGTCGCCAGGCCGTTCAGGCGGCTGCCTTGGCGGGTACCGCCTCGATCCGTCGCATGATGTCCGGTTTCTGGAGCCGACTGTAAGGCTGCAGCAGCTGGGCGACTTCCATCATCGCGCGATGGACGACCGGATCGGTGACGGCGGCACGGAAAAGGGCGGCCTCGAACTCTCGCGCTTCCGCGAAATTGTCGGGCCGTTCGCCGCGGGTCTGGGGGAAAGCGAGGTCGGCGCTCGTGGACATGTTCCACGGCGTCTCGAGCACCGAAGCGACCTCTGACATAAATCCCGTTTGCAGTGCCGCGATGGGATCCGGCTCATCAGCCGCCCGGTGCAGCACATCCTCGAGCAGGCGGGCCTGCTGCGCGGCAGAGGACATACCCTGCGCATGGATCGGGTTGAAGCGGCAGAACGCGTCGGCGACAGGCAGCACGCCGCGGGGCAGCCGAGGCAGTCGTTCAAAATGCTTCCAGGTGCTGACCGGGAAGCGATAGTGGCGAATGCCCTCTGGCGGCTCGGCGTAACGCAGCGCGTTATAGACCGTCGGCGTGATCAATGAGCGGGACGCCTCGAGAAGAGCGTCCCAGGTCTCGATCCACGTCGTTGCACTATGGTCGGCGATCGTAATGATCCAACGTCCGTCCTCAGTTGGCACCAGTACCGAATTCAGTGCCACGTGGGGCGGGTCGGGCAGTGTCAGCACGAGCTTCCACTCGGCTGAGGCGTTGGGAGGTATCTCGACCACAGCCGTCGCGTAGGTGATATCGACGCCGATCTCCGTCATCTGCGGCCGGTCCCAGCAGAGGGCATCGAGCAACGTCAGGGTCGGCGCCCCGCGACCGGATGCGTCCACCACCAGATCGGCGTCCAGCGTCTCAAAACGTCCCGAGCCGTTGACAAACTGGACGCCGCGCACGCCTGCGCCGCCGGCAGCTGGCACGATCCCGATCACCCGGCTTGTCGGCCGCAATGTGATGTTCGCGACCGCCTCAGCCCGTCGCCGCAATACCAGTTCGATCAGGGGCCGCGTCGCGCACAGCACCGAGATCGCGAAATCCCGCTTTGGCAGCACGCCGACGTCCGGCCGCTCGAACTGGACATCTCGCGCGAATGTGACGGGGATAGCGCCGGCGGTGGCGAGATCGCGCTCGAAGCCAGGGAAAATCCGATCGAGCGCGCGCAGGCCGCCGGCTAGCAGACCATGCGGGTGCCGATCCTGGGGCGTGCCGGAGCGCGAAGCGGCGGATGCCGTTAGGCGATCGCGTTCGAGGATCTCGACCTGCTCAAAGTATTTTGCCAAGGCGCCGGCCATCGACAGCCCGCCGATACCCGCTCCAATAACTATCGTACGCCGTCCCAAGAGACCGCTCATGCTGCTGTGCTCCACAAGTTTGGGACTGGCAAATCACCGCACGCAGGTTACGGCAGAATTTCAGTCGGCAGAGAAACGCGTTACATCCGTAATACGGATCGCCGGGCAGTTGCTCTTCAAGCCAGCGGACTGCTTTTTCGATCAGATCAGTCAGTCGCTTGCTCCTCTGGGTCGAGAGCCACCTTGGGACAGCTGGTGCCGCGCCCCCAGGGCGAGCAGTCCGTGTTGTCTGTTCGTCGACGAAGGGAGAGGATCGGAAGCCCTACCAAGCCTCGTCGTTCGAAAACCCGAGCGGACGTTCCATGACCTCGCCATTCGGATGGGACGCGACGTAATTTGTCGGAATCGCCACCCTCAGCAGCAGATCGAAGGCCTCGATGCGCGGCTTTATCCGCCCATTTTAGCGTCAGCCAAAGCACCATTTCACCGCCGATAGCCTAACCTGCGAGCGATGGTTTAGATTTCCTTGCGCTCTCCTCTTCCGGGGGAGCGGCCTGCGCTGAGGGGATTCAGCCGCCTGTCGATAATTTTGTAACACGGAGAGGGGAAATGGAACTCAAGCCCGACTTTGCTTTTACGCCGCTTCCCTCGATCGCGAGACCGCTGCGCTTTTCTTCTGTCCACACGGCCGCCAACCCACTCGGGCTGCTCGAAGGTTTGAAGGGAACCTGGACGGGAGCTGGCTTCAATGTCATCTGGCGGCCATTTCACGGCACGCCACCAGAACAGGATCGCTTCCTGGAACTCAACCTCACCGAGGAGACGCTGAGATTCGAAGAAATTCCGGGGCCGATACCAAATCGCGGTTTGCTTCAATCCGATATCAACATGTTCGGACTGTGGTACCTGCAAACGATCGCCGATGCGAACATAAAGGAGAACGGCAAGCCTGCAGGGCTTCACCTCGAGCCCGGCATCTGGGCGACGGTGCCACAGACCGACCATCCCCAGGAGGTACCGACGGTTGTCCGTATGGCATCAATACCGCACGGGACGACGGTCCTCGCGCAGGGTGTCGCGTTCCAAAGTGCGGAAGGGCCAAGTATTCAAGATATAAACATCACCCCGTTTGAGATCGGGAACCCCGCAAAACTCATAACGACCTTTCCGGAGCCCAACCTATCCAACCCATCCGAATTTCGGACACGCCCCGAAGGCCTGGTCGGTATCGATCAAGCCATCGTCAACAATCCAAATTTGGTTCTCAAGCGTGCCTTGGAAGGGAAGACGATCAAAAACACGGTTGTGCTCGATGTCTCATCGGATCAGAGCACTCCGGTTTTTGGCGGAGGGCTCGCCAACACGGCGTTTTTACAAGGCAGCCCAAATGAAGGGCCGAACGCACAGGCCGCGCTCGTCAGAGCTACTTTTTGGATCGAGACCGTGGGAGGCCCTGTCGCAGACGGCCCAGATTTTCACCAACTGCAATATACCCAGATCGTATTACTGAACTTCAATGGACTAAGTTGGCCACATATCACCGTCGCGACCCTTCCCAGGTCGATTCCGTATACGGTGAAGCAGGGTGATACATTTTCATCGATTGCCCTTCAGTTTTACGGTAATGGGACGGAACCCCTCTGGAGGATGATTTATAACGCGAATATTGCCGTGATTGGACCTGATCCGGACGCGATCACGGCTGACCAGCAGCTCAACATTCCTACTTGAGCCGAAGCGCGCCAAGCGGGCAGCCGACGAGTGAGCCGCGCTGTTATTTCATGGTAGGTTTGATGGGTACAAACGCTGGAGCGGGGAAACCGGGAGGCTGCTCTGCCTCCTGGTTTCGTGTTGCCGAGGCCGTGCTTACGCGGTGCGGAGGAGTTCGAGGTACTCCTCGTAGACGGTCATGTTCTTGCCGAAGGAGATCGCCGCGGCTTGGGCGCCGCAGACGAGGTGCATCCAGCGCCACGGCTCGCGCGTCGAGTGGTACTCCTCGACGATCGACCGGTGGTGCTTGAAGGCGTGCATCTCGGTGAAATTGTCGTGGCCGACGATCTCGGCGAGGCGCGCGATGAAAGCCTGCGGGTCGTAGCCGGCCTCACATATGCGTTGCCCGGTTGACCGTCTCCTTGACCGCCGGCACCGCCCGCATCATCCCGAGATTGGTGACCTTCGACCAATCGGTCGGCGGCTGGGTGTAGATGCTGTGCTTGATCGCGTCGAGCAATTCCTCCTGGCTGCGCGCGGGCAACGCGGCGGCCGCCTTCATATCGGGCTGCGGGTAGGGCTCCATGCGACCGGCGGTCGAGCGGATCTCCGGGCCCGATTGTTAGGTCGAGAACCCCGATCTCGAAGGCCGCTCCTCACCGGCTCGTGTCCGTCGCATTCCAAGGGATACCACCATATCTCGCTGTACTTTGCACGCGCCGAGGCACATGGCACACTTGGGTAAATGTCGCACAATGATCACGCCCTGACCATCGCGCGTGAGCGCATCGCCGAGGAAGCACGGACCAGAACCGGCTTCCTCGACCTTGGAAGGCTCGGGCTCGACGAGCTTCCGGCAGAACTGCTTGCGCTGACCCACCTCCGTCGCCTGAACCTCGGCGACGGATACGTCGACGATGAGGGGGAATGGGTCCGAGCTATTTCCGAGATTGCGCCGAACCGGCTTGACTCGCAGCTTCACCGTCTGGCTGTGCTACCCTGTCTCGGCGCACTGTCGGTCACAGGGGCCCAGCTTACGACGCTCGCTGGCGTCACTCAGCTCAGAACACTGCAATCGCTCGATTGCTCGGAGACCCAGGTCACTGACCTGTCGCCAGTGAGCGAGCTGAGCGCGCTGCAATCGCTCGATTGCTCGGAGACCTGGGTCACTGACCTGTCGCCAGTGAGCCGGCTGAGCGCGCTGCAATCGCTCGATTGCTCGGAGACCCAGGTCACTGACCTGTCCCCACTGAGCGAGCTGAGCGCGCTGCAATCGCTCGATTGCTCGGAGACCTGGGTCACTGACCTGTCGCCAGTGAGCGGGCTGAGCGCGCTGCAATCGCTCGATTGCTCGGAGACCCAGGTCACTGACCTGTCGCCAGTGAGCGGGCTGAGCGCGCTGCAATCGCTCAATTGCTCTGAGACTCAGGTCACTGACCTGTCGCCAGTGAGCGGGCTGAGCGCGCTGCAATCGCTCAATTGCTTCTGGACCCAGGTCACTGACCTGTCGCCAGTGAGCGGGCTGAGCGCGCTGCAATCGCTCCATTGCTCTGAGACCCAGGTCACTGACCTGTCGCCACTGAGCCGGCTGAGCGCGCTGCAATCGCTCCATTGCTGGGGGACCCAGGTCACTGACCTGTCGCCACTGAGCCGGCTGAGCGCGCTGCAATCGCTCAATTGCTCTGAGACTCAGGTCACTGACCTGTCGCCACTGAGCGGGCTGAGCGCGCTGCAATCGCTCAATTGCTCGCAATGCACTCTGTCAACAATTCCGGGGGATCTTTGGCACAAACCTTCCCTACGCTATCTTTGCCTTTTCGAAACCCAAATGCCTGGAATCCCGACGGAGGTGCTCTCTCAAAATAACTACATGAGTTGTCTCGAGTCCCTGCGTGCCCATCTGAGCGATCTTCGCGCCGGTGCAGCCGCTGTACCCGATGTGAAGTTGATGGTGCTTGGCAACGGCCGAGTCGGGAAGACGCAGATCTGTCGCCGCCTCCGCGGCGAAAGCTATGACCCACGGGTGCCTTCGACCCATGGCGTCGTCGTTACCTCCGCACCGTTGCCCACATCCGACGGCATGCAACCTGCGCTCCTGCACATTTGGGATTTTGGGGGCCAAGACATTTATCACGGCACGCATGCGCTGTTCATGCGCACGCGGGCGGCATTCCTGATTGCCTGGGCGCCTGAGGCGGAATCCTCCGGCGAGCATGTTTATGAGGGAATGCTCTTTCGCAACCATCCACTTCCCTATTGGCTGGACACCGTGCGGCATCTCGGCGCAGCGGGCAGCCCTGTGCTGATCGTGCAGACGCGCTGCGATCGTCTCGAGGATGCCATTTATCGGTTACCTGCCCCACCCGAGCTTCTCGCCGCTTTACCTCATTGGGAATTGCAATACAGCGCGATCAACAACCGCAAGCGTGCGGCGCTCGATGAGGCGCTGCGCGAAGCCGTCGAGCGGATCCGAGGGCAGGAAGGCGAGGTTACGATCGGTACTGGCCGACTCCAGGTCAAGCAGCGGCTTGAGCAGTTGCGTGATGCCGACGCCGCGGTGCCACCGGACCAGCGGCAATACCGCACGATTAGGCAGGAGCATTTTCTTCAACTGTGCGAGGAGGCCGGCGGGATAGGCGCGCCCGAGTATCTGCTGTCGTATTTGCACAACGCCGGGATTGTGTTCTATCGGCCAGGGCTGTTCGACGACCGGATCATCCTCGACCAGGCCTGGGCGCTCGAAGCCATTTACGCCGTCTTCAATAGAGAAAGCTGCTATCGCCCGTTGCGACACCTGCGCGACCGTTTCACCCGAGCAATCCTCGAGGCGCTCGCTTGGCGCGACTACAATGCTGCCGAACAGGAGGTGTTCCTCGGCATGATGCGATCCTGCGGCATTTGTTTCGTGCATCGCCGCAGAACCGGCGATAGGGACGAATACGAAGAATACATCGCGCCGGATCTGCTGCCGGAACGCACCGAAATCCAAGCCGAGCTTGACGCAATGTGGGATGAACAGGCACCCGTCGAGGCTTCGGAATTCGAATATGCCCTGTTGCACCCCGGCATGGTGCGAAGCGTAATCTCACGTATTGGATCCGAGGCCGGAGTTACGGCGCTGTATTGGCGTGGAGGGCTTTGCGTCTACGAGACGACAACTCGAAGCCGTGCGTTGATCGAGCGGGAAATGACCAACGAATGGCGGGGCAAGATCCTAATCCGTACCCAACTCGGCCAAGCGGCCGAATTGCTGCGGCGGCTATCGGCGCTGGTGCGGGACGAGAGCGCGAGGATGGGCGCGGTACGGGTCAACGCTCCGCCGGCCGACATTTCCCTGCGTCCTGCCGAGCTCTCGCCGGCGCGCGACGAGCGCAACAGAACAGACCCGCCGCCGCCCTTGCAGTTCGGCCAGGAGCATGGCAGCGAACCACAATATTTCGTTTCGTACGCCTGGGGGGACGAAAGCCCGAAAGGCCGGCAGAGCGAAGCCATCGTCGATCAGCTATGCGAGGCGGCCGAGCAGCGAGGCCTCGTCATTCTTCGCGACAAGAAGGTTCTCGGCCTCGGTGACTCGATCTCGAAATTCATGCAGCGTTTGGCAGGAGGCAACCGTGTCTTTGTAGTCTTGAGCGACAAATACCTGCGCTCACCCTACTGCATGTATGAGCTCTTGGAGATCTGGCGAAAGTGCTCGGGCGAAGAAGAGAAGTTCCTCGATCGCGTCAGGGTTTACATAATTCCCGACACGAAAATCTTTTCGGTGACAGATCGAGCGCAATACGCAATCTATTGGCGGCAAGAGTACGAGAAGGTAGACCAATTAATTCATGATCACGGGCCCGATGTCGTCGGCCGGAGGGGATTCCAAGAATATAAGTTGATGGGGGATTTCCGCCGCTGGGTCGCGGAAATTCTGGAGACGGTCGCCGACCGCCTCCAGCCTCGCGACTTCGAGGATCTCGCCAAATACGGCCTCGATGATCTGATACCCGGAAGTGCGGGGCCTCGTTGAGAGCCGGCGAGCAGCGGAAGCGCTCGCCGTAAAAGGACAGAGAGGCCCGAAGCCTCCCTGTTCGCGCTCCTCGCGCCGAGATTACGCGGCGTGGAGGAGTTCGAGATACTCCTCGTAGACCGTCATATTCTTGCCGAAGGAGATCGCTGCCGCTTGGGCGCCGCAGACGAGGTGCATCCAGCGCCACGGCTCGCGCGTCGAGTTGTATTCCTCGACGATCGACTGGTGGTGCTTGAAGGCGTGCATCTCGGTGAAATTGTCGTGGCAGACGATCTCGGCGAGACGCGCGATGAAGGCGTGCGGGTCGTAACCGGCCTTCACATATTGCGTCGCCAGGTTCACTACCTCCTTGACCTCCGGCACGGCCCGCATCACCCCGAGATTGGTCACCTTCGACCAGTCGGTCGGCGGCTGGTTGTAAATGCCGTGCCTGATTGCGTCGAGCAGTTCCTCCTGGCTGCGCTGGGGCAGGGCGGCGACCGCCTTCATGTCGGGCTGCGGGTAGGGCTCCATGCGACCTGCGGTCGAGCGGATCTCGGGGCCCGATTGCCACGTCAACAGCAGCATCAGCTTGTTCTTGAGGCTGATCCCGTCGAGGCGCAGCAGATAGCGCCGCAGATTGATGCTGGTGTGGAGGTGCACATCCATTGGGTTGCCGCCGAGCGAGCGCAGGAAGAGGCCGGCCGCGCCGATCGACAGCGCCTCACCGGCACCCTCGAGCGAGATCCCGCCCGCCAAGGCCTTCGCCATCAGCACCGGAATATCGGCAAAGACGTCGACGGCCGCGATCGCCTCGCCGAGCTCGCCGATCACCGCGGTTTCATCCTCGCCGCTGCGCTGGCGATAGATGCGCTTTAGCAGCTGATGTTCTTCGATCAGCCCTTCGATCTGCGGCAACGGCGAGGGCATCGGATTATTGGGCGCAACCGGCGAACGCGTCACAAAGCGCACGACCGGCCGCATCACGGTCTTGAAGAACTCCTTGTCGAGGATCCCCTCCTCGAAGGCGCGCCACACAGTGCCGGGGAACATGAAATAGTGGTCATCGTTGAAATTTTTCGGGATCGCGACGCCGAGCAGCAGATCGAAGGCCTCGATGCGGGGCGCATGATCCCACAGCCACTGGTAAAGGTGGTCGGCCTTGTTCCACTCGCCGCGACCCACCGCCATCAGGAACGCTGCTTTCGTTGCTTCGACCCCGCCGGCATCTTCCGGCTCGAATTCGAAGAGGCTGTACGGGCCCATCGCCGGATGGTTGATGTGCTTGTTGGTGAGCGCCACGTGCTGCAGCACCGGGACAAACCGCTCCTCGCCTTCGAGGCGCTCGACCGTCTTCGAGATCGCGTAGAGGCCGGCCAACGGGTGCAGCGGGCCACCGTGATGACCCGGCGGCATCTCGGTCGAGCGGGTCACCGCGAGGGCCGAGGCCGTCAGCATGGTCTCTGTCGGAACTCCCGCGCGCAGCTTGTCCAAGGTGCGATCGAGAATTTCACTCGGCGGGGTATCCTCGATGAACTGCACCAACGGTTCGATCGAGGGGGAATACTGGACACGTTGCGGCATCGGCATGGTTGGGTTTCTCCTTGAGTGCGGTTTTGTCTCGCTCGCTGTTAACAGCAATCGTCAAGGGCGATTCCCAGGATGTCAACCCCCGAGAGAACATAGCTCGGGCGCCAAAAAGCGGACCTTCCGCGGGCGGGCGAGGGGCCTCACACAAGGCGAAATCCGGCGGTAGGGTGGCTCCGATTTGACGCGGGGGAGGAGTGTTCCCGTAATTCCCGGTTCGGCCGATTTAATTCCCGATTAGGTGGGCGCGAATTCCCGGTTAGGGCTGTTACGGGAACTGACCGGCAAGGCCTTGATTTCCCTTACTCTTCTCGCGGCCGAACCGCGGTTTTCCGGGCAAAATCGACGAAATTCCCGTTACAACGGGAATTACCGGGAAGCAGAGTAGGGGAGGGTGGCTCAAAATTCCACGATCTGCCACTTCAATCCCTTCGCGACGGCTTCGGCGCGCGATTTGGCATCGAGCTTGCGGAACAGCGCTTCGATATGGAATTTGACGGTATGCGGCGAGATGCCGAGCTGTCGGGCGGCCGCCTTGTTGCTGAGGCCATTGCCCAGCGCGGCGAGCACTTCGACTTCGCGGGGCGTCAGGAGAACCGGCGCTTCCTCGGGCAAGGAATGAAAGCTCCGATCCCGCCTGCTCGGCGCTCGCACGGTCAGCCCCGCGGCGACGGCGCGCAGCGCGGCATCGACCTGTGCAGGCGTGGCTTCGGTGGGGAGCAGACCGCCAAATTCTTCATCCGCCGCGCCGAGCGCGACGGCGAATGCCGGCGTCGCCCCGCCCGTGGAGCCGCCGTCGGTCAGCACCGCATCTGCGGCTGCTGGCGGCTCCACGAGTTGATGTCCGCTCTTTGCGACGAGCGCCGCGAGCCGCTTTCGTGTCTGTGCATCGGAGGCCAATACGCAGACGCTTAGCCGGTTGGGAGCTTCTGCCGCGGGCACGCTCATCCCGTTGGCCGAGTGCCGACGGTTGCGTTGAGGGCGAGGATGCCGCCCGCCCGGATCAGCCGCAGCTCGATCGGCTGCCCGACCGATTCCGGGCCGAGACGCGTGGCCACCATGTTGGGGCTGTTGACGCTCTCGCCGCCGATGGCCAGAAGAATGTCGCCCGGCTGGAGATTTGCCTGGGCGGCGGGGCTGTCCTTCGAAACTCCCATGATCATCAAGCCGCGCGGCTGACCGGCTTGCGACTGCAACGCTTCCGGTACGACGACCGGCTGCAGAGCAAGGCCCAGCCACCCCCGTTCGACCCGTCCCTTTGACAAGAGCGGCCCGATCACGCCTTCGACGGTCGTGCTCGGGATTACCAGAACCCGCCCGCCCGGACCCAAGGTCGAGATGCCGAGAAGCCCTCCGGCGGCATCGAGCACCGGCCCGCCTTCCTCGCGGCGAGTGAGGGCAATGTCGAGGGTAATGCGCCGGTCGATGCGCCCGCCGGCCCGGCTATGCCAGGCGGGGCCGACCGCGTGCATGACGCCGAGGCGAACCGAAGCCCCGCTTTCATCGGCACCAAAGGCAAGAGCGAATGCGCCGGGATGCGGCTCCGCGGCCGGAAGTGGTGCTGGCTCCGGAGTGCCGTCGACGCGAAAGGCTATGACATTGGTACCGGGATCGCGGCCGGCGAGATGCGCGGCAAAGCTGCTTCCGTCGGCCAGGGTCACCCTCGCCTCGGCGACATCCGGGAATGCCTGCTCGGAGGCGACGACGACGTCTTTGCGCCACAACGTTCCCGACCGCCTCTGGTGGCCCTGAGCTGCGATCCCCGCGACCAAGGGCCGCGCGAGCTTGGTGCGCTCGGCGAATGCTTCGGACAGGTGGACGAGCGGGTCTTGCGCGGCGTCGGGCATATCTTTCCTCCTCATCGAGATGGTCGGAAAGATGGTCCCGGTCGAGACCCGGCACTATCGGGCAGATGGGGAGGGACGCGAGCCGGCTCATGACAGGGTGAGGCCCACGCTCGTGTTCTCCCGATCGGCTACCGCGCTGGCCGGCGGTCCGGATCGCGGCTAAGCTGCGGTTCTGACAGAGATGATCCCCACACCGGAGGAGCGGCATGGATTTTGGCGCGCTGATGTTCTTTACCGATTATGCGATCCCGGCAACGGAGTTCGCGCAGGCGCTCGAAGCGCGCGGGTTCGAGTCGGTCTGGGCTCCGGAGCATTCGCATATCCCGACTTCACGCAAGTCGCCGTGGCCGGGTGGCGGCGAACTGCCCAAAGTCTATTGCGAAGCGATGGACCCGTTCGTCTCGCTAACGGCGGCGGCAATCGCGACCAAGCGCCTCAAGGTCGCCACCGGGGTCTGTCTCGTTCAGCAGCGCGACCCGATCCAGACGGCAAAACTCGTCGCCTCGCTCGACCAGGTCTCCGGCGGGCGGTTCTTATTCGGCGTCGGCGGCGGTTGGAATGCCGAGGAGATGGCCGATCACGGGACCGAGTTCAGGACACGCTTCAAGCTGATGCGCGAGCGCATCGAAGCGATGAGGGAGATCTGGACCAAGGACAAGGCCGAATATCACGGCGAGATGGTCGATTTTCCCGAGATGATGGCGTGGCCGAAGCCGGTTCAGAGGCCGCACCCGCCGATCCTCGTCGGCGGCGCCTTCCCGCATGCCGCCCGCCGGGCCGTCCGTTATGGCGACGGTTGGGCGCCGATCGCCGGCCGCGGACCGGAGGGCAGTATCGAGGAGTTGCTTCCACGCTTCCGACAGATGCTGTCGGAGGCCGGCCGCGATCCACAATCCGTCTCCGTCACGCTGTTCGGCGCTACGGAGGATGCCGACCGGCTGGCCCGGTATCGGGATCTGGGGATTACGCGGGTCGTCGTGATGCTTCCCTCCGCAAAAAGTGACCAAATCCTCCCGACGCTCGACCGGTGGGCAGAGCTGATTCGCCATACGCGATGACAGCTCGCGATTAGAACCAGTGCGAAAGCAACGACGAGACCGCCGCCCAGATCGCTGCCCACAGGCCGAGCGAAGATAGTAGAATCAAGGTCACCGACATTCCCGGCGGTATCCGGGCAGCTGCTTTGAGAGGCGGCTGTCGCGACGATGGTCGGCTGACGGCCGGATACCCGCCGCGGGCGGAGGACGTCGACTCCGGCGCGAGATTGCTCCCCCTCAACTGCTCCATAGGCACCTCGCTCCCTCGCGCCGACGGGAAATCTGTCACGCGCGATCATCGTTGAGCTCGAAATTAACTTTGTTTTCGTCAGCAAATCGTCCAGTGAGCGTCAGGAGATTGTCCTTTAGGATTGTTGTCTTCAAGATGACGCCCGGATGCAAGGCGAATGAGAGAGCTTCTCGGTCGACCGCCACTGCACCGAGTGGCTTTCAACCATGCTCGCCTGCGGGTCTGCGGGCGAGAGATCCGGTTATGGAAGCGGTACAACCGTGGGATTGTCGCCCCCCGCATCAGATTGCCGATGACGCTCAGGGAGCCTTGCAAACCGCAGAGAGAGGAGTGCGCCTGATCCACAAGCTCCTGGCTTTCGCACGCAAGCAGCGGCTGGAGCCGCGATCGGCGGATCTGGGGCGCTTCGTCACTCACATCGAAGAGTTGCTGCGCCGCACCCAACTATGAGGTCGCCTGTTGACCACACTCGTCGATTGGCGCATTTCCGCGGAAGATTATGAACATTGGCGGCATCGAAGCGGAGATCGACGCGCGACTTGTAACCTATGCCGAGCGCGAGCCAATCTCGCTTCGCGTCTGGGAGACGGGCGGTTCGGAACTGGTTTGGAATGGGGGTCGGGTCAAATGCGAATCCGCCGCGGATGATCCATTTTTGGTCTGCGCCGTAGCTCGCCCCACGCTGCCGAACCATGTTCCGTGCATGCTCACGCTGATGGATCAAAGCGGAACCGTACGGCCGCTCGACGCGCAAATTCCTGGCAGCGCTCCCGTTCGTCCACTGAATCTCAGCCGTCAGGGTAAGGTCTGCCGAAATTTCATGAGATGCTGCCAAGCTCACAATGTCGGGCGTGTTAAGATCAGTGCCGGTCGGTGTATTCTGGAACCGCTGGTCAGCCGAAAGCGGGGCCGGAACCCTTAAGATCGCCGTCCCGTCAAGGCGGTGGCTGACCTGCGATCGGTAGCTCGCACCAAAGCGAGTGCGCGGTGAGATTTCTGCAAATGCGCCGAGGTTATAGCCGACGGACAACGAATCTCGGTGACTCGGATAGAGCCGTTCGGGGCGGGTCAGTCCTGCCGGCAGCAGCCGGTTGGCGCGACGTGCGACCGTGGTCGAATTGATCGCGTTGGTAAGCTCTGCGGTAGCATATTGTATTGCCGGGCCGCCACCAATGGAAAGCCAGTCTGAAACCCGGTAGACGATGTTCGGATTGACATTGGTCGTCTCGATATTGGATTTGATCGCCTGGTATCTTCCGATCCGGTCATTGCGGTATTGAGAATTGAGGCCAAAAGGAGCGATGACTGCGAGCTCGAACTTCAATTCGGGTGAGGCATCATAAAACCGTATACCCCAAGGACGCGCTGAGCGCTCGCCGCATCGCTGCCATTTCCTCCTACGAGCGGCTGCTTAGCGGCAACGCGCCCCGTCCCGGAAAGGGCCGCCGATGGAATGACAATGCTGAGATCGCTCGGGACCCTGACTTCCGGGAGGCTCATTATTCCGGCCGGATTGTTGGCAATGACGCTGGGATCCACGATCGATGCCGCCGCGCCGGCGAAAGCACTGCCGAGTGCTGAAGCGCTGTTCTCGCGCAATTGAAAACCGAACCCCGAAGCCTCTCCGGCTAAGGCTTGCCCCGTCGCAGCAGCGGCAAAACCCGCCGCCAGCCCCATGAGGCTATCCTCACGGCGTCACCCCGAGTTGTACTGCCTACAACTCTCGCAATGGGTCTGCTAATATATATTTGTAGCTAAAAATCGGCGGGTGAGCCACTCGAATGATCTAAGTCAATTCCTCGCAGTCGTAAATGAAAGCAGAACTTTGATCGGAAAGCACCTTCGACGCGGCGCCGCGTTGACGTCTGACAATCGGGTAAAATGCGTGGATGAGAAGAATCGTAGTCGGTTCAGCTCGGTCCTGACCAAGGCTGAAGGCACATTGCGTGCTTGGTCCGATAGGCTACCGCAGGCGTTGGCCATTGGCCTCGGTCTTGCCTCGGTAGACCCCGAGTATGCGGGGCGCTTACGAACAGCGCAAATAGGCGCGATCGTACGCCTTATCCCTCTGACCATGGGCGCAAGCTGCCTAAATGCGGCGATCCTGCTGTTGACCGTTGGAAGCATGGGTCCTGTGCCCGCAAGCCTGTGGATCTGGTCCTCACTGGTCTTTGCGTTAGCGGTCCACCATGGGCGCAATTGGTCGGCTGTCGGGCGGCGGAACCCGAACCGGCAGGCTACTCTCGAGACGATGCGGCGCGCGGTCATCCATAGCGCGCTATTTGGCGGGCTATGGGGTGCCCTGCCAGCGCTGTCCTTCCCCGGCGCAGCGCCGATGACACAGCTTCTCGTCGGGTGCTTGACCGCGGGCATGATGTGCGCCGGCGGCTTTGTATTGGCCACGGTGCCCCTTGCAGGGATGTCCTACGTTTTGCTCGTCGCAGCTGGCGCTTTCTTTGCCTTGTTGCAGGAGGGATCGCCCATCTATTTCGGCTTGACAGCGCTAATGTTCGTGTACACTGCTGTCGTCATCGTCAATTTAAACTGGAACGCCTTCCTGTTCGTTAGCCACTTCTTAGCTGAAGCGCAAGTTCAGCGGGAAATCGCGGCACGCGAACAGGCGCGAGCTCAAGCAGCGCATGCCGATCGGATGATCGCGCTCGGCGAGCTGGCGGGCGGCATTGCGCATGACTTCAACAACGTCTTACAAGCCATCGGGGGCCATGCCGAGTTGATCGAGCGGCGCCCCGAGAACCCCCAGGAGGTACAGCGGCTCGCGCGCATTATGCTGAAAGCGGTTGAGCGGGGCGGCGCGATCAGCCGCCGTCTGCTGGCCTTCGCTAGGCGAGACATCCTCGCCACCGAGCCAGTGGACCCATCCGGGATGCTGAAAGGGCTTTGCGAGCTCCTGAAACACTCTCTCGGATCGGACATCGTCCTTCGTGCGGAAATGGAGCCGGGGCTTGGCGCGGTCCTCGCCGACAAGGCGCAGCTCGAGACTGTTCTGTTGAACTTGGCCACCAACGCGCGTGACGCCATGCCAAACGGCGGCAATCTTACTTTCTCTGCGGCGAGCGAAACCTTGGCGCGGGACCAGCAGGCACCTGTTCTGAAGGCGGGGTCCTACGTGCGGATATCGGTCACCGACAGCGGGACCGGCATGGACGCGATGACACTACGGCGTGCCACTGAGCCGTTTTTTACGACCAAGTCAAAGGGCAAAGGCACCGGGCTCGGGCTTTCGATGGCTCAAGGCTTCGCCGAGCAATCCAGCGGCGCCCTATCGCTGCGCAGCGAACCTGGCCGCGGAACAACCGTCAGCATGTGGCTGCCGCGGATCGATGCGGTCATCGCTCCGCCGCCCGAAACGGTCATGCCGACCGCCCAAACTGCGCCGGATCGCAATCGCAGGCGCCGCGTCTTGGTAGTGGACGATGACGAACTCGTTCGCGAGGTCGTGATGGCCTCGCTGGCCGACGCCGGGTTCGCGATCGAGGGAGCGGAGGACGCGCCGCGCGCTTTAGCCTATCTGGATCGAGGGCAAGCCGTGGATGCGTTGATAACCGATTTCACCATGCCCGGCATGAACGGGCTCGACTTGATCCGCGAAGTGCGAAGGCGTCAGCCGACGCTCCCGACAATTCTACTGACGGGCCACGTCGGAGACATCGCAGCACCGATCGACACAGTTGGCAGTCAGCTCATTGTATTGCAGAAGCCCGTGCGCCCAGCGGAGCTTGTGGAGCGTCTCACGGCTTCCATGGACGAAGTCACAGTGCAATTGGGCTTATTCAACTCGAGGGATTATCTCGATGTGCCGCAGAACTGAACTCACCCGAGCCGCCGGCAGCAAAGCGAAAGCAGCCGTTCTCAATGCTGCTCCGCAGCGTCGCCGCCGCAGCCTGCGTGCTATCACCGGTCCAAATTTCAGTACCCAGCGGCGGACCGTTTCGTAGGAGATATCTAGCCTGCGCTTTGGTGCCACCAGGCGACGTTCACCGGACAGCCACAAACCGACACAGTTCCGTTGTGGTCGTTCGCTTTCGTTGGGACAGCAGGCCGCCGCGACAGGGGCTGCATTCACCGCGCCTCGCAAACCGAGCAGGGGCCCGCGACCTCGCAAAGTCGGTGCGCGGCTTGAGTTTCGCGCGGAACGGAGTCAGCGCGGGATGTTCACAGACATCGGCATCATGTTGGCGTGGAGATTGGCGATGATCCAAATCGAGCCGGTGATGACGAGAAAGACGATCAGCACCCCAAAAGCAAGGGCCAGAATATTGTTCGTATGATCGGGCCCGCTGCCCAAATGCAGAAAGAAGACGAGGTGGACGCCGATCTGCGCAAAGGCGAGCACCACCAACCCGACCGGGATGCCAGGGGCCCACAGCAAATTTGTTTGGGAGACGACGAAGGAAGCGATCGTCGCCAGGATGGCGAGCCCCAGCCCCGCCGTGTACGACAGAAAGTTGGCCGTGAGCTCTTCGTGTTCGACACCCGGCGTCCGGTCGTCGAACACGCGATCGTGACCGTCCATCACCGGAAATCTCCCATCAGATAGACCAACGTGAATACCCCGACCCAAACGATGTCCAACGCGTGCCAGAACAGGCTCCAGCACAACAGGCGCCGCAACACGGCGGGCCGCAAGCCTTTCACGATGACCTGAGCCACCAAATAGATGAGCCAGATCAGCCCGCCGGTGACGTGTACGCCGTGTGTGCCGACCAATGTGAAGAAGCTGGACAGAAAGCCGCTGCGCCCGGGTCCGGCGCCCTTGCTGACCATGCCGGCGAATTCCGAAGCCTCGATGGCGAGGAAGGCCGCGCCGAGCACGAATGTGAATGCGGCCAAGATCAAGAAGCGCGCCGGCTGCCGCCGTTCGGCCGACAACGCCCCGAGCCCGCAAGTGTAGCTCGAGAACAACAGGCACATCGTCTCGATGAAGACATTGCGGAGATTGAACAGCTCGGCCCCGGTCGGTCCGCCGGCGGTGTTGCCCGACAACACCGCATAGGCCGCGAACAGCCCCGAAAACAGGACGAAGTCGCTGAGGATAAAGATCCAGAAGCCGTAAGCGACAACGACGCGTTTCGGAGCCGGCCCGCCGCCGCCGCGCCCGCGCGCGAGGTGGGCGGGAACCGCGTCGATTGTTGCTATCGTCACGCTGGCCTCCCGAAACCTAACCGGGCGCGTTCCACTCGCGCAATTTCGGCAGCAGGGATCTCGCGCTCTCGGTTTTCGCTCCAGCCGAACACCAGCATCGTGACCGCAACGGCGAGCAGGCCCAGGATTGCCAGCCACCAGATTTGCCAGATCAGCGAAAAGCCGGTTATCACCGCAAAAAAGGCGATAACAAAACCGATGGGACTATTGCGCGGCATCTCGATGGTTTCATAGGGGGGTTCGGCTGGGGTCAGTCCCAGGGTCAGTCCCCGCCGCTTCATCTCCCAGAACGCGTCGATCGTCTCAACTCTAGGCAGCACTGCGAAATTATAGGCCGGCGGCGGCGACGAGGTCGACCACTCCAGGGTGCGGCCGTTCCACGGGTCGCCGGTCAGGTCGAGGCGCTGCTCGCGCGTCCGGATGCTGACATATAGCTGAGCGATCTGGCAGAGGACACCGAGGAAGATGACGACGGCGCCAAGCTCCGCGACGAGCAGCAACGGCTGCCAGCTCGGGTCGGGGATGTGCTGCAGGCGCCGGGTCATGCCCATCATGCCGAGCACATAGAGCGGCATGAAGGCGAGATAGAAGCCGATGAGCCAGCACCAAAAGCTGGCCTTGCCCCACCGCTCGTCGAGGGTAAAGCCGAACGCCTTTGGGAACCAGTAATTGTACCCCGCCAGTGCGCCGAATACGACGCCACCGATAATGACGTTATGAAAATGGGCGACCAGGAAGACGCTGTTGTGGAGCACGAAGTCGACCGGCGGCACCGCCAAGAGAACGCCGGTCAGGCCGCCAATGACGAACGTGATGATGAAGCCGATCGTAAACAGCATCGGCGTCTTGAACACAATGCGACCACGGAACATCGTGAACAGCCAGTTGAAGACTTTGACGCCGGTCGGCACGGCGATGATCGACGACATGATGCCGAAGAAGGCGTTGACGTCGGAGCCCGCACCCATTGTGAAGAAGTGATGCAGCCAGACCATGAAAGAGAGGACGCAGATCCCCAGAGTCGCAAGAACCATCGAGCGGTAGCTGAATAGCCCCTTGCCGGAAAAGGTCGCAACCACTTCGGAGAAGACGCCGAACGCCGGCAGGATCAGGATGTAGACTTCGGGATGGCCCCACGCCCAGAACAGGTTGACATACATCATCTGGTTGCCGCCGGCGTCATTCGTAAAGAAATGCATGCCGAGATAACGGTCGAGCAATAGCATCACGAAGGTGGCGGTCAGGATCGGAAAGGCGGCGACGATCAACAGATTTGCTGCCAGCGCGGTCCAGCAGAACACCGGCATGCGCATATAGGTCATGCCGGGTGCGCGCAATTTGAGGATCGTGGTCACGAAATTGACGCCGGTCAGCAACGTACCGACGCCCGAGATCTGCAATGACCACAGGTAATAATCGACGCCTTCATCGGGCGAAAAGGCGAGCTCCGAGAGCGGCGGATAGCCCATCCAGCCGGTGCGCGCGAAGCTGCCGATGACGAGCGACATGTTGATCAAAAGAGCGCCCGATGCCGTCAGCCAGAAGCTGACCGAGTTGAGCGTGGGGAAGGCGACGTCGCGCACGCCCAGCTGCAATGGTACGGCAAAGTTCATCAGCCCAATAACAAGCGGCATCGCCACGAAAAAGATCATGATCGAGCCGTGCGCCGAGAAGATCTGGTCGTAGTGATCGGGCGGCAGGTATCCGTGGGCGTTGCCGACCGCGATTGCCTGCTGTGAGCGCATCATGATCGCGTCGGAATAGCCGCGCAGCAGCATGACCAGCCCAAGAATGATGTACATGACGCCGATGCGTTTGTGGTCGACGCTGGTGATCCACTCGCGCCATAGATAAGGCCACCAGCCCTTTACAGTGACGATCGCGAGCACGGCGAGAATGACGAGGCCGACCACTCCCATGGCGTATAGCGGGAGCGGCTGGTCCAGCGGGATTGCCGCCCAGCTCAATCTGCCCAGCATCTCAACCTCCAACTTGTGATCCCGACGGACACCAGGCTGCACCGACGCCCGCCTTCTCGGGGCCCGATACCGTCTGCTCGATGATGCGGTCGAACAGCTTCGGCTCGACCGAGCGATAGGTTGTCGGCGGCACGGCTGTGCTCGGCTTTGCCAATGCGGCGTAGCCTGCATCGTCGAGCGCAGAGCCGGTGCCGCGCGCCTGCGTGACCCAGGCTTCGAAATCACCGGCCGGCACGGCTTTGGCGATAAACCGCATCTCGGCAAAGCCGTCGCCGCTGAAATTTGCCGAGAAGCCCGCATATTCGCCCGGCTTATCCGCCAGCAGGTTGAGGTGGGTGGTCATGCCGCCCATCGTATAGATCTGGCTGCCGAGCTGCGGGATGAAGAAGGAATTCATCACCGTCGCCGAGGTGAGCCGAAAGTGGACTGGGGTTCCGGCCGGCACGACCAGTTGATTGACAGTGGCAACGCCCTGATCGGGGTAAATGAACAGCCATTTCCAGTCGAGCGCCACGACGTCGACCCGGAGCGGCTCCGCGTTCGCCGGGATCGGTGCCCGTGGATCCAGCTGATGGGAACCGATCCAGATGACCCCGCCCAAGAGGATCACGATCAGCGCCGGGATCGACCAGACGACGAACTCGAGACGCCCTTCATAGGACTCGTCCGCGCTCCGGCTGGCGCGGGGGTTGGACGACCTGTACCACCAGGCGAACCCTAGGGTCGCCAGGATCACCGGAATCACGACCACGAGCATGATTGCCGTGGAATTGATCAGGAGCATCCACTCCTGCGCCGCGATCGGCCCCTGCGGATCCAATATGCCGGTTTGCCGACAGGAAGCGACGAGTACCGCGGTACATGTGACCAGCCCGCGAAGCAAGTAACGCCAATTACGCATGCGGGCCTCCGGTACTGTGAGCGTAGTGAGGATGCCGCCGCTTGCCAATCCCGACGCGCTGGGTGTCACGGCGCCAGAAGAGTCTTTAGGATCTCAAGACTGAAGCCCCTTCACCATCTCCGATGACTACCGGACGCCAGGGCTGCAAACATCGCCTTCCGAAAGGACAGCCCACATGATTCGTTGTCTTGAGAGCCCGCAGAACTGCGTCCGGCCGGATCGGGAAGTGGCGCAGGCGCGCTCCGACCGCGGCAAATACGGCGTTCCCCACCGCCGGGCCGACCACGATGGTCGCTGGCTCGCCAAGGGTCAGTCGGCACCTCGGTGCTGGGGCAGGAATTCGACGTACATCTCCAGCACGTCGCCCATACGCCGGTGGCGTATAGGTGTCAAGATTGGTGTCGTTCACGCGGCCTGTCGCAAATTCCGAGCGTTCGTGCAGCGCCAGGCTGGCACCCCACAACGCAGCGCCTTCGACTTCCGGAGCATGGCGAGCCGGCAATCGAACTCCTTGGCGATCTAGGTGGGATCTTGGCGCTGAGCGCGGATAGCAAGAAGCCCATCACGGCGGGCCGTGACGGGCTGCAAGCAACGCTGGTTGCGGGGGTAGG
>Ga0306925_10000317_pt1 | contig 33501 bp, 31 predicted proteins | sample flu12Cox44000176_FD_203755 | JGI IMG/M metagenome (GOLD analysis project Ga0306925, IMG submission 203755) | Lab enrichment of tropical soil microbial communities from Luquillo Experimental Forest, Puerto Rico - flux8day.12C.oxic.44.000.176 (v2)... | ecosystem: Environmental > Terrestrial >... | reverse complement strand
AATCGGTCCCAGCGTTGTGACTTGCTCGGGGCTGGAGCAAGGGGCGACGGGATCGTGGCGAGGGCGGCTCGCGAATGTGGCCCGGGCAACCGAAATCGTGGTGAATTCGTTATTCATCAGGCCGCCTCCCGCGCCCGCCGACGCCCCCTCGCGGCGGGGAATTTGCGGCCTGCGGTGGAGACCGCGTGCAGACGACGCTGCTCGGATTTGGCCTTGCCATCATCGTCGCGCTGGTCGCGGCGCTGGTCGGCCCCCTTTTCATTGATTGGGGCCGCTATCGCGCAGAATTCGAAGCGAGCGCCAGCCGCCTCACCGGCCTCGACTTTCACGTCGCCGGCAGCATCGACGCACGTCTGCTTCCGACCCCGACGCTCGTGCTGCACGACATCGCGTTCGGCCGACCGGATCAGGCCGACAAGGTGCGTGCGCGCGCCTTGCGGATGGAGTTCGCGCTCGGCGCCTTGGTGCGCGGCGAATGGCGCGTATCCGATGCGCGGCTCGAAGGCCCACAGTTTGCGGCGAGTCTCGATCGCTCGGGTCAGCTGACATGGCCCGTTCCCAAGCTCGGCTTCGATCTGGACAGTGTCTCGATCGAGCGGCTCACCATCGACGACGGACGTGCCGTATTTGTCGACGCCGCGAGCGACACGCGGCTCGCGCTCGACAAGCTGGAATTCAGGGGCGAGCTGCGCTCGCTGACCGGCCCGGCCAAAGGAGAAGGCTCGTTCATCGTCGCCGGTCAGCATTACCCCTATCGGCTCGCCACCAGTCGGCTCGCGGATGACGGGAGCCTCAAGGTCCGTCTCTCGATCGATCCGATCGATCGCCGGCTGACGGTCGACACGGACGTCTCGATTTGGATCGATCGCGGCGTGCCGCGGTTCGAGGGAAATATTCAATTGGCGCGCCCGGTCGGCCGCGTCAGCGGAAACGGGCAATCGCTGATTGCCGAGCCGTGGCGGGTCGCGAGTCGGATCAAGGGAGACAGCGCGGCGGCCGTGCTCGAGCAAATCGAGTTCCAGTACGGCCCCGACGATCGCGCAATCAAGCTCAGAGGCACTGCGAATGTCGCATTCGGAGTGCGCCCGCAGATCAACGGCGTCGTATCATCCACGCAGATCGACCTCGACCGGCTGCTGGCGCTGCCTGAAACGACACCTCGCCGCCCGCTGCACGTCATCAAGAGCGCCGCTGAATTGTTGCTTGCCGAATGGCAGCTGCCGATCCCAACCACGCTGAGTATCGCCGTCGACTCGATGACGCTCGCAGGTGCCACGCTCCAGCGCGTCGGCGCCGACGTGACGGCCGACGGCGATGGTTTGGACATCAGGAGCCTGGAACTCCGCGCGCCTGGCCTGACCCAGGTGCGCCTCAGCGGCCGGCTGGCCACGCGGCCCGCCAGCGTTAGCTTGAAAGCATCAACCAAGATCGAGGCGAACGAGCCGCGCGCGCTGCTCGCTTGGCTCACGGATCGCACCGAAGCGCAGGCCGTCGCCGCCGGCCCGTTGCGTCTCGATGCCGACCTGACGCTCGGCAACGATCGCATCGAAGTCGAGCTGCTCAAGCTCGAGTTCGAGCGCATGTCGGCGGCAGGGCGCGTGGTCTATGCCTGGCCGACGGCCGATCGGCCCGCGCGTTTCGACGTGGCGCTGGTGAGCCCCGAGCTGGACGTGGACCGCATTCACGTACTCGTGCGAGCCATGCTCGGCGTCACCGCATTCGAGTGGCCGCGCGAAGGCGCGCTTTCACTCAAGATTGCCCGTGCCGCGGTCGCCGGCGTCGAAGCAAAAGACACCGACGTCAAGCTGCGGGTCGATGCCGCCGGAGTCGAGATCGAGCGGTTTGCCGTCGCCGATTTCGGCGGTGCCGCGCTCAGCGTGAAGGGACGGATCGGCGATCCGGCGCAGTCGGCACCTGGTGCGCTCAGCCTGGAACTCGATGGGCGCGGACTCGACGGCGTCTTGGCGGTGCTCGAGCAACTCGCGCCGCGCGCCGCCGATCAGCTGCGCCGGTCGGCGGGGCGTCTTACCCCGACCGGGCTGCGCGCGTCGCTCGCACTCGATCCGGCGCGTCCCGACAGCACGGACGTATCCGCCAAGCTGAAGCTCGATGGTCGCGCCGGAGCTTTGCGCCTGGCGCTGCAGGGCGATCTCGTTGCGGCGGGCGACGCATTCAAGCCGAATAAACTCGCCGCGCTGTCAGCGGGGATCGTGAATGTCACCGGGCGCGTGGAAGCGGACGATGGCGGACTGTTGGTCGACCTGTTTGGGGCTGACCGTTTTGTCGCGGTGGACAAACGCCCGGCGCGGCTGCTGCTGAGCGCAAAAGGTACGCTCGATGGCGAGCTTGCGGTGGACGCTCAGGTTGCCGGTGCACTCAATGCCTCGAGCGCAGGGATAATGCGAATTTTTGGTCATGACAGCCCAAGCGCGAAGCTCAACGTCAAAGTCGCCAATGCAAATTTCCGTTCCCCTCGGCGCGCCGCGCCGGGACGGGGCGAGCTGCTGCCCGCGTCCTTGAATGTGCGACTTGCTCTGAGCGAAAACATGCTGCAGCTCAACGAGCTCGCGGGAACCGTCGCGGGAACCAGGGTCGGCGGGCGAATGGCGCTCGGTATCCGACAGCCGTTCGCCGTCGATGGCGAGATCGAGTTAAGCACCGTGGATTTGCCCGCCGCGATAGCGGTCGCGCTGGGGCTACCGGCGCCCGCTACTGGCTCCGCGGCGGCTCCGTCCGGCTGGTGGCCGGCCGAGCCGTTCGACCCGGAATTGGGCCTGCTCAGCGGCCAGATCGCGATCAAATCGGCACGCGTGACGTTGACGCCGAAGCTCGCTGCCCGCGACGTGCGTACCACGCTGCGCTTCGGAGAATCTGAATTTGCTTTGCAGGTGAGCGACGGCGCCATTGCTGGCGGACGTGTGGGCGCCGAATTGACGTTCCTGCGCCGCGCCGAGGGTGTCGCGGCCCGTGGCCGGATCAATGTTACCGGGGCCAATGCCGCCGAACTTCTTCCCGGCGAAGGATCGCTGGCGGGGCGGCTAACCCTCGATATCAGCGCCGAAGGAAGCGGAATGAGCCCGGTTGCGCTGGTCGGCTCGCTCGCGGGAAGCGGCACCTTCATGCTCGAAAACGGTCGCCTCGCCGGGTTCGATCCGGCGGCCTTCGAGACAGTAATCCGTGCCGTGGATCAGGGCCTCCCCGTCGACGGAAACCGCGTGCGCGATCGCACGGATCTTGCGTTGGCGCGTGGAAGCCTCGCCATCCCGCTCGCAGAAGGGGCGATTGCCATCGATGCCGGTCAGGCGCGGCTGAGCAGCAGTACCGTGCGGGCGCAAGGTGCGGAAGTTGCCATCAGCGGCAGCGTGAACCTTGCCGAGGTGGGACTCGATGGCCATCTCGCGCTGACCGGGACAGCCGTACCCGCCGCTGCAGCGAACACGCGTCCGGAAATCGTGGTCGCTCTGAAGGGACCGATCGAGGCGCCGCGACGCTCGGTCGATGTCGGCGCATTTGCCAGCTGGCTCGCGTTGCGCGCCGTCGAACAGCAGTCGAAAAAACTTGAGGCGCTCGAAGGCCGTGCATCGCCCACGCCTCCATCCGCCAGTGGCGGCACCGCGCACGGCGATCCCGCGCCCGCGCTCGATTCGGCTGCCGTGGCACGTCCCGAGCCAGGTGCGGCGCCCCCGCATCAGCCGCCACCTAACCAGGCGTCCAAGCCGAAACCGTCGGCGACCGAGCAGCTGCCGCCATTGCCGCCGCCAATCGACATTCGCCCGGCGCCGGCGCCGCGTGCGCCGCGCGCTCACCCCGCCGCGCCACCAGCTTCCGGCGCCGCAACGCAGCAGCAAAAACCTGCCCCCGCGCCGCCGCCGGCGCGCGCTCGGTCGTGGTCGGAAATATTGTTCGGGAACTAGAGCATGATCCCGAAAAGTGGGCACCGGTTTTCGGAAAAGATCATCCTCCAACAATAAGCTAGAGCGGGATCCCGCTCTAGGCGTTGGAAGCGGCGCGTGCGGGTATCATCGGGCGCGCCTCGTCGCGTCCGGGATGCGTCTCGGAAAGCCCCTTGCGGTAGAAATCAAGCACGTACAGGCGAATCGCCGACGACAGATTGCCGTGTCGCCGCTCCGTATCGATGGTGGCAACCAGGTCCGACAACGTGATGTCGCGCCCGGCGGCAATCTCCTTCAATCCGGTCCAGAATGCATCTTCGAGGCTGACGCTCGTCTTGTGGCCGGCGATGACGATCGAGCGTTTGACGACCGGAGACTTCATTCCTCATCCCCTGATTCGATTCGGTGGCCGTCGAGATCGCGACGCGTCTTGGCGTCTTGCGCGCTATCCAGTTGGCGCTCGGCCTTGCTGCGCCCATGCCGGTATCGCTGCTCTGACGCGGTACGCTCAGCGGCACGGCGTTGCGCGTTCTTGCGCGCCCGGCGCAAATTGACGATATCGCCCACTGCTTCGCTCGGCGGCTGGACCGGGTTCGCTCTTGCAATTGGCTTCGACGCCAAATGCGCCCACAGCGTGGCGGAGCGCTCGGCACGGCAGAAATTCAGATCAGCACATCGATTGCGGCATGGCGCCGATCACGGCAACGCCGCGATCGCACGAGCGGAATCGGCGTGACCGTTTCATGACCGCCGCGCTGTAAGGAAAAATGCGTATAGGCCTCGTTGGCCTGTACGCCGACCCCATTTTCATTTTTTTCGAAAGCGATCGAGCCGCACGACTTCGCCAGTCTGTTGAGTGTCAGATTCTTGGTGCCTCAGCCGCTCGCCTGCTTCGGATTTCTCAGGCAGCGCCACCGCGCTGGCGGTTGGTCGGGTGTCTTTGCGTTCCGCGGATAAGCGCTCGGCAACGGTTTCCTTCCCGCGCTGCCCAGCGCGGTCAGCGACCTCTGTTGCCTCGCCTTCGTTTTCGCCTGCCTGTTTGAACGCTGCTTCCCCGGCTTGTTCGAATTGCAAGCCAAACTGAACCGAGGGATCGAAGAAGCCCTTCACTGCCGCGAACGGCACGGCCAGCCGCTCGGGGACTCCTCCGAACGAGAGGCCCACCTCGAAGCCGTCATGCGACACCACCAAATCCCAGAATTGGTGCTGCAGGACGATGGTCATCTCCTCGGGATATTGCGCGCGCATCCGCGGCGAGAGGCGCACGCCATCGGCGCGGGTATCAAACGAAATATAAAAATGATGTTCGCCGGGGAGGCCGTCCTTGGCGACGTCGGCAAGCACGGTGCGGAGCACACCGCGCAATGCCTCCTGCGCCAAGACGTCGTAGCGGATGTGATCGGTGGCCATCGGCCAAATCCATTGCGCCGCAGGTCCGCGACTCGAATGCTAGCGTGCACCACCCTCACGGCGCCAGCCCCGGAGCATCGCTTGGGAATGAGTGGAGGCTTCTGTTGCCAGGTGCCTCCGAACCCCGCCTGAGGCTGCTAAGACCTCAGGACTTCAGATCGGTATTCCAAACCGCATTACGCGGCCTGGGCAACCGGAGCATAGTTGTCGTTGGCAACTATGAATTTGGCCCGATAACGGCGGAACCATGCCGGGCAAAAGCACGCCCTTTACGCCCTCGTCGATCCTATTTCGACCCCGTAGCGGGGAGCAGCAACCAGCGGTGGGAACGTGCCTCTAGCTGCCGGTTCCCCGGATTTGGTGGAGTCGCCGGGTACCGCCCCCGGGTCCGATAGGTTTATTACGACGGCCATTTATTGCCATAGCCGGCTTGCGCCGGCACCCTCAATATAAGCCGGCAAGGCTGACGAAAAAAGGGCGCAGCGCCAGCGCCTTCCGAGGCGCTCCCGAGCATCCGCGGCTGGTTCGCATCCTGCAAAGCGGCTGGTTCGGCACGCGCTCTCGGTCTAACAGTCCGCCATGTCCGATCTGGTCTCCGGCCGTTCGTCAGCCTCTCCTCCGACAGCGCCGGCGCCAACTCTGCCTCAATTATTCGCGGCGTTCGCGCTGATCTCGTTGTGCGGATTCGGTGGTGTGCTCGCGTGGTCGCGGCGCATGTTGGTGGAGCAGCGGCGCTGGATGACCGGCGACGAATTCAACGCCTCCTATGCGCTCTGCCAATTTCTTCCGGGGCCCAACGTCGTCAATCTCTCCGTCATTTTCGGCGGGCGAATTCGTGGCCCCCTTGGATCGGTCGTGGCGCTGATCGGGCTGATCGGGCCGCCATTTATCATCGTGTCCGCGATCGGCTTTATTTACGCACGTTTCGGCGAGATCGCTGCGTTACAGCGCATGCTGATGGGGATCGCGGCAGCGGCGGCCGGATTGGTTCTGGGAACCTGCGCCAAAATGGCGCTTCCGCTATTCCGGGATCGGCTCGGTTTGGCGCCGGCGATGGCGCTCCTGACCTTCGCCGCGATCGGCGTTATGCGCTGGCCGCTGCATTGGTCGCTTGCGGTGCTGGTGCCGCTCAGCATCGCGGTTGCTTGGGTACGGCGATGAGCGATTCGACGCTGGCGCGGCTTGCCGGCCATTTCGCGCTGATGTCCCTGTTCGCGATCGGCGGCGCCAATTCCGCCCTGCCGGAAATGCAGCGCGTCGCCGTCGAGCTCGAGCACTGGATGACGGCGCGGCAGTTCACCGACGTGTTCGCGCTCGCGCAGGTTACGCCCGGCCCGAACGTCATCGTCGTCACGCTGATCGGCTACCAGGCGGCGGGGCTCATGGGCGCATTGGTCGCAACCCTGGCCATGTGCGGCCCCAGTTGCCTGTTCGCCTTCTATGTCGGCCGGATCTCCGACCGCTTGCAGGGCGCGCGTTGGAGCGCGACCCAACAGGGCCTGCTGCCGATTTCGATCGGACTCATTGCCGCGAGCGGCTTCGTGGTCGCCACTGCGGCAGCGCACAACGTCGCGGCGGTCTTGGTCACTTTGGCGACGGCGCTTCTCTGTTTCACGACGCGATTGAATCCGCTTTGGATTTTCGCCATGGCCGCACTCATGGGACTCGCCGATTTGCTTTAATCGCCACGTCCCGGTCGCTTCCCGTTACCCACTGGGATGTGCTATGGATCGCGTCGTGCGCGCCGGATTGGGAGGTTCGGGGCGCATGAGGCGCGGGGCGTCACGGAGGGAATATGTCTGAGGGCGTTACACCGTCCCCGGAGGGGACGCATTCGGGCTTTCCTTCCCATACGCACAATTTGCTCGGCGGCTTGACCGTCACCGTGCTCGGTTTGGCCCTTCTGGGCTACGCCCTCTACACCGCAAACACCACGATCCCGCGGATCATGGCGGCGGTGATCGTGCTGGTCGGTATCGCCGTGGTGACTCGGTTCGTGCCGGTTCGTGCGCCACGCGATTTTTACGGCGGCGCCGCCCTCGTCATACTGGCAACCTTGACCTTGATCGCCGCCGCTGACCTGCCCGGCCAGCGCGGTTTTGCGTTTGGTCCGGGAACCGCACCGCGACTGTTCTCGTTCGTGCTTGCAGCACTTGGCGCCGCCGTCGCCGTCGGCGGTGTCTTTACCGAGGGCCCGCCCATTGAAAAATACAAGATCCGTGGACCCTCACTGGTAGTCATCTCGATCCTCGCGTTCGCCGCCATGATCCGCCCGCTCGGCCTGGTCCCCGCCACCTTCCTCGCTTTCATGATCTCGATCCTTGGATCGACCGAGATGCGGTGGGTCGAGAGCCTGATCGCGGCTGTGGCGATGACGGTGTTCTGCGTTTTGTTGTTCGTCTACCTGCTCAATCTGCCATTCCAGCTCTGGCCGCGCTTCTACTGATCGGGTGGACGGATCATGTCGGATCTCCTCGCGAATCTCTGGCTGGGCTTCCACGTCGCGGCCAACCCGTACAACATTCTGTTTTGTTTGCTCGGTGCGCTGGTGGGAACTCTGGTCGGTGTCCTGCCGGGCATCGGCACCGTCGCGACCATCGCCATGCTGCTGCCGATCACCTTCGGGCTGCCTCCGGTCGGGGCGCTCATCATGCTGGCCGGCATCTATTACGGCGCCCAATACGGCGGCTCGACCACCTCGGTGCTGGTCAACATCCCGGGCGAGGCGACTTCCGTGGTCACCTGCCTCGATGGTCACCAGATGGCGCGCCAGGGCCGCGCCGGTCCCGCGCTCGCCATCGCCGCCATGGGCTCGTTCTTCGCGGGTTGCGTTTCGACGGTGCTGGTGGCGGCGCTGGGAGCGCCGTTGACCAGCATCGCCCTGATGTTCGGTCCGGCGGAATATTTTTCGCTGATGTGCCTTGGCCTGATCTTCGCCGTCGTGCTCGCCAAGGGATCGGTGCTCAAGGCGGTCGCCATGGTCGTGACCGGGTTGCTGCTGTCCATGGTCGGTTCCGACCTGGAGACCGGCGCAGGACGCATGACGTTCGACATCGCCGAGCTTGCCGACGGCATCGGCTTCGCCAACGTCGCCATGGGCGTGTTCGGCTACGCGGAAATCATCCGCAACCTCGAGCTGCCAGCCGAGAGCCGCGACATCGTCAGGACCAAGATCACCGGCCTGATGCCGACGCGCAAAGACCTCATTGACTCCTCCGGTGCGATCGCGCGCGGGACCATTCTCGGATCGATTCTCGGGATTCTGCCGGGCGGCGGTGCGGTGGTCGCCTCGTTCGCTGCCTATACCTTCGAGAAGAAGGTCGCGAAGGATCCGTCGCGCTTCGGCCGCGGCGCGATCGAGGGCGTGGCTGCGCCGGAAAGCGCCAACAACGCGGCGGCGCAGACCTCGTTCATCCCGTTGCTCACGCTCGGCATCCCGCCCAACGCGGTCATGGCGCTCATGGTCGGCGCCATGACCATCCACGGCATCGTGCCGGGGCCGCAGGTCATGACCAAGCAGCCGGAGCTGTTCTGGGGCATGATCGCCTCGATGTGGCTCGGCAATCTGATGCTGGTCATCATCAACTTGCCGCTGGTGGGCGTGTGGGTGACGCTGCTGCGCGTTCCCTATCGACTGCTCTACCCATCGATCATCGTGTTCTGCTGCATCGGCATCTATTCGATCAACAACTCGCCGACCGACGTGGTGATCTCGGCAATCTTCGGTGTCATCGGCTTCTGGCTGGTGAAGCACGACTTCGAGCCGGCGCCCATGCTGCTCGGCTTCGTGCTCGGACCGCTGATGGAGGAGAATCTGCGCCGCGCCATGCTGATCGCGCGCGGCGACGCAACGGTGTTTTTCACCCGGCCGATTTCGGCGGCATTGTTGATCACTGCAATCGCGCTGCTGGTTGTTGCCGCCATGCCGAAGATCCGCCGCCGCCGCGACGAGGTGTTCGTCGAATAGGCAAACGGCGCGCCTCACTGACCTTCGGGTCCGCGCTGCATTTCGCCGGGAAAAGCGATGATCCGATTTGTCACCCAGGCGGCTGCGGCTCTCGTTGCGTTAAGCGCCTGGTGTCTGGCTCTCGACCGCGCTGCCGCGCAATCCGACTATCCGCGACGGCCGATCACGGTCATCGTGCCGTTCGCCGCCGGCGGCCCGACCGACGTTGTTGCCAGGATCGTCGGCGATCACATGTCGCGCACGCTTGGCCAGCAGTTACTGGTCGAGAACATCGTCGGCGCCGCTGGTACCACCGCCTCCACCCGTGCGGCGCGCGCCGCTCCCGATGGCTATACGATCGAGATGGGCCACATGGGCACCCATGCGGCAGCGGTCGCGCTATATCAGAATCTTGCCTATAAGCCGGACGTGGATTTCGCGCCGATCAGCATGGTCGCCGGCACCCCGGTCCTGATTCTCGGCAAGAAGGGCCTCCCTCCGCGCGACCTGAAGGAACTCGTGGTCTATGTGAAGGCCAATGTCGACAAACTCAACATGGCGCACGCGGGCGTCGGCTCGGTCTCGCACGTCACCTGCTTGCTGCTCAACTCGATCATCAACGTGAAGCCCACGTCGGTGCCGTTTACCGGCACCGGTCCGGCGATGAACGCGTTAGTGGCCGGTCAGGTCGACTACATGTGTGACCAGATCGTCAACGTCGTCTCGCAAGTGCAGGGCGGCACGATCAAGGCGTATGCGATCGGAACTGCGGAACGAAACCCGGCGCTGCCGGACATTCCGACCACGCGAGAAGCCGGCCTGCCGGAATTCCAGGCGTCGGCTTGGAACGCCCTGTTTGCACCGAAGACCACGCCGCGACCGATCGTGGACAAGCTCGCCGATGCTCTCGATAAGGCGCTCGACGATGAGACCACGCGCAAGCGGCTGCTGGAATTGGGCAGTGATTTGCCGAGCAAGGAAAGGCGCGGGTCAGCGGCCCTCGCCGCGCTGGTCAAGAGCGAGATCGCGCGCTGGACGCCGATCATCAACGCCGCCGGTCCCATGAACTGAGCCTTGCATCCGGCCGCGCGCTTGCACATTTCATCGGTGGTCGCGGCACGCTACACTTGAGCTTGCCGAATCGGCTTGCCCCGCGTGAGGGCCGACCCTATGCAGCAGTATCACGACTTGATGGAGCGCATTCTCGCCGACGGCGTGGAGAAGCGCGACCGCACCGGCACCGGCACGCTATCGGTGTTCGGGCATCAAATGCGCTTTGACTTGCGCGTCGGGTTCCCGCTGATCACCACCAAGAAGCTCCACGTCAAGTCGATCGTCCATGAGCTGCTCTGGTTCCTGGCCGGGGACACCAACGTCAAATATCTCAACCAACATGGCGTCACGATCTGGGACGAGTGGGCGGACGCAGCGGGCGAACTGGGTCCGGTTTATGGGCGGCAATGGCGCTCATGGCCCACTCCCGACGGCGGTACGATTGATCAGATCGCCAATGTGCTCGCTGCGATCCGGCGCAACCCGGATTCGCGCCGCCTCATCGTAAGTGCCTGGAATCCGGCTGACGTCGACAAGATGGCGCTGCCGCCCTGCCATTGCCTGTTCCAGTTCTACGTGGCGAGGGGACGGCTCTCGTGTCAGCTCTACCAACGGTCGGCCGACGTGTTTCTCGGCGTGCCGTTCAACATCGCCTCGTATGCCTTGCTGGTATTGATGATGGCTCAGGTGACCGGCCTCGACCCGGGCGAATTCGTGCACACGTTGGGGGACGCGCATCTCTATCTCAATCATCTGGAGCAGGCGCGCACGCAGCTCTCGCGCGCGCCGCGGTCGCCGCCGCGCATGGTCCTCAACCCAACCGTGACCGACCTGTTCGCCTTCCGCTACGAGGATTTTTCCCTCCAAGGTTACGATCCGCACCCGCACATCAAGGCGAAGGTTGCGGTGTGAGCGCAAGCCACAGCGCCGGTCCGGTGCGATCCGCCGGTGGTGCGCAACACATTGGTCTCGTGCTCGTCGCCGCCGTCGCGGATAACGGCGTGATCGGGCGACGCGGCGCGCTTCCCTGGCGGCTGAAATCGGAGATGGCGCACTTTCGCCACACCACGATGGGCAAGCCGATCGTGATGGGGCGCAAGACCTATCTCTCCATCGGCAAGCCGCTTGCCGGTCGCACCAATATCGTGGTGAGCCGCGACAACGCATTTTCTGCGCCGGGAGTGCTGGTCGCGCCGACGATCGAAGCGGCATTGGCGGTCGCCCGCGGCGATGCGCTGCGACGCGGCGCCGAACAGATCGCGGTCATCGGCGGAGCGGACGTTTACGCGCAAACCCTGGCGCACGCCGATGGTTTGGTGATCACACGCGTGCACCTGCAGCCCGACGGCGACACGAACTTTCCCGCGATCGACCCGCAAACCTGGAGCGAAGTTGAACGCCGCGAATATCCAGCCGGCCCGGATGATCAGGCGAGCTTCACCGTGATCGATTATCGGCGCCGCAATGCGGCTAACACTGCAACTGCATGCATTGATCAAATTTCAAGGTGATGCGCCGGCGCGTCGCATGCGCCCAAGCCGCGTTGTAACGCGATGACGCCTCCCCTATAACCGCAACAACGCGAAACAGCCGCCGCAGCCCTCCTGGACCGGCGCAGCGTGGAGAGAGCCGATGCCATGGAGCAATCAGGGCGGCGGACCCTGGGGATCCGGCGGAGGGGGTAAAGGCCCTTGGGGCTCGGGACCGCAGCCATCGGGTCCGACCCCGCCCGACCTCGAAGAATTCTTGCGCCGCAGCCAGGACCGCCTGCGCAGCGTGTTGCCCGGCGGCAGTCTCGGCGGTAAAGGCCTCGCGCTGATCCTGCTGGCGGCGGTCGTCATTTGGGGGTTCTCGGGATTCTTCCGGGTGGATCCGGACGAACTCGGCGTGGTGCTGCGCTTCGGCAGATACGTCCGCTACGTGGAGCCCGGGCTGCGCTATCACCTGCCGTATCCGATCGAGAGCGCGCTCACGCCCAAGGCGTTGCGCGTCAACAAGATCGACATCGGAATGCGCGTAGTCGAGGACCTGCGCCGCGGCAGCACGATCCGCGACGTACCGGAAGAAAGCCTGATGCTCACCGGCGACGAGAACATCGTGGACGTCGACTTTTCGGTGCTGTGGCGCATCAAAACCGGGCCCAACGGGGTCGGCGACTATCTGTTCAATATTCAACAGCCGGAAGGAACCGTGAAGGCGGTGGCGGAAAGTGCCATGCGCGAGGTGATCGGCCGCTCCAACATCCAGCCGATCCTCACCGGCGCGCGCCAGAACATCGAGCAAGGCGTCCACGAACTGATGCAGCAGGTGCTCGACAATTACGGGGCGGGCGTTCAGATCACCCAGGTCCAGCTGCAGAAGGTCGATCCCCCCTCGCAGGTCATCGACGCGTTCCGCGACGTGCAGGCTGCGCGCGCCGATCTCGAGCGCGTGCAGAACGAGGCCCAGACCTACGCCAACCGGGTCGTACCGGAAGCGCGCGGCCGCGCCGCCCAAATCACCCAGAGCGCGGAAGCTTATCGCGAGCAGGCGGTGGCCGAGGCCAAGGGCGCGACTGCGCGGTTCCTCAAAATCTATGACGAATACAAGAAGGCGCCGGATGTGACCCGCCAGCGCCTCTATCTTGAAACCATGGAGCGGCTGTTTGGCGGCACCGACAAGATCATCGTAGATTCCGGCACCGCGGGCAGTGGTGTGGTTCCCTATCTGCCGCTCGATCAGTTGTTGCGCCGCCAGCAGCAGAGCACGCCGCAGACGGGAGGCGGCCGATGAGACTCAATCTGACCGGCGGGCTGATCGCCGCGCTCCTCATCGTGGCACTGATCATTGCTTACGGCGCCCTGTTCACGGTGTATCAGACCCGCCAGGCGTTGGTGGTGCGGCTGGGTCAGCCGGTGGGCAATCCGATCACCGAGGCCGGCCTACACTATAAGCTGCCGCTCATCGACAGCGTCATTCTGATCGACAAGCGCATTCTCGACCTGGAAAATCCGGCCCAGGAGGTGATCGCGTCGGACCAGAAACGGCTGGTGGTCGACGCGTTCGCGCGCTATCGCATCAACGATGCGTTGAAATTTTATCAGACCGTCGGCACGGTCGATCGCGCAAACTCGCAGCTTTCCACGCTGATGAACTCGGCGCTTCGCCGCGTGCTGGGCGAGGCTACGCTGATGGAGGTCGTGCGCGATCGGCGCGAGCAACTCATGGCCCGCGTACGTGAGCAACTCCACAACGAGGCGCAGCCCTACGGGATCAACGTGATCGACGTGCGCATCCGCCGCGCCGACCTGCCGGAGCAGAACAGCCAGGCGGTCTATCAACGCATGCAGACTGAGCGTCAGCGCGAGGCACAGGAGTTCCGCTCGCAGGGCACCCAGCGTGCCCAGGAGATCCGCGCGAGAGCAGATCGCGATGTCACGGTGTTGCTCGCTGAAGCGCAGTCGAAAGGCGAGCAGATTCGCGGCGAGGGCGATGCGGAGCGCAACCGCATTTTTGCCGAAGCCTATGGGCGCGATCCCGAGTTCTTCTCGTTCTATCGTTCGATGCAGGCTTACGAAGCCGGCTTGCGCGCCAATGATACCCGTATGTTGCTCAAACCCGATTCGGACTTCTTCCGGTTTTTCGCCGATCCCTCGGGCAAGATGCGCGACGGCGCGCCTTCGACCGGCGGCAGCGCCGCTCCGACGGCCCCTCCGAAATAGCGGCGGAGCTTCGCGAGCACGGCGCCGCAAGATGGCCCAGTTCATCGTTGCGATCGGACTCGTGCTTGTGATCGAGGGGCTATTTTTCGCCGCTTTTCCCGGCGCGGCAAAGCGCTTGGCGGCGACCGCGTTGGACAGCCCGGAGATGTCGCTGCGGGTTGCCGGCATCGTCTCTGCTGTGCTCGGTGTCGTACTTATCTGGTTCGTGCGTGGCTGACCCGCGGCGTTGTTGGCTAGTGTCCCGATTCCGAAGTTCGCAAACCCTTGCGGCACCCTCTGATGCGAACTTCGGGATCAAAGGGACACTAACAACGTTATGATTCTAGTGCCGCTTTTGAACCCGAAGTTCGCAAACACCCTTGCCGCCCGATCGTGCGAACTTCGGGTTCGCGGCACTAGCGCCGCGCCGTCTCGTGCCGGTCCCGATTCCGCCCCATTCGCGGGCCTATGTCGCGTGCGTCGAGATCGCGCTTGCGCCGCTATTCGGACGGGCGCAGTGTCTCGCCCTCATCACGCCAGGAGCTTCGATTCCATGCTCGGCCCTCTCACCCGATTTGCCCGGCTGGTCCGCCGGCCCGTTCTGGCCGTGGCCGCAGCGACAGCGATGATCTTGCCGGCGTTGACCGTCCCTTCGCTTGCCGTGCGCGGCCCCGACACGATCTCCGACGTCGCCGAGCAAGTGATCGACGCCGTGGTCAACATTTCGACTTCGCAAAAGGTCGAGACGCGCAATGGTCCGTTGCCGCAGCTACCCGGCGATCCGCAGTTGGACGAGCTGTTCCGGGACTTCTTTAATCGGCGCGGCCAGGGCGACCCGCAAAATCGCGAACGCGGCCCGCGCCGCGTCAACTCGCTCGGCTCCGGCTTCATCATCGATCCGTCGGGGATCGTGGTTACCAACAACCATGTCATCTCGGAAGCAGACGAGATCACCGTCATTCTCAACGACGGCACGCGGTTGAAGGCCGACTTGATAGGCAAGGATCAGAAGACCGATCTCGCGCTGCTTCGGGTCAAGCCCGACAAGCCGCTCAAGGCGGTCAAGTTCGGTGATTCCGACCGGCTCAGGCTTGGCGAATGGGTGATCGCGATCGGTAACCCGTTCAGCCTGGGCGGTACTGTGACTGCCGGGATCGTGTCCGCACGCAATCGCGATATCAATTCGGGACCGTACGACAACTACATTCAGACCGACGCCTCGATCAACCGCGGCAATTCGGGCGGGCCGCTGTTCAATCTCGAGGGCGAGGTGATCGGAGTGAATACCGCGATCATCTCTCCCTCCGGCGGTTCGATCGGCATCGGCTTTGCCGTACCTTCGAAGACCGCGCTGCCGGTGATCGAGCAGCTCAAGCAATTCGGTGAAACCCGCCGCGGTTGGCTCGGCGTGCGCATCCAGCAGGTGACCGACGAGATCGCCGACAGTCTCAACGTCAAGCCGCCGCGCGGCGCCCTTGTTGCCGGGGTCGATGACAAAGGGCCGGCGAAGCCCGCCGGCATCGAGCCGGGCGACGTGATCGTCAAGTTCGACGGCAAAGAGATCAAGGAGATGCGCGACCTGCCGCGCGTCGTCGCCGATACGCCGGTCGGCAAGCAGACCGCGGTGGTCGTCATCCGCAAGGGCAAGGAAGAGACCAAAACAGTGACGCTTGGCCGACTCGAGGATGGCGAGAAGCTGGCGGCAGCGGATCCGAAAACCGATGTCAGCCCGGACCGCGGGGTGGTGAAGAAGACGCTCGGCATCGAGCTTGCCAACATGTCCGACGATCTGCGCCGCCGTTACAAGATCAAGGACACGGTGAAAGGCGTGGTGATTGTCGGCATCGATCCGGGCTCTTCGGCGGCGGACAAACGGCTGTCGGCAGGCGACGTCATTGTCGAGATCGCCCAAGAGGCGGTCACGAGTGCAGACGACTTCCAGGCCAAAATCGACCGCCTCAAACGCGACGGCCGCCGCTCCGCGCTGCTGCTGGTGGCGAGCGCCGACGGCGACTTGCGGTTCGTAGCGTTGAGCCTGCAGTAAGCAGACGCCGAGTTCGTAGCCCGGATGGAGCGAAGCGAAATCCGAGATTCTTTTTGACTCTGTTCGATCCCGGGTTCCGCTTCGTTCCGCCCGGGCTACGACACTCAATCCAACACGTGGCTGACCATGCCGTCGGCGAGCTTCGGCTCGAACCATGTTGATTTTGGCGGCATGATGCCCCCTGCATCCGCCACCGCCATCAGATCGGACATTTGCGTCGGATAGAGCGCGACCGCGACCGCCATCTCGCCGCTCGCCACGCGCCGCTCGAGCTCGGCAAGGCCGCGTCCTCCCCCGACAAAGTCGATACGCTTGTCGGTGCGCGGGTCCGTGATACCGAACAGCGGCTCGATGACATTGCGGGTCAATAGCGTGATCGGCAGGCGCCCGATCGGATCGCCTTTGGGCAGGAGATCGGGCCGAAGGGTCAGCCGATGCCAGTGCCCGGCCAGATACATGCCGAATTCGCCGGACGCGGTGGGACGCACCGGTTGCTGGGAAAGCTCCACGGCAAAGCGCTTGCGGAGTTCGGCCAGCAGTTGCTGTGGAGTCCGGCCATTGAGGTCGCGGAGTAGGCGATTGTAATCAAGGATGGTCATCTCGTGATCAGGAAAGATGACCGCGAGGAAATACCCGTGGGGCCCCCGAGCATTATCGCGGGCGTGCGCCACGCGCGCGGCGGCCGCGGTGCGATGGTGCCCATCGCCGATGTAGAGCGCGTGTAGGGCATCGACTGCGCGGGTCAGCGCCGCGATGGTTGCGTCGTCTTCGATCACCCAAAGCTGGTGGCGAACGCCGTCATCGGCGGTGACGTCCACGTCGGGGATATTCGCGCTCGCCTTTGCCAGTATGGCGTCGAGTTCCGGCGCCGCGGGATAGCCCATCATCACCGGGCCGGTCTGCGCATTGACTGCCTCGATCTGGTGCACGCGGTCGTCTTCCTTGCTCGGCGTCGTGTGCTCGTGCTTGCGGATGCGGTTGGTCTCGTATTCGGCAAGCGATGCGACTGCGGCCAGCCCGGTCTGTCGGCGAGCGCCATCGCCGAGCCGGTAGATGTAATAGAGGGGGATGGGGTCGCGGACGAGGACGCCCGCCGCGATCATGCGAGCGAAGCTTTCTGCGCCCTTGTGGTAGACGGCTCGATCGTAAGGATCGACGGCCGGATCGAGATCGATCTCCGGCTTTGAGACGTGGAGAAAGCTCCACGGCTTTCCCCGGGCGCGCTCGCGCGCCTCCGCGCTCGACAGCACATCGTAAGGCGGCGCGAGAATTTCGCTGGCGCGTCCAGGCGCCGGCCGCAACGCACGAAAGGGCTTTATCAGAGTCAAAGCGCTCTCCGAATGCGAATGGAATGAGGGATCCGGTTTAGTCAACGGCGTGGACGGCATCAAGCTCGCCAAGGGGCACCGTTGATTTCATGGCATCCCGTGGTCTAGCTCACGTTGTGAGCGCACCCGATGCCATTCTGATCGCAGGTCCAACGGCCAGCGGCAAGTCGGCCGTGGCCCTCGCGCTGGCGGAGGAGCAAGGCGGCGCGATCATCAACGCCGATTCCATGCAGGTGTACCGTGACCTGCGCGTCATCACCGCGCGCCCGACCCCGGCGGAGGAGGCGCGGGTGCCGCATTTGCTTTACGGCCACGTGGACGCGGCGGAAAATTATTCGGTCGGCCGCTGGTGCGTTGATGTGAGCGCGGCGCTCGCCGCGGTGAAGCGCTCCGGGCGGTTGCCGATCGTCGTTGGCGGGACTGGTCTTTATTTCAAAGCGCTCACGCGCGGGCTGACCGCCGTTCCGCCGATCCCGCCTGAGATTCGGGCGCGCGTCCGGGAGCGGCTCGATGAGGAGGGTATTGCGCCGCTCTATGCCGAGCTCCGCGCCCGCGACCCCGCGACCCCGCAGCGGTTAATGGCGAAAGACCGTGCGCGCGTGACCCGCGCGCTGGAAGTGATTTTGGCAACCGGCCGCTCGCTCACAAATTGGCACCGGGACGGCATGAAGCCGGCCCTCGAGCCGAACCGCACGATGAGAATCTTCCTCGATGTTGATCGCGCCGAGCTTTATCGCCGCATCGATACGCGTTTCGAAGCGATGCTCGCGGCCGGCGCCCTCGATGAAGTGCGCGCGCTCGAGCGGCGCCGGCTTCCGCCCGCGCTTCCTGCCATGAAGGCGCACGGCGTGCCCTGGTTGATCCGGCATTTGCAGGGCGAGATAGAGCTCACCGCTGCGGCCACGGAGGCAAAACGCGACACCCGCCGCTACACCAAGCGCCAGGCCACCTGGTTCCGCCATCAGCTGCCGGATTGGACTTGGGTCGCGGGGGAAAGGGCGCTGGGGGAGATCCGACGCGCGCTCAGGCGCTGACGCGCCGGTTTGTACTGCCAAAAGCCGAGCGCAGCGACCAGCAGACCTGCGGCCAGCACCCACCAGGCCGGCCGCACCTCCATGTCAACATCGAAGTGTGCGAGCAGGATGCGGCGCGCGTCGACGCCGCTCGTGAACATGTAGATGGTCGCCTCGCCCGCCGCGGCGGCGACCGCCGTCGCGACGGCAAGCAGCAGGAGCTGCACCGGCGTCACCTCGCCATACCGGCGATACAGCCCGCGGTAGGCCAGCAGCCAGAGCAAAAATCCCGCCATCAGCACGGGTTGATAGATCTCGAGCTTGGATTGAATGAAGAAATGCACGGATCCGAGCAGCGCAATTCCATAGACGATGCGGTGCAGCGCATTCCAGCGCTGAGCCCCGAGCCGGCGCAGCGCCGCGTCGGTCGAGGTCGAAGCGAGCGCGATCAGTCCGGTCAATGCGACGGCGCCGATCAAAAGATAGATGCGCAGCACGATCTCGCTCGCCACCTTGAACCAGTCGAAGTGCTGGTCGAGCACGTAGAGCGAAAGATGCAGCCCTGCATAGGCAGCCGCGGCGACGCCAAGCGTGCGGCGGGCGAGGATCAGCCGGGGATAATGCAGGATGCGCTGCGCAGGCGTGATCGCGAGTGTGATCAGCAGAAAGCGCAGCGCCCAGTCGCCGGCCTGGTGGATGGCCTCGGTGACCGGCCGCGCGCCGAGATCGTCGGTTATCGCCTGATAGGCGATCCACAGGGCGGGCAGCACCGCCACCGTGAAGGCGACAGTCTTTGTCGGCGACCAGCGCCCGGATCGCTCGCGAAGAAAAGGCATGTTTACGTCTGTTCCAGCGCCCGAGCCAAAATAACCGCTCGACCCATGATGCCCCAATCAAATGCAGTACAGAATGAGTTCACCCGCGATCACAATTACACGACAGCGGGCCAGCGTCATTTTGCACCGGGGGGACATGCGTGACGGGTGGAACGTCGGTTCTAGAGACCACATTTGCCGGCTAGGGCGTGCCGAGCAGCGCGCGGTGGTACGTGCGGCGCTCACTAAGCCGCCGTCCTTACCATTTCTCAGCTTCTGCTTGACGGGCCTGCCCTGGCTTGGTTATAAGGGCGCGCAACGAAATAACGACAGGGAATGCCTGTGCGCAATTTTGTTACACTGGTGATCGTAGGAAGGCGCACCGCCGTGGGTGGCTAAACCATCTGCGAATGCGGCGGTGCGCGGAAAGGGCCCATGCGGCCCTTTTTGATTTTTGCCGATGTGGCGTGGAGTTGACGATGAGCAATGAGATGACCGGCGCGGAAATGGTGATCGAGGCGCTTGCCGACCAAGGAGCCGAGCACGTGTTCGGCTATCCCGGCGGCGCCGTACTGCCGATCTACGACGCGCTGTTTCACCAGCAAAAGATCAAGCACATTCTGGTGCGCCACGAACAAGGCGCGGTGCATGCGGCCGAGGGATATGCGCGCTCGACGGGAAAGCCGGGCTGTGTGCTCGTGACGTCGGGGCCCGGCGCCACCAACGCGGTCACCGGCCTCACCGACGCGCTCATGGACTCGATCCCGCTCGTCTGCCTTACCGGACAGGTGCCGACGCATCTGATCGGCAACGATGCGTTCCAGGAATGCGACACCGTCGGCATTACCCGGCCGTGCACCAAATACAACTACCTCGTCAAAAGTATCGCCGACCTGCCGCGCGCGCTGCACGAGGCGTTCCACATTGCGAGAAGCGGGCGGCCCGGTCCGGTGGTCGTGGATATTCCCAAAGACATCCAGTTCGCCAAGGGCGTCTATTCGCGGCCGCGCGAATTCCAGCACAAGGGTTATCGCCCGAAAATCAAAGGCGACCTCGATCGCATCAAGGCCGCCATCGAGCTGATGCGCCACGCGAAGCGGCCGCTGTTCTACACCGGCGGCGGCGTGATCAATTCCGGTCCCGAGGCGAGCCAGCTCCTGCGCGAATTCGTCAAACTCACCGGCTTTCCCATCACTTCGACCCTGATGGGGCTCGGCGCGTATGCCGCGTCCGATGCGCAATGGCTCGGCATGCTCGGGATGCACGGCACTTACGAGGCCAACTTGTCGATGCACGATTGCGATCTGATGATCTGCATCGGCGCGCGCTTTGACGACCGCATCACCGGCCGGCTCGACGCCTTTTCGCCCGGCTCGAAGAAAATCCACGTCGACATCGATCCCTCTTCGATCAACAAGAACGTCAAAGTCGACGCTCCGATCATCGGTGATTGTGCCCATGTGCTGGAGGACATGATCCGGTTGTGGCGCTCCGGCTCGGCGCAGCCTGATAAGAAGGCGCTCGATGCCTGGTGGCAGCAGATCGAGAAGTGGCGCGCGCGCAAGTCGCTCGCCTACAAGAACTCGAACCAGATCATCAAGCCGCAATACGCGATCGAGCGGCTGTACGCGTTGACCAAGAACCGCGACGTCTACATCACCACCGAGGTGGGCCAGCACCAGATGTGGGCCGCGCAGTTCTATCGCTTCGAGGAGCCGAACCGCTGGATGACCTCGGGCGGCCTCGGCACGATGGGCTACGGTTTGCCGGCTGCGGTCGGCGTGCAGGTGGCGCATCCAAATTCGCTGGTCATCGACATTGCCGGCGAGGCCTCGGTGCTGATGACCATGCAGGAAATGTCGACCGCGGCCCAGTACGAGCTGCCGATCAAGATTTTCATCATCAACAATCAGTACATGGGAATGGTGCGCCAGTGGCAGGAGCTGCTGCACGGCGGCCGCTACGCGCATTCCTATACCGAAGCGCTGCCTGATTTCGTGAAGCTTGCCGAAGCCTATCACGCGGTCGGCGTCCGCTGCGAGCGCCCCGGCGATCTCGACGGCGCCATCGCGGAGATGATCAAGGTGAACAAGCCGGTGATCTTCGACTGCGTCGTCGATCCGGCGGAGAACTGTTTCCCGATGATCCCCTCGGGCCGGGCCCACAACGAGATGCTGCTCGGAGACGCGACCGTGAGCATCGAAGATGCCATGACCGAAGAAGGCAAGGTCATGGTGTGAGGCGCCGAAGTCCGTGAACACAACCGCGACCACGCATTATCCCGCCGCGCCGGCATCGCAGCAGGTCGAGACCCACACCTTGTCGGTGCTGGTCGACAACGAGCCGGGCGTTCTGGCGCGCGTCATCGGCCTATTTTCCGGGCGCGGCTACAACATCGACTCGCTCACCGTGTCGGAGACCGAGCACGAGAAGCATCTGTCCCGTATCACCATCGTCACCCGCGGCACGCCGATGGTGATCGAGCAGATCAAGAACCAGCTCGAGCGTCTGGTGCCGGTGCATCGCGTGGTCGACATGACCGTGGCCGGGCCGCACATCGAGCGCGAGCTTGCCATGGTGAAGGTGCGCGGCAAGGGCGAGCATCGCATGGAGGCGCTGCGGCTTGGCGACGCGTTCCGCGCGCGCGTGATCGATGCTTCGACCGAGAGCTTCGTGTTCGAGATCACGGGCGCGAGCGACAAGATCGAGACGTTCGTCGCGCTGATGCTGCCGCTCGGCTTGGTCGAGGTCTCGCGCACCGGCATCGTTGCGATCGGCCGCGGCTCGGACGGGATGTGAGGCCCGCTTGATTTTCGTCGCTGGTTGCCGTTTCTGCCGCCAGCTGTTCATCTTTAAAAGGACCGGGGCCCATGCGCGTTTATTACGATCGTGACGCCGACATCAATCTGATCAAAGGCAAGAAGGTCGCCATCATCGGCTATGGCAGCCAGGGCCATGCCCACGCGCTCAATCTGCGCGACTCCGGCGTCAAGCAGGTTGCGGTGGCGCTGCGCAAAGGCTCGCAGGGCGTCAAGAAGGCGGAAGGCGAGAAGCTCAAGGTCATGGAGGTTGCGGCCGCCGCCAAATGGGCGGACGTGATGATGATGCTCACGCCCGACGAGCTGCAGGCCGACATCTACCGCCAGCATCTTGCCGACAACATGAAGGAGGGCGCGGCGCTGATGTTCGCGCACGGGCTCAACATCCATTTCAATCTGATCGAGCCGCGCGCCGATCTCGACGTGATGATGATCGCGCCGAAAGGTCCCGGCCACACAGTGCGCGCCGAGTACCAGCGCGGCGCCGGTGTTCCTGTGCTGATGGCGGTGCATCGCGATGTCTCCGGCAACGCGCACGACCTCACGCTCTCCTATGGTGCCGCGATCGGCGGCGGACGCGCGGGTATTATCGAGACCACGTTCCGCGAGGAATGCGAGACCGATCTGTTCGGCGAGCAGTCGGTGCTGTGCGGCGGCTTGGTCGAGCTGATGAAGGCCGGTTACGAGACTTTGGTGGATGCCGGCTATGCGCCCGAGATGGCGTATTTCGAATGCGTGCACGAGGTGAAGCTGATCGTCGACCTCATCTATGAGGGCGGCATCGCCACCATGAACTATTCGGTCTCTAACACCGCGGAATATGGCGAATACGTCTCCGGTCCGCGCGTGGTGAACGAAGAAACGCGCGCTGAGATGAAGAAGATTCTCGCCGACATCCAGTCCGGCAAATTCGTCAAGGACTGGATGCTGGAGAACCGCGTCAATCAGACCTCGTTCAAGGCGATGCGCGCCAAGATGGCGGCGCATCCGATCGAGGAGATCGGCGCCAAGCTGCGCGCGATGATGCCCTGGATCAAGCAGCGAGCGTTGGTAGATCGCAGCCGAAACTAGTGGAGTGGCCCTCGCGCTGGACGATAACTGATGCGCGAAGCGCGAGACCGCGGCGCGGGAGCTGCGGTGCAGGTTTTGCCCTCAGCCGGTGTGCGCGACGCCATCACACTCACCGACATCGTCGTCAATTTCCGGCTCGCCGATGGCAGCAGCTATCCGGCGATTGCTCGCGCTTCGTTGTCCGTGGCCAACGGAGAATTTGTGTCCATTGTCGGGCCGACCGGCTGCGGCAAGACGACCCTGCTCAACATTACCGCCGGTCTGGTAGCTCCTTCATCGGGCCGTGTGGAGATTTTCGGGGCACCGCTTGCTGGGCTCAACCGTCAAGCCGGCTATCTCTTCCAGGCGGAGGCGCTGTTTCCCTGGAAGACCGCGTTGGAAAACGTCGCCATTGGGCTGGAGACGGACGGGATCGCACGACGCGAAGCGCGGGAGAGGGCGCGCACCTGGCTTGCGCGTGTCGGCTTGGGCGACTTCGCCGCGCGGTATCCGCACATGCTTTCGGGTGGCCAGCGCAAGAGGGTCGGCCTGGTACAGGTGCTCATTCGCGATCCGAAAATTCTGCTGATGGACGAGCCGTTCGGGCCGCTGGACGCGCAGACGCGCCAGATCATGGGCAACCTGCTGCTGGATTTGTGGACCGCCGATCGCAAGGCGGTGTTGTTCGTCACCCACGATCTGGAAGAGGCGATCGCGCTGTCGGACCGCGTGGTGATCATGTCGGCTGGCCCCGCGGCGCGCATCATCGGCCAATGGAAAGTCGTGCTGGCACGGCCGCGCGACATCGCAGAGATCAAGGTCGAACGCGCCTTTCAGGATTTGCACCGGGAGATTTGGGCGACGCTGAAAGCCGAGGTCGTCAAAGGCTATGCGCAGACCGGCGGCGGCTGAGCATTGCCTTGCTGTTCCGCCCATGGCTAAATCCGCGCGATGGGCGCAGCCCGTACGGAGGAAAACGTCATGATGAAGCGGACTCTGTTTCTCGCCGGTAGCATGGCTCTAGGCTTCGCGTTGAGCGCTTACCCGGCGAACGCGCAAAATGCCTTTACGATTACGTCTTCGTCGTTCAAGGACGGCGAGCGGCTGGCCACCAAGATGGCCGGTAACAACAAGCAGAACCCGAATTGCGTCGGCGACAATGTTTCGCCGGCGCTGTCCTGGGCCAATCCTCCGGCTGGCACCAAGAGCTATGCGCTGCTGATGTTCGATCCGGAAGGCAGGCCGCCCGGCGGTGTCAGTCATTGGGTGGCCTATGGGATTCCGGTCTCCGTCACCGGCTTTGCCGAGGGCGAAGCGAGCAAGCAGACCGAGAAATATGTCGGCGGCAAGAGCCTCATGGGTCTGCCCCATTATTTCGGCCCGTGCACGCCGGCCGGCGCCCCGCATCACTACACCTTCACGCTGATCGCCACCGATCTCGAGCCGACCGCGCTGCAGCCCGGGATGACTCGAGACGAGGTGATCAAGGCGCTGGAGGGGCACGCCAAAGGCGCAACCGGCATTATCGGCACGTTCTCCAAGCCGTAATCGCGCCCAATGCGTGTCATGCCCGCGCAAGCAGGCATCCGGTAACCATCGAATACGCCGGGGGGGCGCAATCGTGCCCCATCGCGGAACCGGTGATTACGGGGATCATCCGCTTACGCGGATGATGACACCGGAGCGACCATGTCTCGTCTCAATCTCGTAATCCTCCAGCTGCTCGTCGCGGTCGTGGCGGTGCTGCTCTGGCAGGTGCTCACCACGGTGCCGATCGGCGGCACGAAGTTGCTGCCGCCGTTCTTCTTCTCGACGCCCTCGGATGTCGCCGCGCGCATCGTCAAGTGGTTCGTCGAAGGCACGATCTGGAAGCATTTGTGGATCACGCTGATCGAATCCGTGCTCGCCTTCGTGATCGGCTCGGTCGCGGGCGTGCTGGTCGGCTTCTGGTTCGCCCAGCAGCCGCGCGTCGCGGCGGTGTTCGACCCTTACGTGAAAATGGTCAATGCACTGCCGCGCGTGGTGCTGGCGCCGATCTTCGCGCTGTGGCTCGGGCTCGGGATCTGGTCGAAGGTCGCGCTCGGCGTCACGCTGGTCTTTTTCATCGTCTTCTTCAACGTCTATCAGGGCGTTAAAGAGGTAAGCCCGACCGTGCTCGCCAATGCGCGGATGCTCGGCATGAGCGAGCGCGCGCTCATGCGCCACGTCTATTGGCCCTCGGCGCTGTCCTGGATGTTTTCCTCGTTGCACACGTCCGTGGGCTTCGCCGTCGTCGGAGCGGTGGTGGGGGAATATCTCGGCTCGGCTGCCGGGTTGGGTTACCTCATCCAGCAGGCGGAAGGCGTGTTCGACGTGGCCGGCGTGTTCGCCGGCATGCTCGTGCTTGCCGCCTTCGTGATCGGCATCGATTTGCTGGTGACGTTGGTCGAACGGCGCCTCCTGGTCTGGCGCCCGGTCGCGGCGGAAACACGGACGTGATGCAACGCTCGCACGGAGCAACGCCATGAGATTCAGCAAGCTCGTCTTTTGCACGATCACGCTGGCGCTGGCGCTCGGGTCAGGGCACGGACGCGCGCAGGCGCCGGAGAAAAAGCAGCTCACCCTGGGCGTGGGCGGCAAGACCGCGCTCTACTATCTGCCGCTGACCATCTGCGAGCGGCTCGGCTATTTCAAAGAGCAGGGGCTCGACGTCACCATCAACGACTTCCGTGGCGGCGCCCAATCGTTGCAGGCGCTGGTTGGTGGCTCGGTCGACGTGGTCACCGGCGCTTACGAGCACACCATTCGCATGCAGGCGAAGGGTCAGGATATCCGGGCGGTGATCGAACTGGGCCGGTTTCCTGGCATCGTCGTCGGGCTGCGCAAGGGCCAGGCTGCGAGCTACCGATCGGCGGCCGATCTCAAAGGCATGAAGATCGGGGTGAGCGCGCCCGGCTCGTCCACCAATTTCTTTGTCATGTATCTGATGGCGAAAGTCGGGCTTAAGCCGACCGATGCCTCCTATATCGGCGTCGGTATCGGCCCATCGGCCGTTGCCGCAATGAAGAAAGGCGACATCGACGCGCTGTCAAATCTCGATCCGATGATGACCAAGCTCGAGCAGGACGGCGACATCGCCGTGGTTGCCGACAGTCGCACCGAAGCGGGCACTCGCGCGATCTTCGGCGGCTCCAATCCGGCGGCGGTGCTCTATGTCAAACGCGATTTCATCGACAGAAACCCCAGCACCGTGCAGGCGCTGGTCAACGCCCTCTACAAGACATTGAAGTGGCTGGAGCAGGCGACACCCACGGAGATCGCGGCCGCCGTGCCGGAGGAATACTTTCTCGGCGACAAGGCGCTCTACATTACGGCGGTCGCCGCAAACAAGCCGGTCTATTCGCTAACCGGTGTGATCCCCGCCGCCGGGATGCAATCTGCTGCCGACATGCTGCTGGCCTTCGACGAGGAGCTCAAGGGCGCCAAGGTCGACCTCGCGCAAACTTTTGACGACCGGTTCGTCCGCAATGCGGCCTCGGGAAAGTGAATCAATGCGCGCCGGCATGACGGATCGCCGCTGTTAGTTTTGCGTCATGCCGCCCGCCGTCCTGCTGCTGAAGAAGCGCCTCGCGGCCGATCCGCGATATGCCATGCAGGTCGCGCTGCTCGCGGCGATCCATCTGCTTGCTCTGGGAGTATTGATCTGGTCCGAGCACGCGTGGGAGGCGCAAGCGAGCTTCGTTCTCATCTGGGGATTTCTGAACTTTCTCTGGCTCGTCATATTGCCGCGTCCGATAACCGCGGCGGCGCTGTCGCTCGCCTTCATCGTCGTGCTCGTCATGCTCTCGCAATTCAAGCACGGTGTTACGATGACGACGGTCACCTTCGTCGACTTAATGCTTGTCGACCTCGCCAGCTTTTCGTTCCTGATGAGCGTGATTCCGGGCCTGGCCTGGAAAGTAACTATCGCCGCCGGGCTGGTGCTGGCAGTGCTGGCGATCGTTTGGCGAAATGAGACATTCGCAGTACGACGCAGCGTTGCCGCCGCCGGCGGTACCTTCTGCTTCGCGGCGCTGGCGGTGCTGTCACTCGCACTGCCGGCCGATCGCGAGGACGAGTTCTACTCGCATCAATATGTCTCCAAATTCGCCCGCTCGGCGGCGGTCGCGGCTGTGGACCTCGCGATACGCGGCGTGTTGGAGGCCGATGCGGTTTCCCCGCAGCGGTTGAATGTCCCAAGCGGCAGGGCCTGCTCGGCCGGACGCAAGCTGCCGCACATCGTGATGGTGTTCGATGAATCGAGCTTCGATGCCAGCATGCTTCCGAACGTCAGTATTCCGCCGAATTACCGCGAGCGGTTTCGCTCGTCCGACGGAAAAATCCGATCTTTTCTGGTCGAGGGAGCCGGAGGGCCGAGCTGGTTCACGGAGTACAACGTGCTGTCCGGCCTTTCCGTGCGCTCCTATGGACGCTTTGCCGATTCAGTCACCAAACTTGCCGCCGGTCACGTCAGGCGCGGCCTGCCGTATGCGCTGCGAAACTGCGGGTACCAGACCTACAGCCTCTACTCGTGGTTTGGCGCCTTCGCGGGCGCGCGCAATTTTCACCGCAGCACCGGCATCGAGCACTTTCTCGACTCCAAGGAGCTGAACAGCGGTCCAGCCGATACCGACAGCTTCTACTACGATCAGGCCACACGGGTGATCGCGCGCGAACGCGACAACGGGCCGGTGTTCGCTTTCGTCTATCTCGCGGTCAATCACTTTCCCTGGAATTTCCATTACCGGCCCGATCTCCTGCCCGGCTGGATCAATCCGGGAAATCCATTCGAGGTCGACGAATATCTGCGCCGCCAACAGATGAGCGCGGACGATTATGCGCTGTTCAAGCACCGGCTTGCCCGCGAGCTTGCGGGTGAGCCGATCCTGATTGTGCGGTTTGGCGACCATCAGCCGCTGTTCGCCAAGTACTTCATCGATCCGACGCTCGATCGCGCCGAGGTGGCGCGACACGTTCTCGAGCGCGACCCGCGCTATTTCACGACGTACTACGCAATCGACTCCGTCAACTTCGACTTGGTCGATCTCTCCTCCGCGCTCGATCCGCTTGATGCGCCCTATCTGCCGTTGGTGGTGCTGGAGAGCGCAGGCGTGCCGCTCGATGCCAGCTTTGCCGAGCAAAAAAAGATCCTGAAGCGCTGCCGTGGAATGTTTTATCTTTGCGCGGATGGTGCCGAGGCCCGCCGCTTCAATCGCCTGCTGATCGACGCCGGCCTGATCACCGGATTTTAGCCCTCACGAGGACCTCGGCAGCGAAGCGGGGAAACAAATCATGCGCCGCCGGTTTGCGACCCTCGACGTGTTCACCGATCGGCGCTTTGCCGGCAATCCGCTCGCGGTCGTGCTCGATGGGGAAGGGCTCGACTCGGCGGTCATGCAGGCGATTGCGCGCGAGTTCGGCCATCCCGAGACGGTGTTTATGCTTTCCCCGCGCGAAGCGGGCCATCGCGCGCGGCTGCGCATCTTCACCCCGGCGCGCGAGCTGCCGTTCGCCGGACACCCGACGGTCGGGACTGCGGTGCTTGTTGGCCTGCATGACGGCGCCGCTCCCGGCGACGAATTCGTGCTCGCGGAGGACATCGGACCGGTGCGCTGCAAGATCGAATCGCGCTCCAACGCGCACGGCAGCGCGCGCTTTGTGATTCCACAATTACCCACTGCCGCCGGCACCCTGCCGGATGATCCGGCTGTCGCGGCGGCGCTTGGCCTCGCGCCGTCGGATATCGGATTTGCCGCCTTCCGGCCAGCGCGCTGGTCGGCGGGCGTTCCCATCACCTTTGTGCCAATCGGTCAACTTCAAGCGATCGCCCGATGCCAGCCCGATCCAAACAGGCTCGCCGCACTCGGTGACGATCCGGTGTATCTGTTCTGTGCGGAAACGATCGAGACAGGTCACGCCTTTCACGCGCGCATGTTTGCGCCCGCGCTCGGTGTGCGCGAGGACCCCGCGACCGGCGCAGCGGCGGCTGCTTTCGCCGGAGTTCTCGCCGCGCGGGCCGGACTGGCTGACGGTGAACACGCCATCACGATCGAGCAGGGTTACGAGATGGGCCGCCCGAGTCTGATCCGGCTTGCCGTCACACTCGTCGGCGGCAAACTCGTCTCTGCATCGATTGGCGGCGAAGCCGTCGTGGTGACCGAAGGTGAGATCGAGGCATGAAGCAGATCGAGCGCTTAGCAGGGGAGGGAACTTATGTCATTCGTGCGAAGCTTTTTGGCGTGCTGCGTCGTCACGGTCATCGCGGTGCCTGAGGCGGCATCCGCGCAAAGCCTGGAGGTCAAGCGGTTCAATCCGTCGGAATGGACGAAGGGGCGCTTCACCGAGGTTGTGACGGTCAATGGCCCAGGCAGGACGATCTATCTGGCCGGCGTTGGCGCCGAGGACGAGAAAGCGCCGGCTGGCGCCAGCGCACCGATCCTCCATCTCGGCAATCCGTACGAGCAGTGCCGCTACGCCTATGACAAGATCAAGCGGCTGCTGGCGACGCACGGTGCCGCGTTGGCGGACGTGGTGAAACAGGTGGTTTACGTCACCGACGTGCGCTTTCAGGCTGATGTCGCGAGGTGTCGGCGCGATGCTTACGGTGACGGGCCGATCCCGGCGAACACGTTTCTTGTCATCCAGGCGCTCGCCATTCCTGGCATGCTGCTGGAAATCGACGTCACCGCGGTGGCCGCCAAGTGAGCGTAGGTAAAAGGTCAAGGTCACTGTCCTGTTGCGGATGCCGGCGGTCTTCCATTAGAAGATGCGCGTTCCCACCTGCGTCGCGAGCGAGGTGGTTGATTACGAGGGCGATGTGACGTCAGAGCGCTGCGATTTCCGCGCGATCACCACCCGGGGGGCCTTGGCGGCCCGGCCCGGCGCCGCCCTCATTCTCGGCGGGCTCCTGCTGCTTACCGTCCCCTGAGGGCCGGCTGGGCCTTGGCGCCTGGGCACTCAGGGGTACCGCGCAGAGATGGAACCCGTGAGCGCCAAGAGACCGGCGCCGGCGAGAAGGACCCAAATCCATGAGCGTGCCAGCGAAGTCCGAAGAGGACCGCGTCTACATCTTCGACACCACCTTGCGCGACGGCGAGCAGTGCCCCGGCGCGACCATGACCCATGAGGAGAAGCTCGAGGTCGCCGAACTGCTCGATCAGATGGGCGTCGACATTATCGAGGCCGGCTTTCCCATCGCCTCCGACGGTGACTTCGCCGCGGTGCAAGAGATCGCCAGGCGCACCAAGAACGCGGTGGTCTGTGGCCTCTCGCGCGCCGCCTTCAAGGACATCGACCGCTGCGCCGAGGCGATCCGTCCGGCCAAGCGCAGCCGCATTCATACTTTCATATCCACCTCGCCCGTGCACATGAAATACAAGCTGCAGAAGGAGCCGCACGAGGTCTACGAGATGGTGATCGCGCAGGTCACCCGCGCTCGCAATTACACCGACGACGTGGAATGGTCGTGCGAGGACGGCACCCGCACCGAGCACGATTTCCTCTGCCGTTGCATCGAGGCCGCGATCAGTGCCGGCGCGACGACCATCAATATCCCCGATACCGTCGGCTACACGGTGCCGGAGGAATACTTCGCGCTGATCCGCATGCTGCGCGAGCGCGTGCCGAATTCTGACAAGGCGCGCTTCTCCGCACATTGCCACGACGATCTCGGCATGGCGGTGGCGAACTCGCTGGCCGGCGTGCGCGCCGGCATCCGTCAGATCGAATGCACGATCAACGGTATCGGTGAGCGCGCCGGTAATGCCGCGCTGGAAGAGCTGGTGATGGCGATGAAGGTGCGCAACGACGTGCTGCCGTACTGGACCAGCGTCGACTCGACCTTGCTCACCCGCGCCTCGAAGCTGGTCGCCGCCGCCACCTCGTTCCCGGTGCAGTACAACAAGGCGGTGGTGGGCCGAAACGCATTCGCGCACGAATCCGGCATCCACCAGGACGGCATGCTCAAGCACACGCAGACCTACGAGATCATGACCCCGGAGAGCGTGGGCGTGAAACAGACCTCGCTGGTAATGGGCAAGCATTCCGGCCGGCACGCGTTCGTGCACAAGCTGGAAGAGCTCGGTTATCGCCTTGCCGGCAACCAGCTCGAGGACGCCTTCATCCGCTTCAAGGCGCTCGCGGACAAGAAAAAGCACGTCTATGACGAAGATATCGAGGCGCTGGTCGACGAGGAGATCGCCCAGGCCCAGAACCGCGTGAAGCTGGTTACTCTCACGGTAATCGCCGGCACCATGGGACCGCAATCGGCGACCGCGACGCTGGACATCGACGGCCGGCATCAAACCGTGCAGGCGACGGGCAACGGGCCGGTCGATGCTACCTTCAACGCGATCAAGACGCTCATTCCGCACGAATCCGTGCTGGAACTTTACCAGGTGCATGCGGTAACCGAGGGCACCGACGCCCAGGCCGAGGTCTCGGTGCGGCTCGCCGAGAACGGTCGCTCGGTCACGGCCAAGGGCGCCGATCCCGATACGCTGGTGGCATCGGCCAAAGCCTATCTCGGCGCGCTCAACAAGCTGATGTCCCGCCGCCGCAAGGGCGAACCGGGGGCGGTGGTGGCCGAGCGCCGCATCCACTCGACCGACGCGGGGTGATTTTGGAACTCTGTCGCGGTCAAGTTTCGTAAACGATCGGAGCCAGTTAGCGCTGGATCTGCGCGACTCGTCTTTTCACAAAATTGCGCGAGCCGCGCTGACCCCGATCACAAAATTCTGAATGCCGCCGGGTCGGCGAAACGATCGAATAAAATCGAATAAACATGACAAGGCGGTAATCTTCGCTCGCGAAGTCGTGTCTAACGAAACTTTAACTTGATGCTCGGTTCCGCCGGATTTGTACTAACGTGCAGGGTCGACGACTCGGGAGTTTCAACCAATGTGGAAAGCCATTGTCGCCGGAACCGCAGCGCTTGCGATCGCCGGCACCTCGCTGGCGGTTGCCCAGCAGCGCGGACGCGAAGGCGGCGAGCGCTGGCGGCCCAGCACCGAGGATTTGCGCGCGTTCGGTGAAGCACGGCTTGCCGCGCTCAAGGCGGGGCTCACGCTGACGTCCGAGCAGGAGAAGAACTGGCCCGCCTTCGAGCAGGCCGCGCGCGAGCTGGCCAAGTTGCGCACCAATCGCATTGCGGCGCGCAATGCAGCGCCGAGCGAGGATCCGGTCGAACGCCTGCGGCAGCGCGCCACATCCCTGTCGGAGACGGGTGCGGCATTGAAGAAGTTGGCTGAGGCCACCGATCCCCTGTACAAGAGTCTCGACGAAAGCCAGAAGCGGCGATTCGCGGTGCTCAGCCGCTTGGCCCGATCGGACCGCGGTTTCGCCGGACGCGGCGAACGCGAGTTCCGCGGACGCGACGGTGGAATGCGCGATTGGGGGTCCGAGCGCGGCGGAATGCGCGAATGGGGCCCGCGCCGCATGAACGGCCCAACAGATTTGGAGCACTCTGGCGAACAGCGCCTGTAGTCACCACATGAGCCTAGCGCCGGCGGTCGCACTCCCAGCCCCCCGACACGATCGCCGACGTACGGGAGCCGCCGGGTCCCCACCCGGCGGCTTTCCATTTCTGGCGGCGCGACAGGGCTGAGCGTTAGCAGCGGCGGCTTTTGATCGCCTCGTCATGCGCGAGCTTGACCCTCGCATCCAGCAGAACAAGCGCTTTGCTTGAAGAGGATGGATTGCCTGGGCAAGCCCGGCAATGACGTGACTGAGAATCAATAACCGTCGGCATGTGCGGCGCGTGCGATTGCGCGCGATATCGATGTTGATCGAGCCGTGAACGTTGGCTGGACAGCCCGACATCGGCTTGCTACAGCAACGCGCCTTCGCGCATCAGCGCGGCGGTGGTGCGGGCGCATAGCTCAGTTGGTAGAGCAGCTGACTCTTAATCAGCGGGCCCCAGGTTCGAGTCCTGGTGCGCCCACCAACAATCCGAGTGAAATCAATAACTTAACAAGAAGAGGGTTTAGGACGCGATAAACGACAGCTTCTGTGCCCGTCAAGTGCCCGGGATTGCGCGAATGGAAAAAATGCATCAGCGGGCTTTCCTGTGGCGTCTGCGGGGCCTTCTAGCTGGCGTCCTCGGCTTACGGGCAGTTAGTCGAAATCTGGCACGCTCCGACTGACGGAGCGTCGCGAATGCCTAAGAAGCCTCTCGCGTGGAAGGCCGAACTGGGCACTGCCCCTCCTGACAGCGCATTCAACGCCGAACTCGGTGATATCACCTACCGCGTCGAAACCCGAACCTACGGTTACCCGGCCTATGTTGAGGCGCGCGGTCCGCGCGGTTTGAAACGGCTCGATCTCGGATTCTACGTCAAGATGGAACAGGCTAAGCAGGCCTGCGAGCGGCACTACAAAGCCGGTTGCGACCTGAGTAAGGCGGAGAAGATTATCCGCTAAGAGCCTCAAAGGT
>Ga0306925_10000314_pt1 | contig 33536 bp, 30 predicted proteins | sample flu12Cox44000176_FD_203755 | JGI IMG/M metagenome (GOLD analysis project Ga0306925, IMG submission 203755) | Lab enrichment of tropical soil microbial communities from Luquillo Experimental Forest, Puerto Rico - flux8day.12C.oxic.44.000.176 (v2)... | ecosystem: Environmental > Terrestrial >... | reverse complement strand
CTACTGGCTGAGCCCGACCGGGGTGCAGCCGCTGGTGCTGCGCTACGACACGACCAAGCCGTCGCCGTCGTGGGTACTCGTCGGTGGCGTGCCAGCGCCGGGACAGGTCGACACGGTGCTGACCGGGGTGGATGTGCTGTCGGCCAGCGACGTATGGGCGGTGGGTTACTGCAACGACGGCGGCGCGGACCGGCCGGTGGCGCTGCACTGGGATGGCAGTAGCTGGTCCAGTTCCACGGTTCCCGGCGCCGGGTTGCTGCGCCAGGTCAGAGCTGTCGCGTCGGGGAACGTGTGGGCGGCTGGCAGCTACTACAACGCGAGCCTGCAGCAGTACCAGACGCTGGTGGTGCAGTTCGACGGGACGGCATGGACGACGGTGGTGTCGGCCGATTCCAAGACGGCCGACTACGAGGTGATCGGGCTTGCGCTCGACCCGGCGGGGTCGGCGCTCACGCTGGTCGGCCGGGCAGGATCCAACGCACTCATCGAACAAGCAAGCTGCCCCAGCGGGCCGGTCTCGCTGCCCACCCGGGCGCCGGCACCGCTGCCGCCGTTGCCGCCCGCTCCGGGCGTCGGCCCGGCGCCGAGCCCGCCGCCGAACACGCCCCCGGCGCAGGCGCCTATCCCGGTGACGATCACCGACCAGGCCGCGGCGGCGGGCATCGGCGGTCAGCAGGACTGGTCGTTCAGCGCGGCCGTCGCCGATCTGACCGGTGATGGCTGGCCGGACCTGTTTGTCTCCCACCATTGGCACCCGGCGAACCTGTGGACCAACAACCAGGACGGCACGTTCAGCGCGGCCGATGTGAGCTTCTTCAGCACCATCCTCGACAGGCACGACTGCCAGGCCGCTGATTTCAATCAGGACGGTTCGATGGACATATTTTCCAGCGTCGGGGCCGATCGCGGCACCGCGCTGAAGTGCAACGGGCTGTTCATCCAGCAGCCCGATGGCAGCTTCACCGACGTGGCCTACCAGTGGAACATCGGCGACGCGACCGGGCGCGGCCGTTTTTGTGCCGTCCTGGACGCGAACAATGATGGCTTCCCGGACGTGTTCTACGGCACCGACCCGGTGCGCGCGGACGGGCTGCCCTCGATCAACCGGTTCTACCGCAACACCGGGCAGGGCTCGTTCATCGATTCTCCCGCGATGGGGCTGAACCTCAACATCGGGGCACTATCCGCGCGGACCGTCGACTATGACTGTGATGGCTGGCCGGATCTGCTGATCTGCGGGTATACCGGTGGCCTTCGCCTGTTCAAGAACAACCAGGGGCACGGGTTCAGCGACGTGTCCTCGATCCTGGGCCCCTCGATCAACGCCGTGGACGCCGTCATGGTCGACGTCAACCATGACAACCGCCCCGACCTCATCGTCCTCACCAAGACCGCGGTCAAGTTGATCCGCCAGAACGCTGATGGGACCTTTGCCAAGCCCAAAACCATTCTCACGGTCAGCAACGCGGTAGCGCTCGCCGTCGGGGATGTCAATGGCGACAACAATCCGGACATCTACGTCGTCTGCGGTAAGACCGGAACGGCCAACGCGCAGGACTTCCTGCTGATCGGCGACGCCACCGGCGGCTTCACCTCGCAGGCAATCCCGCAAACGACCGCCGGCTCAGGCGAGCGCGCGTTCCCGATCGACTACAACCACTCCGGCCTCACCAGTTTCCTCGTCCTCAACGGTGCAGTCCCGAGCGCCGGCCCGATCCAGCTCCTCACGCCCCAGCCCTCGGCGGATCGCACGCTGCCGAGTTAGCAGGCCGGTTGCCTGGTTCGCAGCCGCGGAACAGACTTCTGGCATGGCGCTGAGAAGGAACAAGGACCAGCGCGAAGCCCGGCAAGCTGAGGTTGAGCGCCAAGACCGGGAGCACTCCGCACGCCTGGCAGCGGTCGGCGCCGAGGCCACCCGGCCGCCGCTGTTCTGCCAGCGGTGTGAGGCCGAACTGAAGCCCACCGCCACTGCCTGCCACTGTTGCGGTTCCCAAGACCTGGGCCCGGATCAGCCGCCCTGTCCCCGGTTCAGCGAGGTAGCGGTGGCCGGCAGGTGCCCGCGGTGTCGTGGAATGTCCTTTACGGCACCAGGACTGGCTGCTCCGATGGCCGCGGGGGGATTTCTCATCGGAGACGCGGCAGGAGCGGTGATCGGCGCTGCGGCCGGGGCGACGTCATCTGACTACATCATTCTGTGCGTCACTTGCGGCAAGCGATTCTGGCGAGGCTAAATAGGGAGCACGGCTGGCCTGCGGTGACATTTCCGCAGGCCAGCCGCATCGGAAGGCTCAGACGTCGTAGTACAGCTCGAACTCGTGCGGGTGCGGGCGGAGCCGGATCGGGTCAAGCTCGTTGGAGCGCTTGTAGTCGATCCAGGTCTCGATCAGGTCCGGGGTGAACACCCCGCCGTCGAGCAGGTACTCGTGGTCGGCTTCCAGCGTGTCCAGGACCTTGTCCAGCGACCCGGGTACCTGCGGGATGGCCAGGGCCTCGTCCGGCGGCAGTTCGTACAGGTCCTTGTCCACCGGCTCGGGCGGCTCGATCTTGTTCCGGACGCCGTCCACGCCGGCCATCATCATCGCGGCGAACGCCAGGTACGGGTTGGCCGACGGGTCGGGCACCCGGAACTCCAGCCGCTTCGCCTTGGGGTTGGCGCCGGTGATCGGGATCCGGACACAGGCGGAGCGGTTGCGCTGCGAGTAGACCAGGTTCACCGGTGCCTCGTACCCCGGTACCAGCCGGTGGTAGGAGTTCGCGGTCGGGTTGGTGAAGGCGAGCAGCGAAGGTGCGTGCTTGAGCAGGCCGCCGACGTAGTAGCGGCCGATGTCGGACAGCCCGGCGTAGCCGACCTCGTCGTAGAAGAGCGGGGCGCCGTCCTTCCACAGGCTCTGGTGGCAGTGCATGCCGGAGCCGTTGTCACCGAACAGCGGCTTGGGCATGAACGTCACGGTCTTCCCGGCGGCGCGAGCGACGCTCTTGACCACGTACTTGTAGAGCATCAGGTTGTCGGCCATCTGCAGCAGCGGGGCGAACCTGATGTCGATCTCCGCCTGGCCAGCGGTGCCCACCTCGTGGTGCTGCATCTCCACCTGGATGCCGCACCTGATCAGCATGCGCACCATTTCCGAGCGCAGATCGGTGTAGTGGTCCATCGGCGGCACGGGGAAGTAACCACCCTTGTACCGCGGCTTGTAGCCGAGGTTGCCGCCCTCTTCCTCGCGGCCGGTGTTCCACGCGCCCTCGACCGAGTCGAGGTGGTAGTAGCCGGTGTTGGCGGTGGTTTCGTAGCGGGCCGAGTCGAAGATGTAGAACTCCGCCTCGGGGCCGAAGTACACCACGTCCGCGATGCCGGTGCCGCGCAGGAAGTCCTGTGCCTTGCGGGCGATGTTGCGCGGGTCCCTCGTGTAGGGCTCGCCGGTCAGCGGGTCGTGCACGAAGAACGTCAGGTTCAGCGTCGGGTGCTGGCGGAACGGGTCGAGCACGGCCGTCGCGGGGTCCGGCAGGAGCAGCATGTCCGACTCGTGGATCTGCTGGAATCCGCGGATCGAGGAACCGTCGAACATCAGCCCGTCGGTGAAAACCTTCGCGTCGAAAGACTCGACCGGCACGGTGAAGTGCTGCACAGTCCCCGGCAGGTCACAGAACCTGACGTCGACGAACTCCACCTTCTTGTCGCCGATGAACTTCAGAATCTCGTCGGCGTTCGTGAACATCAACCCTCCCTGGAGGCTGCGGCCAGGTCCTGACCGCGCGGGGTTCGCGCCTGCTTCAGGACCGCGGCTGCAACGCTAGGCGCCTGCCGTTTCCGAGCGGTGTCCCAAGTGTTTCACGCGTGTTACGCCCGGCGTTCGAGCAGGTCACGCTGAGTAAGCGGGCCAGCCGTACATCGCCCGTGCCCGCAGGCGATACCGTGGAGGCGTGTCAGCTTCCCCCGTGGACGGGGCCAAGGCCCCCAGCGACCGTCCCGCATATCCCGGCGAGAAGTTCGGGCTGCCCGAAGACGGGCCGCGCTCGGTGGCCGGCATGGGGCGCAGGCTCGGCGCGCTGCTGATCGACTGGGCGGTCTGCACGCTGATCGCGGTGGCGTTGTTCCATGACCAGTACTGGACGCTGGTGGTCTTCGCGGTGCAGGATTACCTGCTCACCGCGCTGGCCGGGATAACCCTCGGCAAGCGGCTGACCGGCATCCGGGTCGCGCGGCTGGACGGCAAGCCGGTCGGGCTGCTCTGGGGCCTGGTCCGCACGTTGCTGCTGCTGACCGTCATCCCGCCGCTGGTCATGGACCGCGACCTGCGCGGCCTGCACGACCGGGCCGCCAACACGATCGTCATCCGGCTGTAACCCCAGCCGGGCGCCAACAGCAGCCGGGCGCCGACCCAGCGGAGCGCCGGGAGCCTAGCGGAAGCGGGGCCGCGGGGGCTTGGGCATGCGGCCGGTCTTGGGCATCGGGCCCTTGGGAGCCTGCAGGTTCGCGGGCAGCGCCTTCAGCCGGTAGTTCAGTTCGGCGACCGCCGGGCCCTTCAGGTTGCGCGGCAGGCGCATCAGCTTGCGCTGCAGGCGCCGGATCGGCACCTGGCCCTCCTCGTCGCCGACCTGGAAGTCGTAGATGGGCACGTCGTGGGCCACCCGGGAGACACGCTTCTTCTCGGCCGCCAGCAGGCTCGGCAGCCGGCTCGGGCTGCCCTCGCCGACCAGGACCACGCCGGGCTTGCCGACCGCGCGGTGCACCACGTCCAGGTTCCTGTTGGCCGCCACCGCGGGGGTCACCGTCCAGCCGCCGCGCATGCTCTGCAGGACCGCGGCGGCCGCGCCGGGCTGGCCCTCGATCGCCGCATACTGCGCGGACTGTGCGTACCGGCCGAACAGGATCATTCCCGCCGTCAGGCCGAGGAGCACGCCGAGCGGCGTGAGGAAGGCGACCAGGCCGGTGATCAGCCCGACGACCACGAACACGGCGATCACGCCCACGACGGCGAGGCCGCAGAGGGGCAGGGCCCAGCGGTTGGTGCGGTTGACCAACCCGGCCGCCATCCGGAGTTGCTTAATGCGGCCGAGACTCGCAGGATCGACCTCGTCCTGCCGGTTTGCGCCCGCCGGCTTATTCACCATGGACGGCAGGATACGAGAGCCAGCGCTCAGGGTGAAACTGGCGCAGCGGAAGGCGTTTCCCGGCGCGCCCGAGCTTCCGAGTACAGGCGGCCCGCGCGGTAAGAGGAGCGCACCAAGGGGCCAGACATCACGCCAGCGAAACCCATGCTCAGCGCCTCGGCACGCCAGTACTCGAACTCATCCGGCGGCACCCACCGGGCCACCGGATGGTGCTTGGCCGACGGCCGCAGGTACTGGGTGACCGTCAAAAGTTCGCAGCCGGCGCCGCGCAGGTCGGTCATGGCCTGGCTGATCTCGTGGTCCTCCTCGCCGAGGCCGAGGATCAGGTTGGACTTGGTCACCAGCCCGGCCTCCCTGGCCCTAGCGAGCACCTCCAGCGACCGCTCGTACCGGAACCCCGGCCGGATCTGGCGGAAGATCCGGGGCACCGTCTCGATGTTGTGGGCGAGCACCTCCGGGCGGGCGCCGAACACCACCGCCAGCCGGCCGGCCTGGGCGTTGAAGTCGGGGATGAGCAGTTCGACGCCGCAGCCGGGCACGGCCGCGTGGATCTCCACGCAGGTCTGCCCGTACAGCCAGGCACCGCCGTCGGCGAGGTCGTCGCGGGCAACCCCGGTGACCGTCGCGTACCGCAGCCCCATCGCCGCGACCGACTCCGCCACCCGGCGCGGCTCCCCGGTGTCCAGCGGTTCCGGCTTGCCGGTGGCGATCTGGCAGAAGTCGCAGCGCCTGGTGCACGCGTCCCCGCCGATCAGGAATGTGGCCTCGCGGTCCTCCCAGCATTCGAAGATGTTCGGGCAGCCCGCCTCTTCACAGACCGTGTGCAGCCCTTGGCTGCGGACCAGGTTCTTCAGCGCGGTATATTCCGGCCCGGTCCGTAGCCGGGTCTTGATCCACGGCGGCTTGCGCTCGATCGGAACCTGGCTGTTGCGGGCTTCGATGCGGAGCAGCTTGCGTCCCTCGGGTGCGAGTACCACGGTTCCAGGGTACGTCCGCGGGCCGCGGGCATAGCGCGCGGCCGCGATGGCCGCCGGGGAAGGAATGTGATGATTCTCTCCACCATGAACGACCTGCCGGGATACGAGGTCACCGAGGTCCTCGGGGAGGTGTTCGGCATCACCGTGCGGTCCCGCAACGTGGGCTCGCAGCTCGGCGCCGGGTTCAAGTCGCTCGTCGGCGGGGAACTGCGCGGGATGACCAAGATGCTGTCCGACAGCAGAACGGAAGCCCAGGACCGGCTCATGCAGGCGGCCCAGGAAAAGGGCGGCGACGCGGTGCTGGCCATGCGGTTCGACGCCAGCGAGTTCGGCGCTGGCCAGGAGATCTGTGCCTATGGCACGGCCGTAAAAATCCGCCGCGTGGACATGTAACAGGTGCCGGGAGGAAACCGATGTGCGCTCGCCGCGGAAGTCGGGGACCATAGGCACATGCCAACGCAGTTCGATCCGCCGTCAGGTACCCGTGACTTCCTCGCCGCCGAGTGGGAGTTGCGGGAGCATGCCTTTGCGCGGATCCGGGCGGTATTCGCCAGGTACGGGTTCGAGCCGCTGGGCACGCCCGCCTTCGAGCGGCTGGACGTGCTGCTCGGCAAGTACGGCGACGAGGGCGACAAGCTGATCTTCAAGATCCTGCGCCGCGGCGAGCACGAGGGCACCGGTGAGGCCGACCTGGCGCTGCGTTACGACCACACGGTGCCGCTGGCGCGGGTGGCCGCCGCGTACGGGAGCCAGTTGCCGACCCCGTACAAACGCTACGCGATCGGCCCGGTGTGGCGGGCGGACCGGCCTGGCCACGGCCGCTACCGCGAGCTGACCCAGTGCGACGTCGACACGCTCGGCGCCACCTCGGCGATGGCCGACGCGGAGGTCATGTGCGCGGTGCACGACGTGCTCGAGGCACTCGGCCTGCGCGGGTTCCGGTTCCTGCTCAACTCGCGGCGGGTGCTGGCCGGGCTGCTCGAGGCGTTCGGGGTGCCCGCGGAACTCGGCCCCAGCGTGCTGATCACCCTGGACAAGCTGGACAAGCTCGCGCCCGGCGAGGTGATCGCCGAGCTGGCCGGCCGGGGCCTGGCCGAGAAGCAGGCGGCACCGCTGGTCGGCGCGCTGACCGCGGGCGAGGCGGCGGAGCAGATCAGGGACGCGCTCAAGAGCAGTGACGAGGGCGCGGCCGGGCTGGACGAGGTGGACACGCTGCTGACCCTGGTGACCAGCCAGGTGCCGGCCGACCGGGTGGCATTCACGCCCCGGCTGGTGCGCGGGCTGAGCTATTACACCGGGCCGATCTGGGAGATTGCCGCCGAGGGCGGGGCCGGGTCGCTGGGCGGCGGCGGGCGCTACGACCACCTGATCGAACAGCTCGGCGGGCCTGACGTGCCCGCCACCGGGGGGTCGCTCGGCCTGGAGCGGATCCTGCTGATGCTGCCGCGGCCGGAGGCTGGGTACACCCGGCTCGACGTAGCGGTGACGGTCATGGACGAGCCGCACGCCGCGCGCAGCTTCGGCTTCGCCGCGGCGGCCCGGCAGGCCGGCCTGCGGGCCAGCGTCTACCTCGGCAACTCGGGCAAGCTCGGCCGCCAGCTCAAATGGGCAAACGACGCCGGGGCCCGGTGGGCGGTGATCTACGGCAACGCCGAGGAGGAGGCGGGCGCGGTCACGGTCCGCGATATGGCCACGGGGGAGCAGGCCGCGGTCCCCGTTGCTGGGCTCGCCGCGTACTTCGCGGAACTGGCCGCCAGGTAACTCGGCTAGGCGGCCGCCGCGGGTCCAGCGTTGCGCGGTGAGGGCCACGGGCCCGCCGCCGAGCCGGTCCGCGAGCGGCTGAACGATTCCGGCTGCCTGGCCCGGCAGGGCTCCGGCGACCGCGACGATCCCGGTCGTGCGCGACTGGCCGTCGTCAACGAGCAGGGCCACGAAGGCCAGCCGGCCATCCGAATCAACGCCTGACAGTGGCAGGTCACAGGCCTGCGCAGGCCACTGGCCGGTAACCAGCGCGCTTGCTGCAGGCAGTCCCTGAGCAGGCTCACAATGGTGCAATACGACAGCCCGGGCAACCGTGATGTCCCGGTACAGACCGGCCTGCCAGTATGGCTCCTCGGTCGCGAACCGCTCCGCACTGGCACGGCCGGCCAGGTCGACCACATGGACGCTGCCGGTGTGCTCGGCGCCGTCGTCGGACAACGTGGGACCGCGGAGAATGAGCCGGCCAGCGTACCGGTCCATGTACGACCAGTGCGCTTCGGCCAGGGCCTCCATCTCGGCCTGAGCCCCCGGCCGGTCCTGGCCGTGAACGTAGAACAGCATGCTGAGAAGCTACCGGCGTTCCGTTCAGGGTGCCGCGGGGCTCAGTTCGGTGTCAGGGAGCAGGCTGGCCAGGTCGGCGCGGCGCCAGGCCTGCGCGCCGAACACGTCGGCGAGGTGGTGCTCGGCCAGGGGAATCATCTCGGCTACGGTCACCCGCCTGCCAGCTTCCGCGGTCAGCGAGGTGACACCGGCGTCCTTAATGCCGCAGGGCACGATCTTGTCGAACCAGCCGAGGTCGCAGTCGCAGTTGAGCGCGAAGCCGTGCATGGTGACCCCGCGGGACACCCGGATGCCGATCGCACCGACCTTGCGGTCCGGGCGGCCGCCCCCGGTGATCCACACGCCGCTGCGGCCCTCCACTCTGGTGGAGGCCACGCCCATTTCGGCGCAGCACCGGATCAGCGCGTCCTCCAGGGTGCGCACGTAGGCGACCACGTCCAGCGGCTCGCCCAGCGCCATGATCGGGTACCCGACGAGCTGTCCCGGCCCGTGCCAGGTAATCTTGCCGCCCCGGTCCACGTCGATCACCGGGATCCCGGGATCGGTCAGCGGGCGGTCCAGCGGCTCGGTCCGCCGGCCCGCGGTGTAGACCGCCTCGTGCTCAAGCAGCAGGCAGGTATCCGGGATCTGCCCGGACGCCCGGCGATCGTGCAGCCGCCGCTGCAGTTCCCACGCCTGCGGATAGGGGACGGCGCCCGCACCGAAGCCGGCATGGGCAAAGATCAGTTCACCGTGCACCATGCCAGGGTAACCTGGCGGGCCGGCCGGCCCGCCCAGCCAGGTCCGGGCCCGTTCTGTGTCCCCGGGCCTGCCGATGCCCGCCGCCGGGCATACCCGCCCGCCGGTTGAGGTTGTCAGCTAAAGAGGGCCTTACCGTTGCAGAGAGGGAGGATCCGCATGATCGACGAATCCGATCTGCAGCGGATGACCCCTGAGGAGCGGGCCGACCTCGCCCGCGCCCTGGCGAGCCTGAACGCACGGAGCCTCACGCCCACGCCGCTCAGCCAGCGCCGCCGCCGTGTCCTGATCGTCGCGTGCCTGGCCGGCGTCGTGCTGCTGTCGATCTGGATCGGCGTGCTCGAGGTCAAACTGCCGCGCGACTACCGCGCTGGTGGCTGGCGTGCGGCCTGGGTCGGGTTCGACATCGGGCTGCTCCTGGTGTTCGCGGCGACGGCGTGGGCCGCCTGGCGCCGCCGGCAAGTTCTGATCGCGTGCCTGATCGTACTGGCGGCGCTGTTGTGCTGCGACGCCTGGTTCGACATCACGCTGGACTGGGGCACCAGGGACTTCATGGTCAGCGTGCTGTCGGCCGCCGTGATCGAACTGCCGCTGGCCGTGGTGGCGCTGATCGGCGCGCGGCGGCTGCTGCGGCTGACCATCGGCCGTTTGGAGTTGCTGTCCGGCTTCGCTGGCCCAATGCCCGCGTTCTGGCGGGTGCCGTTGTTCGGCGATGCGCCGGTGTCGTACCGCACGCTGCTGCGCAAGACGGCCGACCTGGAGGCCGACTGCGCGGGCCAGGAGGCCGGCTGCGCGGACGAGGAAACCGGGGACAACAGCCAGGCGGCCGAGTTCGCCGGCCGCGACAGCGGCTAGCCCGCCCGGGGTCGTCCCCCCAGGCCAGCTCGGCCAAGGCCCCGTGACGAAGGAATGGGCCCTTGAGCCATCGGGGGTTCCAGGGGGGTCGTCCCCCCAGGCCAGCACTAGAGTTCGGCGGCCAGTGCGCCGGCGATCCCCGCATGCTGGAAGCCGAAGCCCTCGGCCAGCAGCCGCTTCGGCATCACCCGCGCGCTGGACAGGATGTCGCTGCTCACCCCGCCGACCGCGAGCTTCAGCACGGGCACCGGCACGAGCATCACGGCGGGCCGGTGCACGGCGTGGGCCAGGGCCGCGGTGAACTCCGCGTTGCTGACCGGGCTCGGTGAGGTCAGGTTCACCGGGCCGGTGATGCCGTCACGGCCGAGCAGGAACCGCGCGGCCGCCACCCAGTCCGACAGCCCGATCCAGCTCATCATCTGGCGACCGGACCCGAGCTTGCTGCCGAGGCCGAGCCGGAACAGCGGCAGCAGCCGGCCCAGTATCCCGCCCTTGGGGGATAGCACCAGGCCCGAGCGCAGCGTGACCACCCGGATTCCGGCCCGGGCGGCGTCCCCCGTAGCCGCCTCCCAGTTCCGGACCATCTCCGGGAGGAAGCCGCGGCCTGCCGGGTCGGACTCGGTCACCTCACGGCCGCCGGTGTCCCCGTACCAGCCGATGGCAGATTGGGAGAGCAGCACGCCCGGGGGGGTGGCCATCGCCGCCAGCGCGCCCGCCAGCGCCTTGGTGCCCTGAACGCGGCTGTCGCGAATCTCCGCCTTGTACCGCGGCGTCCAGCGCTTGTCGGCGATCCCGGCGCCGGCCAGGTGCACGACGGCACCGACCCCCTCCAGCGACTTCGGGTCCAGGCCGCCGCGCTCGGCGTACGGGTCCCACACCAGCGTGTCTGGCGCTTCGGGCCCCATGCGGACCAGCCTGATCACCCGGTGGCCGTCCGCGCGCAGCGCGGCCACCAGGGCGGTGCCGATCAGCCCCGAGGACCCGGTGACCGCAACCTGCATCGGCGCGTCAGAGCCCGAGTTCGGCTTCGAACGCGCCCTCTTCCAGCCGGTCCTTCACGGTGGTCAGGAACCGGGCCGCGTCGGCACCGTCGATCAGCCGGTGATCGTAGGTGAGCGCCAGGTAGACCATGGACCGCACCGTGATCACCTCGCCAAGGGCCGGGTCTTCCATGACCACGGGACGCTTGACGACCGTACCGGTGCCCAGGATGGCCACCTGTGGCTGATTGATGATCGGCGTGTCGAACAGGGCACCACGGCTGCCGGTGTTGGTCAGCGTGAAGGTACCGCCGGCCAGTTCGTCCGGGCTCACCTGTCCCGCCCTGGTGCGCCCCGCAAGGTCGGCGATCTTGCGGGCCAGGCCGCCGATGTTGAGGTCCCCCGCGTTGCGGATGACCGGCACCATCAGGCCGCGCTCGGTGTCCACGGCGATGCCGAGGTGCTCGGCGTCGTGGTAGATGATCTGGCCGGCCTCGGTGTTCAGCACCGCGTTCAGCTTGGGATGCACCTTCAGCGCTTCGAGCGTGGCCAGCGCGAAGAACGGCAGGTAGGACAGCTTGACACCCTCGCGGGTCTCGAAGTCGGCCTTGGCCCGCTGCCGCAGCCTGGTGATCGCCGTGACGTCCGCCTCCACCACGGTGGTGAGCTGGGCGGAGGTCTGCAGCGACTCGACCATCCGGCGGGCGATGAGCTGCCTGGCCCGGGACAGCCGCTCGGTGGTGCCGCGCAGCGTGGACGGCTCGATGGCGCGGGCCGGGGCGACGGGGGCGGGCGCCGCGGCCGGCGGGGCCTGCTGCCCGTCGGCGGCGGGTGCCGGGGCGGCGGCCGGCTGCTGCTCGCGGAGCACCCGGGCAGCCTCCAGCACGTCCTGCTTGCGGATCCGCCCGCCGACGCCGGTGCCGGCCACCGTGGCCAGGTTCACCCCGTGCTCGGCGGCGAGCTTGCGGACCAGCGGCGTGATGTACGGGCCCTCGGCCGTGGCCGGCTGTACGTCCGCTTCGGCGGGCTCGGCGGGCGCCGTGTAGGCCGGCGCGGGCGCGGGCGGGGCGGCCGGGGCAGGAGCGGGCGCAGGCGGGGCGGCGGGTGCCACGGGCGCCGGCGCGGCCTGCTGGTAGGGCACGGCCTGCGGTTCCGGGGCCGCGGGCGGCGCGTACGCCTGCTGCGGCGCGTAGCCCTCGGCCGGGGGAGCGGCGTAGCCAGCGGCGGGCGCCTCGTAGCCGGGTTCGGGAGCCTGGCTGTACGGCGCGCTGTACTCGGGCGCGGGCGGCTGGTACTGCGGCTCGGCCGGTGCCTGGTAGGCCTGGGCCGGCTCGGCGTACTCCTGCGGCGCCGGTGCCTGCTCGGGCACCGCGTAGGGGTAGCCGCCGGGTTCGGGGCCGCCGGGCGGTGCCGGTGGCGGCGCGGGCGCCGTGGCGGCGCCGGCCGCCTGGGCCTGCCCGTCGGCCGCCGCGCCCGCGCCGTCGGCGTCGTCGATGATCGCGAGCTGCGCGCCGACGGCGACCGTCTCGTCCTCGGCGACCGTGATCCCGCGCAGGATGCCAGAAGCGGGGGAGGGTATCTCGGTGTCCACCTTGTCGGTGGAGACCTCGAGCAGTGGTTCGTCCGCCTCTACGCGCTCGCCTTCCTTCTTGAGCCAGCGCGTGACGGTGCCCTCGGTGACGCTCTCGCCGAGCTGGGGCATGGATACCGTGACCGTCATGGCTTCTCGCGACTCCTTCGCTGCTCAGCCCTCGTGGGTGCCGGTGGTGGTGGCGTGGTGATCACCCGCGTTGCGGGTCAAGCGTGGACGTGGAGGGGCTTTCCGGCGAGCGCGAGGTGAGCCTCGCCGATCACCTCCGACTGGGTGGGATGCGGGTGGATGAGCTGCGCAACCTCAGCCGGCAGCGCCTCCCAGTTGTAGATCAGCTGGCCCTCGGCGATCAGCTCACCGACCCGGGCTCCGACCAGGTGCACGCCGAGCACGGGCCCCGGCTTCCCGGGCTCGCTGCCCGCGGTCGCGATGACCTTCGCGGCCCCCTGGGTCTGCAGGATCACGCTCTTGCCGTTCCCGCCGAGGTTGTAGGTGAACTCGGTGGTCTCGATGCCGCGGGCGGCAGCGGTGGCCGACGTGATCCCGACGGAAGCCACCTCGGGGTCGCTGTAGGCGATGCGGGGGACGCCGTCGTAGTCGATCGGGGTCACATCAAGCCCGGCGACTCGTTCTGCAACCAAAATGCCTTCCCCGAAGCCGACGTGCGCCAACTGCAGCCCGGGGGTCAGGTCGCCGACAGCGGAGATCGTCGGGACGTTGGTGCGGCAGTAGGAGTCGGCGAGCACGAAGCCACGGTCCATGGCCACGCCGGCCTCCTCGTAGCCGAACCCGGCCGACACCGGGCCGCGCCCGACGGCGACCAGCATCAGCTCGGCGTCCAGCGTCTTGCCGCCCTCCAGCGTGACGGTGATCCCGTCGGCCGAGTCCTTGACCCCCTCGAACCTGGCGCCGAGCTGGTAGGCGATGCCGCGCCGCCGGAACGCCCGCTCCAGCAGCTTGGAGCTGGACTCCTCCTCGGCGGGGAGCAGGTGCGGGAGCATCTCCACGATGGTCACCTCGGCGCCGAACGAGCGCCACACGCTGGCGAACTCCACCCCGATGACGCCGCCGCCGAGTATCACCGCCGAGCTGGGCACCCGGTCGAGCCTGAGCGCGTCGTCGCTGGTGATCACGCGCTGGCCGTCGATGGCCAGGCCAGGCAGGCTCTTCGGCTCGGACCCGGTGGCCAGCACCATGTGCCCGCCCTCGAACACCGTGTCGCCGACGCGCACCGCGGTCGGCGACACCAGCCGGCCGTCGCCCTCGATGATGTCGATCTTGCGGCTGAGCAGCGTGCTCGTCAGGCCCTTGAACAGCCGGTCGACCACCTTGTCCTTGTAGGAGTTGACCCCGGCCATGTCGATGCCCTCGAACCGGGCGCGCACGCCGAACGACTCGGCCTCGTTCGCGTGATCGGCGATCTCCGCCGCGTGCAGCAGCGCCTTGGTGGGAATGCAGCCCCGGTGCAGGCAGGTCCCGCCGACCTTGTCCCGCTCGATGAGCGCTACCCGCATGCCGAGTTCGGCCGCCCTGAGTGCGCATGCGTAGCCGCCGCTGCCGCCGCCGAGAATGACGATGTCGTACCGGCTGCTGTCCGCCACAGACCCGCTCCCTTGCCGTCCGTCAGTAATGCCTTGACCCCTGCCCGCCGCCGTCGGTTATAGCCGCCCGTCGGCCATGTCCTGCGCGATCTGGACCAGCGTCCGGGTCGCGGCACCCGTTCCGCCCTTTGGGGTATACCCATGCGGGCCGCCTTCGTTGAACGCAGGGCCCGCGATATCCAGGTGCGCCCAGCGGACACCGGTCGGCACGAACTCCTGGAGGAACAGGCCGGCGACCAGCATCCCGCCGCCGCCGCGGCTGTCCGATGGCACGTTTGAAAGATCGGCCACGGCCGACTCCAGGCCCTTGGCCAGTTCGGCGGGCAGCGGCATCGGCCACATCGCCTCACCGGCCCGGCGCCCGGCGTCCACCACCGCGTCCCGCAGCGCGTCGTCGTTGGCCATCACCCCGCCGACGCGCGGCCCGAGCGCGACGACCTGCGCGCCGGTCAGGGTCGCGACGTCGATGAGGATGTCCGGCGAGTCGGCGGCGGACGCGGCCAGCGCATCGGCGAGCACCAGGCGCCCCTCCGCATCGGTGTTGAGCACCTCGACGGTGGTACCGCCGAATATGGTCAGCACGTCCGAGGGCCGCTGTGCCGACCCGCTTGGCATGTTCTCGGCGATCGGCAGGTAGCCGACCACCCGCACGGGCAGCCCAAGCGCCGCGACCGCCTGCATCGCGCCCAGGACCGCGGCGGCACCGCCCATGTCCGACTTCATCGACTCCATCGACTTGGCGGGCTTGAGCGACAGGCCGCCGGAGTCGAACGTGATCCCCTTCCCGGCCAGCACGAGCGTCCGGGCCGCTCCCTCGGGCGCGTGCTCAAGCCGGACCAGCCGCGGCGGGTTCACCGAGCCCTGGCCCACGCCGAGGATGCCGCCGTAGCCGCCCTTGGCCAGCGCGTCCTCGTCCAGGACGGTGATCGCGAGACCGCTGGCGGAGGCGACCTGCTCGGCACGCGCCGCGAACATGGCCGGCACCAGGTCGCTGGGGCCGGTGTTGACCAGGTCCCGCACCAGGCTCACGGCGTCCGCGAGCACCTGGGCCCGCTCCGCCGCTGGGGCGGCGTCACCGGCATGGGCCAGCACGGTCACGCTGGCACCCGGCGCGGGCTCGGTGCGGTAGCGCCGGAACGCATACCCACCGAGCAGGGCGCCCAGCGCCACGGCGCCGACCTCGGCCGGATCACGGGCGGGCAGGGCCAGCGCGATGCGCATGTCCCCGGTGCTCCCGGTGCGCCCGGCGAGCAGAGCGCGGACCGCGGCCCCGGCGGCCCGGCGCAGCGCTTCCGGGTCGAAGGCGGCGTCGTTGCCCCCGGCCGCATCGCCCATGCCCACGGCCGCGATCAGCGGCGCGGCGAGCCTGCCACCCGACGGGATTCTGGTGACCTCCCCCGCATCGCCCGTGGCACCGAGCGTGGCCAGCGTCTGCGCCAGGGTTCCGCCTAGCGCTTCGTCCACGTCCTTGGTGCCTGGGACCGGAAGCGCCCCGCCTGCTTCCTTGGTGACCCCGATGACAACGGCATCCGCCTCAACCAGGTGGGGTGAGGCTTCACTGAGGTGCAACGTCATTCCCACGGCCTCGACTCTAGTGCCTGGCAGAGCCCTCCTGGCCAGTACCGGGGGACCGGCGCGGGGAACGGTACCCCCGTGGCAGCGGCGCAGCGTCATGGCTGGTCGCATACGGCCATGAGGGGTGCCCCCGGCTGAGGCAGCCGGGGGCACCAGATGTGTGCGCGGTCAGCGCTGGGTGAACACGAACGTTGGCGGGTGTGCCGCCCCGGCCGGAACAGACCAGGGCCGGACCGGCAGCTTGATCGTGCCGAAGTGCGGGTCCTGGAAGTTGAACATGGTCATGAGGTTGCCGATCGCGGGCCGGACCTTCGGCACGTAGGCCCCCGGCGTCGCGTTCGGCATGTTGTCCTCGCTGTAGGAGGTCAGCGGCTTCAGGCCCCAGTTGGCCTCGATGAACTTCAGGATCGACACGTGGTCGGTGTAGGTGTGGTCCACGAAACCCTGCCGGGCGTACGGGGACACCACCTGCATCGGAATCCGCGGGCCGTCGCCGAAGAAGCTCACCGGCTGGATGTAACCGGAGTCGTAGTAGCCGCCGCTCTCGTCCTCGGTGATGAAGATCGCCGTGGAGCGCCACAGTCGCGGGTTGTTCTGGACCGCGGCGACCGCGCGGGCGACGAAGGTCTCGTACGCGTACATCGTCGAGTACCCGGGGTGGCCGTCGTTGTCGCCCGGCTTGAGGAACGTCACCGCAGGCAGCGTTCCGTTCGCCGCCGCCGAGACGAAGTCGCCCAGGCCGTGCTGGGTGTTCTTGCGCAGCGCCGGGTTGGTCATGATCGACGACGAGTACTGCATCGGGTCGCAGATGCCGCAGTAGGAGAAGTTCGGCTGGCCGTTGTCGTAGCCTTCGCCGTAGTACCCCCAGCTGATGTGGCGGGCCGACAGCGCGTTGCCGATCGTCACGTAGTCGGTCTTCTGCGGCGGCACCGTGTACGGCGAGGTGTTGACCGTGCCGTCGGTGTTGTAGCCGGCGTTGTAGTTGTTCAGCAGGTAGTAGCGGCCCGGCTGGCAGTTCGCCAGCGCCTGATAGGGCAGGCGGGCCAGGCAGTGGTCGATCGCGCTGACGCCGGGTGCCGTGGAGTTGGAGCAGTCGGAGTAGCTGCCGCCGGTGTTGGCCACGGTGCTGCTGCCGTACCCGTCCTGGGTGTAGTTGTTGTTGGTGCCAGGCTTGGGATTCGGGTTCTCGATCTCACCGGCCGGCGGGGTCGCGGTCTGCCCGCTGGCGTTCTGGAACGAGGCCGCGAAACCGGTGCCGAGCATGATGTGGTTCGCGCCGGTGCCGCCCATCACCGCCTGGTGGAAGTTGTCGCTCATCGCGTAGTTCCGGGCGAGGTCCTGGAGGATGGGCACGTCGCCCTGGGCCATGTTGTAGTAGCCCGTCTGCAGCCCGCCCTGGAAGATCGGCGCGGGCGGGTTGGCGCCGTTGTCGTCGCCGGCGGTGTTGGCGACCCAGGTGTTGAGCTGCCCGTGGTGGCTCCCGTACTGCTGCCACATCTGGTAGAAGCGGTGGAGCGGATCGCCGACGTAGGCGCCGAACAGCTCGCACTGCCCGTTGCCGGAGTACGCGATGTGGTCATCGAAATACGGGACGGACTTGGTGATCTGGTACGGCCCGTTCGGCAGCGTCGGGAACCGGGTGTCCGCGCTGTTCCCTGGCAGGCCGTCACAGGCGCTAGACACGTAGGTGGTGTTGGGCGCGGGCAGCGGCTTGTACGCGCCGGTGATCTTCGGGTTAAGCGAGTACTTCTTGGTGTTGGACGCAGTGAGCTGGCGTGCCAGCCTGAAGTTCGGGCCGGGGGTGCCGTTCTTCGTGACGATGCCCTCGGACAGCAGGTTCCAGATCTTCTGGCGCCCCGGCGGCTGGTAGGTCGCGAACACGTTGTCGAAGCTGTGGTTCTCTCCGATGATCACGATCACGTGCTTGATCGGCGTGGTGGTGCGCGGCCCCGTGGTCGTGTGCGGGGTCGCGCCCGCGGCGGCCGCGGTCATCATGACGGTGACGGCGACCGCTGCGCCGGTTACCACCGCCGGGTGAATGAACTTCCTTGTCATGCGATTCCCTTCCCCTCTCCCTGGGCAGGTGATCTCGCGCCGCGATGCCCGGTGCCCCGGGGGCACGCGGCATACCTTCCGAAGCGTGACGAGTCAGGAATGCGTCAAGCAAGATCCTGGATGAACAGCGGGCAAGCGATTAGAAAATGCCGGCCAACGTGGTCACCCGCCGTGTTGGCTACCCGGCGGCCTCCCGGGTGCGCAGCGATGCGCGGCCTGGGCGCAGGTAAGCTGGGTGTAACAGCCGTTAGATTGACCATCTCATGGTTGTTACTATTGCCAGGAAGGCGAGACCCTTGTGGTAGCGCGTGTACCGGCACGCGGCCCCGGCTTGGCGTGGAAGGAGGTGCGGTCAGTGGCCGTCGGCTTCCTCGGCGTAGACCCTGGCCGCGTACTCCTCCAGCGACTCCGCGCAGCGGGCCAGTGCCTTTTCCACCGCCTGCCGTCCGGTGGCGCCAAACACGTCGCGCTGCCGGACCCGGTCGAACCACTTCTGCAGCTTGTCCAGGTCGACCTCGTTCTCCTCCAGTTCCGCGAACGTGTAGTGGCCGGCCACGTGCTCCTTCTTCACCTGCGCGAGGAAGTCCTCGCAGCGGTCCACGATCTCCTCGTACTCGTCGTCCCTGGCCGCCTGGAACGCCGCGTGCACCTCCTGCGCCCCGGCGAGCACGGCGCACGACAGCAGCACCGCCGTGCCGCCCATGTCGAGGATCTCGCTGCGCAGCTTGCGCAGCGCACGCTCCGCGCCCAGCCCGGCGGGCAGGGTAGCCGCCGAGTTCTGCAGGTAGATGGCACCAAGGCTCTTCAGCCGCCGCCACACCGCCGCGCGGAGCCTGCTTGGCTCGGGCGGCACGCGGTAGATGAGCAGCAGCCAGCCGTCGTCGGCGGGCCGGTCATCGTCGGGCACAGGCGTATTGTCCCAGGTTCCAGCGGAGGCCCGGCGCCCGCTATCCCCCTGGAGGTCATTGCGTGAACTCCCTGGCTCTGTTCCTCACCGTCTTCGTCGCCTGCGCGGTGGAGGCGGTCGAGGCGCTTACCATCGTGCTCGCCGCGGGCGTGACCCGCGAGTGGCGGTCCACCCTGCAGGGAATGGCCGCGGCCCTGGTGGTGCTGGCCGTGGCGGTGGCGGTGATCGGCCCGGCGCTCACCCTGGTGCCGCTGACCGGGCTGCGGCTTGTCGTCGGCGCGCTGCTTGCCGTGTTCGGCCTGCAGTGGCTGCGCAAGGCGATCCTGCGCGCGTCCGGGTACAAGGACCTGCACGACGAGGGCGCGATCTACGCGCGGCAGGTCGCTGCGGCGAACACCGCTGGCCGGGAGTCGCGCCGCGGCGTACGGGACTGGTACGCGTTCACGCTGTCGTTCAAGGGCGTCCTGCTCGAGGGCCTTGAGGTGGTCTTCATCGCCATCACCTTCGGCGCCAACCAGCAGAACCTGGGCCTTGCCGCGGCCGGCGCGGTGGCCGCGGTGCTGGTGGTGGCGGCCATCGGGGTCGCGGTGCGGGCACCGTTGTCGCGGGTGCCGGAGAACACGATGAAGTTCGCCGTGGGCATCATGCTGACCTCGTTCGGCGTGTTCTGGGGCGCCGAGGGCGCCGGGGCGTCCTGGCCGGGCAATGACGCCGCGCTGCTTGTCGTCATCCCGGCGACGGCGCTGGTCGCGCTCGGCTACGTGGCCCTGCTGCGCCGGGCCGCCGCGGCGGGCCGGGCCACCGCCGCCGGCGTGGAAAGGAGTGCCGCATGACCAGGTGGCTGCGCTCGTTCGGGGCGTTCTGGTACGACTTCATCATCGGCGACGACTGGCGCGGGGCCGCGGTGGTGGCGGCGGCCCTGGCCGCGACGGCCCTGCTGGTCCACGTGGCCTCGGTGAACGCGTGGTGGCTGCTGCCCATCGCCGTGATCGCCGCTCTTGGCTGGTCGCTGCGCCGCGCCACCTCCGGCAAGACCTGAACCACGGCCGTCGTAACGCCTCGGTGTCGTTGTCACGCCGCGGCCGGCCTGCGCCGTTACGCGGGACCACGCGCCTTGACCAGGCCCGTCTCGTAGGCGAAGACCACGGCCTGCACCCGGTCGCGCAGGCCGAGCTTGGCCAGCACCCGGCCGACATGGGTCTTCACCGTCGCCTCGGACACGAACAGCCGCCCGGCGATCTCGGCGTTGGACAGGCCCTGGGCGACGTGCGCGAGCACCTCGCGCTCGCGGCTGGTCAGGCTGTCAAGGCCCGGGGGTACCGGGCCGTCGCCGGCGGGGAAGAGCGGGGCGAAGCGGTCGATCAGGCGCCGGGTGGTGGACGGGGCGACGACCGCGTCCCCGGAGTGCACAGCCTTGATGCCGAACAGCAGCTCCTCCGGCGGCACATCCTTGAGCAGGAACCCGCTGGCGCCCGCCTTGAGCGCCGCGTAGGCGTACTCGTCGAGGTCGAACGTGGTCAGCATGAGCACCCGGGGCCGCTCGCCCGCCTGGCAGATGCGCTGGGTGGCCTCGATCCCGTCCAGGCGCGGCATCCGCACATCCATCACCACCACGTCGGCGGTCACCGAGCGGAGCAAGTCAAGCGCGGCCGCGCCGTCCCCCGCCTCGCCGACCACCGTCATGTCGGCCTGGGCGTCGAGCACCATGCGGAAGCCCGCGCGCACCAGTTCCTGGTCGTCCACGAGCAGGATGCGGATGCTCTGTTCTGCCCGCCCCCGCGCTTCGCGCCCGCCCCCGCTCATGGCTCTCCCCGCCCCCGCGCTTCGCGCCCGCCCCCGCTCATGGCTCTCCCCGCTCCCCGCTCACGCGGCGCCAGCCTGCGCCGTGGCAAGCGGCAGAGTGGCTACCACCACGAAACCGCCGCCGGGCCGCGGCCCCGCGGCGACCGACCCGCCGTACACCGCCACCCGTTCCCGCATGCCGGTCAGGCCGTGCCCCGGTGCCCCGGGCAGCGCGGTGCCGCCCAGGTCGCCCCAGCCGTCGTCGCTGATCGTCAGCACCACCGCGTCCTGCGCGTAGCGGAGCAGGACGGACGCCGAGGCGACCGGGCCGGCGTGCTTGCGGGTGTTGGTGAGTGACTCCTGCACGATCCGGTAGGCGGCCAGCGCGACGCCGCCGGGCAGCGGCTGCGGGTCGCCCTCGACGGTGAACGACACGGGCAACCCGGCGCAGCGTGCCTGGTCAAGCAGTTCGCCCAGTTCGCCGATGCCCGGCTGAGGTGCCCGCACGGAGTGGGCGCCGTCCCCCTCGTGGCGCAGCACGCCGAGCAGCCGGCGCATCTCGGCCAGGGCCTGGCGGCCGGTGGCGGAGATGGCGGCCAGTGCCTCCCTGGCCCTGGCCGGATCGGTGTCGAGCGCGTATGAGGCGCCGTCGGCCTGCACCACCATGACGCTGACGTTGTGCGCGATCACGTCATGCAGCTCGCGGGCGATCCTGCCCCGCTCGGCCGCGGTTGCGATCTTCGCCTGGGCGTCTCGCTCGGCTTCCAGCCGGGCGGCCCGGTCCTCCAGGCTCGCGTAGTAGGCGCGGCGGTAGCGCATCGAGTCGCCGAGCACCCAGGCCAGCAGCGCGGGCCCGGCGAACACCGTCCCGCCGGTCGTCAGCCAGCCCAGCAGAGTGTGGTCGGCGAGATTGGTCCACCGCAAGAGGGCCACCGCCGAGCCGGCCAGGCAGACGGCCAGCCCCCAGACCGAGATGCGCCGCGGGGTGTAGGCGGCCAGCGTGTACAGCAGAATGAGGATGGCCACGTCGGTGGCGGCGGGTGGGATGCCCAGCGCGACCTGGAGACCGCCGGCGGCGACGGCCGTGTAGAAGGCAGCGATCGGGTGCTTACGGCGGAACACCACCGGCACCGCGAGCCCGAACGCCAGCGGGATGCCGAGGAACATGCCCCTGGCGAAGGCCGGCGCCACCCCGCCGAACACCAGTGCGGCGGCCAGCATGCCGTCGACCAGCATGGGGTGGCGGCGCAGCCAGGCGTACAGGGCAGACACGTGTCCAGGGTAGATCGGGGCGGCCACGGTGGCGTCATCCTCGCGGGTACGCTGCCCTCATCCTCGCGGGCGACGTCCCGGGCCCTCCGGGGTTCCACGGGGTCGGCCCCCCGGGCCAGCACTCAAAGGGGCAGCTGTGACCGACTGTGTCTTCTGCCGGATCGTGGCGGGCGAGGTGCCCGCGCACATCGTGTTCGAGGATTCGGCCACGGTGGCGTTTCTCGATGCCCGGCCGGTGTTCAAGGGGCATGTCCTGGTCGTGCCGCGGCAGCACTACGTGACGCTGGCCGACCTGCCGCCGGCCGAGGTCGGGCCGCTGTTCGAGCGGGTGCGGCTGCTGTCGGCGGCGATACCCGCGGGGCTCGGCGCGCAGGGAACGTTCGTGGCACTGAACAACGTGGTCAGCCAGAGCGTGCCTCACCTGCACGTGCACGTGGTACCGCGGACCAAAGGGGACGGGCTGCGCGGGTTCTTCTGGCCGCGGCATCGGTACGCCAGCGAGGAGGAGGCGGCAGAGTACGCCCGCCGGATCGCGGCGGCGCTGGCGGACGCGGCGGCATGACCCCGGCCCGCACCGGCCGTCACCCGTGCCGGCTGACCGGCGCTTCGTTGGAGTACGGCGGGACCGTCGTGCAGCCGTAGCACGACGGCTTGCCGCGGAAGTAGAGCGGGATCTGCGGGGAATCGGTCCGCGGGTTGGTGGGCAGCAGGAACGGCTTGCGCGGCGGCTGGCTGAAGTTGAAGTCGTTGACGAGGGTACCCAGTTGTGGCGCGTTCTCGCGGACGTCGGGGCGGGGGTCAGGGCGGCCGTCGGTCTTGGGGTTGAGGCGGGCGCCGCCGAGGAAGTCGTCCTCGATGAACTTCAGGTAGGCGTCGCTGCTGAGCGTCTGATGGTCGATGTACCCCTTCTTGGCGAAGGGGGAGATGACTATGGACGGCACCCGCAATCCGTAGCCGTTGTTGTCGACATGCGGCGGGTGCACGTTGTCGTAGAAGCCGCCCCAGTCGTCCCAGGAGAGGAAGATCGCGGTGGTGCCCCAGTCGGGGCTCTTCATCGCCGCGTTGATGACCGCGGTGGCGTAGGCCTGGCCCTGATGAACGCTGCTCGGCGGGTGCTCGCTGTCCAGCTGAGACGGCGTGACCCAGGTGACCGAGGGCAGGGTGCCGGCCCTGGCGGCGGCAAAGTAGGAGCCCAGGCTCTGGACGTTGCTCACCTGGTGGTCCTGCTGTACGTCATTGAACAGCGGCAGCGGGTTCCAGATCCCCGGTGTGGAGGCCCGCTGCTGGATCGGGGAGCAGGCGAGTGCCGAGTCGTTGGCGCAGTCAGGCTGCGCGCCCTTCTGCACGTAGTACCGCCAGCTCACGTGGTGGGCGTGCAGCAGCCAGGTGATGTCGGTCCAGGCCAGGTCGATGGATGTGCTCCCGACGGTCAGCTCCTGGTCCACCGCCTGCCCGATCGCCTTGCCTTTGTCAGGCCCGCCGATGTTGTTTACGCAGCTCCTCGGGAGGTTGTTCGCGCACCTGGCCGACCAGGCGGACACCAGGTACAGGTGGTCGGGCAGCGACCACGACTTCACCGGCTCGAACATGTGGTCCTGGAGCACGAAGTTCTTGGCGTAGGCCCAGTAGTTCGGGATCTCCGCGCCGGTGTGGTAGCCCATCACGTCCCGCGCCGTTCCGGGTGCGCACTGCGGGTCCTGCGCGAACTTGCACGTGTTCGCGGCCAGCGCGCGCTGCCGGAGGAACCCGTCCATCTTGCCGCCGTTCATGTCGGCGATCGCGTTCTTCATGCCGTGCGGCCCACCGCCATTGGCGTCCGCGGTGTTGTGGTAGGGACGGACGCACGGGCCCTTGGGGGCTGGCACGCACACAGTGGGCGCGCCGTTGCTCATCGGGATGCCGGTGGCGCCGGGATAGGTGCCGAAGTACTCGTCGAAGGACCGGTTCTCCTGCATGACGATGATCACGTGCCGGATCTTGTGGATGCCGGTGAAGCCGGCCGCCGACTGTGCCCGCTGGGTAACGGCTGGTCCGGTGACCTGTACCGAGGGTGTACAGGCGGCCAGCACTGCGGAGGCCAGGCCGACGGCAAGCAGGCAGGGGATCAGGCGGTGGGTGCCCATGAGAGCAACCTAAGCGCAAGTCCTGGGTGGACCAGCCAAACTCAGGTAAGGATTCAGCAGGGATCAGCTCAACGGGGCGGGTGTCACCCCGCCGGGTGCGGGGTTTACCGGGTCAGCAGGAAGATCCGGTGTTTCTTGTGCCTGCGGTGCCGGCCGGCCCCGGGGAACACGTAGGGAGGCGGCAGCGCGGTGCAGCCCACGCACGACGGCGCGCTGTGGAAGAACGGCGGGACCGACGGTGAGTCGCTCGGCGGGTTGGTGGGCAGCAGGAACGCCTCGCGCGGCGGCTGGCTGAAATCGAAGTCGCTGGCCAGGTTGCCCAGTTGTGGCGCGTTCTCGCGGACGTCGGGGCGGCGGTCGGGGCGGCCGTCGGTCTTGGGGTTGAGCCGGGCGCCGCCGAGGAAGTCGTCCTCGATGAACTTCAGGTAGGCGTCGCTGGAGAGGGTCTGGTGGTCGATGTACCCCTTCCTGGCGTACGGGGAGATCACAATGCCGGGCACCCGCAGGCCGTAGCCGTCCTGGTCGATCGCCGGGGGCACCACGCCGTCGTAGAACCCGCCCCAGTCGTCCCAGCTCAGGAAGATCGCGGTGGAGTTCCAGTCGGGGCTCTTCATCGCCGCGTTGATCAGCGCCGTCACGTACGCCTGGCCCTGGTGGATGCTGGCCGGCGGGTGGTCGCTGTTGGGACTGGATGGGGTGATCCAGCTCACCGAGGGCAGGCTGCCGGCCTTCGCCGCGCTGAAGTAGGAGCTCAGGCCCTGGACGCTGGCCACCTGGTGGTCGGCCTGCACATCGCCGAACAGCGGCAGCGGGTTCCAGATTCCCGGCGTCGAGGCCCTCTGCCTGACCGGGGCACAGGTCTCGGCCGAGTCGCGGGCGCAGTCGGGCTGGGTGCCCTTCTGCACGTAGTAGGCCCAGCTCACATGGTGTTCGTGCAGCAGGTAGGTGATGTCGGTCCAGGCCAGGTCGATCGAGGTGGCGCCGGTGGTCACCTCCTGCGCCACGGCCCGGTCGAACATCTTGCCCTGGTAGGGCCCGGTGATGTCGTTGGCGCAGCTCATCGGCGACCGGTTCGCGCACGAGGCCGACCAGCCGGACACCAGGTACAGGTGTTCGGGCAGGGACCACGACTTCACCGGCTCGAACATGTGGTCCTGCAGCACGAAGTTCTTCGCGTAGGCCCAGTAGTTCGGCAGTTCCGCGCCGGTGTGGTAGCCCATCACGTCGGGCGTCCTGCCGAGGCTGCAGGCGGGGTCGTTGGCGAACCGGCAGGTGTTGTGGGCGGCGTCGCGCTGCCGGATGAAGCCGTCCATCTTGCCGCCGTCGATGTCGCTGACCGCATTGGACTCGCCGTGCGGGCCGCCGCCGTTGATGTCGGCGGCGTCGTGGTAGGGGCGGATGCACCCGCCGGAGGGGTTGGGCACGCAGACGGCGGCCGCGCCGTCGTGCATCGGGATACCGTCGGCGCCCGGGTAGGTGCCGAAGTAGGTATCGAACGACCGGTTCTCCTGCATGATGATGATCACGTGCCGGATCTTGTGGATACCGGTCAGGCCGGCCGTGGGTTGCTGCTGCGGTGCCGCGGACGATCCGCTTCCCTGCCCGGGCGAGGTGCAGGCGGCCAGCACGCTCGCCGCGGCGATCAGGCTGGCGGCGGCGATTGGGCGCGGGATCAGCCGGGATGTGCCCATGGCGCAAACCTAAGCAGCGCTGCTGGGTGCCCCGCCATGGTCCGGTAGGTATTCAGCACGGAGCACCTTAAAGAAGCCTGGGAATCTCCCGGGTCCCGTCAAGGTGCTATTCAGCCGATTAGCACCTATCGTCTAGGTATGGCCGGATGGTGGTCGATCGAGGTCTTCCACGGCGAGTTCTCCGCGCGGCGGTGGCAGGACACCTACTCGAACGCCCTGGTCGAATCGGCGATATCCCACGGCGCGAGCAACTGGGAATGGCACGGGCACAGGTGGGGCGTGGTGTTCGAGGCCGAGTTCGGCACGGACGCGGAGTGGGAGGCCTTCCGTACCCTGCCTCTGGTCCAGGCGGCGCTGGACGCGGTGCCCGATCCGGTCAACGGCCTGCTCGTCTACCGTGGTCGCGGCGGCGGGGCTGGTAGCGTGTCCCCCCGCAAGCCACGGCCGAGCGCCGGTGCGGGCGCGATGGCCCTGCCTGAGCCCGGCGATGAGCCCGTTGTCCGCCTGACCGGTGTTACGCCGCCCGGCGTGCCCGAACCTGCGCAGGCAGGGGCACTGTAGGCGGCCCGGGCATCGCCACCGGCCGGCCCGGCCCCGGGGTTTTGCGGCGTGATGCTGGCGCAGGACAAGGAGCAGTGCAGGATGGAGGCATGAGGGATACCCGAGCCATGGCAGGCGGACTGCGGTCAGCGATCGAGCGAAGCGGTTATTACCCGGGGCTGGTCGCCGACGCCGTGCTGTCCGCCCTCGGTTCCGAGGCCGTCGTCTCCTACGTGGTTCACCATGACGCGGTCTTCGACCCGGGCATGGAAGTTCGCCGTCACATGACCGTCCTGGTGCTGACCCCGACCCGGCTGGTGCACTCGCACACCGACGAGCACCCGGCCGAGGAGCCGGGGGAGCGGCCGCAGGCGGAGACCACGACCGAGGCGGTCCGCTTCTCCCGCATCTCGTCGGTGGCCCTCACCAGGGTGGTACCGGACCCGGCGTCCTATGTGCCGGGTGTGACCATGCCGAGCGAGGTAGTGCTGACCATCGGCTGGAACGTGCTGTCGCGGGTCGAGCTTGAGCCGGCCCAGTGCGTGGATGAGAACTGTGAGGCAGACCACGGCTACAGCGGCACCATCACCGCCGATGACCTGGCGATGCGGGTGAGCGAGGCCGCCGATGGCGAGGAGGCGGTGCGGCAGGTGCTGGACTTCTCGACCGCACTGGCCGAGGCGACCGCTCACGCGCACCACTGACAGGGGGGCTAATGCGAGCCGAGCCTGCCGTAGTCCCGGTCTTGCCGCACTACGGCGAGAGCACCCTGTCGGACCTCGCCTCCTCTCTGCTGGCCTCCCTGGGGATCGCTGGCGAGGCCAACCCGCTTGGCCTGCCGGGCACCGCCCGCGCCTGCCTGCTCGTGGTGGACGGGCTGGGCTGGGAACTGCTGCGTGACCAGCCGGCCAGCGCTCCCTTCCTGTCCGAGCTCGCGGTCAACGGTGCCCCGCTGACCGCCGGCTTCCCGGCGACCACGGTCACCAGCCTCAGCTCGCTGGGCACCGGGCGCCCACCTGGGCAGCACGGCATGCTCGGCTATCAGGTCGCCATACCGGGCAAGAACAAGCTGCTGAACGGCCTGCGGTGGGATAACTCGGTCGACCCGCGCACCTGGCAGCCGGGCAGCACGGTGTATGAGCGGGCCGCCGCCGCGGGCGTGTGCACCTACCGCGTGGCGGCGTCCGCGCTGGAGCGGACCGGCCTGTCGGTCGCGGTCATGCGGGGCACCGAGTACCGGCCGGCGGACAGCATGGGCGCCCTGGTGGCGCAGGCCGCGGAGGCGCTGCGGGGCGCCGACCGTGCCCTGGTCACCGTGTACCACGGGCAGCTCGACGGCACCGGGCACACCTTCGGGGCGACCTCCGATGCCTGGCGCTACCACCTGGGTCACGTGGACAAGCTGGCCGAGCAGCTCGCGGCGGCGCTGCCCGCCGGTACCCCGCTGTACGTGACCGCCGACCACGGCATGGTCGACGTGGGCCCGGATGACCGCATCGACGTGGACGCGCTGCCCGCGCTGCGGGAGGGGGTGGCGCTGCTCGGCGGGGAGCCGAGAGCCAGGCACGTGTACGCCGCGCCCGGCGCGGCCGCCGACGTCGCCGCGGCCTGGGCCGAGATCATCGGCGACCGGGCCTGGGTGCTGCCCAGGGCCCAGGCCATCGACGCAGGCTGGTTCGGCCCGGTGCCCGATGCGCTGGCCGCGCGGATCGGCGACGTGGTGGCCGCGCCGGTGGGCCCGTTCGCGATCGTGGCCACCAATGCCGAGCCGCTAGAGTCCTCGCTGATCGGCATGCACGGATCGCTCACCTCGGCCGATCAGCTTGTGCCCCTGCTGCGCCTGCCCTCGCTGTGACCTGAGCCTGCTCAGCCCGGGCTGGGCGTCGGCGTGATCGTCCAGTGCCGGCCGACAACCGCAGAGCGAGGGTGAGTGAGTTCACGGCGCTGAAGGACCTCCCGACGGCTATGCAGGAAGCGGGGCCAGCGCACGAAATTCCGAGCAGCACAGCGACGGCCCACCGCAGGAAACGCTGTTCAGGAACGTATTCAGCGTGCCCTTGGGGTTGCCGATGGCCTGTATCGACCAGGCGGGTGCCGTTCCACCGCTCGATGAGCCGCCGGTGGTCGGCGAAGTTGAAGTTGCCGACGCTGCCGACGGCGAAGCACTCGGCCGGGGACGCGCACGTGACGTTGTTGAGGTCGTTGGGCTGCGTGTGGTTCACGTCCACGGGGACCTGCGGGCGCCAGCGCGCGCCGTTCCAGCCCAGCGCGAGGATCTGGTCCCGCTGCTTGCGGCCGGCCCGCCCGCCTACCGCGATGCAGGCCGAGCTGCCGGTACACGACACGCTCGCGAGGAAGGAGTGCGGCTGGGTCGCGGCGCTGGCCGGTGTCCCGGTGGCCAGTCCCGTCACCAGGGCTACCGCTGCCAGCGCGGGTGCCGTGGCCCCGGCGGCTGGGAGTCCGTTTCTCATCCGGTGAACGATCATCGGGGTCCCTCCGTCCCGACGCACGGCGAGGTCGCTAGGAAGACGGGTAAGACCGGCAGCCGGTTCACCCCGGGACGGTACCTCTTCGCATCTGCAATCGCATGCAATACGGTGGCCCGCACAACGGCCTGCGGTGCCGGCACTTGCAGGCCTACAGTCCGCCCCCAACGGGGGCATGCTGGTTATCCACAGGATCATCCGGGGAGGCGCAAGAGTATGCGGCGTCTCGTCCACAGAATCGTGGGACTTACCCACAGGATGAACCGGGTGTGGTAACCGTCGTAGTGACGTTTCCCCGCGATTCCGGCGTTGCGGGGCAAGCCGGGACGGAGGGTGCCCGCCATGGAGCCGCTGGACGGTCAGGCCGGCCCGTTGACCGACGTGAGCGCGCTGGCGCGGGCACTCGCTGGGCCCGCCCCACCGGTCCTGCTCGACGTCCGCTGGCGGCTCGGTGGCCCGCCGGGCATCGAGGCCTACCGTGCCGGTCACCTGCCGCGCGCGGTGTTCGTGGACCTGGACGCCGATCTTGCCGCGGAGCCTGGCGCGGCGGGCCGGCACCCGCTGCCACCGGCCGGCCGGTTTCAGGAGGCGATGCGCCGTGCCGGGGTCAGCACCGGCAGCACCGTGGTCGCCTACGACGATGCGGATGCCACCACGGCGGCGCGGGCCTGGTGGCTGCTGCGCTACTTCGGGCATCGCGACTGCCAGGTCCTTGACGGCGGGTTCCGGGCCTGGAGGGCGGCAGGTGGGCAGGTGGCCACGGGGGACTGCGCGGCGCCGGGCGGCGGCGACTTCACCGCGCGGCCGGGGCACATGCCGGTGCTCGATGCCGACGCCGCGGCCAGCCTGGCCCGCCGGGGCCACCTGCTGGACGCACGCGCCAGGGAGCGCTACCGGGGTGAGCGGGAACCGATCGACCCAGTAGCCGGGCACATCCCCGGGGCGGTGAGCGCGCCCACCACCGCGAACATCGGCGCGGACGGCCGGTTCCTGCCCGCGGCGGGGCTGCGCGCCAGGTTCGCGACCTTGGGCGCAGCGGGCCGCGACGGGATGGTGGGGGTCTACTGCGGCTCCGGGGTCACCGCGGCGCACGAGGTACTTGCGCTCGAGCTGGCCGGCTACCGCGCGTCGCTCTACGTCGGCTCCTGGTCCAACTGGGTGGCCGACCCGGCGCGCCCGGTAGCGACAGGTCCGGAGCGGGGCTAGCCCGGGCCTCGTAGCGCACGAGGGCAGGCCGGGGTTGAATGGGCGGCGTGACAGCAGGTGAGGCCTGGGTGCCGCCGCCTACCCGCGAGCTGGCCGTCTCCGGCGGGCGGGTAGTGCGTTACTGCTGCTACGGGCCACAGGCTGGCCTGCCGGTGGTGTCGCTGGCGGGCACACCGGGAACCCGCTGGGAGCGGCCGGGCGTAGTCAGCGCCATCGGGCAGCAGAACCTGCGGGTGGTGGTGCCGGACCGGCCTGGATATGGCGGCTCTGACCGGCAACCGGGGCGCACCGTGGCCGATGTGGCTGCCGACGTAGCGGCGGTCACCAGCGCGCAGGGCTGGGCTCAGTTCGCGGTCACAGGTTTCTTCGGCGGCGGCCCGCACGCGCTGGCCTGCGCCGCGCTGCTGGCCGGGCGGGTGACCTGCTGCGCCGCGGTAGCCACCCCCGTGCCGCCCGGCACACCCGGCGCGGACCTTTTCGCTGACGCCGCGCAGGGCGACGCCGAGGACTTCCGTCTTGGCCTGCGTGGCGAGCAGGCCTTGCGGCCCTACCTGGAGGACCGGGCCAGCAATGCCCTGGCCCGGCTCGAGACGGGTGACCCGGACCAGGCCCTGGTACCGGACGAGCCGGCCGGTGCCGACCAGGGGAAGGTGATCCGGCTCCGGGCCGCCTACCGCGGCCTGGACGGCTGGATCGATGACGTCATCGCGCTCGCCCACCCCTGGGGGTTCGCCCTGGCCAGCATTGACGTTCCGGTGAGCATCTGGTCCGGCGCGACAGACACCCGGGTGCCCCGCGGGCACACCGATTGGCTGCTGGCTCAACTGCCGAATGCGCAGGGCTATGAGCACGCAGGCGGGCACGATCCCAGCGACACCAGTTTTCGCTCGATCTTCGGCTGGATCGCCGCCGCCTCCTCCGCATGATCATGAAAGGCTGTCCTTCGCCGCGGAGACGGTCCTTCACCGATCGTGGGATATCCGGCGGAAACACGCCTGCCGCCATGATCGGTTGAAGGGGAGCCGGGCCGGACGGAACCAGACGGTGCCGTGGCCCGTCCAAGTATGTGCGGGTGGGCCTGGGGCAGCCAGGCCGGCCCGCACCAACACCGGACGGCGGGCGTGGGCGCACCTAGCCAGGCCCGCCCCGAGACCGCGGGGCCGGCCCCGGGCGGCCAGGCCGGCCCCGCGGATCCGCCCGGCGGGGGCGGTAGCGGGCGGAATAGCGGGGCGCCGCCCGGACAGCGCCCCGGCCGGAAGGAGTCGCGATGAGAACGCTGGTCAAGCCGGTTGGTGCGGCCGGGCGCGCGGCGCTGGGCGGCATCACCGCCGGGCTCGTGCTCGGGCTAGCCGCCTGCGGCACGACAGTGGCCGGAGCCGCCGCGTCAGGCTCCGCGTCGCACACTCCTGCCGTGCGGGCGGCCGCCCAGCCTTCGCCGAGCGTGAACCCCGGCGGACCCATGATCGGCGCCGGATCGGCCAAGGACACGGCGCTGTGCCGGGCGGTGCCGAAGCTCACCAGGATGACGTTCATGCTGTCCCCCCGGCCACCGAGCCTGCACGTGCGTCAGGTGCTGCCGGCCGGGGCCACGGTCAGGGACCGGGCCACCGTGCGGCAACTGGCCACGCTGCTGTGCTCGCTGCCCGCCGCGGCGCCGGGCCAAATGGCCTGCCCGAACGACATGGGCCTCAGTTACCGGCTGTACTTCGCCGCCGGCGCTCGCGGCTTCGATGAGGTCACCATCGCGCTGACCGGCTGCCGCATGGTCACCGGGCTGGGGCCGCCGCGGTCCTGGTCCACATCCACGGCGCTGGGGCAGGCGCTGAGCCAGCACTTCGGCATCCATTCTCCGCTGGAACCCTGAGCCGGCATGATGCGGTCATCCCGGAGGTGCCAGGTCGTGGCGGGCGGTCACGGCCAGCCAGGTCAGTGCCCCGGTGATGAGGGCGGGCGTGGCCGGCCGTGGGCCGGCGACCAGTGCCACCGCGATGCTGACGGCAATCACGCCGGCGATCCGCAGCGCAAGCCTGGCCGGGCGGCCCCGTCGCACCCGCGACCACCATCGCCCTGCCACTAGGCCGGCGGCCGGCCGCCGTCGCCGTCTCTCCCCATCGGCGGCCGGCCGCCAGCGGCGCGGGCCGGGCCCGGCGGCTTCCCGCCGTGCGGCCCGGTCCTGGTGGTGACGGCGCAGCCCGGTGACCTGAGCCGGGAGCCAGCGGCGGGCCCCGGTGGGCCGCGCCAGATCGGCCAGTGCCTCGGTCCGGCCGAAACCGGTGCGGATGGCGGTGTAGGCCGCGGCAGCTGCGGCGAACCGGGCGGCATCCCCGCCGTCGGCCCGGTCCGGATGGGTCGCCGCGGCGATCCGCCGCCAGGCGGCCCGTACCTCGTCGTCGGTCAGCCCGGGCCTGGCTGGCAGCCCTAACACCGCGAACGGGTCCGCCTGCCGCGCTGGCCTCATCGGTTTCCCTGCCGTGTGGGGTTCCCGGCCGAGTGTACGCATGACCGGGCAAGCGGGGCGGGGAAGCAATGGGCCCGGGGCGAGGCACGGGCCAGGCCGCGGGTCCCCCCAAGGAACGCGCAGGGAGCGTACCCCCGTACGCGCTCCTCGCCCGTGCCTGCGCCCGCAGCCCGGCCGGCCCCGCCTTCCGCATCACCGGAAGCCCCTCCAAGCAGGCCATGCCGTGCCTCGCCCCAGGCTTGCCCTGTAGCCAACCGTGTCGTGGCGCCCGCGGCCATCCCCGGATTCCGGGATCTGCCCGCCGGGCGCCCCGGATCTACACTTGCGCTACCACATCCGTGCCGGTTACCGCAGACAGGAAGGCGATGGCGTCCCCCCAGCCCAGCAACCCGGCCGCAGCGCGGGTCACCACGCCCTCGGGCCTGGTCGTGGGGATCCCCGAGGGCAGCAGGCTGGTGTTCGGCCGGGGGCCGGACGCGGATCTGACGATCGCCGCCGGGCGGGGGCTTTCGCGGCGAGCCGGGGTGATCAGCGCGATGGCCGCGGGCGCGTGGATCGCCAACATCAGCCGCACCCACGCGCTCTACACCGAGGGGGACGGCTACCGGATCCGGCTGCCCCGGATGGAGGAGCGCGACGAGCCCTCCGGCGGCTGGTTCGTGCGCGCGGGCACCGTGCTCGTCGGTTCCAGGGCAATGCTGGATGAGGGGCGGCCGCTGGCGGTGATCGTCTCCGGCGGTGACGACCGCTGGGGCGTGCAAGCGGACGGGGTGCGGGCCCGGGGGGACGCCGAGGCGACGCTGCTCCCGATCTACCTGGACCCGATGACCAAGCTTTTCCTCGTGGCGCTGATGTGGTGCCGCCCCTGGCTGCTCGACCCGGGCGCGGCCACCCCGCTGCCGCGGACCCCGGAGATCGCCAGGGACGCCCTTCAGGCCACCGGTGCCTACCACGAACTGGAGCGGTTCGACAGCGACCCCGCGTTCCGGGACCGGCTGTCCGCGCGGGTGGCCGAGCACATCAAGGTGCTCCGGCACAAGATCACCGACCGGGGCCTGGTCAGCTCGGACACCCGGCTCTCCGACGAGGTAGTGGTGCGGCTGCTCATCGAGCACGGCATCGTTACCGCGGCGGACCTGGGCAAGCTGAACGACCCGGCGTGGTGCTCCCGCCAGGAGGACCTGTGGTGGTCCAGGGACGGCTGAGCGTGCTGGCCCGGGGGCGGCACGCCGCCCCGGAACCCCCCCTGTGCTAGCCCGGGGGCGGCA